>Ga0209321_10000010_pt1 | contig 82546 bp, 76 predicted proteins | sample Rifsed16ft4_FD_184012 | JGI IMG/M metagenome (GOLD analysis project Ga0209321, IMG submission 184012) | Soil microbial communities from Rifle, Colorado, USA - sediment 16ft 4 - CSP-I_5_4 (version 2) | ecosystem: Environmental > Terrestrial > Deep subsurface > Rock core/Sediment | place: Rifle...
CGAGCCGGTCCCCCTCCCGGGCGATCCGCTCTCCCTTCGGCGCAGGGTCCGCAAGCAGCGGCCGGAACGTCTCGGCGACGATGTGCGCCCGTGCGAGCAGGCTCTCGTCCGCGTCCGCCATCACGAGATTTCGCACGAGAAAGAAGCCGACGGCGCCGGCGATGAAAAGGGCGATCCCCGCGATCCCGAGGTGTGAGAGGAAGAATTTCGCGGCGATGGAGAGGCGGCGGGCCAAGCGGTATCAGCTTTCCCGCAGCTTGTAGCCGACGTCCTTGACCGTCTCGATGGCCTTGACCAGGAAGGGGATCTTCCGGCGCAGTTTCGCGATGTGGACGTCGACCGTGCGGTCGATCACGTGGGTGTCCTCCCCCCAGACCTTCGATAGGATCGCCTCGCGGGAGAGGACGCGACCCGAAGAGGAGAGGAGCGCCTGGAGGATACGGAATTCCTTGGAGGTGAGCGCCACCGGCTTCCCCTGGCACCGGACCTCGTGACGGCCCGTGTCCATCCGCAGCTCCCGGTAGGCCAGCACCGCGGGCTCGGGTTCTTGCGCCCGGGGACGACTGCGGCGAAGGATCGCCTTGATCCGGGCCACGACCTCCCTCGGGCTGAACGGTTTGGGGATGTAGTCGTCCGCGCCCAGCTCCAGCCCGACGACGCGGTCCGTTTCGTCCCCCTTCGCGGTCAGCATCACCACCGGCGTCCTGCCGATCGTTTCGTCCGACCGGATCGCGCGCAGCACTTCCAGCCCGTCGGCTTTCGGAAGAAGGATGTCGAGGAGGACCAGGTCCGGCTTCTCCTTCCTCGCCTTTAGGATCGCCGTTTCTCCGTCCGGCGCGAGGATCGGCGAGAATCCCTCCTTGCGCAGGTAGTGCGCCAGCAGATCCTGGATCTCTTTTTCGTCCTCGACGACGAGGATGGTGCGCGCCAAGGCGGTCTCCGGTTTTTCCGATTCGATACCCATTATAGGGATTTTCGCCGGGATGGTACATCCGCCGGGGACCGCGGAGAAGATCATGGCCCGGGCGGCCGGCGCTACCAGGGAAGCCGCCGGCTGTACCGGTCCGCGATGTCGCGGGTCTTCGCGAGGACGAAGAAGTCCGTCGTGCCGAACGGACGGTCGTACGCCGGAGGTCCGCACACCTTGGCGCCCATACGAAGATATCCCCGGAATAGAGGGGGAAGGGAGCGGAAGGCGGACGTTTCGTCGACCGGCGCACTTCGCGGCCGCGGGGGGACGTCGAATCCCCGGCGGGGGTAGACCCGCAGGCTCGGGTCGGATAGGAACCGTTGGGAGAGCATCTCCTGGATCGTGGCCAGTTCCGGAAGGTCGATCCCGTGGAGGCTGGCGCATCCCATCAAGGCGTCGGCGCCGCACCTCCGCAGGTACTCGGCGATCCCGCGGAAGAGCAGGCGGATCACCTTTCCGTCGCGGTACTCCAACGCGACGCAGCTGCGCCCCAGCTCCAGCAGGCGCAGTCCCGATCGCTTCACGTTCGTCAGGTCGAACTCCGATTCGGAGTAGAAGCCGAACGACGGCACGCGATCGAACGAAAGGAGGCGGTACGTTCCCACCAGGCAGTCGCGCCCGGTGTCGATCACGAGGAGATGGTCGCAATGGCCGTCGTGGGTGTCCTGGTCCAGGCCGCTGGCCAGGGAAGAGGAGTGCCCGAGCTGAAGCTCCAGGTTGAACACCTCGAAGCGGAGTCTCTGGGCCTCGATCCTTTCGGACCGGTTCGATGCCAGGCGGAGCTCCAGCCCGTTGTCCCGGAGCAGGAACGGGTTTCCCGGCGAGCGCCGGGGCGAGAGTTGCCTCGGAGGAGAGGTCTCCGGGGTATCGACGTACGTTTGCATGGCATGCCCTCCTTGCGAGCCCCGCGGATTCGATCGTCGCGCCGGGCCGTTATTTTGGATAAGCGGAGAATACCGGCGGGATATGAAGCGCGCATTACGGTCGTGTGATAAACGTGCTGCGCGACATCCCGGGATGGAGGTTTGGCACTTAACCTTCTCTTAACACGCAGGAGAAACGCGCCGCTTTAGGATGGATCTACTGAAACGGTCGCGGTATCGGCCGGTCCATGGAGGGATGCGGAGTTGACGGGGAGAACAGGCACGCCGCCCGGCCTGAGGAAGTTCCTGTGGGGTGTGGCGACCTCCGCGTTCCAGATGGAAGGGGCGTCGCGGTGCGACTGGACCCACTGGAACGTGAGGGACGAGGACGACCGGCGGGCGAGGCTGAACGGCGTGGGGCACCTCTCCCGCACCGGCGAGGACCTGGCGCTGTTGCCGGAACTCGGCGTCAACGCCTACCGGTTCTCCATGGAGTGGAGCCGGGTGGCGCCCCGCCGCGGGGAATGGGACCGGAAGGCGATGGACCGCTACGTCCGGATCGCGGCCACGCTTCGGGAGGCCGGGATCGAGCCGGTGGTCACGCTGCACCATTTCACCAACCCCTCGTGGATTGCGAAGGGGACTTCATGGGAAGATCCGTCCACCGCGGAGGAATTTCTCCGGTTCGCGGAGCGTGCGGTGCGGGCCCTTCGCGGGCATGCGCGGATCTTCATCACCTTCAACGAGCCGAACGTCTTCATCGCCGGCGGGTATCTCGGCGGGGTCATGCCGCCCGGGAGAAAGAGCGTCAAGGGAAGCTTCACGGCGTTCGCGAACGTCTTCCGCGCCCACGCCGCGCTTTACGACATGATCCACGCGGATGGGAGGGAGAGGACGTCCGTCGGCGTTGCGCACAACATGGTCGCGTTTCACCCCGCTTCGGAGGGCTCCACGATGGACGGGTGGGCGGTCAAGGTCGCCCACGCGGTCTACAACATGGGCTTGGTCGAGACGTTCCGCACGGGCACGCTTTCCGTCCGGCTCCCCTTCCTCCTCGAGGAGGAGACTCCCGTGGGCGTCCGCGACAAGCTGGATTTCCTCGGGGTGAACTACTACTTCCGGATGTTCCTGCGCCTGTCCCCCCTGGGCATGAAGGGACCGGAATACTTCTGGGAGGACAGGGAGAAGCGCGGCCTCACCGAGACCGGGTGGGAGGTCTACCCGAAAGGGTTCGAGGACGTGCTGCGGGCCGCCGCGCTGGCCGGGGTCCCCCTCGTCGTCACGGAGAACGGCGCCGCGGAAACCGACGACCGCCGCAAGATCGCCTTCATGAAGGACCACCTTCGGATCGTCCTCCGGCTGATGCGGGAGGGGGTCGACCTCCGGGGATATTTCTGGTGGTCCCTGATGGACAACTACGAGTGGCTCGAGGGGTTGAGGCCGCGGTTCGGGCTGTACCGCGTCGACTTCGACACGCTGGAGCGCACGCCCACCGCCGCCTCCGCCTGGTTCGCCCGGTGGGTGAAACGGCGAAGAGCGCTGGAGGGGACCGGCGGCTCCCGCCGACCTTAACATCCACTTCACGCGCGCTTCATCCTCACATAGCCCCGCCCCGTTATATTCCTCGCCATGTCCATGCTCTTGTGCGACTTCCACATCCACACCACCTGGTCGGACGGATCGGTCGATCTGCCGGAAGTGGTCGACATCTACGGCCAGGCGGGATTCGACGTCATTTCCATCACCGACCATGTCTACAACAGCGACAGCACGATCGGCTCGTGGGCCGAGCGGCTGAACAAGACGATCGCGGAGGAGAACTTTCCGGGGTACATGGAGACCCTCCGGCGGGAGGCCGATCGGGCGATGGCGCGGTACGGCATGCTGCTGATCCCGGGAGTGGAGATCACGAAAAACTACCTTTCCGAGGAGGAGTCGGCCCATGTCCTGCTCCTGGACCTGAAGCGGTACGTCTCCGCCGACCTGGGCTGGGAGGAGATCTTTCGCGAGGCGCGGGGGCAGGGCGCGCTCGTGGTGGCATGCCACCCCCACCATACGGACCACGAGATCCACGACACCCTCTACTTCTGGAACCACCGGCAGAAGTTCGCCCCTTGTTTCGACGCATGGGAAGTCGCGAACCGGACCGACCTGTTCTCCGTGGTCAGCCTGAGCAACTACCCGATCCTCGCCAACGGCGACTTCCACAAGGCGAACCATCTCTACTCCTGGAAGACGCTCCTGCCGTGCCGGAAGAACGTCGAGGCGGTGAAGGAGTGCATCCGGGACAACCGGGGCGTGGCGATCACCATGTTCCGCAACGGGACGGCGCGGGAGTGAGGTGGAGCGCGATCCCGCACCGCGAGGGAGGTTGCGATGAACCTGCTGCTTGAATTTCCCGTGGCCGCGTCGCTTGCGGCGTGCCTCCTGCAATACTGCTCCGCGTGGAGGGCGCTCGGGAAAGGCCGCCGCGCGATCGGGCCCGCCGACGATGAAGAACTGCCGGCCGTGTCGATCCTCAAGCCCCTCAAGGGAGTCGACGACCGGCTCCTCGACAACCTGGAGAACTTCTGCCGGCTGGACTATCCCCGCTACGAGATCGTCTTCTGCGTCCAGGGGGCGAGCGACCCGGCGCTGCGGGTGGCCCGGAAGGTGAAGGAGATGCACCCCGAACGGGAGATCGTCGTGGTGGTGGGGGATTGCCGGAAGGGGCTGAACCCGAAGGTGAACAACATGATGCCGGGGTACGCCGCCGCGAGGTACCCGTTCGTCCTCATCAGCGACAGCAACGTGGCCCCGGCGCCGGGGTACCTGCGGGAGGCGATGGCGCACTTCCGGGACCCCTCCGTGGGGCTGGTGAGCCACCTGGTCCGCGGGATCGGCGCGAAGACGTTGGGTGCGCGGCTGGAAAACCAGCACCTGAACACGTTCATCCTCCCCTCCGTCTCCCTCCTCGACCGGATGTTCGGAAAGCCGTGCGTCGTCGGAAAGTCGATGCTCATGCGCCGCGCGGACCTGGACGCGATGGGCGGGCTCGCCTCCGTGAAAGACTACCTCGCCGAGGATTTCGTTCTCGGAGAAATGTTCCGGAATGCCGGGAAGAAGGTGGTGATCTCGGGATCGCCCGTGGACAACGTGAACGTGTACCGCACGCCGCGCCAGTTCCTCTCGCGGCACGCCCGGTGGAACCGGATGCGCTTTTCGATTGCGGGAGCGGGGTATTTCGTCGAGTTGTTCACCAACCCGGTGGGACTCTCGCTGCTGATGGTTGCCGTGGCTCCGGGGGATGCCGGGGCGTGGACGGTCGCCGCCGGGGTCGGGGCGGCCAAGATGACGATGGATTATGGCATGCATCGGATGCTGGGGGAACGCGCATCCCCCGGGTGGGTCCTCCTCGGCCCCCTCCGCGACGTGCTGGCGGCGGGTCTTTGGTTCTCCGCCTTCTTCTCCCGGAACGTCGAGTGGCGTGGGAGGAAGTTACGGATCACCCGTGGGTCCCGACTGGTGCCCGTGGGCGAGGAGGAGGGGATGGAGCCCGCGGTGGAGGCGGCGCGATGACCCGGATGCCCGGGAACCGGTCGAAAGACCTCGGACGCCGTGCCTTCGGGACGGCGGGGGGACGGGAAGCGTCCCCGACGAAAAATAACGCCGCGTCTCCTGTCAAGAGGCGTGTGTATTTTGTTGATTATCCGTCGATCCGAATTTATGATTGCAGGCAATCACACTCGAAGGGGGTACCTCGATGAGGAAAGTGGCGGGATTCACGCTGTTCATGGTCGCGGTGGTCTTTGCCTTCGGCACGGCGTTTGCCGCGCCCCCAGGAAAGATCGTGATCAAGGAGATCCAGAAGTCCAAGGCGCCGGTGGCCTTCGACCACAAGGCGCACGGAGAGAAGGTCAAGGAGTGCGCCGCATGCCACCACAAGGATGCCGCCGGGAGCGAGCAGAAGTGCTCGAAGTGCCACGGCGCAAAGACCGAGGAGAAGAAGGTCGACCTGAAGGAGGCGTTCCACAAGCAGTGCAAGGCGTGCCATCAGAAGGAGAAGAAGGGTCCGGTAAAGTGCGACGAGTGCCATAAGAAGTAGCCGCGTCCGACGGGTTCCTCATCCCGGCGGCAGACGCCGGCGGATCGAGGGGCGGGGTGTTCCCCCCGCCCCTTTTCCTTTTCCGTTTCACTTCGCCTTCGGGGGGAGGGTGACCTTGATCTCGCGAACCCGCTTCAGGCGGGCATCATTGGTCACGAGCGTCTCCGCACCCTGCTGGAGGGCGGTCGCGACCTGGATCGCATCGGGGGTGGGGAGGTCGTAGCGTGCGCGGAGGGCCGAGGAGATCTCGGCGATGCGCGCGTCGAACGGGACGACGTGAAGGTTCGGGAACGAACCGATCAGGTCCCGGTACAGCGAGAACAGCCGGTCATCTCCCGCCTTGCGGGCGCCGGTGAGCACCTCGTGCAGCGTCAGGGCCGAGGTGACCGCCTTCACGCGTCCGGATTCGATCCGCTCGAATAGACGTTGCGTGAAACCGACGTACGCCGGGTTTTCCTCGAAGTGGTAGATGAAGATGTTCGTGTCGAGGGCGAAGACCCGTTGACGTTCGTGGGTGACGCGCGTGGGAGTCACGCCCAGGAATCCCGCTCCCGCCGCAGGAAGCGGTCGGCGCCGCCCAGGGAACGCCAGGAGTCTTTGCCGAGTCCCTTCAAGGCCTTGGCGTGGCTTTCGGGCGCCGGCCGGAGAACCGCTTTCCCGCCCTCGATGGCGAAGTGGACGAGGTTGCCGGGGGAGAGGCGCAGCGCCTTCCGGATCTCCTTCGGCACCGTGACCTGGCATTTGCTCGTCAAACGGCTGGACAGCGTCATGGCGCACCCCCTGCGCGGCGGTATTACATTTTCATATATTATCAATACCGCTGTCAAGCCGGGGTCGAGGGGAACTCCTTCGGGACGACGATCCGCAAGAGGGTGTCGGTCACGGTGAAACGCACCGGGAGCGACCCGAGGTACTCCCCGTCCACCTGGCAGGCGGACGGGATGCTGCAGCGGACGAAGAGGGACGAACATTCCCGGAGCAGGACGTGCCGGGAGGCGATGTGCTTCCCCCGCAAGGCGTCGATGACGAATTTCACGATCGACAAGCGCCCCATCCGCAGGAGGGCGACCACCCGGAACGTTTCTCCCAGGATGTCGCCGTCGGGAGCGATGGTCACGTTCCCGCCGTACTTCTTCCCGCGCGCCACGACGACGGCCTGCGCCTCGACCCGCTCCCGGCCGGGGAACTCGAGCCAGAGCGCGGGCTGGGGGCGAAGGAGGTGCCGCGCCCCGCACAGGTAGTAGGCGGCGATGCCGAGGCGGTTCTTCTGGCGTTGGTTCATTCGCTCCACCACCTCGGCGTCGAATCCCGCGGAAGCCAGCAGGACGAAGTGCCGGTCGTTGGCTTTCGCCAGTCGCACGGAGATCGTCTTCCCGGAGAAGAGCAGGTCGAGGCACCCCTCCACCGATTGGGGCAGGGAAAACTCCCCGGCGAAGACGTTCCCGGTCCCGTGGGGGACGAAGACCAGCCGGGTCGCGCTCCCCGCCAGCCCGCCGGCGACCTCGTTCATCGTGCCGTCCCCGCCGACCGCGACCACGACGTCCATCCCTTCGTGCGCCGCCTCGCGCGCCATCACGACCGCGTCCCCGGGGGCGCCCGTCTCGCGGACCCGGAAGGAGAGACCCCGCCCGGAGAGGAAGGAACGGACCCGGTCGATCCGGTTCACGACCTTCGGGCCTGCGACGGGATTGTAGATCACGTCGATCATTCGATGCGATTATAGGATACTTTACCGTATGCGTCCCCTTTTCCCCGGCCGGGAGCCGGGACGGCCGGTCTTCGTCGCCCACCGCGGCGCGTCGGACCGGGCGCTCGAGAATTCCCCGGCCGCTTTCGCGCTGGCGGTCTCCGACGGCGCCGACATGATCGAGTTCGACGTCCGCCTGTCGTCCGACGGCGTCCCGGTCGTCTTCCACGACGGGCGCACCGGGAGAACGGCGAAGGAGAACCTGGCGGTGGGGGTCACGCCCGCGGCGCGCCTGCGAACGGTCCGGCTGAAGAACGGGGAGGCGCTTCCGTTCCTCGCCGACGTGCTGGAGATCGTCCGGGGATGCGTCCCGGTCAACATCGAGTCGAAAGTTCCGGGCGGTTTCCACGCGGCCGCGAAGGCGCTGACGGGAGCGCGATATGAAGGAAGCGTCCTTCTCTCCTCGGGCCTTCGCGACGAGTGCCTCGCCGCGCGGTCTCTTCTTCCCGCGCTGCCGTGCGGCCTCGTGACCGGCCGCCCGTCGGCGTCCGACCTCGCATTCTGCCTCCGGCACGGCCTCTCCTCGATCCACCCCGACCGCCGGCGCCTTACCGTGCTGCGTCTCCGCGAAGTGGCGGCGTCCGGCATCCCGTTCCTGCCGTACGCGGTCGACGACCCGGAGGAGGCGCTCGCCTTGATCGCCGCCGGCGCGGTCGGCGTCTTCTCCAACCGGGCCCATGCGTTGCGCGAAGCGTGGCGCCTGCGCTAAGCTGCGTCGCCTCGGAGGGGGGCTCCGTTCGTGGCTCGCCGTGCGGTGAACCTGCACGGCTGCGCACCGGCCTCACTGTGCCCCCCGTTCTTCCTACTGCGGGGGTACCCCAGGGAGCGCATTACGTACGGGAGTGGGGCGCCCCCCCTCCTGCGGCGACTCCGCCGGACCCTCCCGTTCTGTTGCCGTATTTATGAACTGACCCACGCAGTTGCCCGCAGGCGGCGCGGATGTCCTCCCCCCGGCGCTCCCGGGTGATCGCCTGGATGCCGGCGCCGACCAGGATTTCCCGGAACCGGTCCGCCGTCTCCCGCCCGGGAGCCGCGTACCGCCCCCCGTCGTGGGGATTGAAGGGGATCAGGTTGACCTTGATCCGCGATCCGCGAAACAGGAGGGCAAGCGCGCGGGCGTCTTCCGGGGCGTCGTTCACCCCCGACAGCAGGACATACTCCGCCGTCACCTTCCGGCCGCTCCGCAGCGGGACGCGCTTCATCGCCGCGACGAGATCGCGCAACGGGTATTTCCGGTTGATCGGCATCAGGCGGGACCGCAGCTCGTCCCGGGGAGCGTTGACCGATACGGCGAAGCTCACGGGGTACCTCTCCGCCATGCGGAGCATCTCCGGGACGATTCCCGCCGTGGAGACGGTGACCCGTTTGCCGGAGAGGCCGAAGCCGTACTGGGAAAGGAGGATTTCGATGGCCCGGGAGACTTCCGGGACGTTTTGCAGCGGCTCGCCCATCCCCATGAAGACGACGTTCGAGAGCCGCTCCCCGCGCCCCTCGAGGCGCTTCGCGGCGAAGCACGCCTGGTGGACGATCTCGGCGGAGGTCATGTCCCGGCGGAATCCCATTGCGCCGGTCGCGCAGAACCCGCATCCGAGGGCGCACCCGACCTGGGAGGAGATGCACAGGGTCCGGCGTCCGTCGTCGGGGATCAGGACGCTTTCCACCGCCTCGCCGTCCTCGAGCCGGAAGAGGTACTTCTCGGTGCCGTCGACGGAAACCTCGACGCGCTCCGCCGCCGGCCCCGAGATGCGGCACGATCCCGTGAGGAGTCCCCGGAACTCCTTCGACAGGTCCGTCATCCCGTCGAAATCCCCGGCGAATCGCTGGTAGATCCAGCGGAAGAGCTGCCGGGCCCGGTACCGTTCCTTCCCCCACCGGGAGAGAAACCGCTCCAGCTCGGGAAGGGTCATCCCCTTCAGGTCGATCCGCTCCGCTTCCCAACCCGTCATGTTTTTACGATACCACGGAGCGGACGGACGGCCGTGCGTTACGGCCGTCCGTCCGGGAAAAGGCAGGGCGATCCGTTACGCGATGGCGTCGATGATCGCGTTGAAGGCCGCGCAGGGACGCATCGCCTTCGCCGTCTTTACCGGGTCCGGATCGTAGTAGCCGCCGATATCCATGGGCTTCCCCTGGGCGGCAAGCAGATCCTGGGCGATGTTCGCCTCGTTGTCGCCCAACTGCCGCGCCACCTTGGCGAAACGCGCCTGCAGCTCCTTGTCCCTGGTCTGGGCGGCCAACGCCTGCGCCCAATACAGCGCAAGGTAGAAATGACTTCCCCGGTTATCGATCTGACCCAATTTCCGGGCAGGCGACTTGTTGTTGTCCAGGAACTTGCCGATCGCCTGGTCCAGCGTTTCCGCCAGGACGAGCGCTTTTTCGTTCCTGAACGCGTTCCCCAGGTGTTCCAGGGACGCCGCAAGCGCCGAAAATTCCCCGAGGGAATCCCATCTCAGGTACCCTTCCTTGAGGAATTGCTGGACATGCTTGGGCGCCGAGCCGCCGGCTCCCGTCTCGAACAGCCCGCCACCCCCCAGAAGGGGGACGATCGACAGCATCTTCGCGCTGGTGCCCACTTCGATGATCGGGAACAGGTCGGTCAGATAATCGCGCAACGCATTCCCGGTGACGGAGATCGTATCCTTCCCCGCCCTGAACCGTTCCAGCGTGAATTTCATCGCCTCGATCGGGGCCAGGATATGGAACTCCATCCCCTTCGTATCGTGATCCTTCAGATACTCGTTGACCTTCAGGATGATCTGCGCATCGTGGGCCCTGTTCTTGTCCAGCCAGAAAACGGCGGTAGCGCCGGTCGCCTTCACCCTCTTGACGGCGAGCTTCACCCAATCCCGGATCGGGAGATCTTTCGCCTGGCACATCCGGAAGATGTCCCCCTCTTCCACCTTCTGCTCCAGCAGGGTGGCCCCGGAATCGTCGACGGCGCGGATCGTTCCGTTCCCCGGAGCTTCGAAGGTCTTGTCGTGGGAACCGTACTCCTCCGCCTTTTGCGCCATGAGGCCCACGTTCGGGACGCACCCGATGGTCGCGGGATCGAACGCGCCGTTCTTCTTGCAGTCTTCGATGATGGTCCGATACGTCGTCGCATAACACCGGTCGGGGATCATCGCGTTCGTATCGTGCGGTTTTCCGTCTGGACCCCACATTTTCCCCGAGTCGCGAACGACGACCGGCATCGACGCGTCGACGATGATGTCGTTCGGCGCGTGCAGGTTCGTGATGCCTTTGTCCGAGTCGACCATCGCGAGCGCGGGCCGATTCTTGTACACGGCCTGGATGTCCGCCTCGATTTCCGCCCTTTTCGCATCGGGCAATTTCCTGATCTTCACGTACAGGTCGCCCAGGCCAAGGTTCGGATTCACACCCGCCTCTTTCAATGCCGCGGCATGCTTTTCGAAAACATCCTTGTAGAAGACGGTGACGGCGTGGCCGAACATGACCGGATCGGAAATCTTCATCATGGTGGCTTTGAGGTGCAACGACAACAGCACACCGTCCTTTTTCGCATCCTCGATCTGCTCTTCGTAGAATTTCCGCAAGGCGCGGACGCTCATCGCCGTCGCATCGACCACTTCGCCTTCCTGCAGGTCCAGCTTCTTTTTCAGGACGGTCGTTTTCCCGTCGTCGGCCACGAACTCGATCCGTACGGCCCCCGCTTTTTTCAACGTGGTGGATTTTTCGCTGCCGTAGAAGTCTCCACCGGTCATATGGGACACGTGGGTTTTCGAATCGGCGGTCCAGGGGCCCATCTTGTGCGGATGCTTCTTCGAGAACAGTTTTACCGAGATCGGCGCCCTGCGGTCGGAGTTTCCCTGCCGCAGCACCGGGTTCACGGCGCTGCCGAGAACCTTGGCGAACCTTTCCTGAAGCTCCCTCTCCGCGTCGTTCTTCGGTTCCTCGGGATAGTCCGGGATGTCGTAGCCGTGCTCCCGCAGCTCCTTGATCGCCGCCTTCAACTGCGGGATGGAGGCGCTGATGTTGGGCAGCTTGATGATATTGGCCTCCGGCTTCAGCGCGAGCTCGCCCAACTGCGCCAGGGAATCCGGTATTCTTTGTTTCCCGGTCAGTTTTTCGGGGAAGTTCGCGATGATCCTTCCCGCAAGGGAGATGTCCCTCGTCTCCACGGAAACGCCGGTTCCCTTGGTGTATGCCTGGACGATGGGAAGAAAGGAGTAGGTCGCCAGCGCCGGTGCCTCATCGATTTTCGTCCAGATGATCTTTGACGTGTCCGTTGCCATGTGCTCTCCTTTCGTTGAGCCGCCCGGGCTGGATTGCATCCTTATTTAGACGGTTTAACTTACGATATCCAAGCTGCTGAAAAAATACGATATTTCCGTCGCGGCCGTTTCGGGAGCGTCGGAGCCGTGGACGATATTCTGTTCCACGTTGTCGGCCAGTTCCGCCCGGATCGTCCCCTTGGCCGCCTTCTTCGGGTCGGTGGCCCCCATCAGCTCCCGGTTGCGGGCGATGACGTTTTCACCCTCGAGCACCATCACGACGATCGGTCCGGACGACATGAATTCGGTGAGGGATCCGAAAAAAGGACGCTCCCGATGAACGGCGTAGAACCCCTCCGCCTCCGCCCGGGTGAGGCGCAGCATCCGCATCGCCGCGATGCGGATTCCCGCGGTCTCGAACCGGCGGACGACGTCGCCGACGACGCCCTTGCGGACACCGTCGGGCTTGACGATGGAGAGGGTGCGCTGCTTCCCCATGCGGTGCATCAGCGCGCCTTCTCCTTCTCCGTGTTCTTGGCCAGTGCGTATCCGGCCATCAGCGCCTTCTTGTTGAGCTCTTCCGTCCCCTTCGGAACCCGGGAGAGGACCGCCTTTTCCACCGACTCGATGGTCACCTGCCCGGTGAGCGCCGCGATGGCGCCGATGGCCACGATGTTCGCCACGAACGCCTTCCCGATCTCCTCGGACGCGGTCCGGATGATGGGGAGGCGGACCACCTTGAACGTTCCCTCGGGGGTCTCCTTCACGAAGTCTTCGTCCACCAACAGGATGCCGTTCGGCTTGATGTCCTTGTAATACTTCATGCACGCCTCGGGGGTGAGGGCGAGCATCAGGTCGATCTCCGTCGCCTTGGGGAAATCGATCGCCGTATCGGAGATGATGACCTCGGATTTGGAGGCGCCGCCGCGCGCCTCGGGGCCGTACGATTGGCTCTGCACGGCGGTTTTCTTGTCGAAGATCGTCGCAGCCTCGGCGAAGATCACCCCGGCCAGGATCAGCCCCTGCCCGCCGGAACCGGAAAACCGGATCTCGTATCGTCCGCTCATCTCTCCTGCGCCCTCCCCTCTTTCTGCTTCTTCAGCCGCTCGACCAACCCGTAGTAGGTCTCGCAATACTCGGGGAGCCCCTCCTTCTTGTAGAGGACGCCCATCGGCAGCTTGCCGGCCGTTTTCTCGGGCGGCAGCTTCTCGAACGCCACGGCCGGAAGGAACGTGTCCTTCATCCAGAGGAGCTGGTCCGTCGGGCTCTTGAACTTGTTCCGGCGGCCATGGGTGGTGGGGCAGGCATTGATGATCTCGACCACCGAGAGCCCCTTGTGCTGAATCGCCTCGACGATCAGCCTGTCCAGGCCCGCGGCGTGGTAGGCGGTTCCGCGCGCCACGAAGCTCGCCCCCGCCCCCTTGGCCAGCTCGGGGATATTGAACGACGGATCGATGTTGCCGTACGGCATGGTGGTCGCCATGTGTCCCAAGGGAGTGGTCGGCGAGTACTGGCCTCCGGTCATCCCGTAGATGTAGTTGTTGAAGACGAGCACGGTGATGTCGATGTTCCGGCGGCACGCGTGGATGAAGTGGTTCCCGCCGATCGCGGTCGCGTCGCCGTCGCCGCTCACCACCAGGACGTGCTTGTCGGGCTTCGCCATCTTGATCCCGGTGGCGAACCCGAGGGCGCGGCCGTGGGTGGTGTGGAGCGTGTTGAAATCCACGTAGCCGGGGAGACGCGAGGCACACCCGATCCCGGACACCAGGGCGATGTCGTCCCTGTTGAGCTTCAGGGTGTCGACAACGCGCAGGAGCGACTTGAAGACGATGCCGTAGGTGCAACCCGGGCACCAGATGTGGGGCAGCTTCCCGCCGCGGATGTACTGGTCGTAATTGAACGCCATTACTTTACCTCCTTTACCTTGGCGAGGATCTGCGCCGGGGTGATGGGGTCGCCGTCGACGCGGTAGATCCCCTCGATCCCGCAGCGCCCCTTGGAGCACCGGTCCACCTCGAAGATGATCTGGCCGAGAGAGAGCTCTGGAACGATGATCGCCTTCACGCGCTTCGACAGCGCCGCCACCTGCTCCTCGGGGAACGGCCAGATGGTCAGCGGACGGAAAAGTCCCGCCTTGATCCCTTCCTTGCGTGCCGCTTCGACCGCCGTTTTCGCGGAGCGCCCCGAGACGCCGTAGGCGAAGATCGCCACTTCCGCGTCGGCGAGCTGGTACTCCTCGAACTTGACGATGTCCTTCTTGTTCCCCTCGACCTTCCGGATCAGGCGCAGCTCATCGGTGTGGATCCGCGGCGAGGCGTTCACGGGGAACCCGTCGGTGCCGTGGTTCAGGCCGGTCACGTGGTACCGGTATCCCTCGAAGAAGTTCGCCATCGGAGGAACGTCGCCCTTGCTGTCGTCGTACGGGAGATATTCGGACGGGGGGCAGGTAGGCTTCGTGCGGTTGACGACCGGCAGGACTCCGGGGTCGGGGATCTCGATCCGCTCCCGCATGTGCCCCACGATCTCGTCGAAGGCGATGATGACGGGGGTGCGGTACTTCTCCGAGAGGTTGAACGCCCGGACCGTCTCGGTGAAGATCTCCTGGACGTAGGCGGGGGTGAGGCAGATGACCGGGTGGTCGCCGTGGGTCCCCCACTTGCACTGCATGATGTCGCTCTGGCCGGGGCCGGTCGGAACGCCGGTCGACGGGCCGCCGCGCATGACGTTGACGATCACGCACGGGATCTCGGTCAGCATCGCGAACCCCATGTTCTCCTGCTTGAGCGAGAAGCCGGGGCCGGAAGTGGCCGTGAGGGCCTTCGATCCCGCGAGGGATCCGCCGATCACCGCGGCCATCGCGGCGATCTCGTCCTCCATCTGCAGGAACGCCCCGCCGATCTGCGGGAGACGCCTCGCCATGAACTCGGCCACCTCGGTCGACGGGGTGATCGGGTAGCCGCCGAAGAAGGTGCACCCCGCGTAGAGGGCGCCTTCCGCGCACGCCTCGTTACCCTGGAGCAGCTTGATCTTGCCCACCGTATCTCTCCTTTGTCCGGTTCGTATGGGACGCTATTTCTTTTCCACGAAGATGGCGAAATCCGGGCACCGCAGCTCGCACGCCATGCAGATCGTGCACTTGTCGATGTCGACCACCTTCACCTTGAACATCTCCATCCCGAGCACCTGCGTGGGGCAAAGCTTCACGCAGATCTCGCATCCCTTGCAGAAGCGCGGGATGATGCTGATCTTCACCTTCGGATTCTCGGTCGCCTCGATCTTCTCCGCAGCCTGCTCCTTCGCCATCGGTCCCTGTTCCTTCCTTTATTTGACTTTCAGCCCGAGACGCCGGGCGAGAGTGTTCCCCATGTCGGAGGGTGTCTCGGACACGGAGATCCCCGCCGCCCTGAACGCCTCGATCTTCTCCGCCGCCGTCCCCTTGCCGCCGGAGATGATGGCGCCGGCGTGGCCCATCCGCTTCCCCTTGGGGGCGGTCTGCCCCGCCACGAACCCCACCACCGGCTTGGTCATCTTCGCTTTCACGTAGGCGGCCGCCTCTTCCTCCGCCGTGCCGCCGATCTCGCCGATCATGATGACCGCCTCGGTCTTCGGATCGGCCTGGAACGCGGAAAGGACGTCGATGAAGTTCGTCCCGTTGATCGGGTCGCCCCCGATGCCGATGCAGGTGGACTGCCCCATGCCGATGGTGGTCACCTGGTGGACCGCCTCGTAGGTCAGCGTCCCCGACTTGGAGACGATGCCGATCGTTCCCGGCTTGTGGATGTAGCCGGGCATGATCCCGATCTTGCACTCCCCCGGAGTGATGACGCCCGGACAGTTCGGCCCCACCAGCCGGGTCTTTTTCCCGCCCATGAACCGCTTCGCCTTCACCATGTCGAGGATGGGAATCCCCTCGGTGATGCAGATGACGATGTCGAGCCCCGCGTCGAACGCCTCGCAGATCGCGTCGGCCGCGAACCCGGGCGGGACGTAGACGACGGACGCGTTGGCCCCGGTGGCCTTGACCGCGTCGTACACGGAATTGAACACGGGAACGCCTTCGATCCTGGAGCCCGCCTTGCCGGGGGTCACGCCGCCGACGATCTTCGTGCCGTACTCCAGCATCTGCTTCGTGTGGAACGCCCCCACGGAGCCGGTGATCCCCTGGACGAGAACCTTGGTGTCCTTATTGATGAAGATGCTCATGGACGCGCCCCCCTTAGTTCGCCCGGCCGGCGGCGGCCAGGACGGCTTTCTTCGCCGCGTCGCCCATGTCGGCCGCGGAAATGATGTTGAGCTTTGCCGCCGCGAGGATCTCCTTCCCCTTCTCCACGTTCGTCCCCTCGAGCCGGACGACCAGGGGAACCGAGAGACCCAGGGTCTTCGCCGCCGCCACCACGCCTTCGGCGATAATGTCGCACCGCATGATGCCGCCGAAGATGTTCACCAGGATCGCCTTCACCTTCGCGTCGGACAGGATGAGCCGGAAGGCGTTGGTCACCTGCTCGGCGCTGGCGCCGCCGCCCACGTCGAGGAAGTTCGCCGGGCTGCCGCCGCAATGCTTGATCATGTCCATCGTGGCCATCGCGAGCCCCGCGCCGTTGACCATGCAGCCGATGTCGCCGTCGAGGCTGATGTAGGAGAGGCCGAAGCGGGACGCCTCGGTCTCGGTCGGGTCCTCCTCGTCGAAGTCCCTCAGCACCTCGATGTCCTTGTGGCGGAACAGGCCGTTGCCGTCGAAGTTCATCTTGGCGTCGAGGGCGACGATGTCGCCGTCCTCGGTCAGCACCAGGGGGTTGATCTCCGCGAGGGAGCAGTCGGTGTCGACGAACGCCTTGTAGAGGCCGGTCATGAACTTGACCGCCTTTCCCGTGAGTTCGCCGGGGATCCCGAGCCCGAACGCGAGCTTGCGCGCCTGAAACGGCATGAGGCCCACGGCCGGGTCGACCCACTCCTTCAGGATCTTCTCGGGCGTTTTCGCCGCGACCGTCTCGATCTCCATCCCGCCTTCGGTGGAGGCCATCATCACGACCCGGGAAAGCCCCCGGTCGATGACCATGCCGAGGTAGAGTTCCCGCTTGATCCTGCCGGCCTGCTCGACCAGCACCCGCTTCACCTTCTTCCCCTGGGGTCCCGTCTGATGGGTCACCAGGGTCATCCCGATGATCTGCTTCGCGTACTCCCGCGCCTCCGCGGGGGTTTTCGCGAACTTCACGCCGCCGCCCTTGCCGCGCCCACCGGCGTGGATCTGGGCTTTCACGACGACGGCGGTTCCGAACTCCTCGGCGATGATCTCCGCCTCCGCCGGGGTATCCGCGACCTTCCCCTTCGGGACGGCCACACCGTACTTGGACAGGACGGCCTTGGCCTGATACTCGTGGATATTCATATCCTCCGGCTCCTCCCGGTTGGTTTGTGGTCAAACGGTCAAAGGGGGGACATGCGGGTCCCCCCCCTTCCCTCACTTCGTCGATCGGAGGCGAGCGGCGCTCAGAACCCGAGCCGGTCGACCGCCTCGCAGAGCTCCTTGACCGCCGCGGCCGACCGCTTCAACGCGTCGGCCTCGTTGGCGGCCAGCTTGAACCGTACGACCTCCTCCACGCCGCCGGCGCCGAGCTTGGCCGGGAGGCCGACGAAGTACCCGTCGCACCCGTCGTACTTGCCGCTCGACAGGACCGCGCAAGGGAGGATCATCTTCTTGTCGAGGACGATCGATTCGCACATCTGGACGGCCGCCGCCGAGGGGGCGTAGAACGCCGACCCGGTCTTCAGCAGGGAGACGATCTCCGCCCCGCCCTTCGCGGTCCGCTCCAGGATCTGCGCCAGGCGGTCCCTGGGGATGAGATCCTCCACCGGGATGCCGGCCACGGTGGTGTACTTGGTGGAAGGGACCATCGTGTCGCCGTGTCCGCCCAGGACGAAGGCGGTCACGTCGCAGACGGAGACGCCCAGTTCCATGGCGATGAAGGATCGGAAGCGCGCGGAATCGAGGATCCCCGCCATGCCCATCACCTTGTTCGCGGGAAGCTTGCTGTGCTTGTACGCCACGTAGGTCATGGCATCGAGAGGGTTCGATACGACGATGATCATCGCCTGGGGGGACCTGGCGACCGCCTTGAGGGTCACGTCCTTCACGATCCCGGCGTTGACCTTGAGGAGGTCGTCGCGGCTCATCCCCGGCTTGCGGGCCAGCCCCGACGTGATGATGACGATGTCGGAACCTGCCGTCTCCTCGTACCCGTTCGAGCCGACGACCTTGCTGTCGAACCCGTAGATCGGGCCCGACTGCATCAGGTCGAGCGCCTTCCCCTGCGGCATCCCCTCGACGATGTCGACGAGCACGACGTCGCAGAAGTCCCTCTCGGCCAACCGCTGCGCGGTCGTCGCCCCGACGTTCCCCGCGCCGATCACCGTGATTTTTTTCCGGCTCATCGCGTCTCTCCCCGGGGATGTCCCCTTCGGTCCAGTGCCGTTTTCCCCATCACAGGATGTCGGGAACGGTCCCGTCCCCCGGCGGAACCGATCTCTCGAAGCAGGGCATCACAACCTCCATCCGAGGGATAATATGGGATTTTCCGGCCAAGAATGGGAGATGGGTCCCCCCAAACCATGCATACCGTATACAAAGGCCCTGGGGATGTCAAGTCCCTTTCCGGCAAAGGGAGAGCAGGCCGGCGGCGTCGACGGACGCCCTCACCAGGTCGACGCCCCGGCGGATCTTTTCCGGCTCCCGGATCCGCAGGCGGCCGAGAAGGCTCTCGAACCGGTCCACCGTCGCCATCGTGTCCTCCGCGACGGTCAGGACGGCGACCCCCTTCTCCCGCGCACGGGAAAGGATGAGTTCGTTCGGCGACACACCGCCGGTCAGCACCAGGCACACCGTGTCGGTCTCCAGCGCCGCGAGCTGGATGTCCGTGCGGTGCCCTCCGGTGACGACCGCCTTCCGGGGAATTCCGCGGAAGACGCGGAGGGCATGCTCCACGTCCATCGCCCCCACGCAGAACCGCTCGATCATCCCCTTCCTGTCGCCTTCCCCGCCGCACACGACCACCGCGGGGAGGGAGTCCGCCAGCGTCCCCACGCTCATGCTCCCGAGCACCGGGTCCGAGGGGACGGCTCCCAGGACCCGCACGCCCCGCGCCCCGAAGAAGGGGGTCGCCGTATCCCGGACGAATGGATCCTGCGCCGGCTGGACCCGGTTGAAGACCACGCCGAGGAACCGGGGACCCAGCGCGTCGGCGGCCCACAGGACCTGGTCCATCGATTTCTCTCCCTCGAACCGGTCGACCAGCACCACGCGGCAGTCGTAGTTCACGATGAGCTCCAGCGGGGACAGCCCGAGGAAGACACCGTCCCGGAGGTTCGCCGTCCCGCCGACGAGGAGCAGTTCGGACCGGGCCTCGGCGTCGTGCACGGCGGCGGAGATCCTCCCCCGCAGGTGGAGCTCCTCCCCGCGCCAGGCGGCCATCACCAGGTCCTGGGTGATCACAACGGGACAGACCTGCTCCGGGGTCGCGTCGAGGCCCAGGGCGTCCGCAAGGAAGGATGCGTCCCCGTCCACCAGGCGCCCATCCTGCAGTACGGGTATCTTCCCGAGGGGCTTGACGTACCCCACCTTCACTCCCGCTTCCTTCCAGATCCTGCCCAGGGCGAGGGCGAGGAGGGTCTTCCCTGCGAACGAAGACGTCGACGCGATGTACAGCTTCATGGGGCCTCCGCGATGGTCATCCGGCAATCGATCGCGCGGATGCCTTTCCCTTTCGGCAGGACCAGCAAGGGGTTGATGTCGAGTTCCTGGATCTCCGGAAAGTCGCACGACAGGCGCGACACCCGCAGCAACGCCTCCACGATCGCTTCCTCGTCCGCGGGCTCGCTTCCACGGTACGCGGCCAGCAGCGGCCAGGCGCGGATCTCGCGGACCATCTCCCCGGCGTCGCGGCGGGATATCGGCGCCACCCGGAAGGAGACGTCCTTCAACACTTCCACGTAGATCCCGCCGAGTCCGAACATCAGCAGCGGGCCGAACTGGGGGTCGCGGCTCATCCCGAGGATGAGTTCCCTGCCGCCCGTGACCATCTCCTGGACCGACACCCCGGCGATCCAGGCCGATGGGGCCAGCCGGCGGACGGAGGAGGTGATCTCCATGAAGGCCCGGGCCACGTCCTCCTCGCCGCAAAGGCCGAGCCGCACGCCGCCCACATCCGTCTTGTGCAGGACTTGCGGCGAAACGATCTTCATCACCGCGGATGCGCACCCCATCGCACGGTACGCCGCGACGGCGGCGGTGCTCGTATCGGCGAACGCATGTCGCGGAAACATGAAACCGTACGCCTCGAGGATCCCCCGGGACTCCTCCTCCCCCAGCGTTCGCCGCCCCGCCGCAAGGGCCCCGGATACGAGGCGTTCCGCGATTTCCGGGCGGGTCGAAGGGGCCTCCCCTTCCGCGGGTACGCCGGCGGAGCGGATGCGGGTGTATCGAAGCATCGCGTTGATGGTGCGTACGGCGCGCTCGGGGACCGGGTAATTGGGGATGCCGCCCTCGCTGAGGATCCGGCGGGATGCGGCCACCGTGGCCTCCCCGAGGAAGGAGGCGAACACGGTCTTTCCGGAGTCGGCGAGGGTGGAAACGATCGCCCCCGCGGTCTCCTCCGGCTCCGTCATCGCCTGCGGCGTCAGGAGGACGAGCACGGTGTCGATCGACGGCTCGTCCCGGATCGCCGCGAGGACATCCCGGTACCGGTCCGCGCGGGCGTCCCCGATGATGTCGACCGGGTTCGCCAGGCTCGCCGTGGCGGGAAGCGCCGGAAGGATCCGCTCCCGCAGGGACCCGGAGACCTCGGCGAGGGGGATGCCGAGGAGTGAAGCCGTGTCCGCCGCCAGGATCCCCGGACCCCCTGCGTTCGTGAGAATCAGGAGCCGATCCCCCCGGGGGAGCGGCTGCATCCCGAATCCGAGGGCCAGATCGAAGAGGTCTTCCACCGTCCCGGCGCGGAGCACTCCCCCCTGCCGGAACGCCGCGGCGTAGGCGCGATCGGACCCGGCGAGACTCCCCGTGTGGGAGGAGGCGGCACGGGCGCCCGCGGCGGTGGCTCCGGCCTTCACGATGATGACCGGCTTGCGGGGCGTCACATTCCGGGCCGCGCGCAGGAACCGGCGGCCGTCGTCGATGCTCTCGACGTACCCGAGGATGACCCGGGTCGACGGATCGTCGGCGAGGAACTCGAGGATGTCCGACTCCGAGACGTCGGCCTGGTTCCCGAGGCTCACGAACTTGGAGAAGCCGACGTTCCGGCCGATGGCCCAGTCGAGCACCGCGGTGCAGAGCGCCCCGGATTGGGAGAAGAAGGAGATGAACCCCTTCGGAGGCGTCCCGCGGGAGAACGAGGCGTTCAGCGAGGCGTGCGTGTCGATCAGGCCGAGGCAGTTGGGGCCCAGCACCCGGACCCCCGCGGATCTCGCCGCCTCGCGCAGGGATCGTTCGAGGGCGATCCCCGCCCCTCCGATCTCCTTGAATCCGGCGGAGATGACGATCCCGGCGTGCATCCCCTTCGCCGCGAGCCGGGGGATCCCTTCGAGGATGGCGTTCGGCGGGACGACGAAGACGCCCAGGTCGACGGGACCGGGGATCGCGTCGATGGACGGGTACAGCGGGTGGCCGAAAAGCTCTCCGCCGCGGGGATTCACCCCGTAGATCTTCCCCTGGAACCCGGCCTGCACGAGGTTGGCGAACACCCCGTACCCGACTTTCTCCGGGTTTCGGGACGCCCCGACGACGGCGACCGATCCCGGATGGAACAGTTCGCCAGGGAGCATGGCCCCCTACTTCTTTTCCGGCGCCGTCACCCGGATCGAAAGCTCGCGCAGCTGTTTCAAGTCGACCCCGGATGGAGCCTCCGTCATGAGGCATGTCGCCTTCTGGGTCTTCGGGAAGGCGATCACGTCGCGAAGCGATTTCGCGCCCGAGAAGAGCATCGCCAGCCGGTCCAGCCCGAAGGCGATCCCGCCGTGCGGCGGAGCCCCGAACTCCAGAGCCTCCAGAAGGAACCCGAACTTCACCCGGGCATCCTCCGGTCCGATGTTCAGCAGATCGAACATCCGGGACTGCACGTCCTTCCGGTGGATACGGATGCTCCCCCCCCCGATCTCCGAGCCGTTCAGCACCATGTCGTACGCCTTGGCGCGGACCTTCCCCGGATCCGTGGATAGCAGCGGGAGGTCCTCGTCGACCGGCGCCGTGAACGGGTGGTGCATCGCCCCCCACCGTTTCTCCTCCTTGTCCCACTCGAGGAGCGGGAAGTCGGTCACCCACAACAGGTGGTGCAGGGAGGCGTCGATCATCCCGAGCTTTTCCCCGAGGTGGAGGCGGAGGCGTCCGAGGGAGGAGCACGCCACGTCGAACGAATCGGCCACCAGGAGCATCAGGTCCCCCGGCTTCGCGCCGCCCTCTTCCCGCAGGGAGGCCAATTGCTCCGAGCGGAAGAACTTCGCCAGGGGGGAGGTCAGCCCCGCCTCGGTCACCTTGAACCAGGCAAGGCCGGAGGCCCCCCCGATCTTCGCCACCTCTTCGAGCGCGGCGAGCTCGGAGCGGCTCGATTCGCCCAGGCCGGGCGCCGTGATCCCCCGGATCACGCCACCGCGCGACGCCACTTCGGCGAAGACCCGGAAGTCGGTCTTCGACAGGACCGCCGTGTGGTCCGTGATCTCCAGCCCGAACCGGGTGTCGGGCTTGTCGACCCCGAACCGGTCCATCGCCTCCCGGTAGCTCATCCGCGGGATGGGGCTCCGGATCTCTTCGCCGAGAACGTCGCGAAAGACACGGGCCATGAGCCCTTCCATCATCCGGAAGATGTCGTCCCGGTCGATGAACGACATCTCGACGTCGATCTGCGTGAACTCGGGCTGCCGGTCGGCGCGCAGGTCCTCGTCGCGGAAGCACTTGACGATCTGCGCGTACCGGTCGTACCCGGCGATCATCAGGATCTGCTTGAACAGTTGCGGGGACTGGGGAAGAGCGTAGAACATCCCCGGATTGACGCGGGACGGCACCAGGTAGTCACGCGCCCCCTCGGGGGTGCTCTTGGTCAGCACCGGCGTCTCCACCTCGAGGAAGCCGTTCTCGAAGAAGAACTCCCGCACCGAGCGGGCGAGCTTCGCGCGTTTCGTGAACATCGCCTGGATCGACGGCCGCCGGAGGTCGAGGTAGCGGTACTTGAGGCGGACATTTTCGGCCACGTCGGTGTCGTCGTCGAGGGCGAAGGGGATCGGCTTCGAATCGTTGAGGATCGCAAGAGCGGCCGCCGCCACCTCCACCGATCCCGTCGGGAGGTTCGGGTTTTCCGTCCCCGCCGGACGTCGGCGGACGACGCCGCGCACGGAGAGAACGTACTCCACCCGCAGGGCGTCGGCCTTCGCGTGCGCTTCGGGGGACGTCACCGGATCGATCACGATCTGCGCCAGCCCCTCCCGGTCGCGCAGGTCGACGAACACCAGACCCCCGTGGTCCCGGCGCCGGTGAACCCAGCCGCACAAGACGACCTCCTTCCCGATGTCCTCCGGCCGGAGCCGGCCGCAGTAGATGGTCCGCTTGTGTTCCGGCAGAAACGTGTCCAACGTCAACCCTCCCTGAGTACGCCGCGCAGGCGCCGCATCGCCTCTTCCGCGGGGATCTCTTCCTGGATTCCCCTCCCCATGTCCCGATACCCCACCGCGCCCCGCCGGCTCTCCTCCTCGCCGAGGACGATGACCACCTTCGCCCCGGAACGGTCCGCGCGGCGGAACTGGCTCTTCATGCTGCGCCCCTCGTAGTCCATGTCGGCGCGGAACCCCGATCGGACGAGCTCCGTCTTCCACCGGAACGCCTCGGGGAGGAACGCCGCGGATGTGGTGACGAGGAACACATCCGCCGCGGGGGATGCTTCGGCTCCTTCACCGAGGAGCATCAGAAGGCGCTCGACCCCGATGGCGAACCCGATGGCGGGCACGCGCTCCTTCCCGCCGAGCAGCTCCGCGAGCCCGTCGTAGCGCCCTCCCGCCGCCACGGTGTTCTGCGCTCCCATCCCGGGGATGACGAACTCGAACGTGGTGCGGCGGTAATAGTCGAGCCCCCGGACCATCCGAGGGTTCCTTGAAAAAGGAACGCCGGCCGTGGAGAGGGCGCCTTCCACCGCGGCGAAATGATCCCGGCAGGGACCGCACAGGGAATCGAGAATCGAGGGGGCGTCCGCCGTGGCCCGGATGCATCGCTCCGACTTGCAGTCGAGGACCCGCAGCGGGTTGCGCTCCCTCCGCCGCCGGCAGTCGTCGCACAGCTCCCCGTCCCGCTCCGCGAGGTATTCCGTCAACCGCGCATTGTACGCGGGGCGGCACCCGGGGTCTCCGAGGGAATTGACCTCCAGCGAAACCCCGCCGAGTCCCGATTCCTTCAGGAACCCGTGCAGGAACGCCATCGTCTCGGCGTCGGCGTACGGCGCATCGGTGCCGAACAGCTCCGCGCCCATCTGGTGGAACTGCCGCATCCGCCCCTTCTGGGGACGCTCGTGCCGGAACATCGGTCCGATGTAATAGAGGCGAACCGGTCCATCGCCCGTTCCGGGCCGGTGGGCAAGGTACGCGCGGACCACCGACGCGGTCCCTTCGGGGCGCACCGTGAGGCTCTCCCCGGACCGATCGGTGAAGGTGTACATCTCCTTCTCGACGATGTCGGTGGTCTCCCCCACGGCGCGCGCGAAGAGCTCGGTGCGCTCGAGCAGGGGGGTGCGGATCTCACGGAAGCCGTATCGCTCCGCATGGGCGCGGAACGACGCCTCGAGAGAGGTCCACCGTGCGGACTCGGGGGGAAGGATGTCCTTCATCCCCCGGATGGTCGCCAACGTCATGGGACTTTCTGGGTGTGGGCCAGATAGACGACGTTCCGGGTGGATTCCTTCCCGCGGTACATCGCCTGGTCCGCGAGGTTGAGCAGGTGCTGTTTCGTGGTGGCGTGCTCGGGGAACGCGGCGATCCCGATGGAGATCGTCAACCGGATCTCGAGGTTCATCTCCCGGACGAACCGCTCCGCCTCGATCATCTTCCGCATCCGCTCCGCGACGATCATCGCCTCGTCCGCGTTGGTTTCCACCAGAAGGACGACGAACTCGTCCCCGCCGTAGCGGACCACCGTGTCGGAATCCCGGACGCAGGAGCGCAGGACCGCCCCCACCTCCACCAGTACCCGGCTGCCGACGAGATGCCCGTGGCCGTCGTTCACCCGCTTGAAGAAGTCGATATCCATGAAGAGGACGCAGAAAAAGTTCCGATACCGTTCGGAACGCTTCATTTCACGGTCGAGGACGACGTTCAGGTACCGGCCGTTGTAAAGCTTCGTCAAGTCGTCGATGTAGATCAGGCTCTGCGCCTCCGCGCTGCGTTCCGCGTTGATCAACGCGAGGCGCGCCTGCCGCTGGAAGAAGTTGAGGAGCGGAGAGTTGAGGACCTCCCCGTCGGGAGTGCCCCGCAGCCCCAGCACGGCGTACACCCGCGACCCCGGGTTGAGGTCGAAGCCCACCAAGAGAAGAATGCGGTTCTCCGACAGGAGGTCCATGTTCCCGGGCGAGGACGCCTCGAGCGTGTCGGCGTGGAATACCGTCGGGGCCGGACCCGCCGCCGCCAGGATATCCCCGAACCGCCGGAGGAAGCCGACCGGGAGGGTTTCGTCGGCGAAGCCGAGGGATGCGAGGACCGCGCACGGCCCCCCCCCCTTCTGCCCCGCACGGAAAAGGATTCCGAAGGAAGCGCCCAGCGCTTCGCGGAACTTCTCGAGAATCGTCGTGGCCAGCAATCCCATGTCCGTGGAGGTGATCACGGGAATGCAGAAGTCGAACAGTTCCTCGAGCGACATCCTGCGGAGGAGGCCGTAGCCGGAGAAAAGGTACTTCTCCAGGCACGGGACGAGGGAGTTGGCGAGCGATTCCTCGAAGAGGATCTCGGAGGCGCCGCCTTTCAGGGCTTCGAGGACCGACGGCCCGTCCTTCTCCCCGAGGATGAGGATCAGGGAGGTTTTCGGGGCCAGCGCAAGGAGGTTGGCCACATACACATCCGTCGATTGCGACTTCGAGAATTTCCGGGCGACGATGACGGAGAAATTCTCCTTCCGCAGTGCTTCCGCACCGCTTTGCCAGTCGGGGAGGATGGAGAAATGGACACCTTTCAGGGAAGGAACCCGAACCGTGTCGTCCATGCGCTTCGCATCGGACGACAGGATCAGGACGCGTTGAGCGGTCATCGTCCGACTCCGGCCCGGCGCAAGAGAGCACGCGCCAGGGGAAGCGTCACATCATCCGCCAAAGGCATTTCCATACCCCGTTGTTGTCTCTCTGACGAAACGACACACTCCTGCCGTCGGAACGGACCGTAAACGTTCCGTTTTCCAACAGGAAATGTTCAGCCGAAGGTATCAGATTCCCACCGGTGAAACAACGGCTATTTTGCGCTACCACGGCATCCGGCCGGCAAAAGGAGGTCCACCCCGCCGGGTCCGCCCCCCGCGATCCGTGGTGAGGCAGGAACAGGACCCTTCGTTCCCCGGTCTCCGATGAAGGGCGTCCCCAGGCATCGGTCCCCCTCTCCACGTCTCCCGGAAGCCACACCGACAGGATACCAAATCGAAGTTCGAGAACCATCCCCCGGTCGTTCGCCTTCCCGGCTCTCGTCGGATCCCCGGGGGACCGCACGGCGACCTCGGCGCCGCCGAAACATTCCCGCACCCCGGCCCGGACGGCCCGTACGGTTCCGTTCCACGAGGCGATTGCCGGACCGAACGCCTCCCGTGGGATCCCGTCGGGAATCCAGATCTCGCGGACCGGCATTGCGGAAAGGACCGCCGCCGCCCCCCCGTAATGGTCTTCGTGGGGGTGCGTCAGGGCGAGGACGTCGATCCGCCGGATCCCCCGGCTTCGCAGGAACGGAAGAACCGCACGCTCCCCCGCGTTCCCGTGGAGAGCGCTTCCGCAATCGATCAACATGTGTCCGCCTCCGGGAAACGCCGCGAGGTGGGCCGCGCCTTTCCCGACGTTCAACGCCGCAAGGGAAAAATCCCTCTCCGGGAGCGCTGCATACGGGGCGTGGATCCCGCAGAGGAAGAGCGCGGCGGACAGGACGGTCGCCGGCCAGGGGGGTCTGCCGCGGCGAAGCAGCAGGATCGTCCCCGCCCCCGCCGCCGCGGTGGAAAGGGCCGGCCACGCGATCCCCGACGGAGGAACGGGGAAGCACCCCGCGCCGGAACCGGACAGCCGATCCAGCAACGATAGAGCGGCCGTCAGCCCGTCCGCGACGATTCGGACCGCCGGGCCGAACGGATCGACTCCGAACGCCCCCCCGGCCACCGCGACGACCGCCCCGGCGACTCCTGCCGTTCCGAGGATCGGTCCGAACAGGACATTCCAGAGAATCGCGCCCGTGGGGACCGCCTGGAAAAACGCGGCGGAGACGGGCAGCGTTCCGAGGAAAGCGACGGTCGCGGCGCGAACCGCCTCCTTCGCCCACCAGGACGCGCGCGTCCCCCACCCCCCCTCAACGGCTTCCGGCGGCGCGCCGTAATTCGCGATGAGGAAGAAGGTTGCGCCGTAGGACAGCAGAAACGACGGGGAAAAGATCTCCGTCGGGGACCCGACGAGCGTCAGCGACAGCATCCCCGTCCAGGCGATTCCTGGCGCGCGAACGCCGAACCTGTGCCACGAGAGGACCGCGATGGTGATCATCCCGGCCGAGCGGACCGCCGGTGGGGGAGCGCCCGCCAGGAGGACGTACGCCCAGGACGCCGGCAGCGCGAGGAGCGCCGACAGGAGGTTCAGGTCGGGCGCGCCGTGCCTCCTTCGGACCGCCCACAATGCCGACCGGAGGAAGAACACGGCAATGAAGTGGAAGATCGCCACGTTGACCCCGGAGATGGCAAGCAGATGGGCGAGTCCGGTCCGTCGAAGCAGCGTGACCATCGGGTGGGAGTACGGCGGCACCTCTCCCGTGGCCAGCGAGAGCAGGTACAGGGAGCCGTTCGTGGTTCCCGCGACCCGCCTGATCCATTCCCCGGTTTCCCGCCGTGCCCTCGGAAAGAGGTTCCGCAGGAGGGCGCCCCCGGCGTCCTCCGGCAGGAAGACGGCCTTCCCCGCGTCGGCGGAGAAAGCGTATTGGGCGCCCCGCACCATCGCCGTCCACTCCCTCGGGAGTTCGCCGGGATTCCCTGTTCCTCGAACGGGATGCAGACGCCCGGCGGCGCGAACACGTGCCGGGAACGAAACGGCAAGGTCCGGATTCCGGATATACAGCAGAACGGTTCCAAGTCGAAGCGATCCGGTGCCTCCCGGCAAGGACACCGCCGAATCGTTTGCAACGGCGGCCCATCCGGAATCGGTGGCGCGGATCTCCCCCACCCTCCCCTCCAGAACCGCTTCGTCGCCGACGTACGGAAGGACGGACCCGGGCTCGACCAGCGGCACCCTCCCCGCCGTCAAGGCGCCGCACAGCGCCGCGACGGCACACGCAAGGGGGAGTTCCCTTCCTCGCAAGGAGGCGAGTCCGAGGGACGCGACGAGCAGCGCGCCGGAGAGAGCCGGTACGGCGGGTCCGGCGGCCAGCCCGACATAGAACGCGGACAGGAACGTCAGCAGCAGGAGGTAGATGGCGCCCTGGCCTCGAAACGGGTGGTCCATGACGACCGGTAACGGCAAGACCCGTACCGCCCGCTCATTGTTGCGTTCTGGAAGACAGCACGGGTCCGGCGGAGTCGCCGCAGGAGGGGGGGGCGAAGTGAGGTAAAGCGCCCCACTCCCGGACGAAATGCGCTCCCTGGGGTACCCCCGCTGTAGGAAGAACGGGGGGCACAGCCGTGCAGGTTCACCGCACGGCGAGCCACGAACGGAGCCCCGCCCTCCGAGGCGACGCAGGCTTGGGGCTGCTACTCGGCGGGCGTTCGTGCGCCAGAGAACGCGGCGCGGGTGCGGCGGGAACGGTGGAACGCGACGGCGAAGCGGTGTGCCTCGTCGCGGACCCGCATCAGCAGGTGCAGCACCGGGTCGTCGGGAGGGAGGTGGAGCGGATTTTTTCGGCCGGGCAGGAACACCCGCTCCCGGAAGACCTTCTCCCCGCCGCGGACCCGCTCCTTCGCGAGGGAAACGAGCGGAACGTCCTCCCTGCCGGCGGCGCGCATCGCCGCCGCCGCGGAGGATAGCTGCCCTTTTCCCCCGTCGATCAGCACGAGGTCCGGCATCCCCCCGAAATCCTCGTCGTGGCCGAACCGGCGGCGGACCACTTCCTCCATCATGGCGAAGTCGTTCGGACCCGCCACCCCCCGGACGGTGAATTTCCGATACCACTTCTTCGCGGGCTTCCCGCCGAGGAATGCGACCATCGACCCCACGGCTTCCGTCCCGGAGATGTTGGAGATGTCGTACCCCTCGATCCGCACCGGTGGACCCGGCAGGGAAAAGAGGACCCCTATCCGCTCCGCCAGGCGCTCGTACGCGTCCTCCCGCTCGCGCCGCATCCGGGCGCCTTCCCCGGCGTTCTTCCCTGCAAGCTCCGCGAGTCGCGCGCGCTCCCCCCGCAGGGGGACGCGCACGGCGACGGTGCGACCCGCCCGCTCGGAGAGCGCGGCGGAGAGGGCCGCGCGGTCGGCGACGGGGAACGGCAGCAGGATCTCTCCCGGGAAAAAGGCCCCTTCTCCGTAGTGCTGGAGCAGGAAGGAATCCATCGCCTCCTCCTCCGATCCTTCCCACCGGAAGTGCCGCTGGTGCGCGTCGGAAAGACGGCCGTTCCGGACGTAGAGGACCGCCGCAGTGACGGCGGCGCCGTCCCGATGCCACCCCACGGCGTCCACGTCCCCCCTCACGGCGCGCACGACCCGCTGGCGGGCGAGGGTCTTCGAGATTACCGCGATCCGGTCCCGGATCTTCGCGGCCTCCTCGAACCGCATCCCCCCGGAGAGCGCGGCCATCTCCGTCTTCCACCGGGCGAGCAATCCCCGGTACTCCCCCCGGAGGAACCGCACCGCGTCGTCGACCACGGGGAGGTACTCCTCCCTCGTGATGCGGCCGGCGCACGCGCCGAGACACCTCCCCATCTGGTAGTTGAGGCACGGGCGCGTGCGGGAGGCGAACTTCCGCCGTGTGCAGGTGCACAACGGAAAGAGACGCAGCAATTCCCGCACCGTTTCCCGGATCCCCCGCGCCGAGGAGTACGGACCGAAATAGGTCGCCCCGTCGCGCGCCGCCCGCCGGACAAGTTCGGGGCGCGGGTACTCCTCGTTCCGGTCGATGCGCAGGAGCAGGTACTCCTTGTCGTCGCGAAACACGATATTGAAGGGGGGACGGTGGCGCTTGATGAGGGTGTTCTCGAGGAGGAGCGCCTCCTTCTCGGTGGCGGTGACGATGCACCGGATCTCGCGGACCCGTTCAATAAGGTTCGGGATCGCCGGCCGCCCGTCGCCCCCCCGCACCGAATAGTTCCGGACGCGCGCCCGGAGGTCCTTCGCCTTCCCCACGTATAGAACCTTCCCGCGGGCGTCGCTCATGATGTAGACGCCGGGGGAGCGCGGGAACGTCTTCCAGTCGGACGGGAGTCCCATGGTCAGCGGGACGAGAGGTCCGCCTTCTCGAGGGCGAGAAGGCGGTCGCGCACGGTCGCCGCGCGCTCGAAGTCGAGTTTTTTCGCCGCCGCCACCATCTCCTTCCGAAGCTTCCGAAGGAGTTTCGCGAGCTCTTCCCTCGAGGAGAAGGGCGGCACCGAAGTGGGCGCGGTGACGTAGTCCGACTCGCACGCCTGGCCGATCGGTTCCGCGATCCTCTTGCGGACCGTCTCCGGGGTGATCCCGTTCTCCCGGTTGTACGCCAGTTGACGCTCCCTCCGGCGGTCGGTCTCCGACATGGCCTCCCGGATCGACCGGGTCTCCCGGTCCGCGTAGAGGATGACCCTTCCGGACACGTTGCGCGCGGCGCGGCCGAACGTCTGCACGAGCGACCGGGCGGAGCGAAGAAATCCTTCCTTGTCGGCGTCGAGGATCGCCACGAGGGACACCTCGGGGAGGTCGAGCCCCTCCCGGAGAAGGTTGATCCCGACGAGAACATCGAACGTTCCGAGCCGGAGGTCCCGCAGGATCTCGATCCGCTCCACCGTGTCGATATCGGAGTGGAGGTAGCGCACACGGACCCCCTGCCCCTCGAAATGTTCCGTCAGATCCTCGGCCATCCGCTTCGTGAGCGTAGTGACCAGGATCCTCCCCCCGGCCGCGGCATGCTTCCGGATCTCCCCGAGGAGGTCGTCGACCTGGGATTCCGCGGGACGGACCTCCACCTCCGGATCCACGAGCCCCGTGGGGCGGATGATCTGCTCCACCACCGCGCCGCCGCTCTCCCGCAACTCGTATTCCGCCGGAGTCGCCGAGACGAAGATCACCTGTCCCACCCGGCCGTTGAACTCCTCGAACCGGAGCGGCCGGTTGTCGAGCGCGGAAGGGAGGCGGAACCCGAAATCGACCAGCGTCTGCTTGCGCGACCGGTCGCCGTGATACATCCCGTTCAGTTGCGGCACGGTCACGTGGGACTCGTCGAGGAAGGAGACGAACCCCTTCGGGAAGTAGTCGAGGAGCGTGTACGGAGGTTGGCCGGGGGCGCGCCCGTCGAGATGGCGGGAGTAGTTCTCGATGCCGGAGCAGAACCCCATCTGGGAGATCATCTCGAGGTCGTAGGTGGTCCTTTGCTTCAGCCGCTCCGCCTCGAGCGGCTTTCCCTGCGCGGAGAGCTCCGCGAGCCGCCCTTCGAGCTCCTCTCCGATCCCGCGGACCGCCCGCTCGAGCTGATCCTCCGGCGTCACGTAGTGGCTGGCCGGGAAGATGACCGTCTCCGCCGCCTCCTGGAGCCGCGTCCCCCGCAGGGGGTCCACGTACCGGATCCGGGCGATCCGGTCCTCGTCGTACTCGATCCGCAGGACCCTCTCCTCCTCGTACGAGGGGAACAGCTCCACCGCGTCGCCGCGGACGCGGAACGTCCCGCGATGGAAATCCACGTCGTTCCGTTCGTACTGCAGATCGATCAAACGCCGCAGAAGCGTGTTCCTGGGAAACTCCGCGCCTTCCGAGACGCGGACGGTCATCCTCCCGTAATACTCCGGGGACCCGAGGCCGTAGATGCACGAAACGGAGGCGATCACGATCACGTCGCCGCGGGTCATCACCGACCTCGTGGCGCTATGCCGCATCTTGTCGATCTGCTCGTTGATCGAGGAGTCTTTCTCGATGTAGGTATCCGTGTGCGGGACGTACGCCTCGGGCTGGTAGTAATCGTAGTAGGAGACGAAGTACTCGACGGCGTTCCCGGGAAAGAGGGATTTGAATTCGGAGTACAACTGCGCGGCGAGCGTCTTGTTCGGGGCGATGACCAGCGCGGGCCGGTCGACGGCGGCGATGACGGAAGCCATCGTGTACGTCTTCCCCGACCCGGTGACGCCGAGCAGGACCTGCCGCGAGATCCCCCGGGAGAGGCCCTCGGCCAGTTCCCGTATCGCCCCCGGCTGATCTCCCGACGGATCGAACGGGGCCGCAAGCTGGAACCTGGTACCCAATTTAGTAGCTCATCCTGGCGCAACAGGGCTCGCGGGGGGCTTCCACTCCGCTACGTTCGCGACCTGCGTCCGCTCACTGCGATTCCGCTCGACGCAAGCATAGCCTCGCTCCATACGCCGCCCCACGGGGTACCCCCGCTGAAGCAATACCAGGGGGGACTGCGTGGAACCCCCCGCTGCGCCCTTGTTGCGCATGATCATCCGCCCGCCGTCCGCTCATTCCTTGTACTTCCAGGTCGTGCCGCCCTTCCCGTCCTCGAGGAGGACCCCCGCCGCCTCGAGCTCCTTCCGTATCCGGTCGGCCTCGGAGTAATCCTTCGATGCCCTTGCGGCCCGCCGCGCCTCGATCCGGCCGAGGATCTCCGCCGCCCCCGGCCGCACGGTGACCAACGGGGTCCCCGCACCGACTGTCAACGAACCCCCTGCGGGTTGCAGAATCGCACCCTGCCGGAAATAATCCCGCGCGGACATCCGGAGCAGGCCGAGGACGCCCAACGGCGGGTCGAGCAGGTCGTACCCCGCGAGGAAGATTCCCGCCTCCTCCCGCTGCGCCGCCGGATCCTCGGGAGCGAGCCGGTTCAGGACGCGGATCGCCTCGAAGAGGTGCCCCAGCGCGGCCGCCGTGTTGAAATCGTCGTCCATCGACGCCGCGAAACGCTCCGCGGCCGCGCGGAGCGGCGCAACATCCTCCCCGGGCGGGAGCTTCGACGGGACGGCGCCGGCCTCGCGGCACGCCTCCACCTTCTCCTTCACCCGGTAGAGGCGGTCGAGTCCCGCCTTCGCCTCGGCGAGGCTGCGGTCGGTGTAGTCGATCGGGCTCCGGTAGTGGCTCGACGCGAGGAAGAACCGGAGCACCTCGGGTTTGACCTTCCCGAGCACCTCCCGCAAGGTGAAGAAGTTCCCCAGGGACTTGCTCATCTTCTCGTTATTGATATTGACGAACCCGTTGTGGAGCCAGTAGCGGGCAAACGGCTTCCCCGTCGCCGCCTCGGACTGCGCGATCTCGTTCTCATGGTGCGGGAAAACGAGGTCCTTTCCGCCGCCGTGGATGTCGAACGTCTCGCCCAGGTGCTTCATCGACATGGCGGAGCACTCGATGTGCCACCCGGGGCGCCCCGGGCCCCAGGGGCTTTCCCACGCCGGCTCCCCCGGCTTCGAGGCCTTCCACAGGGCGAAGTCCAGCGGGTCGTTCTTGCGTTCGTCCACGTCGACGCGCGCTCCCGCGAGGAGGTCCTCGACGTTCTTCCCCGACAGCTTCCCGTACCCGGGAAAACCCTTCACGGAGTAGTAGACGTCTCCGCCCGCCGGGTACGCCTTCCCGGCCCGAACCAGCCGCTCCGTCAGGGCGACGATCTCCGGGATGTGGTCCGTGGCCTTCGGCTCCGCGTCCGGACGCAGCAGCCCCAGCCGGTCGAAATCCTCGTAGAAGGCGTCGATGTATTTCTTCGTGACCTCGGCGAACGGGATCCCCTCCTGGTTCGCCTTCCGGATGATCTTGTCGTCGATGTCGGTGAAGTTCCGGATGTAGGTGACTTCGTACCCGGCGTACCGCAGGTAACGGACGATGATGTCGAACGCCACGTTGGCGCGGGCGTGCCCGATGTGGCACAGGTCGTACACCGTGACGCCGCACACGTACATCCGGATCTTGCCCGGGACGAGCGGCACGAACGGCTCCTTCCGGTTCCCCATCGTGTTGAACACCGATAGCGTCATCGCCGCGCACCTCCGATGTCCGGTTGCCGGGTCCCCCGGAGCAGCGCCACCGCCCAGGCGGAGATCCCCTCGCCCCGTCCCTCGAACCCCATCCCTTCCGTGGTCTTTCCCTTGACGCTCACGCGGTCCTCCGGGACTTCGAGGATCCCCGCGATGGAAGCGCGTAGCGCATCCGCCAGCGGGGCGATCCGGGGCGCCTCGCAGACCACCACGGCGTCCAGCCCGAGGAGACCGAACCCCTCCGCGGTCATCCGCCCCCGGGCGTGCGCAAGGATCGAGCGGCTGGAGATCCCGAGGGTCTCATCCCGCCCGGGCGGAAAATGGAACCCGATGTCCCGGTCCCCCATCGCCCCGTAGATCGCGTCGGCCACGGCATGCAGGAGAACGTCCCCGTCGGAGTGACCGAGGAGCCCCATCGGGTGGTCGACCCGCACCCCCCCCAGCCACAGTTCCCGTTCCGGAACGAGGCGGTGCGCATCCCCGCCGAGTCCGATCCGGAAATCGGGATCCTCCGTCAACAACCCGGCGGCCATCCTCAGATCCTCGGGAAGCGTGATCTTCAGATTCGCCTCTTCCCCGGAAAGGGCGACGACCGGGTTCCCCGCCCCCTCCACGAGGGAGGCGTCGTCGGTCCCCGTGCGCCCCTCCCGCGCGGCCAGGGCGTACGCCTCCCGGAGGATTCCCGCCCGGAACCCCTGGGGGGTCTGCGCACGGAGGAACTCCGACCGGTCGCGCGTGACGAGGGTGCCGGCCGCCTTGTCCCACGTCTTCACCGTGTCGCGCACCGGGACCACCGGGACCGCCGCTCCGTGCAGAAGCGCCTGTTCCGCGCACCGGTCGAAGAGGCCGGGAGTGGCGAAGGGGCGGACCGCGTCGTGGACGAGGATGACCGATGCTTCCGGGGGGACGGCGGCGAGAGCGTTGCGGACGGAGTCCTGCCGCTGCGCCCCTCCCTTGACCACCGCGATCACCTTCGGGTATCCCCGGTACGCCTCGATCGCTTCGGGAGCGGCGTCGGAAGGGAGGGCGAGGACGATCGCGTCGACACGGGAGGCGGCGGAAACCGAGGAAAGCGTCCGGTCCAGGAGAGGCCGGCCGCCGACGGAGAGGAACTGCTTCGGCACCGCGGCGCCCATGCGGCGCCCCGTGCCACCCGCAACGACGATGACCACCGTACCGACCAACGCACCTCCGCAACGGATCGGAAACCGACCGATCCCGGGGAATCGGGTTCGCGACGGCTAGTGGGAAACCGCGGAGAACGCCCGCTAAGTGTTGCGTTTCATAAATACGGTGTCGCACCGAGAGGGCCGATGCGCCGCATCCGGCAAGGCGTCGCGACCGAGGCGTACTTTACAAGTACGGTGAGGGAGCGCAACGAAGCCGGGGCGGATGCAGCGGCCCTCGAATGCAACCGTATTTATGAAACGCAGCACTAAGCTACAGGTTCAGGAACCGGCGAAGATCCGCCTCGACGACGGCCTCGGTGACGGATTTCGCGATGGAGATCTCCTTGACGAGAAGGGACCGCGCCGCGTCCAGCATCTTCCGCTCGCCGAAGGAGAGCGCCTTCCCAGACTTCAGGAGCAGGAGGTTGCGCAGCACCTCGGCGATGTCGTACGGAGACCCGGACTTCAGCTTTTCCATGTACTGGCGGTACCGCCGGTTCCACGGCTTCGGCTCGAGGTCCACCTCCCGTTCCTTCAGGATCTTGTAGACGGAGCGGACCGCCGAGGCGTCCATGATCGCCCGAAGTCCCACCTGTTCGGCATTGCCCATCGGGATCATGATGGTGATCCCGGTGTCGAGGATCCGCAGGACGTAAAACGACTCCTTCTTGCCGTCCTTGAAGCATTTTGTCTCGATTTTCTCGACGATCCCCACCCCATGGGCGGGGTACACTGCCATATCCCCAGCCTTGAAATCCACGCGGACCTCCAGAGGAGCCCTCACGCAATCAGGAACCCTTTTTGGGTGTATTATAGGGTTTTTCCGTCATTCCGTCAACGAGAGGCAGAGGATGCGGTCGCCCGTCTGGTTCACGGATCTTTCCGCGCGCCCGGGAAACAGCCTGATCGACAAGACGGGGGCGCTCCTGCGAGCGGCCGGGATCCGGGAACGGACCCGACGCGGCGCCCTGACCGCCGTAAAGCTCCATTTCGGGGAGAAGGGGAACGCCGCCTTCCTCCGTCCGATCTTCATACGGAAAGTCGTCGAGGAGATCGCCGCCGCCGGCGGGAGGCCGTTCCTGACGGACTCGAACACATTATACGTCGGCAGCCGCAGCAACGCGGTCGACCACCTGAACACCGCGATCACGAACGGATTCGCGTGGGCCGTGGCGGGCGCGCCCGTCGTCATCGCGGACGGGCTCCGAGGGGAAAGCGCACGCCGTGTCCCGATCGACGGGAAGATCTTCCGGGAGGTGTCGATCGGGGCGGAGATCGCCCACGCGGATGCGATGGTCGCGGTGACCCACTTCAAGGGGCATGAACTCAGCGGTTTCGGCGGGGCGCTGAAAAACATCGGGATGGGTTGCGCTTCCCGCTCCGGGAAACTCGCCCAGCACTCCTCGGTGTCGCCCGCGGTGGATCCCTCGAGGTGCACGGGGTGCGGGACCTGCGTGGCCCACTGCCCCTCCGGGGCGATCGCGGTCGCGGAGTCGAAGGCGGCCATCTCGCCGGATGCGTGCATCGGATGCGCGGACTGCATCGTCGTCTGTCCCGAGGGGGCGGTGACGGTGAACTGGAACGAGGCGTCCACGGGGGTCCAGCGGAAGATGGTCGAGCACGCGCTTGGAGCCATATCTGGAAAGCGGTCGTCTTCCCTGTTCCTCTCGTTCGTCACCCAGGTGTCCCCGTACTGCGACTGTTACGGCCACAACGATCGCCCGGTGGCGCCCGACGTGGGGATCCTCGCCTCCGACGATCCCGTGGCGATCGACCAGGCGTGCGTCGACCTCGTGATCCGGGCTACGGGATTCGACCCGTTCCGCGCGACGCACCCCTCCGCGGACTGGTCGATCCAGCTCTCGTACGGCGAGGAACTGGGGCTGGGAACGCGGGATTACCGGCTGGAGACCCTGTGACCGCCCGCACGACGCTCTACGCGGGGATCGACATCGGTTCCCTCTCCACCGACGTGGTCCTCCTCGACGGGAACCTCGCGGTCGTCGGGACCGCCATCCTCGCCACCGGGGCCTCCATGCGAAGGGCGGCGCGGGAGGCCTTCGACGCGGCGCTGTCGGCGGGAGGCGCGAGCATGGAGGAGGTCGTCTTCACCGTGGCCACGGGGTACGGGAGGGAATCGGCGGAGGGGGCCGACCTTCGCGTCACGGAGATCACGTGTCACGCCCGGGGGGCGCGGCGTCTCTTCCCCGGAGCGCTCACCGTCCTCGACATCGGCGGACAGGACAGCAAGGTGATCCGGCTGGGGACGGACGGGAAAGTCTCCGACTTCGCCATGAACGACAAGTGCGCCGCGGGGACCGGGAGGTTCCTCGAGGTCATGGCCAGGACGCTGGAGATGGACCTGGAGCGGATGGGAGAGCGCTCCCTCCTCGCCACACGGTCGCTCCCCGTGAGCTCCACCTGCACGGTCTTCGCGGAGTCGGAGGTGGTGTCCCTGATCGCCTCGGGGGCCGCCCCGGAGGAGATCGCCTGGGGGGTGCACCTGGCGATCTCGGAGCGGATCGCCGCCCTCGCGGACCGGCTCGGGATGGCTCCCCCCGCGGTGCTGACCGGCGGCGTGGCGAAGAACCCGGCGGCGCGCAAGGCGCTCGAGGACCGGTTCCGGATCCGCTTCCTCGTGCCGGACGAACCGCAGCTCACCGGCGCGCTTGGAGCGGCGCTGATCGCCGTCGAGCGTGCCGCAGCAGTGGGGGACACTCCTCCCCGCTGAAATTACAACCCCGCCTTGCGGAGAGCGTCGGTAATCCGGTCCTTGTCCTTCTGGTGTATTTGAGGGAGTCTTTTGGCGAAGGACTCCGCCGAAAATTTCGGGCTGATCCGGAGGAGTTCCTTCGCCGTCTTCCGCGCCTCCTTCTCCTTGCCGCACCAGCTATAGACGGTGGTCGCCATGAAGTGCACGATCATCCCGTCGGGCGTGCGTTCCAGTCCCTTCTCGACCGCCTTGATCGCTTCCTCGCAATCGGTGCCGTTCGTGAAATAGGCCATCCCCAGGTTCCCGTAGTAAATGCCGGGGGCGAAGGGCTCGAGGCGGATCGACTTCTTGCACGCCGGGATCGATTCCGCCGGCTTTCCGGAGAACCGGAGGACGAGGCCCGCCATGAAATGCACCGCCGCGGAATTGGGGTCCATCGCCATGGCTTTCTCCGCTTCGGCAATGGCTTCTTCGTGCCGGTTGACGAACGTATAGAGGTGCCCCAGCCGGGCGTGGGCTTCCGCCAGCGAGTCGTCCATGGCCAAGGCCTTTTGCTCCCATTCGATCCCCTGCGCCAGGGATTCCTTCGGGGATTTGCCCGACCCGGCCAAAAAATCCTGTATGTGGGTCGCGCCCATGTACATGTAGGCTTGCGCATACCGCGGGTCCAGGGCGATCGTTTCCTCGATCAACTGCCGGGCCCGGGCGGTGCCCGCCTCATCCCCCTTGAGGATGCTCTCCCGCGCCTGCATGAGCCTCAGGTAGGCTTCCAGGTTCTTCGTGCCTTTCGCCCATACCCGGGTCTGCTCGCCGGAGGTCAGGTTCACCTGCAACGCCGTCAGGATCTTCAGGATGATTTCATCCTGCAGCGCGAAGATATCCTTCAGGCTACGGTCGTAGTTCTCGGCCCACAGGTGTTTATCGGAAATCGCATCGATCAGCTGGGCGTTGATCCGCACCCGGTCGCCGGATTTCTGGATGCTCCCCTCCAGCACGTACCGGACACCGAGTCCCTTGCTCACCTTCTTCATCTTCACCGGCTTCCCCTTATAGGTGAACGACGAGTTCCGGGAGATGACGAACAGGGAGGAGATCTTCGACAGGGACGTGATGATCTGTTCGGTGAATCCGTCGGTGAAATACTCCTGCTTGGGGTCGCCGGTCATGTTCTCGAACGGAAACACGGCGATGGATGGCTTGTCCGGCAGCGGCAACGATTCCTGCCCCAGGAAGGAGAAGATCCCGGAAAAGGAAGAGGCGGGGTCCATGTATCTCTTGACCGCGATTCCCCCGCCCACCTGCAGAAGCACGACCGTGATCGTCAACGCCACCTTCTGCCACTGCTTGAGCCGGTACCAGATCTTGCCGACCGTTTTCCCGAACGCGTCCGGCTCCGGAAGGATGCGATACACCCGAACAGGTTCGGCGATGTTCTTGACGCTGTGCGACCCGAGGGACTGGTACCCGACGTCCAGCTTGTTCTTTACGTGGTCGTGGACGCTCCGGGAGATGCAGATCCCTCCGGCATCCGCCAGACTCTCCAGGCGGGACGCAACGTTGACACCGTCGCCATAGATATTCCCATCTTCCTCGATGACGTCCCCGAGGTTGATCCCGATCCGGAAGAGCATCCGGGACGCTTCCGGCAGTTTCTCGTTCCTTGTCTTCAGGTCGTTCTGGATCTCGATGGCACACCGCACGGCATCCACGACGCTTCCGAACTCCGCAAGAAGGTTGTCTCCGTGAATCGCCACGACGCGGCCCCGGTGCTTCGCGACCAGAGAACCCATCACCTGGAAATGGGCCTTCAGCGTGTCGAGGCTCCCCTCCTCATCGTGCTCCATGAGGCGGCTGTACCCCGCGGCGTCGGCGCTCAGGACGGCGGCGAGCTTCCGCTTCTGTTTATCGGCGGACAAAGAGATTTACCTTCGAGTCCCCATTTTCTCTTTGATAAACCGACAACAGGTCACATTGGCATTGAACTTCGGGGTCGAGGAAGAGGGAAACACACAACCGCACGTCGCAGGGGAAAGGATTCCGCTCCTCGAAACCGGATCCAGAGCCCGCATCGCGCCTCCCCAACTGCCGGGATGCTGGTGCGATCGTCTCAGGGGAAAAATCGACGTTGGATAATGAATCTATTCTTTGAATCGGAGCTTGTCAAATGCGGGCTGACACCGGAGGCCGATCCCACGGGCTTTTCCACGAGGAACCCAAATTGGACCCACGGGCCGAAAACACGAAAAAAGGGAACCTGGCGCGAAGCCAAATTCCCTTTGGAATTGATATGGTGCCGAAGGGGGGACTCGAATCCCCACGGATCTCCTTTTACTTGAGAGATGGTGGAATCGGAATCCGCATGATGTTGTAGACCTTCACCTGCCCAGCCCATTGGCTGATCACGGTTTGGGCGAAACCTTTAAACCAGCGGCCGTCCACGGCCAGGTTCAGGACATATAGAGAGTCGCCGATTTTTTCCATCCCCGCCGGGAAGAGGAGGCCGCGCGGTGCGCCGCTTTCATCCAATCCGTTGAAATCTCCCAACTTCGCAAGCACTTTCCCGGTCTTGTCGAAGACCACGATCTCGTCGGACTGATTGGCCACCACCCACAGTCGGTCTCCCTCGTCGACGAACATGCCGTCGGGTCCATTCACGCCGTGGATGAAAATCTCGGATTTGCCCGCTTCACCGTTCACAACGGGCACCCTGACAATCGTGTCATCTCCTGTATTTCCCACGAACAGGAAGGTCTCGCTACGATCGAACGCAAGCCCATTCGCGCCAAGAAGTGGATATCCGTGGGATATCAGCAGATCACTCTTCACCCAGGGCGTCGCCGCGCCGCCGGTCGGTCCTGTTTTCCATACGGTTCCCTGGAACGAATCCGCGATGTAGATGTTTCCTTTCTTGTCGAAGGTCATGCCGTTGGGAGCCGACCATGCTGCCCGAGGAACTTTTGGTCCAAGCTTTTCACCGGGGATGCTGATAAACACCGACGACGCACCGGTCAAGGGGTCGACCTTCAGCACCTGCTTGCCGCCAAAATCGTTGACAAACAAATTTCCCGTTTCAGGGTGAAAGCGGATTTCGCACAACCGATTCGAGGACCCCGCAATCTCAACCCGGCGAATAAACTTCCCTTCCGGCGAGAAGACGATCAAGTGCCCTATTTGGCCCGGGTGGTCGTAGTCCCAGGTGACGACGTAGAAGTTCCCCTTGGAATCGTTCGTCATCCCCTCGGGATGAGCACTTCCTGGAGGAAGGGTCGCGAACGTGGTCGCGGTAGAGCGATCCCATGCATATGCAGGTAATTGGAATAGAACGAAAACAGCGATCAGTGTAGCTATGCCGGCAGCAAGATTACGATAACGCATACGACGTTCCTCCTCTGGGCACGCGAGAATTCCCCGCACCATTCCCCCTTCCCTACTCGAAATAGCCGGCGATCAGCATGAGGTCCTTGCCGGGGACCCGATAGACGAAGCTGATTTTTTTCGATTTTACCTTTTCCTTGAACGGGGTGGGCTTCTTCAACTCCTCTGGAGTCGGGTACATGTATTCGGTCCATCCCTCGCCCTTCGATTTGGCAACCGCAATGTAATCCTGAACGAACAACCTGCCGTTCGAGTCCTTGTTGCCCGTCATGTCCATGCCGATGTATTGCTGGTTGAACGGGTGCGCGAGCAGAAGCCCTTCCAGGTCCACGAGGAATACGTACGTATTCTTCGATACAAATTTCCCTTCCTTTTTGTTGATCTCGAAGACTGTCGGATAGAATCCCTTCTCGTTCATGAATTTCGCAGCGTCCTTGCACAAGGTGACGCACTCTTCTTTTACCCCGCTCTCCGCCATCCCATTTGCGCCAAGGACAACGCTCGCCATCACCGCCAATGCGACCACGGCTACCTTTCTCATCCCCTCCCCCTTTCTACTCCGGTTTTCTTCCAGGCCAACGTACGACGTTCGCCCGGGAACCCGGTATGAAATGCTTCACAACGGGAGTGTGAAATATCCTCCCGTGAAATTGACCGGCCCGGAAGGCGATGGTACGCTTCTTACGCGGTTGCATCCTTCCGTCCCGGGACCCGAGGGCCATGTCTCCGGCAAAATTGCGGCACAAGTTTCCGCTGTTCGTCGAGTTCGAGCCTTCCGAATTCGAATCGCTCGAAAAATGCCTCGTCCGGCGGCGGTACCCCGGCGGCCAGGCGCTCTTTCACATGGGCGACGAGGGTGGCTCCCTCCACCTCATCGAACGCGGCCGGGTGAAAGTCACGATCCCGTCCTATTCCGGGGAGGAACTGATCCTGGCCATCCTCGGCGCGGGAGACCTTCTGGGCGAGCTCTCCCTCTTCGACGGCAAACCACGCTCCGCCACGGTTCAGGCCCTGGAGGAGACGGAAACCCTCTGTCTGCATCGGGAGGATCTCCTGGCCCTCATGCGCCACCGCTTCGATGTGGTCGAGAAAATCCTGGTGGTCCTTGCTCGCAGAATCCGCGACACGGACATGCTCCTGGCGGATAGGCACTTCCTCGACATCACCTCCCGCCTGGCGAAGAAAATCCTCGACCTCGGAGACGCCTTCGGCATCCGGGAGGGGGGGCAGGTCCGGATCGGAGTGAGGATCACGCAGAAAGATCTGGCTTCCTTGATCGGCGCGACGCGGGAAAGCATCAACAAGCAGCTCAAGGCCTTGCGTGAACAGGGCCTCGTCCGGATCAGCGGCGGGACGATCGAGATCCTGAACCGCGAAAGGCTCGCTCAGAAAGCCCGCATATTCCCGAAACCCTGAAATCCCGTATTCGCCATGGCGTGGATGGTCCCGACTACACGCGGGAGCGTTCCTCGCGCAGGATGGCGAAGAAGCGGTCGATCTCTTCGGTAGTGTTGTAGAAGTGCGGAGAGACGCGGATCCCGCCCGCCCGGTGGGAGCAGACCGCCTTCCGGTTCAGGAGCGCCCTCCAAAGGGCGGCGTTGTCGGCCTCCGGAACGCGGAACGTGACGATTCCCGACCGCTCCTCGGGATGGCCGGGGGAAACCACGATGCATCCCTCCTCCCGCGCTTTTTCGAAAATCCGCTCCGTCAGCCGGCGCACGCGCTCCCAGATCCGGTCCATCCCCAGCGACAGGAGGAGCTCGAGCGAGGCGTTGAACGCCGAGAGACCCACCGTGTTCAGGCTTCCCGGCTCATAACGCCGGGCATCGGGGGAAAGGCGGAAATCGTAATTCTCGAAGTCGAAACGGTTCTTCACGGAGTGCCACCCGAGGATCACCGGCTCGATCATCTCCATCACGTCCCGGGAGATATAGAGCGCGCCGATCCCCTCCGGCGACAGGAGCCACTTGTGACCGTCCGCGGAAAGGGCGTCGATGCCGAAGGATTTCACGTCCATCGGGAGGACGCCCACGGACTGGATCCCGTCAACGCAGAAGAAGATCCCGTGCTTCTGGCAATACTCCCCGATCCCCGGCAGGTCGTTCCGATAGCCGTTCAGGAACTCCACGGATGAGAGGGTGATGAGGCGGGTCTTCCCGTCGCATGCGGCGAACAGGTCCTCCTTGCGCACCCTGCCCTCCCTCGCGGGGACCATCCGAACCTCCACGTTGCGCGTCCGGAGGCGCAACCAGGGGTACACGTTGGAGGGGTACTCGACGTTCGCCGTGACCAGGTTGTCCCCTTCCTTCCACGGGAAACCCGCCGCGACGTAGGAGAGTCCCTCGGAAGTGTTCTTCACGAAGGCAATTTCGTCCGGGGATGCGCCGACGATCCGCGCGAACCGGTCCCGCGTCTCGTTCGCCAACTCCTCCCACTTCCGTAGCTGGAACGCCCCCTCGTCCCGGAAACGCCGGAACATCCCGATCCCTGCCTCGGCGGCGCGCGCCGGTATCGGCGATACCCCGGCGTGGTTGAAGTACAGGAAATTCTCCGTGACCGGAAACTCGGCCGCCCGGATCGGCCCCACATCGATCGGCAATGCGCCCTCCTTTAAAACTTTCGTGCTTCGGTGCTCGCCCTACGCACCGTGATCAAACCATCCGACGGAGGGCGACACTTCGGCCTTTTCGGGGCCTGGCCTGGTTATACGGTATAATATTTTGATGATTTGGTCAGGGGAAAACACGCTGCGGTACAGCCGGAATCTGCTCGTGGAGGAATTGGGGGAGGCGGGGCAGGAGCGGCTTTTCGCGTCGTCCGTGTTGGTCGTGGGCGCCGGGGGGCTGGGATCGCCCGCCCTCCTCTATCTCGCCGCGGCCGGGATCGGAAGGATCGGTGTGATCGACGACGACCGGGTGGACATCACCAACCTGAACCGCCAGGTGATCCACCGGGCCGACGCCGTGGGGCGATGGAAGGCGGAGTCCGCCGCCGAGGGACTGCGGGCGCTCCGTCCGGACCTCGAGGTCGACGTCTACCCGGTGGCGCTCACGGCGGGGAACGCCGCCGACCTTTTCCGGAGATACGACGCGGTCGTGGACGGCAGCGACAACTTCTCCACGAAGTACCTGTGCAACGATGCGGCGGTGGTTACCGGCCGCCCCCTCGTCCACGCCGGTGTCCTGCGGTTCGGCGGCCAGATGCTCACGGTCGTCCCCGGCGCGGGGCCGTGTTTGCGGTGCGTCATTCCCCGGATCCCCCCGCGGAAGGACTCCCCCGGGTGCGCCGAGGCCGGCATCGTCGGGGCGGCGGCGGGCGTCGTCGGGGCGTGGCAGGCGATGGAGGCGATCAAGTTGCTCTCCATCGCCGCGCCGCCGCAGGGCGGGAAACTGCTCACCATCGACACGCTCACGAACGAAGTGTCGTGCCTCGCGGTGGTCCGCGACCCGTCGTGCCCCGCGTGCGGCGACTCCCCGCGGATCGTTGAACCGCTCTCGGCCGCCGAGTACGAACCCGAGCGGCCCTGCCCCCGATGAATCCCCGCGCGACGGTTGCCGCCTCCCGGAAGGCGGTCATCCTCCTGTCGGGCGGGCTCGACAGCACCCTGGCGGCCCGGATCCTTCGGGACCAGGGGATCGAGCTTCACGCGATCCACTTCACCTCGCCGTTCTGCACCTGCTCCCGCAAGGCATCGGGGAACGGAGGAGGCTGCCGCTCGGCCGCCCAGGCGGTCGCCGTGGAGATGGGGATCCCGATCCGGACCGTCCCGAAGGGGGAGGAGTACCTCGAGATCGTGAAATCCCCCCGGCACGGCCGGGGAACGGCGATGAATCCGTGCATCGACTGCCGGATCTTCACTCTCCGCAAGGCGAAGGCGTTCATGGAGGAGATCGGGGCGTCCTTCCTCGTCACCGGGGAGGTGGTGGGCCAGCGCCCGATGTCCCAGCGGGACGACGCTCTCCGCGGGATCGAGAACCACAGCGGCTGCGCGGGGATCGTCCTGCGCCCGCTCTCCGCGCGGCATCTGCCGCCCACGCTCCCGGAACGGGAAGGCTGGGTGGACCGTGAGAAGCTGCTCGCCATCACGGGACGGTCCCGGAAGGAGCAGATCCGGCTCGCGGCGGATTTCGGCATCGGCGACTACCCTTGCCCGGCGGGGGGATGCATGCTCACCGACCGGACCTTCTCCGTCAAAGTACGGGACCTCGTCCGGCACTCCCCTTCCTTCGGGATGCACGACGCCCGCCTTCTCACGGTCGGACGTCACTTCCGGGTGCGCGGGATCAAGGCGATCGTCGCCAAAAGCGAGGGGGAGAACCGCCGGCTCGAGGCCCTCTGCCAGGGAAAGGACACCGTCTACGTATCGCATAGTCATCCGGGCCCGTCCGTGGCGCTCCTGGGGGGGAGCGCGGAAGATCGCCTCGACCTGCTCTCCCGGATTCTCACCCGGTACAGCAAGGCCGGCTCGACCGGCCCTTTCGAGGTCCGGGAGATCTCTCCCGCCGGGGAGCGCGGGGTGACCGTCCCGGAAAACCCCGACTTCAAGGAGGTCGGTTGTGGACTCCTCTGCTGACAACGGCGGCGGCGCTCCGACGACGGACGACCTGCGTCGTTACGCGGAGTTGCTTGCCTCGCTCCGTTCCATGGGGTCCGTCGTGGTCGCCTTCAGCGGGGGGGTGGACAGCGCGTTCCTTCTTCACGCGGCGAAGCAGGCGATCGGAGACCGCGTACTCGCCGTCACCGCCGTCTCCCCGACGTACCCCCGCTCCGAGCGGGAGGAAGCGTCACGGCTCGCCCGTTCGTGGGGCGTCGCGCACCGGCTCGTCGAGTCGAACGAACTGGAGATCCCCGGCTTCTCCGGGAACCCGCCGGACCGGTGCTACCACTGCAAGAAGGAGCTGTTCGGCATCCTTGCCGGGATCGCCCGGGACGAGGGATACGCGGCCGTGTGCGACGGATCCAACGCCGACGACGTGCACGACATACGGCCCGGCCGCCGGGCGGCGGAGGAACTCTCCGTCCGCAGCCCGCTGCTCGAGCACGGCTTGACCAAGCCGGCGATCCGGCGGCTGAGCCGCCGCGACGGTCTCCCCACGGCGGACCGCGGCTCGTTCGCCTGCCTCTCCTCGCGCTTCCCGTACGGGACGCGGATCGACGAGGAGTCGCTTGGCCGCGTGGAAGCGTGCGAAGAGGTGATGCGGGGGTTCGGGTTCCGCCAGTTCCGGGTTCGCGTCCACGACGCGGTGGCGCGCATCGAAGTGGGCCCGGACGAGATCCCTCGCCTCTTCGAGCCGGAGATCTCCGAGGCGATCCACGCACGGTTCCGGGAGAACGGATTCCTCTACGTGTCGGTGGACCTCAAGGGGTACCGCACCGGTTCGATGAACGAAGGGTTGCCCGGGGACCGTTAAGCGCCTTGACGGGAACCCGGGGGCCTATGCATCGTCCCTCGATCCGCCCTCGCGCAATCGCGCGACTTCGGCGGCGCAATCTTCTCCGGTTCCGCGGATCTTGCCGATCGCGTGAGGAATCGCGGGCAGGAGGACGGCCAGGTTCTCCCTCGCGCCGCCGGGGCTCCCCGGCAGGTTCACGATCAGCGTCTTCCCCCGGATGCCGACCAGCGCACGGGAGAGCATCGCCGTCGGAACGCGTTTCCGGCTTTCCGCCCGCATCGCCTCGGCCATCCCCGGCACCTCCCGGTCGAGGATCTCCCGGGTGGCTTCCGGCGTCACGTCGCGCGGGTCGACGCCGGTCCCCCCCGTCGTGACGACGAGGTCAAGGCCGAGGTTGTCGGAGAGGAAGAGCAGGGCCCGGCGGATCCGGGGGATTTCGTCGGGGATCACCACCTGCTGGACGATCTCCGCGGGGAGCGACCGGAGCATCTCCGCCACCGCGGGGCCGGAGGCGTCCGGGCGCTCCCGCCGGAACGACCGGTCGGACAGGGTGACGACGGCGGCGCGGATCACACCTTCTCCACGAGGTCGCCCGCCCGCAGCGTCCCCCCGCGGATCACCCTGGCGAAGATCCCTTCCTTCGGCATGACGCAGTCGCCCGCCTGGTAGTAGATGGCGCACCGGTTGTGGCACTCTTTCCCGAGCTGCGTGATCTCGAGCAGCGCCTCTCCCGTACGCAGGCGATCCCCTACCCGCAGGCGGACGAGCTCGATCCCCTCCACGGTGATGTTCTCCGCGAAATCCCCGGGGCCCACGGAGAGACCCTTCGCCTTCATCTTGGCGATGCTTTCGACCGCCAGCAGGCTCACCTGCCGATGACCCGGCCCCGAGTGGGCATCCCGGTCCACGCCTTGCCCGGGCACGAGGGTGACGGAGGGAACGGGGGCCTTCTTCTCCTCCTTCTTTCCGCTCACGCAAACCGCAACGACCTTGCCGGCAGGCGACAGCATGGTTTCTCAGCCCTTCAGGATGTTGGACTTGAAGATCAGTTTCTCGTGGTCGTCGCCGTCCTCGGGAAACGCCGCGTGGCCGAACCGCACCTCGACGCGCGAACCCTTCGCGCGCCGAAGGACTTCTTCCGCCTCGGCGGCGATCGCCTTCTTGATCCGCGGGATCGCGCTGATCTTGCCGTCCTCGGCCTCGGGCAGGATCATCCCGAACTTCCCCTCGCTGATCCGTGCGACGATGTCGTACTCCCGGAGGGATGTCCGGATCGCCTTCGCCACGCGTTTCATCACCCAGTCCCCGCGGCCGGCGCGGGACTGGGGGCCTCCCGGCACATGGGCCTGGATTTCGCAGATCATGAGCACGAGGCGCCGCTCGAACCGCTTCGCGCGGCTGATCTCGTGGAGGAGACGCTCCTGGAAATATTTCAGCGTGGGCAGGGAGGTCGCCTCGTCGAGGTTCTTCAGACGCTCGTTCCGCTCGTAAGCGATCGCGTTCGTGACCGCCTTCTCCGCGTACCGGATGAATTTCCCGAACGTCGACAGATCCTCGGGGGTGAACGAGGAGGGGAAGAAGGTCTTGTGGGGGAACTTGTCGAAGATCGTGACGGTGCCGAGGATCTCCCCGTCCCCGTGGAGGGGAAGGCACGCGAGCGTCCGGGCGACCCCGGCGAAGTCCCGCCAGCCGGGCTCCTGCGCGGCATCGCGCACGAGCACGGACGGATCCCCCTTGAGGACCATGGTCACCGCCTTCTTGTCCATGAGAAAGAGGTCCTTCTGCTCCCCCTCGCTCTTCATCCCGTAATATTCGCGGATCCCGAATTTCCCGGTGACCGGGTCGAGCAGGCGGATGACGCACGTCTCCGCTTCGAGGATGAGGCAGGCCGAGGTGGCCACCAGCTTGAGAAGCCTGGAAAGGTCCAGCGTGGAAATGATGTTGATCCCCGCTTCGTTGATCGCGGCGATCTTGGTCATCCGGAGGGCGGCGGACTCCTCCCGCAGCGACACCCCCACCGCGTCCGAGAGCAGGACGGCGGCGTCGGCGAGGACGGAGATCCGGTCTTCCGGGATCTCCCCCTCGGTCACGGTCTGGAGGACGAGCACTCCGTTGGGTTCCCCGGAGGAGATGAGCGGGAACATGAGCACGGTGCCGCGCCTGCGGCTGTTCGCCGGCCGCGTCCCCTCCGAGAGGACGATGGGGCGCCGTTCGGCGAGGGCAAGTTCCTCGAGGGTCCCCTCCGCCGCAAAGTGGAACTCCGGGGCGGCCGGGGTCACGCGCAAGGTGCTGGTGCGGACGTAGAAGTCCTCGCTGTCCCGGTCGAACAGGAGGACCGAAACGGTTCCCCCGCCCAACCAGCCGGTGAGCTCGCCGGAAAACTCCCGGAGACGGTCCTCGATCGGCTTTGCCGAGCGGAGGATCTCCCCGGCCTTCCGCGTGAAATCGGCGATCACCCTACTCCCCCTCCATCGTCACCCGGATCCGCAGCCGGACGGGGTTTCCCGCTCCGTCGAGGAACAGCGCCGGCAGGATGGCATGCCCCTCGGGAGAGACGAAGGGAGCCTCGAACTTGAGGAAGGAGAGCCCGGACCCCTCGACCTCCACGGACATGGTCACGGACGGGGGCGGCGGTTCGGGTTCCTTTTCCGTGATCTCGACCTCGATCTCCGACAGCTCCTCGAACTCGGCGGCGGGAGCCGGTTCCGGCGACCGAAGCGACGTCGGCTCCAGGTCGACCTCGCCGAACGCGGCCTGCGGGCGTTCCTCGACCGCTGCCAGGGGCGGCGCCTCGACCGTTTCCTTGGGCGGCTCCGCGGGGACCTCGGGGAGGGTCTCACCCCCTTCGCGGATCTCCTCGATGTCGGAGATCTCCTCCAGGGGCTCCACCGCCTGGGCGGTGAAGGTCTTCCGGATCCGTGCGTCGGCGAGATCGCCGATGTCCTCGTGCGCCGCCATCTCCCCCGGCATCAGAAGGGTTTTCCGGAGATGGGAGAAGACCATCCTGGAGATCCCCACCAGCGTTTCGGTCACTCCCTTGCCGGTGGGAGCGACCGCCTCGAAGATCGGAACGTGCAGGAAATTCAGCGCGGCATCCAGCTCGGCGACCGGGGCGGCGTTCCGGAGATCCCGCTTGTTGTACTGGATCACGAACGGGAGGTCCTCGAATTTCTTCCCGTAGGAGGAGAGGTTGTCCATCAGGTTCTTCATGCTCTCCTGGTTGCCGTTCGTCATCTCCCGCTGGGAGTCGGCGACGAACACGACGCCGTCCACGCCCTGGAGGACCAGCCGCCGGGTGGCGTTATAGAAGACCTGCCCCGGCACCGTGTAGAGGTGGAAGCGAACCTTGAATCCCTTGATCTGCCCGAGCTCGATCGGCAGGAAGTCGAAAAACAGGGTCCGGTCGGTCTCGGTGGGGAGCGAGATCAGGCGCCCCTTCTGCTCGGGGCGCAGCATCTTGTGCACCATCTCGATGTTGGTCGTCTTCCCGGAGAGGCCCGGACCGTAATAGACGATCTTCGCGCTGAGCTCGCGGGTCGCATAATTGAAAAGGGCCATCGGTTCTCCCGCTCGCTAATGTCTCTGGGCCAGCAGCCGCTTCGCTTCCTGCCGGACCGCGGCCGACAGGCTGCGGTTCTGCGACAGGACCCTCAGCTCGCTGGTCTGGTACGATTTCAGGAACCGGATCGCGGCGGGCGCGGGGGTCCTCGGGTTCTGGACCAGCGCGGTGACCACCTGGCGGTTCGCGGTCCACTGCCGGCTCTCGGCGATGAACCGGAGCACATCCTCGTGGGTCAGGGTGGAAGACGCGTAGGAGATGACGTCGTCCTCCGACAGCTTCGGGCTGGAGATCACCGCGCGGGCCACCATGCTGCTCGCGTCCCGGGACAGGATCCGGCGGACTTCCCTGTTCCCGCTGGAGGCGAGCTCCACCTTCCCGGGAACGGAGAGCCGCGCGACCTGCGCCGCCAACGAGCTCCGTTCCTCCTCACCGATCGGCCGGTCTTCCGTGAGGCTCGTTCCGGCCTTCGCCCCTTCCGGACCCGTCACTCCTCCTCCTCTTCCCCCATCTCCTTCTTCGACTCCGAGATCACCTTCTCCGCGATGGCCGCGGGGATCTCCTCATAGTGCGACACCTTCATCGTGAACTGGCCGCGGCCGGAGGTGATCGAGCGCAGGTCCGACGAATAGCGGAGGACCTCCGCCAGGGGGACCTGGCACTTGACGACCTGGCTCTTCCCGATGGCGTCCACGCCCAGCACCCGGCCGCGGCGCCCGTTGAGGTCCCCGATGATGTCCCCCACGTTCTCCTCGGGGATGACCACATCCATCTCCGTGATCGGCTCGAGGAGCACCGGCTTCGCGGCCAGCGCCGCCTTCCTGAAGGCGAGGGACCCCGCGATCTTGAACGCCATCTCCGAGGAATCGACGTTGTGGAAGGAACCGTCGAAAACGGTCGCCCGCACGTCCACCATCGGGTACCCCGCGATGACCCCCTTGCTCATCCGCTCGACGATCCCCTTCTCCACCGCGGGGATGTACTGCCTCGGTATCGACCCGCCGACGATCCCGTCCACGTACTCGAACCCCTTCCCCCGGGGCTGCGGCTCGAGACGGATCCAGCAGTCGCCGTACTGCCCGCGGCCGCCGGTCTGCTTCTTGTGCTTTCCCTGGGCTTCGGATTTTCCCTTGATCGTCTCCAGGTAGGCGATCTTCTGGGTGCGCAGCTCCACCTCCACCCCGTAGACGCGCTTCAGTTTCTCCACGGCCACCTCGAGGTGGGTCTCCCCCATCCCCGCGAGGATGAATTCGTTCGTCTGCGGATCCTTGCGGAAACGGAGGGTCGGGTCCTCCTCGATCATCCGCGAGAGCGAGGTGCCCAGCTTGTCCTCGTCGTTGCGCGTCTTCGGCCGGACCGCGAAGGAGATGACGGCGTCGACCGGGGCGGGGCGCTCGAAGACGATCGGATTCTTCGGGTCGCACAGGGTGTCGCCCGTGGAGGTCTCCTTGAATTTCGCCACCGCGACGATCTCCCCCGCGGAGGCCGAGCCGACCGCCTTCTGCTTCTTCCCCTCCAGGCGCAGGATCTGCCCGATCCGCTCCCCGGCGTCCTTGCTCGAGTTCAGCGGCGACATGTCCGGCGTGAGGGTGCCGGAAAAGATCTTGAAGATGGACAACTTCCCCGCGTACGGGTCCGCCAGCGTCTTGAAGACCTGCGCGCAGAACGGCGCGGTCGTCGCTATGGGGCGCTTCTCCGCGGTCTTCTTCTTCGGGTTCGTCCCCTCGACCTCCCCGCGGTACGAGGGATCGGGAAGGGCGAAGTTGACGAGGTCAAGCACCGGATGGATCGCGATGTTGCGCATGGCCGAGCCGCAGAGGACCGGAAGGAAACGCATCGCCCGCACCCCTGCGCGGAATCCCGCCCGGATCTCCTCGTCGGTGAGCGCGGTCCCCTCGAGGAACTTCTCGATCAGCGCGTCGTCGGATTCGGCGCACGACTCGACGAGCTTCTCCCGGGCGTTCGAAGCCTCCGCGGCCAGGTCGGCCGGGATCTCCTGGAGGGTGAATTCCCCGGTCTCGCCCTTGTACACCATCGCCTTCATCCGGAACAGGTCGATCACGCCGCGGAATCCCGCTTCCTTCCCGATCGGCAACTGGACCGGCACCGCGGGGACCTTCAGGATGTCGGCGATCTTTTCGACCGCCTTGGCGTAATCGGCGCGCTCCCGGTCCATCTTGGAAATGAAGGCGATCACCGGGACGTCCGCCGCCCGCGCGAGGTTCCACATCTTCTCGGTCTGGACCTCCACGCCGGAGACGGAGTTGACGACGAGGATCGCGCCGTCGAGCACCTTCAGACAGGCGCGGGTGTCCGCCTCGAAGTTGATGTAGCCGGGAGTGTCGGCGATCGTGACCTCGACCTTGTCCCAGGCGTAGTGGTGGAAGGAGGTGCTGATCGTGATCTTCCGGCGGATCTCCTCCGGATCGTAGTCGAAGTTGGAGCTTCCGTCGTCCACCTTTCCCATCCGGTCCGTGGCCTTCGCGTTGAAAAGAAGCGACTCCGCCAGCGTCGTTTTCCCCGCTCCTCCGTGCGCGATGATTCCGACGTTCCGGATCTGCTGGATGTCCACTCTGACCGTCCTCCTAAGGGGCTTATGTACCGCGGATCACTGCTTCCACGGATCAGGAAAGGTTCCTCTCGTATATAATACGCAACCCTTCGAGAGTCAAATTCTCATCAATTACGTGGATTTTGGACGACTCGGCCGCGATCGTCCGTGCGAGTCCCCCGGTGGCGATCACCAGGGGGTCGAGGCGCACCTCCTTCCGGATCCGGTCGATGATCCCCTCGACCATCGCCACATACCCGTAGAAGATCCCCGACTGCATCGCCGCCACCGTATTTTTCCCGATGACCGTGGGGGGTTTCGCGATCTCGATGCGGGGGAGCTTCGAGGCCTGGCGGAAGAGGGCCTCGGCCGAGATGTTCACGCCGGGTGCGATCACGCCGCCGATGTAGTCCCCCTTCTCGGACACGAAGTCGAAGGTGGTGGCCGTCCCGAAGTCGACGACGATGGCGGCGCGGTGGTGCAGCGAAAACGCCGCCACGGCATTGACGATCCGGTCCGCGCCGACCTCCTTGGGATTGTCCATCTTGATCGAGATCCCCGTCTTGATCCCGGGCCCCACCACCAACGGCGTGACGCCGAAGTACCGCTCGCACAGTTCCATGATCGTCGGGGTGAGCGGCGGGACCACCGAGGCGATGATGATCGCCTTGATCTCCCGGGAGGAGAAGTCGCTTGCGTCGTAGAGGTTGCGCAAAAGGATCCCGTACTCGTCGCTCGTCTTCTCCCGGTCCGTCCACACCCTCCAGTGATGGAGGAGCTTCTCCCCTTCGTACACCCCGAGGACGGTGTTCGTGTTGCCGACGTCGATGACCAGGAGCATCCGGGCTCTGCCGCCTCTCTTTACCGCCGGAATGCGACGATCTCGCCGCTGTGCAGCCGCTCTTCCACCGCGCCTCCGTCCCGCCGGAACCGGAGCGCGCCTTCCGGGTCCACACCGTACGCGACCCCCCACGCGTCGGCGCCCCGGACCCGCACGAGAACCCGCATGCCCCGAAGGAAGTCCCGCCGGTCCCACCCGGGGTGAAGCGCGTGGAATCCGCCTTCGAGGAACTCCCCGTACCGCGTCCCGAACGCGTCGAGCATCCGGGCGAGCACATCGACCCGGCGGAACGTCCGTCCCGCGCGGATCCGGAGGGAGGTCGCCCCGCCGCGGAGAACCGGGGGGAAATCCGCCTCTTCCATGTTCACGTTGAGCCCCACGCCGATCACGACATGGCGGACGCCGTCCGGGTCGGAGGCCATCTCCGCAAGGATTCCCGCTGCCTTCCGCTCTCCGAGATACAGGTCGTTGGGCCACTTGAGGGACGGCGAGACTCCCATCTCCTCGACGGCGTCGGCGAGGGCGACCCCGGCCACGAGGGAGAGCCGCGGCGCCTCCACGGTCGGAACGGGAGGACGAAGGAGCAGGGATACGTAGAGGTTCTTCCCCGGGGGGGACTCCCAGCGGCGTCCCATCCGCCCCCGGCCGGCGGTCTGCTCGTCCGCGACGACGACCGTCCCGTGCGGGGCGCCGTTTTCCGCCATCTCCATCGCGACGCGATTCGTGCTGTCGGTCACCGCGAGGCACACCACATCCGTCCAGGGGAGCCCGGGCCGAAGCGCCTCACGGAGCTCCCCTTCGTCGATCCGGTCGGGGCGGTCCGTCATTCGGTACCCCGCGCCCCGCGCGCCCTCGATGGCGTACCCGGCCCCCCGGAGCGTCCGGATTCCTTTCCAGACGGCAGCCCGGGTCACGCCGAGGGAACCGGCGATCTCCTCCCCGGATACGAACCTCCCCTGCCGCTCCGTGAGGATGCGGCGCAACCGTTCCCCCATCTCGACCCCGTGGCGTGGCATCCGCTGAAAGATCCTCATTCCATTAAGCATTCCGGGGAGATGGAAATCAACTTAAAGATGGGAGACGGCGCTTGGGGGAGGCCGGTCTCAGACGGTGGCTTTCCCCTGGTGGGTGCCGAAGACGGAGCGCATCACGTCGGAGATCTCCCCCAGGGTGGCATACGCGCGCACGGCATCGAGAATCGGTCCCATGACGTTGCGCTTCCCGCGGCATGCCGAAGCGAGGTTGCCGAGGGCGGCCTGGACCGCCGCGGCCTCGCGGCGCTTGCGCAGCGCCGCGAGGCGTTTGCGCTGCTCCTTTTCGATCCGCGGATTCACCTTGAGGAGCCCCTCCGGCGGATTCTCCTTCAAGACGAAATCGTTCACGCCGACGATGATCCGCTCCTTCCGCTCCACTTCGAGCTGGTACCGGTAGGCCGCGTCCTGGATCTCCTTCTGGATGTAGCCGGAGTCGACGGCCGGGATGACGCCGCCCATCCCGTCGATCCGCCGGATGTACTCCGCCGCCTGGCGCTCCATGGCGGAGGTCATCGCCTCCACGCAATACGAGCCTCCCAGGGGGTCGATCGTGTCCGCCACCCCGCTCTCGTGGGCGATCAATTGCTGCGTGCGCAGGGCGATCCGGACCGACTCCTCCGAGGGGAGGGAGAGCGCCTCGTCGCGCGAGTTGGTGTGAAGGGACTGGGTCCCCCCGAGGACGGCGGAAAGGGCCTGCATCGTCACGCGGACGATGTTGTTGTCCGGCTGCTGGGCCGTAAGGGACGAGCCGGCGGTCTGGGTGTGGAACCGGAGCATCCAGGAGCGGGGATCCGCCGCCCCGAACCGCTCCCGCATGATCTTCCCCCACAGGCGCCGCGCGGCGCGGAACTTGGCGATCTCCTCGAGGAAGTTGTTGTGGGCGTTGAAGAAGAACGCCAGCCGCGACGCGAAGGAGTCGACCGACATCCCGGCGTCGATCGCCGCCTGCACATAGGCGATCCCGTTCGCCAGCGTGAAGGCGATCTCCTGCGCCGCCGTCGACCCGGCCTCCCGGATGTGGTAGCCGGAGATGCTGATCGTGTTCCAGCGGGGAACGGCGTCCTTGCAGAAGGCGAAGATGTCGGTGATGATCCGCATCGAGGGGGCGGGCGGGAAGATGTAGGTCCCCCGGGCGATGTACTCCTTCAGGATGTCGTTCTGGATCGTGCCGTTCAGGTTCTTCGCGGTCACGCCCTGTTTCTCGCCGACGGCGATGTACATCGCCAGCAGGATCGCGGCGGTGGAGTTGATCGTCATCGAGGTGGAGACCTTCCCGAGGGGGATCCGGTCGAACAGGATCTCCATATCCTCGAGGGAGTCGATCGCCACGCCGACCTTCCCGACCTCCCCGAACGACATGGGGCTGTCGGAGTCGTACCCCATCTGGGTGGGCAGGTCGAAGGCGACCGACAGGCCGGTCTGGCCGTGGTCCAGCAGGTAGCGGTACCTCGTGTTCGACTCGCGCGCATCCCCGAAACCGGCGTACTGGCGCATCGTCCAGAGGCGGCCCCGGTACATCGTCGGCTGCACGCCGCGGGTGAAGGGATATTCGCCGGGGAAGCCGGCGTCACGCAGGTAGTCGAACTCCTCGAGGTGCTCCGGGGTGTAGAGCCGTCCGATCTCCTCCCCCGAAGTGCTCTCGAACCGGGCGCGCCGCTCGGGCGATTTCGCCGTCGTGTCCGCCAGGACCTTCCGTTCCCAGCGCTCGCGCGAGGCCCGGATCTCCCCCTTCCCGTTCTTCCCGCCCATCGTCGCCTCCTATTCCACCAGGAGCAGCTTCGCCCCCGATTCGACGACCTCGCCTTCCTTGACGAAGATCTCCTTGACCTTCCCCGCCAGGGCGGACTTCAACTCGTTCTCCATCTTCATCGCCTCGACGACGATCACCCCCTGGTCCGCCTGGACCTCCTGCCCCACTCCGACCAGGAGCTTGACCACCTTCCCGGGCATCGGGGAGGTGACCATCGCCTTTCCGGCGGAGCCCTTGCCGCCCGCCCGGATCATCGCCCGGCGCTGCTCGTTCATCAGGGTGAACTTGTGGCAGTCGCCGTGGATGAGGACCTCGAAGTCTTCCGTCGGCAGTTGCGTCACGTCCACCACGAACGACGCGTCCCCGTACAGCACCGACCAGAGTTGGCTGGCCACCTTGTGGGCGTCCACGACGTGCTCCACCCCGTCGATCGCCACCTTGTAGTTCGCCCCGCCCAGTTCCTCGACGGTGACCTTCACTTCCCGCTCGCCGATCGTCGCCACGTAGCTCATCGCCGCTCCTACCCGATCTTCCGGATGCCCGGGCGGGTGGAGTACTTCCACATCGAGACCGGACCTGCCGCCTCCCCGGGTTGCTGGGCCACCGCGCGCTTCCGTTCTTCCGTGAACACCTGGATCGCCGCCGTGATCATGGCGACATCCTCGTTCTCGAGCCGGCGCGCTTCTTCCTCCTTGAAAAATACCTTGTCGATGAAGTTCGTGTCGAAGTTCCCCTCGATGAAGTGCCGGTTGTTCATCACCCGGATGTGGAAGGGGATGGTCGTTTTCACCCCCGTGACCACGTACTCGGCGAGTGCGCGCTTCATCCGGGCGATCGCCTCCGTCCGGTCCTTCCCCCACGCCACGAGCTTGGAGATGATCGGGTCGTAATAGATCGGAATTTCGAACCCCTCGTACATCCCCGAGTCGTCCCGGACGCCGGGCCCCCCGGGGATGCGCAGCGAGGTGACCACGCCGGGGCACGGCATGAAGTTGCGTTCCGGGTCCTCGGCGTAGACGCGGCACTCGATCGCGTGTCCCGTCTGCTTCACGTCCTCCTGCCGGAAGGAGAGCTTCTCCCCGCCCGCCACGCGGATCTGCTCCTTGACGATGTCGATCCCGGTCACCATCTCCGTGACCGGGTGTTCCACCTGGAGCCGCGTGTTCATCTCGAGGAAGTAGAAGTTGCGGTCGCGGTCCACGAGGAACTCGCACGTCCCCGCGCCCTCGTACTTCACCGCCCGCGCCGCCTCGATCGCCACCTTCCCCATCGCAGCCCGAATCCCGGGGGTGACGATGACGGAGGGGGATTCCTCGACCACCTTCTGATGGCGCCGCTGGATGGAGCACTCCCTCTCGCACAGGTGGACGTAGTTCCCGTGCCGGTCCCCGAGGAGCTGGATCTCCACGTGGCGGGGGTTCTCGATGTACTTCTCGATGTAGACCGAGTCGTCGCTGAAGGCGGATTTCGCCTCCGACTTCGCCATCCGCAGGGAGGACGACAGCTCGGACTCCTCCCTCACCAGCCGCATCCCCTTTCCCCCGCCCCCGGCGGTGGCCTTCAGCATCACCGGAAAGCCGATCTGCTTCGCGATGCGGACGACCTCCGCCTCGGTCGAAATCGGCTCCACGGTCCCTGGGACGACGGGGACGCCCGCCGCCTGGACGGTTTTCCTCGCAAGGGTCTTGGAGCCCATCGTCCGCATGGCGTAGGCGGAAGGGCCGATCAGCTTGATCTTCTCCTTCTCGCACCGGTCGGCGAACAGCGGGTTTTCGGCCAGGAAGCCGTACCCGGGGTGGATGGCCTCCGCGCCGCTCTTTTTTGCCGCGTCGATGATCTTGTCGATCACCAGGTACGACTCCCGCGCCGGCGCGGGGCCGATGCAGACCGCCTCGTCGGCGTACCGCGTGTGGAGGGCCCGCCGGTCCACCTCGGAGAAGACCGCCACCGTGCGGATCCCCATCTCCTTGCAGGCGCGCAGCACGCGGATGGCGATCTCCCCGCGATTGGCGATCAGGATCTTCTGGAACACCGTGGCCCTCCTACAGGGGGATGTTGCCGTGTTTGCGCGGCGGGTTCGTGTCGCGCTTGTTCTTCAGCATCTCGAACGCCTTGATGACCTTGGGGCGGGTCTCCGAGGGCATGATGACCTCGTCGATGTACCCGAGCTCGGCCGCCTTGTAGGGCGAGGCGAAGCGATCCCGGTAGTCGGCGACGAGTTCCGCCTTCGTCGCTTCCGGGTTGTCGGACTTTATGAGCTCCTTCCGGAAAATGATGTTCACCGCTCCGTCGGGCCCCATCACCGCGATCTCCGCCGTGGGGAAGGCGTAATTGATGTCCGCCCGGATGTGCTTGGAGGCCATGACGTCGTACGCCCCTCCGTAGGCCTTCCGGGTGATGACGGTCACCTTGGGGACGGTGGCTTCCGCGAAGGCGTAAAGGAGCTTCGCGCCGTGCTTGATGATTCCGCCGTACTCCTGGTTCGTCCCGGGGAGGAACCCCGGCACGTCGACGAAGGTGAGGAGCGGGATGTTGAAGGCGTCGCAGAAGCGGACGAATCGCGCCCCCTTGATGGAGGAGTTGATGTCGAGGCAACCGGCGAGGATCGCGGGCTGGTTCGCCGTGATGCCGACGGCTCGCCCGTTCATGCGCGCGAAGCCGATGACGATGTTCCTCGCGTAGTGCTCCTGGATCTCGAAGAAGTTCCCGTCGTCCACCACCTTCCTGATCACGTCCCGGATGTCGTACGGCTTCGTCGGGATGTCGGGGACCACGGTGTTCAGGCTCTCGTCCGTACGATCCGGGGAATCCTTCGGGGCGACGACCGGCGGGTCCTCCATGTTGTTCTGCGGGACGAAGGAGAGAAGCTCCCGGATCATGTAGAGGCACTCCTTCTCGTCCTCCGCCGCGAAGTGCGCCACGCCGCTGCGCTCGTTGTGGGCCATCGCCCCGCCGAGGTTCTCCTTGGTGACCTCCTCGTGGGTGACCGTCTTGATGACGTCGGGTCCCGTGACGAACATGTAGGAGGTGTTCTTGACCATCAGGATGAAGTCGGTGATCGCGGGGGAGTATACGGCGCCGCCTGCGCACGGCCCCATGATCGCGGAGATCTGCGGCACGACTCCCGACGTGAGGGTGTTCCGCAGGAAGATCTCGGCGTATCCGGCCAGGCTCTGGACCCCCTCCTGGATGCGCGCGCCGCCGGAATCGTTCAGCCCGACGACCGGCGCGCCGTTGCGGACGGCGTGGTCCATGATCTTGCAGATCTTCTCGGCGTACGCCTCGGACAGGGATCCGCCGAACACGGTGAAGTCCTGGGCGAACACGTAGACGAGACGCCCGTTCACCTGCCCGTACCCCGTGATCACGCCGTCCCCGAGGAACTTCTCCATCTCGAAGTCGGCGCAGCGGTGCTGGACGAAGCGATCCAGCTCGACGAACGAGTTGGGATCGAGGAGGAGCTCCACCCGCTCCCGCGCCGTCAGCTTTCCCTGGGCGTGCTGGGTCTCGATCCGCTTCTTGCCGCCCCCTTCCATCGCGAGGACGTTCCTCTTGCGCAATTCCTCGAACTTCTTCTCGAGCGACATCCCCTTTCCTCCTGGGCGACGGCGGGTCTTTTCGTGATGGTGTTACATACCATCCCGCAACGCCGGGTGTCAATGAAATCGGGGGTTCGCGCCTCCGTTCATCGAGGACGACGCACCGCGGTCACTTCCGGAACAGGGCCTGGTGGACGAGCTCGGCGATGTGGACCACGCGCAGCGACGGGTCCGTTCGGGCGGCCATGTCCCGCATCTGCAGGACGCACCCCGAGCAGGCGGTGGAGATCACCTTGGTTCCACCGCGCGCCGCGACCGTCACCTTGTTCTCCCCGATCCGCGCCGAGGTCGGGTAGTCGCGCACGTTGAACGTCCCCCCGTAGCCGCAGCACAGGTCGGCGCCCGCCATCTCGGCGAACTCCGGGCCGACCGCCCGGGACAGGACTTCCCTCGCCTCGGGGCCCTTCCCGAGCGTTCCCGTCAGGTGGCACGGGTCGTGATACCCGATCTCCCCCGCCCTTTCCCCCTCGGGCGGATCCGGGAGCCGGTCGAGGACTCCCGAGGAGAGAAGGAAGCTCGCGTAGTCCACCGCGCGGTCGGCGACGAAGACCGCGTCGTCGTACAACGGCGTCCCCTTCGGGATCAGCGAGAAGACGTTCCTCCGGAACATGAGGAGGCAGGAACCGCAGGGGAAGACGATCGATCCCGGCTCCGCGGCCCGCAGGCGGCGCAGGTTCGCCTCCGCGGACGAAGCGGCGGACCGGCGGTCCCCCGACACCATGGCGGGGAGGCCGCAGCACGCGGCGTCCCGGAAGACCGCGACGGATTTCCCGGACGCCTTGACCGTCTCGTAGGCGGTCCGGCCCACCCGGGGGAAGACGTGGTCGAAGACGCAGCCGACGAAGAGCATCACTTCGCCGAAGGACGCTTCCTCTTTCCCGAGAGATTCGATGAACCCTCTCGCGGGCAGCTTCGGGACCGTCCGCCGTTTCCCTCCGAGACCATCGGGGAACCGGTAATGGAGCCCGCTCGCCGTGGAGATCTTCCCCGGCAGCAGCCGCTGCCCCGCGGCGGCCGCCTTCCGGGCGATTCCCGCCGCTCCCGGCGACTTCATCACCCGGCCGAAGAGGACGCTCTTCCAGGCGGGGATCCCGACCTTCTCAGCGAGGTCGGCGCGCCCCTTCATGACGATCTCCTCGACCAGTACCTGGTTGGGGCACGCCCGCTCGCACCGCCCGCACAGGAGGCAGTCGGTCAGCGCCTCCTGCATCGCCTCCGCGTTCCCGTCCTCCCCGGACAACGCGGCCTCGATCAGGGCGACCTTCCCCCGCGCGACGGCGATCTCCGCCTTCCGCTCCGGGTAGAGGGTGCACACGGTCCGGCAGGTGCCGCACTTCGCGCACAGCCCGGTCAGCGCCTTGAGATCGGAATCCTTCATCCGCGTACCGCGGCTTCGTCGAGGAAGATCTTTCCCGGGTTGAGGATCCCGTTCGGGTCGAAGCAGCCTTTCAGCCGTTTCATCACCGCGACGCCGAGCGGCCCGACCTCCATCTCGAGGAACGGCGCCTTGGAGATCCCCACGCCGTGCTCGCCCGAGATCGTCCCCCCCACCTCCACGGCCTTCCGGAAGGTCTCCTCCACCGCTTCATGCGCGCGGCGCGTCTCGTCCGCGTCGGTACCGGAAATCATGATATTCACGTGGATGTTGCCGTCCCCGGCGTGGCCGAAGTTTACGATCGCGACCCGTTTGCGGGCGGCGAGATCGGAGAGGAAGTCGAACATGTCGGAGAGGCGGTTGCGCGGGACGACGATGTCCTCGTTGAGCTTGACGGGCGCGAGCCGCCGCAGCGCCGGGGAGATCGAGCGGCGCAGCTTCCAGAGATCGTCCCTTCCGTGCGCGTCGGAAGCCCGCCGGACTTCGATGGCCCCGTGGGCGCGGCACACCTCCGTAAGGAGGTCCGCCTCCCGCTCGACCTGTCCCTCCGGCCCGTCGACCTCCAGCAGCAGGGCGCTCCCGGTTCCCTCCGGAAGCGCGACGGGCATCAGCGCCTGCACGCAGTCGATGGCGGTGCGGTCCATCAGTTCCATCGCGGAGGGGGTCACCCGCGCCGCGACGATGGCGTTGACGGCTTCGGCGGACCGGCGGTTCCCGTCGAACAGCGCCAGCAGCGTCGCCGCCGACTCGGGCAGCGGTATGAGCCGGAGCGTCGCCCGCGTGACGATCCCGAGGGTTCCCTCGGACCCCACGAGCATCCGGGTGAGGTCGTACCCGACCACCCCTTTCGCCGTTGCGACGCCGGTGCGGACGAGCTCCCCGGTTCCCAGCACCGCCTCGAGGCCGAGGACGTAGTCGCGCGTGACGCCGTACTTCACCGCGCACATCCCCCCCGAGCACTCGGCGATGTTGCCCCCGAGGGTGCTGAATTTCAGCGACGCGGGGTCGGGCGGGTAGAAGAGCCCCTTCTTCCGCACCTCCTCCTTGAGGGTCCCGGTCACCACCCCCGGTTCGACGACCGCGTACAGGTTCTCGCCGTCGACCGCGACGATCCGGTCCATCCGCTCCGTCGAGAGGACGACCCCGCCGTGGACCGGGAGCGAGCCGCCGGAGAAGCCCGAGCCGGCTCCCCGCGGGACGACGGGAAACCGGTGCCGGTTGGCGAGGACGACGGTCCGCCGCACCTCTTCGGCGTTTACGGGGTAGACGACGGCGTCCGGGAGGAACTTCTTTCCGGTGGCGTCGAACGAGTAGCAGATGCGCGCTTCGAGAGAGGTCCGCAACCGGTCGCCGAACAGGTCCCCCAGCGCGGAGAGGGCTTCAGGGTTCATCCGGAAAGTGTACCATGCGTCTCGAGCGGGCTGGCCCGGTCTTGACCGTATACGCTTCCAGGGGTATGGCCAGGGCATCCGTTGCCTGTTCCACTTGCCGAGCGGAGATCCCGGGCGAGGAGGCGAGCATGGAGAGAAACCCCTCGGCATCCTTCAAACGCGATCCGGGACGTCCCCGCCATCTCCCCCCTGCAATGTCTTAAAAAAGAACATTACGGCCCAGGCTGGACACCTGTCCCAGCCCGGGCCGTCTAATCAACTGTTATGCGGACCAATGATCATGTTTGATCCAGCATCTTGGTGTGGAGATCCTATTGACAATATGTCATATGTGACATAGGATGGTGGCGTGAGTCCGAATGACAAGCCATTGGTGTGGCTGAGTGGGGAGGTAAAGACACCACCATTTTCTCAAGCGGGGCGGCTGGAAGTTGGGTATTTACTTCGGGCGTTACAGCGAGGAGATAAGCTATCCATGCCGCTGTCCCGCCCGATGCCGTCCATAGGGCCGCGTTGCCATGAACTTCGAATTGTTGACGAAAGGATCGATTGGAGGATCGTTTATCGAATTGATACGGATGCCATTGTAATTTTGGATGTATTCGAAAAGAAAACGCGAAGCACGCCACGCCAGATAATTGCAGTTTGCAAGCGACGTCTCAAGGATTATGGCTATTAATTCGGAGGGAAGGTTATGATGAATAAGGCGAAACAGAAGATATTGGAGAAAAAAGGATGGAAGGTGGGTACAGCCGAGGAATTTCTTGGGTTGTCCCCGGCAGAATCCAGGTATATCGAGTTAAAGTTAGCATTGAGTGAACATTTGCGGAGGCGCAGAATACGAAAACATCTTACACAAGATCAATTGGCAAAATTAATTAGTTCGAGTCAATCTCGTGTTGCCAAGATGGAGGCAGGGGATCCTACTGTTTCTCTGGATCTATTAATTCGTTCCATATTTACGCTGGGAGAATCGAAGAGCGATTTAGCAAAAATTATTGCAACCGCAAGAGTTTAAAGCCGCCAAGGATCTGAAACGCCTCAAGGCCCACACGCGGTCGGAGGTGAAGGATGCAATGGAGCGGCACCTCCGACATGAGCCAGGGAGAGTGAGGAAGAGCCGAATTAAGCGGCTTCGGGGGATCAACCATCCTCAATATCGGCTGCGTGTTGTAGAAATCAGGGTGTTCTATGACGTCACGGAAAACACTGTAGAGGTGTTGGCCATTGTTTCTAAAACTGAGGCGACTTCCTGGCTGGAAGAGATGGGAGAGTGAATCATGAAGAAGGTGGCATTGTCCAATATGAAGGACGACCTGTCCAGATTTCTTCGGATGGCGGAAAAAGAAGAAATCGTGATTACCCGACATGGGAAACCTGCCGGTGTGCTCATTGGATTTGAATCAGAAGATGATTGGTTCGATTACCGGTTGGAGAATGACCCACGATTTCTTAAACGGATTGAATCAGCACGGAACAGTTTGAGGGCTGGGAAAGGCATAAGACTCGAAAATATTTAATTTGCGGAACCTAACAACAGGCTGGAGCTGACGGCTGCCCTGCGGGTGATCGTGAGGCCCCGCAGCTCAGTCTGAGCGTTAGCACAGCTTGCAAATCCCTCATGCATTGTGTATCATCATTGTAGATACTTTCCGGGGGGTGAGATCATGCAGGCAAGAATTCAAAAATGGGGAAACAGTCTGGCTGTGCGGATTCCGAAAACATTGGCGACCGAGGCGCATTTAGCACAAGAGGTAGTAGTGGAACTTGCCGTGACGAAAGGCAAATTGATCATTGCACCCATAAAGAGGCAAAAATACAAATTGGATGAATTGGTGTACAGAATTACAGACGAGAACATCCACAAAGAAGATATATGGGGGCCGGCCGTCGGGAGGGAGGTGTGGTGAGGCGCCGCGGATATATTCCGGAGCGCGGAGATGTCATTTGGATGATGTTTGGCCCTCAGGCCGGTCACGAGCAAAGTGGCCGGCGACCTGGTGTTGTATTGTCTCCATCGATCTATAATGTAAAAACTGGCATGGCGTTGTGTTGTCCAATTACAAGTCAGATTAAGGGTTACCCATTTGAGGTGTTGGTTCCTGCTGGTTTAAAAATATCAGGAGCAATATTGGCTGATCACATAAAAAATATTGATTGGAAAACGAGACGAGCAGAATATTTATGCAAAATACCAGATAAAGCATTGGAAGAAGTGGCAGATAAAATATTATTACTATTGATTAAATAGCAAGCGTGCCTAACAACAGGCTGAAACTGACGGCTCACTTGGCGAACTTCGTGAGTGCCCGCAGCTTAGCCTGAGCGTTGACCATTATTGATTGGACATTAAGCGGAGGAAACCCGTGGGGCTGACCTTCACATGGGACAAGAAAAAGGCCGCCTCCAATCTGCGCAAGCATGATGTTGCTTTTGAGGAGGCGGCCACGGCATTCGGGGACACGCTATCACTGACAATTTTCGATCCAGATCATTCTATTGATGAAGATCGATTCATCCTTCTTGGTGCATCGAACAGAGGGAGGCTATTGGTGGTTGCACATACGGAGCAATCGGATACAATCCGAATTATCAGCGCACGCCTGGCGACACGAGGTGAGAGGAAAATTCATGAAGAGTCCTAAGAAGAAAGAGCAGGAACCAGAGATGAGGGCGGAGTACGATTTCAGCAAGGGTGTCCGCGGGAAATATGCGAAGAGGTTTTTGGAGGGGAGAAATATCATATTGCTGGATCCTGATGTGGCCGGTTTATTCCCCGACTCGAAAACGGTAAATGACGCACTGCGGGCTCTTGCCCGGATCGCGCAAGCGCGAGTGAAAAAGGCCGGTTGATCCGGCCATTTTTATTTCTGGCGGTCTAACAACAGGCTGAAGCCGACGGCTCACCTGGCGAAATTCGTGAGTGCCCGCAGCTGAGCGATAGACCGTCAATACAGGATGAAGATTGGGGGATCAACCAATGCGTACAACAATCGTAGGCGTTCTAATATTTATAATCCTCACCACATTTTGTAACCACGCTCAGACTGCTGACGCCCCAACACAGTATCCAGGGCCCTATCCTGTCGAATTGAAAGTCGGTGAAGTGATTCTTATCAGCAAGTCTTTTGATATCGTCACCCCGGTAATTACTCCCATATGTGATGACCTGAAGGTCGTGGATGTTGTCGACACGCCGGACGGTCCAGCGTTCAAGGGAATCGCACCAGGGAAAACGCTTTGCTCGGTGAGAGCAGGAGCCGGTGGACATCGTCGTGTCTTTTCCATCACGGTAAAGAAGGAATAGCGGAAATTTGCGGTCTGACGACAGGCGGTCCCCGCCCGAGCGTGGACAATCCCCTCGGGATCGGCGGCATGCGTCTGCGCCGGCGGAGGCTTACCCCTCGAGGGAGTGTACGAAGGAGGTGATGACCGCGTTGACCTCGGTGGGCTTCTCGAGCATCGCGAGGTGGCCGGCGCCGTGGATGATCTTGAGCACCGCGCCGGGGATGTTGGCCGCGAGGTACTCCCCGTACTTGAGCGGGGTGAGGCGATCGTCGTCCCCGTTGACGACGAGCGTTGGAACGCGGATCGCGCCCAGGCGATTCATCACGTCGAACCCGTTGCACGCGTGGAAATCAGCGAGGAAGGTCGCGGGCCGCGTGGAGAGGACATCGTTGGTGATGTCTTCGCGGAGCAGGTCGGACGAGGCGGCCGACGTCATCCATCCGACCAGCTCGGGCGCGAACTCCGGGAAGCGCCCGCCGATCCCCTCGAAGATCACCGGGCTGATCCGGAGCCGCGCGCCGGTGCCGAGGAGGACGAGGGCCTCCAGCCCCTTGAGGCCCCCCAGGGCGGCCTGGAGGGCGATCGCCCCGCCCATCGAGTGCCCGGCGAGGATGAACCGGTCGAGGCCGATCTCCTTCATGAATTCGACGACCCACGCGGCGTAGGCGTCCACGCTCTCCGGGGGGGTCCCTCCGCTGCGGCCGTGTCCGGGAAGATCGGGGATCACCAGCCGTACAACGCCTTTCAGCCCCGCCCACTGGTCCCGGAACGTGTGGTGGGAGCCGCCGGCCCCGTGCAGGAAAACGATCCCCCGCCGGCTTGCCTTCACGCTGTCCTGGATCTGGACGACCTGGCCCTGGACGGTGATTTCCGGCATCTCCCCCCCATGCATGTTGGTGCCACGAGTATATTATTCCATTTCTGAAACGGAATAATCATGATTCGGGCATGCTCTAATGACGATTGAATCCCGCGCGATCAGTGAAGGCGCCCACAGCCGGTCGCATTCCTGATCTCCTCGTGTTTATAGGGCTTCCTTATGAATCCGCAAATCAACCCATCGGCGAGGGCCTTCCGAAGGGCGACGTCATCTTCGAAAAGGGAGCCCGAAACAAGCATGATCGGCAGGCCTGGGTCAAGTTCCCTCAGACGCCCGGCAAGATCGATCCCATCCGCGTCCGGAAGCTTCACGTCCATGAAGGCCAACCTGAAACGGAAACGCTTGACCAAGCCGAGGGCTTCGCATCCGCTCCGCGCGGTTTTCGTCGCGCAACCCTCTTGCCGCAGGAGATGTTCCAAAAGCAGGCACAACGCCGGCTCGTCGTCGATGATGAGAAAGAGGCCCCGCGTCATCTCCATCGGATCGGCGCCTCGTCCGGCACCACCGGCAATCTCACCATCAGGATCGTCCCCACCCCTGCCGTGCTCTCCACTTCAATCGTTCCCGCATGCTCCCTCACGATCGAGTAACAAAGCGACAGCCCCAATCCCGTATCGGCTCCCATCGGCAACGTGGTGTAGAAAGGGTCGAAAACCTTCGCCAGTGCTTCTTGCGGAATACCGCAACCTGTGTCGGCCACGCGAATCAAGAGTTCGCCGCCGCTGCGTTCCGCCGAAGCGCGCAGCTTGCCCCCCGTCGGCATGGCCTTGATGGCGTTCAGGAAAAGGTTGATGAAGACCTGCTGCAGAAGACCCCTGTTCCCGTTCACGAGGATTCGTTCGTCCGGCAGATCGGCCACCGGCTCGATTCTTTGAATCCTCGCCTGATAGGCGACCAATCGAAACATCTCGTCCAACACACCAAGGATGTCGAGGGGCGAGAATTCGGCATCGTCCGAAGGACGGGCGAACGTCAACACGTTTTCGATGATGGCGGAGGCCCTGGCAATCCCTTTCTGGACCATTTCCGCGCATTCGCGTCGAAACTCCGGCGTGATCTGCTCGTTCATGAGAAACTGGGCGGCGGACGAACATACCGCCAGGGGATTGCGGAGTTCGTGGGCAATCCCTCCCGCCATTACGCCAAGGGCGGCCAGCTTTTCGCGCTGGAGGCGCTGTGCCTCCATCTTGAGGCGCTCGGCCTGGTTTCGTCCAACCGCCACGAACCCGGTAGTGTGGGATGCTTCATCTTTCATGGTCGAAAATACCCAGGAAATGGAAACGGCGCCCTTGTCGCCCGTGAGCAGTATCCAATCCGCGGTTCGAGGCTCCCCTTGGAGCTCGAGGTTCGAGAGAAACGCCTTCGCGTCTTCGCGGTGCTCCCCGGCGAGATACTCAACCAGGGGACGACCTCTCACATCGCCTAGCCGGTAGCCGGAGATCCTCTCCGCCGCCGGGTTCCAGGTCAGGATTCTTCCTTCGCTGTCGGTCGAGAGCACGATGTCGCTGGCGCTGTCGACCACGCTGGCGAGGTGCCGTTCGGCGGAGCGCACTTCCTTGTTCAACTGCGTCTGTTCGGACACATCCTCCATCAACAGCAGAACCGCATCGACATCGGCCGTCCAGGCCACCGGTAACACGCGATAGTAGTACGTGCGCAGGGGAACACCCGGCGCCCTGTAGGTAAGTTTCCGGCCCTGCGTTGAAACAGCGCTGTCGAAGACGCGGCGAATCGACGCCTCCAGGCCGAGCTCTTCGAGGATCACCTCCGGGAAAACCTGGGACAGCCGCTTGCCGACGATATTGTCCTTGCCGTGGGAGGTCTTTTCGAGAAAGTTCCTGTTGGCGAAGAGCACCTGCAGGTTTCGATCGACCAGGAGGATCGAGGAGGGAATCGCGTCGACGAGAAGGTCGTGAAATTCAGCGAAGCTCTTGCGAGTCGCGGCTCGTTCCCAAAGGACGTTCGAGAGGTCATGGATCGCTTCGGACAGGATTCCCTTCACCGGGGCCGCGTCGACACGTTCGAGAATATCCTTGAGGTACCCAAGCGAGAGATCGATCCGCCGCTCAAGGATGTCGTCTTTCATTTCCCGATCTCCTCCCCCGACACGAAGTTGTACGGGGGCCATGGGCCGCTTAATAGAACCTTCATTCCTTCCGTCCGGGAGAGGAACCGGAACGCCTCCCGGAAAGCCTCCTCTCGATCCCTCTTCACCAGGAACACCAGGGAAGCCATCCGTACGCCCCGCTCCCGGTCGTCCCGCCATCGCGACGCGGTTTGATCCCCTCCGAACGCTCCCGTTCCTTGAATGCGTGGCAGTTCCGATCGAAAATCCGCGTAGAGCCCTGCAAAGACTGCCCGGCACCTCTCGACCGCTTGATCGTCCCCTTCTCCAAGGGCGAAGCGTTCCTCCTCCCGGTACCAGGCTCTCCTCGCGTGCAGGTAATGTACGCCCGGGGAGGTGCCGGCCGGTGCGGCGCCGTCGGCCGTGGAATACGGCCCTGCCCCATCGCCGGACGGCGCCCTCTCTTTCCGGGGCAGCAGCAAACGCACGCCCATCTCGACGCACCCGCCCAGGCGCCGCAGGGAGGCCTGGTGTTCCCCGCGGCGCGCGCGAAGCGCCTCTTTCGCGCGGATCTCGCCGTCCAGCACACATCCGAAACGGAACGGCAGTACCGAGCGGGCGCGGTGAAACTCCTCCACCACCCTTTCAAAGTCCAGGATGCGCGAAACATCGGCGGCAAGGGCGCCCGCAGGATGCCGGAGATCGGAGACCACGGCGCAGAGCCCCTCGTCGTCGATGAGATATACCGGCTGGCCGTCGACGCCGCGAATCTCACCGGGCTGCGGTTCCAGTGGCGTTTCACATACGCAGTAGACGAGGAGGGATGCTTCTCTCAATCAGACATCTCTGCGGGGGAATGGGCCGATTCCTCGTCGTCGCCCAGGGACGGGCAAAAGTTGTAGGGCGGCCAAGGCCCGGAGACCTCCAGATGCACGCCCTCCTCCCGGTATCGGGCACCGACATGCTCCACCCGTTCGCGGAAGTGTTCCACGGTATCGCGGCAAAGCAGGAAAGCCCAGTTGGCGATCTCTTCGAACATCTTTTCCGGGACGTCAAGGGCGCGGGGCTTCATCGCCCGCACATCGACCGCCTCGCTTTCCAGTTCCTTTCCGATGGCCTGCACCGCCGTTCCCGCCCATGACGCCACCGCTCTGCCGACGTCCGCCCGCAACCGCTGGAGTTGCATGTAACGGATTCCCGGGGATGACGGAAGTCTCAAGAAACGGTCATCGGCTTCGAGCAGGCGTTTTTCCGCCCTCGACCGCTCCAGAAACCCTTTGACCGCCCATTCTTCCTTGCCGGTGATCGATTCCAGGAAGCGGGTGATCGCAAGATGGTGTCTTTCAAGGAAGCGCGCCACGCTTTCCGGGGAGGCGAAGATGGTCCCGAACCGCGCAGGAAGAACCGGGGAGCCGCGCATCACCCGTTCGATCACCGTTTCGTGATGGAACGCTCTCGGGGCCATCCACGCGAGGTCGCGCAGGTTGGCCTCGGACGCCGGCCCGGAATACTCCTCCACGTTCACCGGCGCGACCACGGCGACGATGCCGCCCGCGACTTCACATGACACGCCCCTGGTGTCCTCCAGGCCCGGACCGCCAATGGCGGGGAGGACCGCGGGACAGGCGAAACAGAAGAGATACACTCCGTCCGCGGCGCTGTCGGGCATGCAGGTCGGCTCCTGGCTCATGTGAACCGCCTCGTCAAGCTTTCCTCGTCGCTCTTGATCTCGGCCAGGACAAGGTCGAAGTCCGAAGGCTCGATGATCAGGCTCCCTTCGTCCGGCGGTCCTCCGGCGGCGGCGGCCACAACCCTCCGTAGAGCCTCCATGGCGGCGCGATGACATACCCCTGCCATGTCCGCCCCGCTGAAACCTTCCGTGCGCGCGGCAAGGGCGGCGGCGTCGATCCCGGGCGACGCAGGCTTGCCGCGGAGGTGGACTGAGAAGATGTCGCGGCGTTCCCGCTCTTCCGGCAGGGGGATTTCCACCTGGACGTCGAATCGCCCGGGGCGGAGCATCGCGGGGTCGAGCAGGTCCCTCCGGTTCGTCGCCCCCAGCACCAGGACGCCCCGTAATTCCTCCACTCCATCCATTTCCGCCAGGAACTGGCTCAGCACGCGTTCGGCGACATGGGAATCCGTTGCGCCCCCGCTTCTCGCCGGCACCAGCGCGTCGATTTCATCGAAAAAAACGATGCAGGGGGCGGCCTGCCGGGCCTTGTGAAAAATCTCGCGAACTCCCTGTTCGGACTCCCCGACGTACTTGGAAAGCAGCGCCGGCCCCTTGACGGAGATGAAGTTGACCTGGCTCTCCGTGGCGATCGCCTTGGCCAGCATGGTCTTGCCGCATCCCGGCGGACCCGAAAGCAGGATGCCCTTCGGCGGCCTGATCCCCGCCTTTTCAAACAGGCCGGGATACTTGAGAGGCCACTCCACCGCCTCCACGAGGTGTTCCTTCACCCCATCGAGCCCTCCGATGTCGTCCCAGCGGATATCCGGGACCTCGACGAATACCTCCCGGATGGCGGACGGCTCCACCTCCGTGAAGGCCTGAAGGAAATGTTCCATGCTCACCTGAAGCGCACCGAGTTGCTCATAGGGAATCGCCGTCAGGGAAAAATCGATGCCGGGAAGGATGGTGCGCAGGCTGCTCATCGCCGCCTCCCGGCACAACGCCTCGAGATCGGCGCCGACAAAACCGTGGGTGATGGCGGCCAGGTGCCCCATATTCACGTCATCGGCGAGCGGCATCCCCCGGCTGTAGATTTCCAGGATCTCCAGCCGGCCATTGCGGTCCGGAATCGGAATGACGATCTCCCGGTCGAAACGACCCGGGCGTCGAAGCGCCGGATCCAGGGCGTTCGGGAGGTTCGTCGCGGCGATGACGATGATGTTGCTCCGCCTTTTCAGCCCATCCATCAGGGCAAGCAACTGGGCCACTACCCGCTTTTCCACATCCCCGACGACCTTGTCGCGCCGCGGAGCGATGGCGTCGATCTCGTCGAGGAAAACGATGCTCGGCCCCTTGCTGGATGCTTCATCGAAGATCTTCCGCAGGTGCGCTTCGCTCTCCCCGTAGAACTTGTGGATGATCTCCGGTCCGCTGACCGTGAAGAATTTCGCCTCCGTCTCGTTGGCGATGGCCCGCGCGATCAGCGTCTTCCCGCACCCCGGGGGACCGTGCAGCAGCACGCCTTTCGGCGCCCCGATACCCAGGCGCTCGAATATTTCCGGATACCGGAGGGGAAGTTCGATCATCTCGCGGATCCGCTGCAATTGCGGCTTGAGCCCTCCGATGTCTTCGTAGGAAACCCCGCGCGCCCGCTCTTCTTCCTTGGCCTTGCCGATCACCAGCTGCGTCGTCGGATGGATCACCACAGGCCCGGCGGGAACGGTGGTTTCCACCTTGAAGTCCGCCGAACGGGTGCCGAAAAGGGTCGCCCGGATCCTGTCTCCGACCATCACGGGCAAACCGTCCAACAGGCTGCCGATATACTTCAGGTCCCGATCCGTCGGTGTAATCGTGATCGGGGCAATCACCACGCGGCCGGCCGGAGGGGCTGTGATCCTGCGGATCGATACGGCTTCATCAAGAGAGACGCCGGCATTCTCCCGGGTCAGCCCGTCCATATGCACGCGGGCATGCCCCCGCTGCTCCTTGTAAGACGGCATCACCTTGCCTACCGTTTTTCGCTTGCCGGAGATTTCCAACAGGTCCCCGATATTCACCTGCAGCCTGGCAAGGTCGTCCGGATCGATCCGGACGAGCGCCCGCCCCACATCCTTGTTCATCGCTTCGGTCACCCGAAGTTTCAGCGTTGGAGCGTCCGTCATTTCCATTGCCTTCCTTCCCGGTCGTCAGCGCGCAATCTTGACCTCGACAACGCCGTTGTTGCAGGAAACCGTCATCTTCTCCGGAGAAAAATTCCCCGGGAGCAGGATTTCCTTTTTATATTTCTTGTCGCCCTTCGCCGCGGAGATCGCGAGGACGTCATCCTTGAGATCGATCCTGACATCCTTGGACCCTATTCCGGGCATCTCCGCGACAACCAGGACAAAATCTTTCTCTTCGAAGATGTCCACCATCGGCTCACGGATTTCCTGCACTTCGGCCTGACCGGTCGTCTTGTCCGTTCGAACATTTCCGAACGGTTCCACCTTGACCCCCTGGTTTCCCGAACCGACTTTCACGGTAAAACCGTACACGCCTTTCACGCCCTGCTTTCCGCGAATCTCGCCTGATTTCGAAAGCTCTTCGCCTGTTTCCGCGAGTTCTCCCAGTTTTTCCACCAGGTCGCCAAGCCCCCTCATGATCCCGCCGAGACCCGCGCCAAAATCCGTTTCCGTTTCATGCGTCATGGGTTTCCCCCTCTTGCCGGCCATCGCCATCCCCTTTCTCCGAAATCGTGTACGTCTTCAGTTTCGTCAGCATCGTCTTGTAGTCGATTTTCAGGATCCGGGCCGCCTTCGCCTTGTTCCACAGAGCGCTCTTCATCACTTGCGTGATTACTTCCCGTTCCACGGCGGCCGTGCTACGGTGCACGATACCCTTCAAGGAAATTTCACCGGTGTAGAGCATCCCAAGCGATTCCTTTTCCAGCGTCCTTCCCCCGTTCGCCCGCAAGGCGCCCAAATGACCGGCGTCGATTACGTCGTCCGCCACGAGCACGGCCTTGCGAATGACGTTGCGCAATTCCCGGACATTTCCCGGCCAGTCGTACGCCATGAGCATGGATACGCCCGTCTCCGTGAACCCCCGGATGGACTTTCCCAATTCCTGATTCGTCGAGTCGAGGAATCGCTTGGAGAGGAAGATGACGTCTTCCTTGCGCGAGCGCAACGGAGGGACATGGATGACATATCCGCTCAAGCGGTGGAAAAGATCGGGGCGGAAGATGGTCGGGTTCGCGGTAAAGAGATCCATGTTGGTCGCCGCGATGACCCTCGCGTCCGCCTTGATCTCTTTCGTCCCGCCGACGGCGTGGAATCGCCGTTCCTCGAGAACCCTGAGCAGCCTGCTCTGCATGGAGAGCGGCAGGCTGGAGATCTCGTCCAGGAAGAGGGTTCCCGAAGCGGCGGCCTCGAACTTTCCTCGCGTGGTTCGATCCGCCCCGGTAAAAGCCCCCTTTTCGTGGCCGAACAGCTCGCTTTCGATCAACGTTTCCGGGATGGCGCCACAGTTCACGGGGATCATATTGCCGGAAACGCGGAGACTCGACGCGTGGATGGCCCGCGCGACGAGTTCTTTTCCAGTCCCCGTCTCGCCCGTAACAAGGACGGTGAAGTCGGTGGGGGCTACCAGGGCAACCTCGTCCGCCAGTTTGCATATCGCCTGGCTCCGACCCATCATCTCCTGCAGGGAAAAGTGTTCCTCCGCGCGGGTGTCCAGGACCATCGGCCTTCGCTTCAAATGGCGTTCCTTCAGGGCCCTGCGAATGGCCCGGACCACGAGTTCGTTTCCAAAAGGTTTGGTCAGGTAGTCGTAGGCGCCGGATCTCACCGTCTGCACGGCATCTTGTATGCTGCCGAACCCGGTGATCATGATCACCGGCAGTTCTCCATCCATCTTTCGCAATCGGCCCAATATCTCGATCCCGTCGATGCCCGGCATGCGGATATCGAGCAGCACCACATCAGGGGTCTGCAGCATGGCGATCTTGAGCGCGCACTCGCCTTCGTCGGCTTCGAGCGCTTCCATACCCTCCTGCTCCACCAGCGAACGGAGCGCCCAGCGGACTTCACGGTCGTCATCCACGATCAGGATCTGTGCGGATCTTGTCTTCATGGCTCGCCCGAACCGGTTGGATCGCCGGATTTCCCCGCGCGAAGGGAAGGATGATCGAAATGGGAAACCCGGATGTCCGGGTCGAGTCGATCCCCGAGATCGTGGAGCATCCCAAGGAAAAGAATCCCGGTCTCACCGGCGCGCAAGGTTTCATTGATCCGTTTCGCAATGAACGCATCGCGCCGCACCAGCAGGTCATTGCTGAAGCGCCGCTGATCCTCCGCGATCGCCCGCGCCTCTTCGTCGGTCTTCGACGCCAGATACCTCTTCACCAAGCCGTACTCTTCCAGGAGGATTTCCGCCGATTCCGTTCCCGTAAGTTCGGCTCCTTTTTCCAGCAGGTGGAGAACCAGCTGGTGGTTCAGGCTGCCTGCCCTGGCCAGATCGGAGACGATTTCAACCTCATGGCCGCAGACCGGAAGACCATCCTGATAAACGCGAACCCGCGGGTACGGCAAGTCCCACTGCTCGACCCGCCGGCGGATCTCCTTCCACATCTGCTCGATACTGGCGACGTTGCTCATCCACCCTTGCCGGCCCAGTTTCTCGATCTTGATCTTCCGGATGGGTTCCGCCAATCCCCCCATGTCGACCGGCGTATGGACGATCGGTATGTGGATCAGTGTCCTGATGAAATCCGTCATTATCCTGCCGGGCCTTGGAAACCCCATGAATCTGTTTACCTTATCGGCGGTCATTCCACGAAACTTGAATATTCGCTGAAAGCATGGGCAGTTTTCTTTCGCTTTGACACCCCAAAAGGTAAGGGAAGATGGTCCCGGGCGCCTACCCGTCCAGCACTTCCCGCACTTTCCTCGCCAGAACCGTAGGGACAAACGGCTTCCCCAGGAACGGAGTGTCCGGCTGGATAACGAAGGCATCGTGGATCACATTCATCGAATACCCGCTCATGAAGATCGCCTTCAGTCCGGGGTTCTCCTTCCGCATCATCTCGAACGCCTCCTTTCCCCCCATCTTCGGCATGACCACGTCCAGAACCGCCAAGGAGATTTTCTCCTTGTGCCGCCGGAATACCTCGATGGCCTCTTCCCCGTTGCGGGCCGTGAACACGATATACCCGATGTCCTTCAGGATGTGCTCCGCAAGCGTTCGGATCGATTCCTCATCTTCCACCAGGAGGATGGTCTCGCTCCCTCCCCGAATCGGTTCCGTCTTTACCGGGATCTTAACGTCCGGCGGAGCCTCGATCGCGGGAAAGTAGACCTTGATGGTCGTCCCCTTCCCTGGCTCGCTGTACAGGTGAATGGCCCCGCTGTGCCGCTTCACGATCCCGTATACCACCGAAAGGCCCAACCCCGTTCCCTTGCCTTGCGCCTTCGTCGTGAAGAAGGGCTCGAACACCCGCTTCCGGGTTGCTTCGTCCATTCCGATCCCCGTGTCGGAAACCACAAGCAGGGCGTAGCTCCCCTTTTTCATGTACCGGTGTTCCTGGGTATATTCCTCCTCCAGGATCACCCCACCGGTCTCCACAAGGAGCTGCCCCCCTCCGGCCATCGCATCCCGGGCGTTTACGATCAGGTTCATGAGGACCTGCTCGATCTGCCCCCGGTCGGCCCGAATGGTCGGGAGGTCCTCGGCCAGGAAGGTCTTGACATCGATCTGTTCCCCGGCAATCTTCACGAAGAACCTCATCATATCTTTCACCACGTCGCGCAGATCCAGGTTGACCGGTTCAACCACCTGGCGGCGGGCGAAGGTCAACAATTGCCTCGTCAATGTCGCGGCCCGCTCCGCAGCGCGTGAGATTTCATCCAGGTCCGCCAGCGCCTGCGGGTCGCCGGCAACCCGCGCCCGCAATAATTCTCCATATCCCAGGATGCCGGTCAGGACGTTGTTGAAGTCGTGTGCGATTCCCCCGGCAAGGGTTCCGACCGCCTCCATTCTCTGGGCCGTCTGGAGTTGCCGCTCCAACTGGGTCTTCTCCGTAATGTCGTGGACCATCGACAAGATGCCGGAAACGTTTCCCGACGCGTCGCGCAAAGGAGTGCTGAACCATTCGCAATCGACATTTTTCCCATCTTTACGGATATTGGGTGTGATCGAGAGATTCGAATCGTCGCCCTCGGACAGCTTCGACCAGAGGCGGCGGATACGAGGTCGTTCCTCCTCGGGAACGATGAATCCGCAGGGGTGCTTTCCTAACGCCTCGTCCGGGCTCCAACCAAAAATTCGTTCGGCCGCCGGGTTCCACTCCAGCACGCGAAAATCCTTGTCCCAGACGATGTAGGCCAGCGGCATCCGGTTCACGTGGAAAGATAGCCGCTGGTGGGCATCGCGGAGGGCCTCGATCCGCTGGGAGTTCAGAAGAACCACTGTGCACTGATGGCCGACGGTTTCGAGGGCGGAGACCTCCTCCTCGTTGAAAACGTCCTCACGGTCGCTGTAAACGTGCAGGACCCCGAGCATGTCGCCTCCCTCCCCCGAGGTCATGGGAAGTGCGGCCAATGCCCGATATCCGAGACGGCGAATCCAGGTACGCCAAGGGAGAAACCGGGGGGCCTCCTGGATGTCCCGGCAAACTACGGGTCTTCCGGTCCGGACCACGATCCCCGAGGGGCCTTGCCCCAATGGAGAGTCGTCCCAACGGATGTCGAGCGCGGAGATATCCTCCATCGGAATTCCTCGTCCAACCATGGGCAGGATGGTCTTATCGGGTTGGGCCAGGCCCACCCAGCACATCGGATACCCCATCTCGACGACCAGGTCGCAGACTCTCTCAAGCGAATCAATGACATTCGCCCCCTCGATGATCCTCAGGTCGATCTCATGGAGGGCCATGATCAGCCTGAGCCCCTTCCTGATTTGCCTCTCCGCCTCGACTCGCCCGGCGATCTCTTTTTGCAGGCTCTCATAAAGTTGTGAATTTCCGATTGCCTGCCCGATCATCCGCCCAACGACGGCCAGCAAGTCCAGCTCTTCGGGCGGGAAGTTGACGGAGGTCCGCCAACCCAGGTTCAACGCGCCGAACAGGCCGCCCCCGCAATACAAGGGTGTGCTCGTTATGGTCCTGAGTTCCTCCTTGACGAGATATGGGAACAACCGTTTCGTGGGATAGTTATGCATATCAACGACAACCGGTCGCCCTGCCGCGGCCGCCAGGCCGGATGCGCCTTCGCCGATCCGGATTCGCCGCACACCCTGGACAAAGTCCCTGGAGGCGCCATGATGAACGGACAACACCATCGTCTCCCCGTCGTGTTCGAGGAGGTAAACTCCACCTCCGTCCGCCTGGAGAGCCTCGATCGCCGCTGAAAGGATGTTCGGGAGTGTTTCCTGCAGGTCCAACGATTTCGCAATCGCGTTTTCGATGATCTGGAAGACCGAGAGATCCCGGTTGTGGCGGACAAGCAGCTCCTCCACCCGCTTCCGTGCCATGAAGCCCCGTTTGCTCACCTCGGATCCTTCCTCTGGTCGAACCATCCGGGCATCGAAGAGGAAGCCGCGCGGGTTATTCTCGGTTATTCCTCACGACCCGGGTCTCCTGATCCGGTCACTCGCCACTCGCACGTGCCCTCTCGAACTTCTCTTCCATCTGCGCGAGCCGTTCTCTCAGGTTCTCCAGTCCGTCGTTCCCGTCTTTCCGGTCCCGCGACCAGGCGGGGTCGGTTTTCCACCAATCCATCCCCATCTCCACCGCCTTGTCCACGGAGCAGATGACGAGGCGGATCTGGATCGTCAGAAGCTCGATATCCACCAGCTTCACCTTGATGTCGCCGGCGATCACGACCCCTTTGTCGAGAACGCGCTCCAGGATGTCCGCCAGCGAAGAGCTTGCGAGTGCGTGCCGCATGGCCTGTTTCGGCTGCATGGTTTCCATCCTTTACAGGAGTTTCCCAAGTGGGCCGAGATCAACGTTGAGATCTTCTTCCTGAAGACCAAACTCCTTGCGCAACCGCCCGATCTCTTCGGCCTGACGCATGAGCGTGAAGCCAAGCCGTTCGATCTGCTCCTCCGTGAGCGAACCCGAATCCATCCGGCGGATGGCCTGTTTCTCCAGGAGTTCGTGGAGCAGCTTGACGAGGGTCAGCACGAGCTGACCGAGGCCGTTCTTGACATCGTCGGGGTCGATTTCCATGCGGGTGCGCCGCACAGGGCGGGACGATATTCCTGCTTGGCGAAAGGCGTCTGCGAATTCGGCGAGGGCCGGAGCCTCGATGCCGCTGAGCTCGTTCACTGTCGCATCCCGGCGTGCATTTGCGCCTGATCCCTCGCGCCGAAATGGAGAATGCCCGTCTCGTGCGCCGTTTCGACGGAGGCCAGCAACAGACGCAGCCCCAGGTAGATCAGGTCCACGTTGGCGACGGAAATCGTCAGGTCTCCATGGATGACAACACCCTTGTTGAGCACGCGATCCAGCGTCTCACAGAGGGAGATGTGCTCGGCGGGCCCCCGGTCGACGAGGGGCGAACCGTCCTGCAGGTTTGGCGAACCTTCCGATGCCATATTCTTCATCCCCCCACGCCCACCAGCTCTTTTTCGGATTCTTCCTTTTTGTATCCCTCCCGGTCCCCTTCGCCTTGCGATTCACCTTCTTCCTCTTCTTCCCCTTCGTCCGCGACCAACCGTTCCGAGACCGCGTCGAGCCGGTCGAGCAGCACCTTCTCGCGCGCGTCGAACTCCTTCTCCGTAATTTGCCCTTTCTCCAACAGCAGATAGAGACCGCTCAAATCGGCCCTGATCGTCCCGGATTCGTTGGCAAGTTCCTCCTGCGCCACCTTGTCCAGTTCACGGGCGACCCAGAGGACTCCATGAAGGGGAGAGAGCAGGATGTTGTCTAGGAGGAACATTTCCACTCCGATCTGTTTTCGTTCACAGGCTGAGGTCGAGTTCGACGAAGTTATGGGGCGCCCAGGGCCCGTTGTAGTCGAAAGAAAAGTTGTTGTCGAAAAGCTTGGCCGCCTCGAAGATCGCGGCTTCGAATTCCGGCAGGGCTTCCCGCTTCACGAGACACGCGAGGTTCATCACCTCTTTCTCGACGCGGGTCGGGTTCCTCCTGATTTCGGAACAGCGCGGCGACAGGATTTCTTCCACCTTTTCGGTGTGACGCTCCCGGTCTTCCTTGAGGAGACGGTCAAACAGGCGGCCGACCTCGATCTTGTCCGCCTGCGTCGGCTCGCGGTAATTGCCGAGAAAACGGTCCCTGGCGACCTGAAGTTCGGCGTGGTTGTTCACGAAGTACTCGAAGATGTTCGAAACGTCCCAAACCACCCGCAACCCCATCTCCACCGCGCCTTCGACACGACGGAGCTCACGGGCGAATTCCTCGTGGTTCTTCTCCAATATCCTGCGGATCGCATCCGGACCATCGGCGATGATGCCGAAGGACATCGGAAGAACGGTGCCCGTTTCCATGAGTTTCTTGAGCACTCCCTGGTGGTGCGCGAGGTTCCGACGCTCCGGCCGTAACTTTTCGTCGGGGACCTCGCTGACCAACGCGGCGACGTGATCATCGGCGATCGCGAAAACCTTGCCGTCGAAAAGTCCGACCGCGCCTTGGGTCCGCACCTCCGGGCCGGAGGCGATGGCGTAAAGGTACAATCCCGTCTTTGCAGCCTCTTTCACGGCCATTTCAGCGCCCCTGATTACGCGGAGTTTCTCCATCCGGCACCCTTTCTAATTCGAGTTTCCCCTTCGCGGCGCAGGCGATCGCGATTTCCACAAGCCCTTGCACACGAAAAGCGGTCGTGTCCGTACCTCCCGACAGGAGGCGGGTCGCGATCTCTTCGGGACCGCATCCGAGATCATGAAGTTTCATGATGGTCCCAAGCACCGCCCGGACCGATGTCGGAGGAGCGCTTTCCATAAGTGGCACCTCCACCCTCTATAAACCCTGGAACTCTCTGAACTGGGTCTTTTCGTTTCCGCCGGGCGACATTGCTCCGCCGATCCTGACGATCCTGAGCTTCCCCTCCTGGGCTTCGATCTCGAGAATCGCGCCACAGGGGAGGCATTTCACGGGACCGTGATAATCGTCATATGCCTCGTCCAGGTCCACCTTGTGCCCGCAGGAAAGGCAATTCACTCTCATCTCGCAGCCTCCTTTTTTTCGCGGATCTCCATAGCTTCCCGCTCCTAATACTTGATCTGGAACCCCGCGAGAGAGTTGCTGGGGACTTCTTCCGGCTCGCTCCCCGATTCCAATAATGATTTCCGATCCTGCTCGCACAGCGCCTCCAGCAACACCTTTTTTTCCCCCTCGATTTCACGGAAGCGCGCGTCGATCTGATCGATCCGCTCCATGGCGCTCTTTCTCTCCATCCCCCGCCGCGCCTTCTCCATTTCCAACGCGCTGATCCGCATGAACGCGCGGTATGGCTGCGAGATCTGGTCGACCCTGCCGGAATGCGTGTGGATATCCTTCACGGTGCGCTGCGGGATGCCCATGGGTTCACCTCTTTCCCTTTACCGGGTGGAGAACCTGTTTGCCTGGGAACGCGGTCCGGCGTCCGCAGACTTCAAGCATTACTTCGTTGATCTTCTGGGGCATGATGGATTCCCCGCCGCGGCTGACCTTCGCCGTCTCGAGGTTCAGCACGTCCCTGCAAACCCAATTGAAAACGGGATCTTCCATCCGCGCGTGCGCGTTCCGGCTGGCGATGACCTTGGCAATGGCGATCGAGGCCCGGATCGTGGGGCGGTGGTTGTTGACGCCGACGCCTCGCAGTTCCCGGATGACGTCCACGATGGTTTCGGCATCCTCCCTGGAAAGTCCGGACTTCGCCATCGCAATCCCGACCTCCGTCTCACGGTCGTAATGGTCCAGCGTGATCGTGATCAACCGGTCCATGAGCGCGTCCTGGGTCTTGTGCGTCCCCGCGTACTCTTCCGGATTGGAGGTGAAGATGGCGCAGAACCGGGGGTGGACACCCAAATACCCCTCTCCCGTTTTGCGGAGCTCGGGCAGGTTGAGTATCCCCTCCGCCAGAACGCTCAAGAGTACGTTGTTGGCCTCCGGTCTTGAGCGGGTGAATTCATCGTAAATGAGGGTATAGCCCTTTTCGCACGCGGTGGTGAGGCGGTTGTCCACCCAGACGGTGTTCATTTCCTCTTCGGTTTTCAGAACGGAATGGATATAGTTGTCCACCAGCCTGCGTTTGCGATATCCCCCGTCGCGCCCCACCAGGTCGGAGCTGCCGAACTCGTCGTCCCCATGGATCAGCGCCACCGGTCGTCCCAGTTTCGCGGCAACGTGCATGGCCAATGTCGTTTTGCCAACCCCCGCGGGGCCGGAAAAATGAACGGCGTACCCCACGGAGAGGTACGTCAGCGCGCGCTCGGTCACATCCTCGACGAACGGGGTCGAGATGAAGCCCTCGCCGGGCGAAGGCCGAACGTTATCGCTCTCCGTCTGGACCCTGATCGTTGTCGATGACTCGGCGGCAAGATTGCGTTTGCTCATGTCCAAGGACTCCCTTCCGTCTCTCGCATGGTTACGACCACAAAATCAGGCGGCCCGGATCATCCACTTGGCGTTTCCGCTCGGCCGCGTTGCGCCCGAGGTCCCGCATCATCTGCTGACGGTCCCTGTGGCCGCCATGGATCTCGCCCACAAGGCGCATGAA
>Ga0209321_10000012_pt1 | contig 78988 bp, 84 predicted proteins | sample Rifsed16ft4_FD_184012 | JGI IMG/M metagenome (GOLD analysis project Ga0209321, IMG submission 184012) | Soil microbial communities from Rifle, Colorado, USA - sediment 16ft 4 - CSP-I_5_4 (version 2) | ecosystem: Environmental > Terrestrial > Deep subsurface > Rock core/Sediment | place: Rifle...
CCCCATGCCGTCTTCAACGGATCAAAAAAATTCTTTATCGAAAAATAACGGCGAATTTTACCAGCCGGAACTTTTAGGTAGCGTATTCTGTCTTCCTTAAGCAGGTTTAAGTCGTAAGGATCATCCGCGGCATAAATGATGTCCAAATCCTGCAGCTTTTGTTCAGAGGCAATATCCCGCAACGCCCTCTCCACCGCGATAAGCGGATAAAAATGCCCTCCGGATCCCCCTCCGGCAAATATTATTCTCATATGGTTTTATTATAACAGAAAAACTCAAGTAGTTTTTGAAATATTTAAAAGTATCCCGGCTTCAAGAAGGGTTATGGCCAGAGAAGAACCCCCCTGGGATATAAAATTGAGAGGGATTCCGGTTAAGGGCGCAAGCCCGGAAAGTGCCGCAATATTTATCATTGACTGGATTACTATCAATAAGACCGCTCCGGAGCCTAAAAGTTTGCCGAAAGCATCCGGAGCAAAGCGCGAGATATAGAATCCTCGCCAGGCAAGAAGCACAAACAAAAAAATTATCATCGCGGCTCCGATGAAGCCAAATTCCTCCGCGGCAACGGCAAAAATAGAGTCCCCTACCGGTTCGGGAAGGTACTGAAATTTTTGCCGCGACATTCCAAAGCCCCTTCCCCAAAGTCCTCCTGAACCTATTGCGATCAAGGATTGGCGCACCTGATAACCAGCGCCTTGCGGATCGTGTTCGGGATTAAGAAAAACCAATAACCGGTCTCTGCGATACGGTTCGAGTTGAATTAAAATTCCTAAAAGTATGAGCCCAATAAGAACCAGCGCTAAAACATGGGTAACTTTTCCTCCGGCGATTAGAAAAAGAAAAAGCCCAGATATGGCAAGTACCCCGAGAGTTCCGATATCCGGCTGTAAAACCAACAACGATGATGCAATCCCCATGATTATCAAAAACGGGATTAATCCGCCCCTAAGCGACGAGGTTCTGCCGACTCTTGAGGAAAACCATGCGGATAGATACAGAATTAGGCCGAACTTCAGGAGTTCCGCGGGCTGGAAGCTAAATGGCCCGAATGAGAGCCAGCGCACCGCACCGCCGACTTTGAGCCCGAGGCCCGGGATCCAAACCGCTGCGGTAAGCAAGATGCTTCCGGCAAAAATTGCCAGCGCCCAATTTTTCCATTTTTTGTAGGGAAATTTCGCCGCGAAAATAAAAAGTATAAATCCTACAACCCCGCCCATCATAAGTTGGCGAAGTATGAAAAAATACGACGGTGCCTCCATGGAAGCCGTAATCCCGATTGAAGCTGATGCTAAAATAAAAAATCCGGCGATGAGCAGTGTTGCCACGATCCCTTTGAATATCGGATCGGTATTTACTTTAATTCGCGCGCCCATTTCTTAAACTTATCCCCTCTCTCCTTGTAATTGCTGAATTCGTCGAAGCTTGCAGTGCCTGGAGAAAGAATAACTATGTCGCCCTTTTTTGAAATTTTATGCGCTTCTTTTATGGCGCTCTTGAGCCCAGCAGTTTTCGAATGCCTGGAAAATCGGATCATTTTAGAGATGCGTTCGAACTCGTTGGCAGCTGCGCCAAAATATATCGCGCGCTTTATATCTCTTTGGGCAAGACGCCTTACCAACAGCGTTAAATTCAACTTCTTATTATACCCGCCCGCGAGAACAATTTTTTCTCCCTGAAATGCGTCAATGCCTCCGATAGCCGATCCGACATTAGTCGCTTTCGAATTATTATAGTAACCGACGCCTTTAAGATTTCTAACAAATTCGATTCTGTGTTCCAACCCTTTAAAATTGTTGATCGTCTGCACTATCGACTTGGTTCCAACACCAAGAAGCTTCGCCGCCCTAAATGCGGCCATCGCATTTTTATAATTATAGTCTCCGGGGATTTTAAGCTTAAACCCGAATTTTCGCGCATTCTTTAGTACAATGGGGATCATCCTACCGCGAGATTTTTTTGCGATATTCAATGAATATCTATTCTCCGAAAAATATACAACCGCATCGGATTTTTTCTGGTATTTCGTTATGTTGCTTTTTGCGTCCAAATATTCCTTAAAAGTTTTATGTTTGTCCAAGTGCTCCTCAAAAATATCGAGTACTAGCGCGATATTCGGAGAACGATTCAAATCTTGAAGTTGAAAACTTGAAAGCTCAATCACGACAATACTCCCAGGATTAAGCCTCGGGAAATGCCCCAACGGATTTACCCCTATGTTGCCGGCCAAAAATACCTTTCTGCCCGCGTCTTTTAAAATTTTGTATAAAAGCGTAGCTGTTGTCGTTTTCCCCACGGATCCTGTCACGCCAATCACTTTTACATTTTTTTTCTTTCCGACTTTCTCAAAAAAAAGCCGCGTCAAACTCGAAACCTTTTTTCTGAACCTGCTCAATTCCGGAAGGTTATACGGAACTCCCGGGCTCCTGAAAACCACATCGAATTTCCCGATATTCTTCAAATAATTTTTTCCTAAAACTTTCTTGATGCCCCTCGCAACTTTGATTCTTGGATCGCGATCTAAAATCGTGATATCAACGTCCTTCTTTTTTTTCAAATAAGAAAACAGGGACTTTCCTTCAAGCCCAAAGCCTAAAATCGCAACACTTTTCATTGTCTTTAAACCCTTTTTATAATCCTTCCGGCAAGTTCGCCAGCCATAACCCCGCTTTTCACTGCCGCCTTTCCGTTCACAAAAACCCAATCCACTCCCTCAACTTCCTGTCGTAATGCCGTATAATTGGGGATGCTTTTAATTTTCTCAAGATCCAGAATCGCCAAATCCGCAAAAAATCCCTTCTCGATTTTCCCGCGATCTTTAATTCCTAGCGCGTACGCGGCCTCTTCCGTAAATTTATGCAAAATATCCTCGAGTTTTATATCGTTTCTTTCCTTGGCGAAAATCTGGAGCGCTCTCGGGAAAGTGCCGAACGATCTTGGATGCGGGAGATCAAACGGCATTTTTGTTTTAAGATCATACCCCACGCCATCCGAAGAAACTAACGCGTACTCTTTAGTAATAAGATCGTGCAGATGATCTTCCGATATGGCTTCATTAAAAATAGAAACCTGAAGCTCGTTAATTTCCAAAAGCTCCGCGATAATTTCTTCCGGATCAAGCCCGGAGGAATCCGCAAGCTCCTTTATCGTTTTGCCGATGGAGGTCGCATCCTTAAAAGTTGAAGCGACGACAATTTTATCATAATGCAAGGTAAGCGATTTCAAATAATCCAGCGCTTCCCTTCGGGCTTTTGGGTCTTTCAGCGCTCCTAAAATTTTTGCCCTTCCTCCTTCGATTATCCATGGCGGCAAGAACATATACAAAAGAGAACCGGTCTTTGTGTACGGGAAAAAGTCCAAGCTCACCTTGGACCCCTCTTGCCAAGCGGATTCAATTAAATTAATCGCCTCAGGCAGAGAGGCCCACGAGCTTTTCCCCAAAATCTTAAAGTGCGAGATTTGCATCTCGGCGCCAGAATCGCGGGCGAATCCTATTATTTCGGCAATCGCCGGCAAAATATTTTTCCCCTCATCTTTAAGATGGTGTTTAATCATGCCCTCGTGTTGGGCAACTATAGTAAATAGCTCCTTAATCTCGGCATTAGTCGCGAATTTCGCATGCGCGGCTGCAAACGAGGTCGATAGGCCGAAAGCGCCTTCTTCGAGCGAATTTTTCAAAATAAATTTTATCTCTTCGATTTCTTTATCGGTTAGGTTTCGCGCAGCATCCCCCAAAATTCCTCTACGCAGGGTCCCGTGCCCGACCAGCGTTGCAAAATTAACTCCGATGGGGTGCTTTGAGAGTTCGTCGAAAAATTCTCCAACGCTTCTCCAGTTTGCGTTTATTTGCGTGACGTCGGCCCATTTATGGATTCCCTCGATATCACTCGCGTGAACCAGGGGCGCAAGAGAGGCGCCGCAATTGCCGCCAAGAATAGTCGTTATTCCCTGCTTGAGCATGCTCTCCTGCTTTGGCTGCGAAAAAAGCGTCCAGTGCGTATCCGAATGGTTGGTTAAATCAATAAACCCCGAGGAGATATACTTGCCCGTTGCATCCACAACGAGATCCGCCTTTTCAGCCGAAAAATCGCCTAAATCCTCGATTTTATCGTTTTTTATTCCAATGTCAATGCGTTCGAACTTGCGCCCCCGAAGCACATTGCCCCCTTTAATCAAAACTGAATATGACATATCTAAATTATAGCGCTACCGCCCAAGTATCGCTATAACCATGCCGACCATGGCGCAGACAGACGCCAATATCCACGCTCGCATAGTAACTTTATATGCAGGCCAGCCCTTCGCTTCGAAATGATGGTGCAGTGGCGAGACAAGAAAAACTTTCTTCCCGAAAAATCTTTTAGATATAAGCTGGATGCTGACTGATGCGGAGTCTAGGACCAGCGGAAGCGCGATTAGGGGTAAAACCGAAACTGCGTCCGTGAGAAAAGCGATTACAGTAAGCGAAGTTGTGAGCCCAAGTATTCCAGTCTCCCCCATATAGAATCGGGCGGGAGGAATATTAAACCATAAAAAGGCCGCAATCGCCCCGACGACGACTGCCGAGAAAGCAGCAAGATCGATTTGATTTTGGAAAAAAGCGATTCCGGTATAAGCCGCGAAAATCGCCGCCATCACTCCCCCTGAAAGCCCGTCGATGCCGTCTATAACGCTTCCGGAAAAGGTAGCCAGCATAACCAAAATAAAAAACGGGATAAAAAGCCAGCCCAAAAATATATTCCCGAAAAATGGGATGTAAATATCGTGCTTCTCGAGCGGAAAATAAAACCACAAAGCGCCGATAACCGCGATGAGTAAAATCAAAGAGAGCCGCCACGAAAATCTCATCCCCCCGGCGAGATAATTGCCTCTGCCTAATGTCTGCCAAAGATCATCGACAATTCCCAGAAGCGACGCGGCTACGAGCGTAAAAAGCGGAAGCCATGTCTGCGAGCGTGAAAGAAAATTCAATTTCACGAAAAGCGGATGGGCGGTCAATGAAAGAAAATAAAACAAATAAATCAGGAGGAGCGAGACTCCCCAGATTAAAATACCTCCCATGCGCGGAACTTTGGTTTCGCCCTCCGAATGCAATTTCGCGAAAATCGGCGTCCCTGCCCCATCCGGTGCGGTCTGCCGAACCTCCTTCCTCCACAATTTATATTTGTACAAATAATGCGTGAGTATCGGCGTTAAAGAAATCCCGACAATAAACGCAATGCCCGATAGCCCAAAAACTTTTAAGACATTTAAAACGGGGTTTGTCATGCTATTTCGCGTAATATTTAAAAACCGCGCCTACGATTTTTTTGGCGTCATCGAACCTCCCCTTTTCCGACGAGCCGAGAATAGAAACGACGATGGGATGGTTAAATCCAGCGTCGAAAATAAAAACAAAATTTCCTCCTGCAACAAGGGTATATCCGGTTTTGCCGGCAATAATCTGCGGGATCTCGCCAAGCGCTTCATTGGTATTCACGGCAGTTATCGTTTTCCCTGCCGAAGAAACAATGCTGATTTCCTCTTCCCGTGTTCGCGAAAGTATATTTGGATATTTTCCGTAAATATATTTAAGTAAACTTGCGATATCCTTGGCATTGCCGGAAGCTCCCGAAAGCCTAGCGGATGCGGTTACAATATCAAGTCCAGTTGGATTCAAAAAATTAAGGCTCAACATGCCCAACTCGCGCGCCCTCTCGTTCATAAGCGATACAAAATCTTCAATATTCCCTCCACCGAGATATTCTCCCATAGCCCACGCGCCGTCGTTCGACGATGCCGCCAATGTGAATTCCTCGAGATTCTCTTTTTTAAATTTGTCTCCAGCGCGCATTCCCTCCCCTTCGGGCTGCCCGACCGCCTTCTCGGAAACAGAAATAAAAACGCCTGAAGGAGCCTTTTCCTCGAGCAATAAAACAGTCATAAGTTTCGCGAGGCTCGCTAGCGGAAAAACTTCTGATGAATTTTTTTCATACAAAACCTTGTTTTGAAGTACATCAAAAACGTAGGCGCTTTTAGCTTCCATATTATCTATAGCAAAAACTTTGCCTTCTTCCCGTCTTTCCGTAAGCGACAGAAATGGATTTGCCGCGAGATGAGGTCCAGGAACTTTAAAGGTCAGCAAAATAAGGATAAATATCGCCGCGACCGAAATTTGCGAGATTATTTTCATTCTTCTTCTTTAATTTCTCTTTTTAATAACTCGTCCATTTCTTTTTTAAAATCTTCGTATCCCGCTAAATTTTCTATCCTCTCAATCCCCATATATTTCAGGAAGTCAAAGCTTGGCGAGTATAGCCACGATCTCGAATCGTCGGGATCGGGCTTTCGCTCGACCAATCCCCTGATCATTAAATTTCGCACCGTAAAGCTCGAATTTACCCCGCGGATATAATCTATCTTAGCGCGCGACAATGATCCTTTGTACACAATTACGGCGAGAGTTTCGAGCGTCGCACGGGAAAGATCTTCGCCCAATTCTTCTTTCATGTAATCCTCAACCGCACCCGAAAGTTCCGGTGCAGTTATCAATATATACTCGTTATTATTTCTTGAGACCCGGATCCCGCGTTCCAAAAGATTGTCTCCCAGGGTGCCAAGCGCTTTTTTTATCTCTTCTTTGTCCTTCTTTAAAAGTTTTGAAAGCTTCTCCGGAGACATGGGTTCTCCGGCAACGAATAAAAGCGCCTCAATTTTTTTTTCGAGATCACTCATTTTTTTCTATCTCTATATTTCCGAATCGCTCATCTTGACGGACTGCCAATGCTCCCTCCTTAACCAGCTCTAGAACTGCGAGAAAGCCGACAATAATATCCAATTTATTTCTGGTACCGACTATGTCGTGAAAAGTGGATTTAATTCTTGCCGTTAGCCTGCCGACGAGTTCTATCATTTTTTCCTCGATTGAAATCACTTTCTCTAAAGTTTTTTCTGGAAGCTCGATGATCTTGGGAAAACTCTTTATTAAATTCTCCAAAGATTTATATAAACTATCGGCGGTAATCCCTTTTGGTTCGATAAAACCGAATTCGTAGCCTTTGAGCGCCTCCCGCGAAAACATGGGGTGCCGCATCCATCCGTCTTTTATATTTCGGGAGAGTTCACGAATCCGGGCGAGTAACTTCAGCCGCGTTTCCAGGTCTTCAATATCGCGCTCTTCTTCCTCCATCAATTCCAGACCCGGCAGAAGCGAACGCGATTTGATAAGCATCAAAGTTGAAGCAACCACGAGGAAATTCGAAACCTCGCCCAAGGGAAATTCGGAAAGAGATTTAATATAGCCGACGTACTCGTCGGTTATTTTTCCCAGCGATACCGCCGTGATCGAAAGTTTTCGCGCCTCAATCAGGTCCAAAAGAACATCAAGAGGGCCCTCGAATTCCCCGTGCCTAAAAGTATAGGTCACGGCTCCAGCCTTTTAACGCCCCTATAAAGAAACATTACTTCCCGCACGTTATCCAAACCCAAAAGCTGCATCATCATTCTCGCCGGCCCCATTCCAATCCCGCCGTGCGGCGGGCATCCGTACTTGAAGAAATTCAGATAAAACTGGATTGCTTCGATCTTCATTTTTTTCTCCTTCGCCTGCGAGAGCAAAATATCGTACCTATGCTCCCTTTGGGCTCCGGTCGTCACTTCTAGCCCACCCCAAAGCAAATCAAAACTTTTCGTGAGCATTGAATCCTTTTCATCGCGCATATGATAAAAGGGGCGCACACTTGCCGGATAATCCGTAATAAATACAAAATCGTGCTTATTTTTTTCTTTCACATATTCGCTGATTTTTTTCTCTTCCTCGGACGACAAATCTTCGCCCTTGGATTCTATTTTCAAATCTTTCAGGATTTTTTTTGCCTCCGCCATCGTAAGCTTCGGAAATGGGATTTTGGGAACATTAACTTCTAAGCCAAACGTTTCTTTTATCTCTTCCCCGTGCCTTTTTTTTATCGCACCTATCACGTGCTCGAGCAACTTTTCTTCCTCGGCCATAACCTCATCGTGCGATTTTATGTAAGACATTTCCAAGTCATACCCGACGAACTCCGTCGCGTGCCTAGACGTAAACGAAGGCTCCGCGCGAAAAACAGGACCTACTTCGAAAACCTTCTCAAACCCCGCAGCCATTGCCATCTGCTTATAGAATTGCGGAGACTGCGCTAAATACGCGGTGCGGTCGAAATATTTAACTTCAAAAACCTCCGCTCCGGATTCGCTCGCAGTCCCGATTAATTTGGGAGAATGAATTTCTATGTAATTGTGCGAAAACCAATATTCCCGAAATGCGGCTTCCATCGAAGTCCAAATTTTAAAAATCAGAATGTTTTTCGGCTTGCGAAGATCAATCCACCTCCAATCCATCCGTATCGACTGGTCTGTCTCTTCCTGCCCTTTCTCGAAAACGGGTATAGGCAGCTCGGGGTCGGCATGGGAAAGAACTTCGATTTTATCCGCAACAACTTCGAAACCTCCAGGCGCTTGTTTCTCTTCTTTAAGAAAGCCGAAGATTTCGACCACGGATTCGTGGCTTAAAGATTCGGCTGGCTTCATTGCGTCCGTATTTTTTTTGACGACAACCTGAACAATGCCGGTAGCATCCCGGATTATCAAAAATTTTATTCCGCCTTGGTCCCGGATTATCTGCACGAAACCGGCAATTTTAACAACCTTCCCTATATTCTCCTTAAGTTTTTCAATATGTATTCTTCCCATAAATTAAGCTTTACCCTTACGCCACTTTACCGCTTTTAGCATAGGCGCGTAAAGATCGTCGTCGAGTGATATTTTTAAGTCCAGAAGCTCCGATTTGGATGGATTGGACGACCTAAACTTCACAAACGGCAGATCTTCTATTATAGCGAGGGGCGTCTGCTCCTTCCCCTCGCCCATAACCAGCACGGCTGATGCCGCAAGCGCGTCTATAATATTCGCTTTAGTCATCTTTAACTTGCGCCCAAAAATGTCCGGCGTGCCTATATAATCTTTCAGCGCTTCAAATCCGCTATGCGCGATCGAAACCCCGCTAGTTCCCCATCGTAAAGGTGTTGTTTTTGAATCAGTAATTATCACTCCGACTCTTTTAAGTTTGAACCTTCCCGCCAAATATTTCCGAATTTCGTTTGCTGTTTTCTGCGGATCTTTGGGCCACAAAACGTAGTATCCGTCCGTATTGGATTCATCAATCCCCGCAGACGGTGCCAAGATGCCGTTTTTTATTGCGAACATAATTTTATACCTGGAGAGTTTTCTCGGCAAAAAAAATTCCGCCTCGTCCTCGACAAGTTTGTCCTTATTGGTACCGCGAGCCCCAACAACTCTCCCTTCGCAAAGAGAAATTATTTTGGATGTCACTGCCAAAACCGAACCTTCCGGCATCTTTTGGACATAATTATCCAAAATTAAAAAAATACTTCCTGTCCTCGCGCGAATTTTTTTTGTTTTAATCGGTACTGCCCTCATAAAATGATGATATCAAATCTGATTGACAAGCGCATACTTCCCGCAATTTATAGTATAATAAGAGTATGATATATCCTTACACCGCGATACTCCATGGCGTGTTAGCCGCCCTATGTTTTATCAGTTTTTTTTATTTGATTTACTTCAAAAAAGATCTAGACAAAGCGACTATGCGCGCCTATTTCAATTGGTTTCTTTACTTTTTCCTGTACAATACAATATTAATGCTTCCTCTGCTCATATTCAGCGAACTTAGTCTCTTAGTCGGTAGATTCTTTAACGTCGCGATGATATTCCTCGGCCTTGCGGCTTGGCAAGCGTTCAATATGTCGCTAAATTTACTCATAACCAATGAATTAAAACGCAAACTCTTTTCTTTTTTCTACCTAATTGGGATTTCCATCGCCGTCGTTCTTTATTTTATTTATGCAGAAATTCCGAAAGGATCGGATGACGGCAATTGGGTATTATGGTACTCTGGAGAATATATATCGTTGTTTTATAGTCTATTCATGTTTATCGCGGGCTGGACATTTTCGTATACTTTTCTCAAGTCGTTTTTAAATTTCCAATCTCCGTTGCTTAAAACTCGGATTATTTTATATGCGCTAGCTAGCTTCATGCTACCCTTCGCGAGCTTTTTTTATTTCGGTGTTCAGAATACCTTGGAAGTTTATCTGTCTTTCGCGCTCTCGATTTTGGGAATGATCCTCTTCGCGATCGGAAACGTGTTTATTGGCATTCTGCTCAAATCTTCTCAACAAATTCCTTAAACTGCTTTTCTTTTTCGATCTCCGCGGCGCGCGCCGGGAGACGCACCCAAAAGGTGCTCCCTTTGCCAGGGCCGTCCGAAGTCGCCCAAATCTCCCCGCCGTGGTCCGTGACAATCCTTTTTGCGAGATAAAGCCCCAAACCAAGCCCGCTAGTATTGACCTTGCTCCCGCCCTCTCCGCGCGCGAATCTCTTAAATATGCCGTCCAAATCTTCTTTGGACATTCCGACCCCGGAATCCGACACTGAAAAAAGTATATTTTTGGCGCCTCCGCTTGTTTTCTCTTCTTCAAGCTTAAGCGTTACAAACCCCGACGGCGTATACTTAATTGCATTGTCAACCAAATTCATTATTACCTGCCTAAATTTATCGCGGTCTAGCATGGCTCTCGCAAGCGGGACTGTCGGTTTTTCGTATCGAAGTTCGAGCTTTTTATCTTTTACCACCTCCTTAAATTCTTCAAAAACGCTCTGAATCATCTCTTCGGCCGCGATCGGCTCGAACATATATTTCATCTTCCCAGATTCAATCCTGGATAAATTTAGGAAGTCTCCGACCAAATTTATCAGCGTCTCGTTTGAGATATAAATTTTCCGCAACGCATCTGCCAGTTTATCCTGAATCTGCCCGAAAGTTCCTTCTTGTATAAGCGATATGTATCCTTTTATAACCGTCAACGGCGTCCTTAACTGGTGCGACGCCAGCGAAACAAAATCCGATTTCAATTGGTCCAGTCTTTTGAGTTCCGAATTCGCCTTCCTCAAATCCTCCGCTAATTTCGAAATTTCCTCGCGCTGTCTGACTTCGTGCAAAACACTACGGATCAAAAGGATGCCGAAAAAGATTACAAGCGCCAATAGACTTCCGTCTATAAGCTGATCCCTTAGTACATCTGACAAAAATATCCTGACAAGAAGAAAAATCCATAGCGAAAAAACAAGCAATTCGGTGGCAATAAGTTTAATGTTGAATAGATTTTGCCTTGTTATCGAATAAGCTATAAATGCCAAGAAAATTAAAAATCCTATGCTGTCCAATCCACCAAAACTAAAAACTGAAAACACTGGAAGGATAAAACTTGTCATCGCAGATATGCTAATAGCAATTAATGCTCCGTAGAAAATAAATCTGAACTGCGTTTTTTCCTCCGGTTTATCAGTCTTATCCCTAGCTATATATAATTTTTTTAAAATAAAAAAAGTTGAGAGTAAATAAAAGATCGTATATAAAATAAGGCCAAAGCCCGGTTTTCCGGTAAAAATACCACCTAGGTAAATATGGTCATATGAAGCCGCGATAAATCCTGGCCAATAAGAAGCGGCGAAGAATACAGCGGCTAATAAAATTATGAAAAAAGTTTTAAACTTTCCAAGCTTTCTATCTACAATGATAGACGCCCAAATAAAACTTGTCGCAATCATAAGAGCCCCCAACGCATAGGTACTTTCTAGCCAAAAATACGAGGCTTGTATCCCAGTCATGTAATTTGCAAACGTCCATAATGCCGCCGTAAAGCTCAATAATGCAAAAAATCTATTATTGGCAGCTCTTGGATTTTTTATAATTATAAGAAAACCCAATAGAAGATTGAGAAAAACAACCGTCGGCAGAATAATACCTAAAATCATGTTTTAGATCATCTTTAACGATTTCCCAACTTTTTCGCAGACCTCCAGCAATTTATTGATATCCTTTTTCGCATGCGTAGCCATTATTGAAAACCGTATCCTTTCTCTGCCCTCCGGAACAGCTGGCCTTCGTATACAAAGAGCTATAACCCCGGCTTCGTATAGCATTGATGAAAATTTTATAGCTTTTTCCTCCGAACTGACAAGTAGTGGGACGATACTTGTTTCTCCTCCCAAAGTAGAAAAGCCCATTTTATCGAGATTGCTCTTTAAGTGGGTAACATTTTCAAAAATAATTTTTCTGCGCTCGTCGCTATTTTTTAAAATTTCCAATGCCTTCCGTAATCCAGCCACGACGCCGGGAATTATCGGATCAGAAAATAAATAACTTCGGGCAGTTATCCGCATATAATCTCCAATTACTTTATTGCAGGCGATATATCCGCCGATACTTCCGAACGCTTTAGTAAAACTCCCCATGACTACGTCAATATCTTTAGCAACGCCTAGATGTTCCGCAGTCCCTCTCCCGCCTGACCCAAGAACGCCGACGCCGTGAGCATCGTCGATCATTGTTATTGCCTCATACTTCTTTGATAGATCCGCAATTTCCTTCAACGGAGCAATGTCCCCGTCCATGCTAAAAATCGCGTCAGTTATAATTAGAATTCTTTTGCCTTTATTTTGTTTTAAGATTTCCTCGAGATGATTTACATCTTTATGGCGAAAAATCTGGCGCGTTGCCTTGGATAATCGTATGCCGTCGATAATGCTCGCATGATTAAGCTCATCGCTTACTATAGCTCCTTCTCCTTCCTTAAATAATTGGAAATAGGGGAAGGGATCAACCAAATTTCTTATAACACCGACATTAGCCAAAAATCCAGAGGAAAATGTAATTGAATCCTCTTGCCTTAAAAATTCGGCTAATTCCTTCTCAAATTCATCCTGCACATCCAAAGATCCCAAAAGAACTCTCGTACTTCCGGAGCCAACCCCATATTTTTCAATACCTTCAACCGTGGCGCGAATTATTTCTTTATCTCCAGCGATCCCTAAATAATTATTAGAACTGAAGGTCAAAAATTTCTTCCCATCAACCGTGACTTCAGGAGAACTGGACGCTCCATCCACTTTATAGAACGGGGGATAAAGATTGTGTTTTCTTACAAATTCGAGATATTTTTTAAAATAATCGTGTTTTTTCATCTATCCCCAAATTATGCCACAGAAATCGGAGAAAAATAAGGGGAAAGAAAAACCCAGACCTAGGTCGGGGCAATCAAATCGAAATCACCTATTTTATACCCGCAACGTCTTTTAGTAACTCTACGTCGGCCTCCAGCTTTTGTATGCGCCGTCTATGATCAACAAAAATTGCGCTATCCATGCGGGCTACGCGCTTTTCAATTTTATCCAAACGCTCATTCGCTTCATTTAAGTGCTTATCTACTATATTAAATTGTTCATCAACCTCCTTAAACCCAGCTGCCATATCCTTCTTAGAAGCTGTTTCATCGAAGCCTTTTTTCATCATCCGCGCCAAGTCATCTAATGTAGTTTTTTTAGCCATATAACTCAAGTCTATATCTAAAAATTTTAGTGTCAATGTATTTCATCTATACCCAAATTATGCCACAGAAATCCCTTGAGGATAAGGGATAAATTTTCATTACCCAGCTAACTGATCCCAGAAAAGCCTCAATTTTGGATCATATTGATTTTTCGTCGAAACAGGGATAACGAAATCGTTATCCCATTTTTGATATTCACCAAAGAAAATTTTTCCAAACAAATCTTCATAGTGCTTCATTTTATCCTCAAGAGAGTTGCCCTTAGAATATGCATCAAAAATCGAGAGAAATCCCGGATCATTTTCCTCTAAATATTTTACTGCCGCTTTTTCTCCGCGCCACGAAATATCCCTGAAAGAAAAATAAGCGCTAATAAGTTCACTGACGCTATAAAGCAATCGCATTTCGAGAGCTTTTTTGTATAGATCATCCCCCGAGTAATATCGGAGGTTGGCAATATAATTATAATTAACCTTAACCCAAAAATCTTTTTTTTCTGAATCGGGAACTTTTTGGATTGGTGAATTTTTGCTAAGTTTGTCCTTAAGCGCTGACAATAAATTTTCTGGGTCATATTCTATTTTCCCCTTAACCAACCATTCTAAAAACATTCCATCGAAATTGTTGCAAAATACTTCCTGTTTATTTTTTACATGGTTCAGGAAATCAATATCAAAGAAAAAAATATCGGAAAAACGCTTTTCAATTGTCGTGTATACTAATTTAATTCCTTCGTTATTTTTATCTATAACAACAACTAAATCTATATCGCTTGATTGAGTAAGTCTTGAGGCGGTTGTGCCAGTTGTAAAAATTCCCTTCACCCGCGGCGAGGATTTCATTTTCTCGATTAAATCTGTTAGCGAAGAGTATTTCATAAAGAATCCGACACTTACAGGTTATCAATTATTTGGTCTATACTCAATAGAAACCCCCGCGCTCCGAAGAACGCAGGGGCCGATTCACAGACTTTAACCATTCGCCAGTTTGTAATACTCTGCGAGTCTGTCCGTTGCGCAGTTACATTTCGTAATCTCTTCTGCAGCCACAGAAAGTTTTTCGAGTAACGTTACGGTTGCCGAAGTATTGCGGCGGAATATAGCAAGCACAATTTCTATAGATTCAGCTTGCATTGAGATCGCACTAGGAATGCCGACATCATAATCAGTTACCGTAGCAACTGCTCCGTAACAAAGTCCTAGCTCGTGCGCGAAGTAGCATTCAGGATATTGCGTCATATTCACAACATCCCCGCCCCAAAGCGCGAACATCTTGCTCTCGGCAATGGTTGAGAACCTAGGTCCCTGGATAACAATCACAGTACCAGTGGCTCTGTACGATACACCCATGGTCTTAAGTTCACGATTCACGATGCCCTGCATCTGCTCGCAGTAGGGCTGCGCCATCGGCAAATGAACAAGTTGGTGATCAACCTCAAATGTGTCGTCGCGACCCCACGTGAAATTGATGAACTGATTGGGAACTACAAACGTTCCCGGTTCAATCTCTTTTCGGAGACTACTTACTACACACGTCCCAATCACATGCCGCACACCAAGCGACTTCATCGCCGCGAGATTTGCCTTGTACGGAACTTTGTGCGGAGGAATCGCATGTTTAGAGCCGTGTCTTGGCAGAAAAGCAATACGCTCCCCGCAAAGTTCGCCAACGCTGATCGGTCCAGACGGTTTCCCGTAGAGGGTTTCCGTTTCAACAATTTCAGAGATTGTCAGTCCCGGCAGTACATAGAGGCCCGATCCGCCGATAACTCCAATAAGTGATCTGTCCTTGGCGGAGGGATTTTGCTTGTTCTTCAGGTAAGAGATTCCAGATGAGCTCATACATTATCTCCTTTGTGAATATGGCGTTATTTGCGTCTCGCGCAATGGCATCACCGCAAAGTTCCGAAGAACTCCACGCGCAACCTCCACCATCGAGTACACAGTTATTGTCATCCGCCATGACTGAATCGTTAAATAAAGGCAGACGATATCTCCACTTTTTCACCGTTTCTGTTTGTCCAATCCTGAACGTGCTAGGCAACTCTCTGACATCCCCCTGATCAAAACGAAGAAATGGGCAGTTGCTCACTTGACCGTCTGCTTGGATAACCAGTTGGTTGCCGTAGCAAGTGCAATCAACTGAAAACGGTAGGCCGTTTCGGAGAGCAATTAGTTTTTTTTCAAGTTGGTACTCATAACACGGCTCGTTTTCAGCCATACTAGTCAATCCAGACAGAACACCGTGAGCGGCTACTCGGCAATAATCTTCTGCGCTCTTCCCCGCAAGTTCGCGAATGAGAGCTTCGCCCTTCATCAAGTTGAAGCCAAACTTGGCCACACCCAATTTCCACAGGAAGTCTGGGTATTCTGCTAATCTATAGACGTTCGCCGGAGTGATAGTTACAGAAGCCATAACGCGCACGCCATTATCAGCAAGCTGTTTGATAGCACGCTCGATGACAGCAAAAGTTGTATCGCCATTACTTGTGATGCGAAAACGATCGTTATGTTCTTCCGGGCCATCCACGCCAATTGCAACCGTTACTCCGTAGTAAGCAAATAACTTTGACAAACGCTCATCTACTAAGAAGCCGTTAGTGCAGAGCATAAGTTCAAGCTTTTCAGGGAGTCGCCCCGCACTTTTCTCCCCATCAACATACGGCAAAAGCTGTTCAAAGATTTCCCTATTCAATAGAGGCTCTCCTCCATAGAAAATCAAGAAGTACGGATTGTTGTCTTGCGAGCACTCCTCGATATGCTTTTGCCAAAGGGCGATGCCGGCAACAGCATCCTCGAATGACATTAGACGTTCGCCGTATCGTCTGGCGAGTGCGGGGATCGGACAGTATGTGCACTTAAAATTGCAGCCTTGCGCCATCATTAGATACAAAATGGTCGGCCGGTTGAATATCTGTAAAATTTGCCTGCGTGAAGATTCAAGTGCCTTACAGTCGATATCGGAATTATCAATCAGCAATCTTCTGTCCATAAGTTCTCGAACAATGCCGTTATTCAATCTCGTTCGCGCGCTTATTTCAGAGACAGTATCACACCAACTCTTGCTAGATAAATATATGGGTTCCGGATGTAATTGATGAATAACGGCAACCAGATCATCTCTCTCGAGTATGCGCAAGAAACGAGATATAAACACCGGGTTTATAGCAGAATTTTCCACTATCTCCTCCTTTTCTGAAAAAAGCCCCTGCGTCTCCGTTGGAGGGCAGGGGCTAATGTGCTGATCCTTTGCGGAGTGTTTGGTTACGCTTCCAAATTGACTTTGGTAAGCGCCTCCCGCCACTGCTCTTTGGTTAGTGTTACTTTGCCGCCGTCGTCATCGGTTATTACAATTTTGTCGTGATGAATTTCCACGACAGGGCAACATCCCTGGCCACCACAGAGCTGGACGCGCGTAATTGCTCCGCCTTGATCGATCTTGGTCATCTTTCTCACCTCCTTTCTTTTTTAAACTTCAATAGAATACTATCATACATAATACATAAACTTACCCAATACTATATTAAAAAATGTATATAAAATATTGTCAAATTTACCACCCAAATTATGCCACAGAAACCGAGAAAAATTAAAGAGGAGCTCATGGGCTCCTCTTTATGGTTTGGTTTTTGTAAATTATTCTGGTACCTCCTTTGGGAAAATCTCCATTGAAACAGCGTCTAATTCCAAGACAAACAATATTGGACTCGGAATAACATTAAATAAACTCACAAAAATCAGCTCCAATTCCTCAATTGTAATGTCCGAACAGCTGGGAACAAAATCTTTGATGCTATCTAGTCTCATTTCAACGCTTCTCTGCGACTCGATAATTGAATAGCCATGGATTCCGTTTACGGGCGCGGTCAAAATTGCGTCCTGTTGCGTTCCTACTCCGCATTCCGGCCTCCCCCTTATCCCCCACCCAGTCGTAATATTCCACCCGTCAACTAAAGTTGAATCTGTTCTTGGGTATACATTCAAGGCAAGGCCATTTTTCACGCCAGCAAGAGATATGGGCTTCGCAAAATAAAAATCACCAAATTCTTCAGGGGGCGTAGATATTATAATGTTATCCCCGGGATTTTTCGGATCGCCTTGGATGAAACATAAATAAATCAGCGCACCTACTTGAGGAATTTCACAATCAGAAGCATTAACCTCCATCCAGAACAGGCGATACAATCCCGCGACGGCTTTGATAGCATGCGGGACTAGCGCTTCGGCAGCTTTATTAAGACCGATTTTGTTATCCTTACCGTTCAACGACTCTATTTGTCGCGGTTGGCTTACAATATTTTCGGCTGCTACCTCACCTTCCCAAAGATTAGGAACAAAAATACTTTGCGTCCCGTCTTTCCGCGCATATAAGCCGTTATCGCCGCTTCCCATCTCTGGATCGAAAATATCCCCATCGCTTGCGAAATACTGAGTCTTTTGAGCCACATAGTAGAAAAGCTTGCCAATCGGGGTTACCTCTTTAAGCACCACCGACCAGTCAAAATCTGGAGGAATATTTGGAAGGAAGTCTGGATTGTATTCTTTGCTTCCCAATTCTTTTCCCTTTCCTAGAATATACTTCGAGATGTTTTTCCGTTTCCCCATGAACTGCTCAAAAGCATCATCTTCAGCCGAAGGTCCTTTCCCGGAACAGTGTTTAATAATGAAACTTCTTAGCAACCCTGTGTGGATGTCATTATGAACATGCGCCGGAACTGCCAAGTCTGTCAGTAAATGGGCCACCTTGCCAAGAACATAATAACTCTGTTCAAAATCAGTCAGCGCGTAAAGAAATTTGGCAGTATCGTACAATTCTTTAGCCCTTTCGAAAGCGCCTCCATACGACAGGCAACTGCCAAAAGAAACGAGACTGCTGCGAAAGGTAGCGCCGACATCAAGCTCAAAATGTTCGTCAAACAAATCTGGATTCCAGAAATGCTCGGAAACAGACAGAGTTTCGATGTTGTTTTTTCGATCTGTTATTTTCGTCGCGTCTTCTTCGGCACTCCCCACAATAATGTCGTCCCCTTCATCATAATCAGCGCACGAATTTTTAAAAATACACTTCGCAGATACATTTTCGTAACGACCTATGTTCTCTTTTGAAGCATAATCCTTCAGCTCTTGCGGGACATCTTCCCAAACATCAATCGCCTCGCGCGCGATATGCTGATGGGTCACAATCTCGTGACCATAGGCAGTTGAATATGATAAGATGAGAATCAGAACACTCAATCCAAATCCAAACATAAATCCTCCTTATGAAAAGACGAATTGTTTCACTATTGGCTGCAATCATCATTGCATTAGGCTTGTTTTATCTTCTCCTTGATTTAGCTCTTAAGTCTGGCGGTAATCCTTAATTAGTTTTTGAAGCAACTTATTTCCCCTAAAAATAATATATTTCTCACAAATTGTCCACAAAAACAAACCGCCTCGGCTTCGATAGCGCGAGGCAGTGGTGGCATAAAATTAAGTCTACTTTAAATTTCGACTCCGAGCTTATCGCGGATGATTTTCTTTATACGATTGTGCTCGGCCTTCAGGGTTACGAATTCGAAAGTCTTTTCTAGTAGGGCTGGAAATTCATCCCGCGTCGGCACATTCTTCATCCGCTCTCCCAATCCGTCAACTTTTTTTTCAATCCTAACAACATCGCCAGCTAAATCGTTTAAATCCTTCGCCTTAGCAATACCATTGAGTGCTTCTTTCAGATCTCGTTTTGTAATCGGATTCATGTATTATATTTTACTGCGAGAGTAAAATCATCGCAATCCCCCACATCCCCAAATTATGCCACAGAAATAGGAGAAAAATAAGGGGAAAATAAAAAACACAGGGCGAACAAAGTTATTGCAAATCCTGAATTTTTTTCTTCAAGATCTCCGTTCCTGCTTCCCTGCTCGCGGCATCAAGATTAAAAACTTTTCCGAATGTTACCCTGATATATCCCCGTCTGGTTTTAATGTGAATGGGTAGGATGAGGACTTTCGCCTCGAGGGCAAGGGCCGAAGTCCCGTGATAGAAATATCCAAGCTCGTCTCCGCGGATCAAAAATCCTTCCGGAAACATCAAAACTGTCCCTCCTTTTTCTAATATCCTCGTCGGAAATTTAATCGCTTTCTCTATCCCCTGCCCGCGCCCCGAAGGAAACCCTCCGGTCAATAAATAAAATAATTTTAAAATCCTTAATCTGGCGATTAGTCTCAGTACCTTCGACCGGAAATCAAATTCCTCCGTGATATACCGCCCGGGCAAAATCGGCGAGAGCCACGGCATGGAAATAACAATAAGAAAACCGTCCAGTAGCGTTTTATGGTTTGAAACTATTATCAGGGGTGCCCTGACACCCGTTAAATTCTCCCTGCCGCGCACTTCGATCTTATAGAAAATCCGTAAAATAATCCCGGCAATTGGCCAGATTAAAAAATACTGAATAAACCAATAAAAAATCACCAGTTTATTATAGCAAAAAAGGCGTCGTCCTGTGAGACAACGCCTTTTTGGTCATGATTTTACTAACTTCTCTACCCTTCGGACTATGCCTCAGGAATAGACTAATGATTCTTGGCATACCCGTCGGACAACGCCTCGGGGGTATGCAAAGTTAGCGCAAACGAACTATTTTATAGAGCTCGCAACGCCATCTCCGCGATCTTGTCGCCATGGAGATGCATATGTTTGAGATGACGCTTTCGGTGGTCCTCTTTGTCCATTACCGTAATGTCCATTTCGCCACAAGCACATTCCCAGACATGCCGCAAAGTAAAGACTCGCTTGACAACATCCGGGGCATTGCCGATAGAAACCTCCTCCGTCGCGCCGGGCTTGTTTTTTGCAAGCTCCGCCTTAAATCGCTCGATACCTTTTTTCGAAGCCGCATCGTGCGACTCGAGCTGAGCACGTAGCATGGTGTTTTCTCGGAGCAAAACAGTTATTCTCGGATGCTCAACTGTGCGATAAGCCCAAGAGATAGCCCAGAAAATAGTACACGCCACTATCGCGAGACCAAAGAGATAACCTTCGCTGCCTTCCAACCACGGATATGGCAACTCCGTTTGATAGTCAAGCGGGCGCGCTGCAGCGAGGACTCTATTCCAGATTTCGGCGTTACTTTTAACAGTGTCGCTATATACCGCGACTACGCCGTTAACCACATCCCCGAATTCAGATGCGCGGCGCAACGCTTCATCTCTGACGCCCTTCAGACTGCTTATTGTCGCGGCCTGCTTCTCGAGCTTTGTCGAAGCGTTTTTTAACTTTGCCTGCAACACCCCGTTCTGCGTTTTGAACTCCGCTATTTGCTGGTCTCTGGCCAAAATTTCCTGATCTTTGGCCTGGACCGCGGCAACGACTTTTGCCTCGTTAGCCGCCACGATCTGCGCAACTGTCAAGTACGGAAAGAATACTGGCTCGCCCACCTGAATTTTCTTGGTCGCTTCCATGGCCGCGTCACCGGTCAATCCGGTGTGATTTTCGGCGACCATTTTTGTGCACTGCATATGGTCTTTGACTTTCTCAAACGGCAAATTCCCGTCGATCTCAATCTGCTTGCAAGTCCCCCAGATGGTATTCCCGCGTTCCATGACGATCATAACGCCCGGGAGCACTCTGTCTTTGTAGGACTCGGGTTGAATGACTTCCTCCTCGGCTCGGGCGAACCCGAGCGTGATTAAGAAAAAAGCAACCGAAATAATCGAAATTGATGTTTTCTTCACGTTTATTTCCCCTTTCTTCCCTAGTTTTCAAGGGTCAATATCTACCTTTATTTCCTTAATTAATTAGCATATTTAGCCATTTTTGGCAATAGGCCTTTATTTTTAGCCCAAAATATAATAATGTAAAAGCTAACCGCCCATAGCTCAGCTGGTAGAGCAGCTCCCTTTTAAGGAGAAGGTCGTAGGTTCGATCCCTACTGGGCGGACATTTTAGATCCCTTCCTTTTTGAGTTCTTCAATTATTTCTTTTGCTTTTTTGGAAAGATGTTTCGGAGTTTTGACTGATATGCGGATTATAAGGTCTCCCCTTCTCGCGCCTTCGGCTCCCGGAACTCCGCGACCGCGGATTCGCAAGGATTCTCCGGAATCTATCCCTGCCGGAATTTTAACTTTAAGTATTCCGTCTAGCGCGTTTATCGTCCGCTCGCTTCCCAAAATAGCCTCTGTAATCGGGATTGCCAAATCCATCACGAGATCTTCACCCTCGCGCGTAAACAGTGCGTGTTTCGATACATTAATACGGATATAAAGATCTCCGGCAACTCCCCCAGAAACAACTTCTCCCGATCCGGATATCTTAATTATCTCTCCGTCTCGTATGCCGGGGGGAACATTTACAACAATTTCTTCTCTTTTATGGACAACTCCCCCTCCTTTGCAAACTCCGCAAATCTCATCCGGAATTTTTCCGCGCCCGATGCATTTCCTGCATTCAACCACGCGCATGAAAGAACCCAAAAATGATTTCCCGGATTCGCGGACCGTGCCGGATCCATTACAAGACGTACACGTTTTGGTTTTTGAACCGGGCGCCACCCCGGAACCTTGGCAATTTGAACAATACGCTGCTTTAGTCAAAAGCACTTTTCTTTGGACCCCGAAAATTGATTCTTCGAAATTTACGTCAACTTCAATTGAGATATCGCGCCCGCGCTTAACCCTAGTCCCTCGCCCGCCCATATTAAACAAGTCTTCAAAAATATCCCCGAAATCAAACCCGGACATATCGCCAAAATCAAAACCGGTCGCCCCATGTCCACCTCCGGCCTGATCCGAAAAAACCCTGCCATAGTGGTCGTATTCTGCGCGCTTTTTTTCGTCAGACAAAACTTGATAAGCTTCGTTGATTTCTTTAAAATCGTTTTCTTTGCCGCCTTTATCGGGGTGGTGCTTATGCGCCAATTTCCTAAACGCTTTTTTTATCTCGTCCTTGGACGCGTTTCTTTGGACTCCTAAAATCTCGTAATAATCTTTTGGCATAAATTAGTTGAACTCAACATATTCCTGCGGCATTGTTCGAGTAAAAATCTTAACAACCCCCGCGTATAGAAGTATTTTAAACGCAATCCAGCTAATTGCAACACTTATCCAACCAAGCATGATAAAAAGCGTTCGGAAGGCTGCAAATACCGCCAACGCGAAAATTGCTGGCAAGTACTTTTTGTACGCTCCGAATCGAGCTTCGATAATGCCGATGCTCCCTTGATATAAAACATCTCCAATCCGCAAATTGCCTTCAATTTTTTCCGCTCCTAGATTTTTTGCGAGCTCTGCCCTGGCCTGCGCCAAAATTCCGCTTTTCTCCGCTTGGGACAATTTATCAAAAATGAAGGCATTTTCGCTTCGAATAACGGTGATTAACGCTTCGTCGACGGTTTTTGCCGGATCCGGAATATCAAATGGTAGGATTTTGCCTGCAAGCGGTATTTTGCCTGCTGCAGTAAGAACTTTCTCAAAAGCAGATTTTGGAATAATATCCTCAAACTTTCGGATTCCATCCTCAGGATAGAAAAATCCTGCGAGAGAAAGTGCCATGATAGTTAGAAATGTCGGCAGCCCCTTACGCAATAGCTCGTCTACGGAAAAAGTCATTCGGGATTTAATTTCTTTTTTTATTCTCCCAGCCGGAATGAAACTTAGTATGGAGGATCCGAACATTATGCCTAACGCCAGATATTTATTTTCAAGAAAAAGAAGCGTCGGGGCAGCGCTTAAAAATATTGATAGGGCAGAGATGTTGTTGCCGAGAAGAATGAATGAGAGGCCTGTTATTCCAAAAAAGAAAACCAAGACTGCCGCGGAAAAAGGAGAGATCAACCCGAAAATCGGGTTCGTACCTCCCACGAGATACCAGAAATATCCTCCGCTCGCGATAATTAATCCCGAGAGTATTATTTTGGGCAAGAGTCTCATTAACTCTTATTATCGTCTTTTTTTTCTTCTTTGTTAACGTCTTCGTATTCGGCCTCGCGCTCCTTTTCTGCGCTGCCCGTAGGATTTGGCCCTTCCTGCGGATTATTTTTGTACAATGCCTCGCCTATTTTGGAGATGGATTTCGAAAGCTCCTCGGTTTTATTCTTTATATCCTCCGTATTCTCGCCGTCCTTTACGCCCTTAAGCTCAGCAATCTTCTCCTCAATTTCGCTTTTCGTTTCAGCTGGGACTTTGTCTCCGGCGTCTTTCAAAGCTTTCTCCGCAGTATACACCAAAGCGTCCGCTTGGTTCTTGATTTCAACCGATTCTCTTCGCTTATGGTCCTCAGTCTTGTGCGCCTCTGCATCCTGTTTCATTTTTTCGATATCCTCTTTGGAAAGCCCGGTTGAGGCCTCAATTCGAACAGATTGCTCCTTATTTGTCGCTTTGTCCCGCGCCTTCACGTTCAAAATCCCGTTGGCGTCGATATCGAAAGAAACTTCAACTTGGGGCATTCCTCTGGACGAAGGCGCTATTCCATCCAGTATGAATCTGCCTAGAGTTTTATTGTATTGCGCGATCTCGCGCTCTCCCTGCAAAACATGCACCTCAACCGAAGTTTGGTTATCCGCGGCGGTTGAAAATACCTGGCTTTTGGAAATCGGAATTGTCATATTCTTTTCGATTATTTTCGTAAAGACCCCTCCCAGGGTTTCGATTCCCAAAGAAAGCGGCGTTACGTCGAGAAGCAAGACATCTTTAATGTCTCCCTGTAATATTCCGGCCTGCGCTGCCGCTCCGAGCGCAACAACTTCGTCCGGGTTAATAGTGCGGTTCGGTTCCTTTCCGAATAATTTTTTAACCTCTTCCTGTATCGCGGGCATTCTCGTCTGCCCGCCGACCAAGATAATTTCGTCGATTTCACTCAATTTGAATCCGGCCCCTTTCGGCGAAGCTAAGGTTACGGTGTCCTTAGTAATATTTATTGATTTAACAATAAGGTCGCGGACAAGGTTTTCTAATTTCGCGCGGGCGAGCTTGATCAGAAAATGCTTGGGCCCAGACGCGTCCGCGGTGATAAACGGGATATTGATTTCCGTCTCCACCGTTGTCGACAATTCGTGCTTCGCTTTCTCGGCGGCTTCCTTTAAGCGCTGGAGGGCAAGGGCGTCTTTCGAAAGGTCAATGCCGTCGGATTTCTTGAATTCGCCTGCGAGATAGTTGATTAATATCTGGTCCAGGTCGTCTCCTCCGAGATGGGTATCCCCGCCAATTGCGCGAACTTCGACAGTATCCGAACTTACCTCCAAAACCGAAACGTCGAAAGTCCCACCCCCAAAATCGTACACAACAATTTTTTCGTCCTTCTTTTTATTCAATCCGTATGCAAGCGCTGCCGCCGTCGGCTCTGGCAAAATCCTTTTCACTTCGAATCCGGCGATCTCTCCGGCCGCCTTTGTCGCCGCTCTCTGCGAATCGTCGAAATACGCGGGCACCGTAATTACAGCCGCGTCTATTTTCTCACCTAATTTCGCCTCTGCGTCTCTTTTTAACTTCTGCAGGATCATTGCGGAGATTTCTTCCGGACGGAGCCATTTATCTCCCATTTTTGCTTCAACTCCTCCGTTTGCGGACGCCTGAATTTTATATGAAAGCCATTTTTTATCCCGCTCGACTTCCGGATCGGTAAATTTTCTCCCGATGAGCCGCTTTACCGAAAAAACTGTATTCTCGGGGTTTGTAACGGCTTGGCGCTTAGCCAGAAGCCCAGTTACCCTGTCTCCGGCTTTAGATATCGCGACCATAGACGGCGTTGTCCGAACACCCTCTTCGTTTTCTAGAATCTTCGGCTCCCCGCCCTCAATCACCGCCATCGCGGAGTTAGTTGTTCCTAAATCTATTCCTAATATTTTTGGCATAATTTTATAGCTTTTAGCTTTTAATTTTTAATACTCCTACTTTCACTTTGGCCGGTCTTAGTACTTTCTCGAAGAGAAGCCAGCCTCTCTGCAAATCTTCGACCACTACATTATCTTTTTTCTCGTCATCGACTTCCTCTTTTTCTATCGCTTCGTGCATTGCCGGATCGAATTTTTTCCCCTCCGCTTCGATTTGCGTCACTCCGTGCTGTTTTAAAATATCTTTCGCCTGCGAGTAAATTTGCTTGATCCCGCCGTCTCCATGCTTCATCGCCATCTCCAAAGAATCAGTTATCTTAAGAAATTCCAGGAGTACCGATGCTTGGGCGAATTTCACGAAAGTTTCCCTCGACTTCTCTTCTTCCTTTCTGGCGTTTATAAAATCTGCCTTTGCTCTCTGCCACCCCGCTAAATGCTCGTCTTTCTCTTTTCTACAAGCTTTCAGGTCCTCCCGCATTTTTTTCAGCTTATCCTTTAGACCCTCCTCCTCGATAACTTCTTCCTCCAATTCTATTTCTTCGTCTGGCATATTATCCGTTCATATCTTTAATAATAAAATTCAGGAGAGAGGAGACCTTTTCATAATTCATCCGCTTGGGGCCGAGCGAGAAAACTACGCATTCTCCAAATTCGCCGTCCGAAAACTTCATCGAAACGGAGCCAAACTCTTTGGCATCTTTTAACGAACTCTCCCCACCGATAAAAACCGACGGCCTATCCTCAAAAGATTCCGCCAAAAATTTTTCGGCGACGCCTTCAATGTTATCGATCAAACGGGAAAACTCAACTGTGAGGTTCCTGTCGTCAAATTCCGGTTCGGAAAAAACTTTTTCAAGCCCATAGGCTTCAATTCTGGGCTCGCCTCTGAAACTGGCGATTCCGGTAAAAAGGCCAACTTCGTCCGCAAGCGTTTTTACAAAATTCTCGAATAACATTTCGTGCCTGCTTCTAACCTCTTGGACAAGTTCGTCCAGAACCATCCTTTCGTTTCGCGTTGGGTCTTTATGCGACATTAAATTATCAACAAAATACCGATACGCCTTATCGGTTGGAATCCTGCCCGAAGAAGTATACGGCTGCTCCAAATAGCCCTCCTTGTCCAGCTCGAGCATCGCGTTTCTGATCGTCGCAGGGCTCAATCTAAAAGTCTTAGATTCAAAAATTCTCCCCGAGGAAACAGAAGAAGCGCTCCGGACATAGTCTCGGATTATAAAATTAAGGATATTTTCCTCCCTAGCCCCCAATCTATTCATGACCTGATTTTATTCGAATTAGCACTCCCTGTCAAGGACTGCTAATCAGTGGCCAAAACTAGCGTTTCGCCCACTGCGGGGCTTTGCGGGCTTTCTTAAGGCCGAATTTGCGTCGTTCTAAGTTGAAGCTGAGAGCAATTGCCACTCTCCCTTTCTTTTTACTGCCCGAAAAACATTATTTTTCTTCATTTCGGACGTATCCTCATCCAGTATTATTTTTGAATTCCTGGGTAACGCATCCAAAATATCGGGGTGCTTTAAAATATATTCCTGAAATTCCACAGAAAGCTTTAAGTTTTTTTCCATTTTTTTTAATTCAGATTCAGACATGATTTAATAGTTTAGTTATTAAAAAATCTACTTTTTATTTGTTTGAAATTGCTTCTTAGATCTTTAAGTGAATAAGTTAACGCTAAATTGTAATCCTTTATTTTAAATTGTGTTATGACTTCTTTGCCGTTCTTATAATATGTGTGCTTATGCGGAAACCTCCATTTTATTTTTCCAGTATAGTCGTGAGCTGTATCGTACCTAATTACAGGTTTCCATTCTTTCTTAAGACGGGCTTCAAAATTGACTGAAAACCCTAAAACTACCTTTTTCTCTCTAGAAAACTTTACATGAATACGGCTTCTTCTCGATAGCTCTATGGTGTAACCTTTTTCTATTTTCACTATACTCTATTTTGTTATATATGTGAATAAGGACGGGAATAGAATGGAAATATTACCTCTTCGCCCACTGAGGAGCCTTCCTTGCCTTCTTTAAGCCGAATTTGCGGCGCTCTTTCATGCGCGGATCGCGTTTTAGATATCCAAACGGTTTTAAAACTTTACGGAGTCCGGGCTCGATTTTCTCGAGCGCGCGAGAGATTCCGTGACGGACCGCTTCCGCCTGCGAGTGTATCCCTCCCCCGTTAACCATGACGCTTATCGAAAACTTTTGGGGGAGATTTGTTTTTTCCAAAGGCAGGTCGATTATATTTTTCAATTCAAATGTCGGGAAATACGAATCGTATGCTTTCTCGTTTATTGAAATCGAAAACGGGGTATTTTGAAAAATTCTGACGCGCGCGATAGAGGTTTTTCTTCTTCCAACCGCCTCTATATATTTTCCGCTGACCTCGGGCATGTGCGGACGCGGAACTTCCACCTTCTTTGATTCAGGTTTTTTTACAACTTTCTTTGCAGCTGGTTTTTTTGCAGCAATTTTCTTCTTTGGCGGCATTTTATTCAAATTTCAAATTCCTGATAATGTGCTTTCTCGATCGGTTTTTGGGAAGCATCCCCCAGACTGCGCGCTTGAAAACTTCTCTTGGGCTTTTTGCCCAAAGCTCTTTTAGCCCTATATGCTTCAACCCGCCCGGGTATCCGGAATAGTCGGCGTATACTTTCGTCCTGAGTTTCGTCGGATGAATATTCAATTCTTTGACGTTTTTAATCGTCAATGTGTGAGACGGCCTGATTCGGGGTTCAAAAGATGGCAAATTTTTTCCGCGAAGCATAAGTGCGGCCGCCGATGCGGCCCGCCCAAGAGATTTTCCTTTTACGTCTAAAACTGCGTTCTCCATAAAATTTATACGAATTCGATTAATGCCATGGGAGCGCGGTCCGAAGGACGGGTCCCAAGCTTGATTATTCTAGTATATCCTCCTTTGCGGTCAAGATATTTTGGTGCCAAGACGGTCTGCAGTTTTTTGGCCGAGATATTATCCGGCAATATTGCGAGTATGTCTCTACGCGCGGCAAGTCCGCTATTTTTGGCTTTAGTGACAAGTCGTTCAACTTTCGGCCTGATTTCTTTCGCCTTCGCCTCGGTCGTTTTTATTTTTTCCTTCAAAATGAGCGCCCTCAATAAAGAGCGCATCAAAGCAACGCGAACTTTCCTGACTCTGCCGAATTTTCTTCCTTTCTTCCTGTGCCTCATTTTATTCTTTAAGCGATTGCCCTATTTTGGAAAGTGCTTCCTCAATTTCTTCGACTGCTTTAGAGCCTATTCCCTGGAGCGAAAGCAAATCTTCTTTTGATTTTTTAACCAACCCTCCAACCGTCCTGATGCCAGCCCCCGATAAGGCGTTCTGGGTACGGGAAGAAAATTCAAGATCTTCTATCCGGACTTTAAGCGGATCTTCGTCGTCAAGCGCTTTCCCCGCTTCGGCAGAAGCAATCTCTTCTTGAGAAAGCTCCGCAACTTCGGGAACTTCGCTTTTAACCTTCTCTTCGTCAAAAACCAGCGCTTCAAGCTGCTTTACTAAAATCCTGACGGCCTCCTCGATAGCGTGCTTCGGATTAATGGTCCCGTCGGTTTCGATCAAAATCCTAAGCCGGTTGTAATCTGTCCGATCGCCCACACGCATATTTTCAACCTCATAGTTTACTTTCTTTATCGGCGTAAAAATGGCGTCTAGGGTCAGCATGCCGACTTCAGCTTTTTCCTTCTCGAGAACTTCCCTCGGGATATATCCCAAGCCGCGCTCGACAGTGGCTTCAATTTCGAACTTCGCTTCCTTGGAAGTTAAAGTCGCAATGGTTAAATCCTTATTCATGACTTCCACTTGCGTCGGGGTTTCAAAGTCGCCAGCGGTCACTTTTTTAACTCCTTTGGCGGATATCTTTATAACCTGCGGCTCATCAACATGCATCAATAACCTAACCTGTTTTAAATTGAGGATTAAGGATATTATGTCCTCTTTAACGTCCGGAATCGTCGAGAATTCATGGGATACCCCGTGAATTTTGACGCGGGTAATAGCAGCCCCCGGCAGAGACGACAGAAGAACGCGACGCAAGCTATTCCCTATAGTATGCCCGTAGCCCGGGTGCAGGGAATCAATCTCGTAAACTCCTTTATTTTCTTCCTCGGATACGGTGCGTATGCGGGAAGGTATTGAAATGGTGTAGCTCATAACTCAATCGTTAAACCATTAATTAATAATTTTATCTCGAGTAAAACTCAATGATCGCCTTTAAATTAATATTTGAACCCAAGAGTAAATCGTCTTCCGTCGCGGGAGAACTTAATACAACGCCTTCTTTTTTCTCTTTATCAAAAGAAAGCCAGGCTGGCGGGACATATTTTTTGAGGTAGGTATCCAAATCCCTAAAAATTCCACCGGAAAGGCTTTGCTGCTTGATTGTAATTTTGTCGTCTTTCTTGACCCTGAATGACGGGATATTCACCCTCCTGCCGTTCACCATAAAATGCCCGTGCGTGACGCCCTGCCTTGCCTGCGTTCGAGTCTGTGCAAACCCCAGGCGGTAAACCGCGTTATCGAGCCTCGACTCCAAAAATTTCATAAGATTTTCCCCAGAGTCTCCAGTCCTTTTCTCCGCTTCCCTTATATAATTCCTGAACTGGCGTTCTCGAAGGTTATACAAAAATTTAAGTTTCTGTTTTTCTTTAAGCTGTGCCCCGAATTCGGACGAAGCACGCGAAAACTTGCGCGTTTTCCCATGCTCGCCGGGGGCATACGGCTTTCTTTTAAACGCGCATTTCTCGCGTCCGCAAATCGACATCCCCAACCGCCTGCAAATTTTGCATGAAATCCTCATATTTTTATACTCGTCTTGGTTTAGGCGGCTTCGGGCCGTTATGCGGCACTGGCGTTAAGTCCCTGATAAATTGTATTTCAAAACCCTTTGACGCGAATGTCCTGATTGCGGATTCCCTGCCCGAGCCGATTCCTTTGACTTTGATCCCGACTTCTTTCAATCCCATTAATTTGGCTTGTTCGGCGATAAATTCCGAAACCTTAGACGCAGCGTATGGAGTTCCTTTCCTTGCTCCTTTGAATCCCATGGCTCCGCAGGAAGAAGATAGTATGACATTCCCTCCCCGGTCAGTCAGTGTGGCAATCGTATTATTATAAGTTGAAAGAATATTCAAAACCCCAAAGTCTATTTTCCGCTTCGGAAGTTTTGACTGGGACTGGCTTTTGGCTCCTCCCGAAGCCCCGTCTGCTTTTTGGATTACTCTTTTCTTGCCCATATTTTATTTATAGTGAGTTTATCGAACTATTTTTTCTCAAGCTTGCGCTTTCCCGAACCCATCGTCTTCCTGACATTGCCCCTTCGAGTTCTCGAATTGGTCTTGGTCCTCTGCCCACGGGACGGAAGGCCTCTCGAGTGGCGCATCCCGCGATAGGATCCGATATCCCTGAGCCGTTTTATATTGAATAAAATTTCTCTCCGCAATTCGCCTTCAACCTTGTAATTCTTTTCTAGTTCCTCGCGCAGCCTGTTTATCTCGTCCCCCTTTAAATCCTTAGGGTGCTTCCCTTCCGGTATCCCCGCTTTTTCTAAAATTTTTAACGCCGAATTGCGCCCGATCCCGTAAATATAAGTAAGAGCTATCTCAAGCCTTTTACTGTCCGGTATATTTATGCCTGCAATCCTCATAAATAATTTTTAGCCTTGGCGCTGTTTATGCTTCGGGTTTTTGCAAATTACATGCAAACGTCCGCGTCGGCGGACTACTTTGCACGAACTACAAATTTTCTTAACTGAAGCTCGAACCTTCATTCAATTTAAACTTTATAATCTTTGTATTATTCGCCCCTTTTTTTCATCGTAAGGCGTCATCTCGACTTTAACCTTATCGCCAACAAGCACTTTTATGTAAAAAAGACGCATCTTTCCTGCGAGATGCGCGAGGATTTCCCTCTTGTCCTCCAATATAACCTTGAAGGTAGCGTTGGGCAAAGCCTCTATTACCTGTCCTTGGATGATTGTTTTGTCCTTATTTTCTAACATTCTAATCCGCCAGCAGGCGAATAGTCCTTATATCTTAATCTTAAAGGTTTTGATAGTCAAGCTTTATTTTATTCGGGTCGGAAGGGAAAAATCTCAGCCAAGAAGGGCTAAAAGTTATCTCCGCCCTGTCAATTCCTGGGTATCTCTTAAAAACATCCTGCCGCATAGAGCGCGAGGCTTGGGATAAATCTTTTTTAAGCGCCTCTTCGTCGAAAAGCCAAGTAAATCTGGCTTGCCCCGCTATTTTGAAGGTAATCTTTTTTTCGTTTATATTTTTGCTCAAAATCTTGAAATCGAGATCATTCAAATTATTAACCATAACCTTCTCCTCGCCATTCAAGTCCAAATATTTGCTCGCGAGTTCCCTTGTTATCTCATCTGCCTTGAATATTGAGACTTGAGCCGATACCTTCGCTTTTATCTGAACCTCATCGGCAACTGTATTAACTTTCGGATCCGCATCGAGAAGAGTTATTTTCACATCTATCGCGCTCGCTGGAATATAGGCGCTTTCTAACAAACTTTTCTGGACTTTGTTTTTAATCTCCTGCCTGAAATTCTCCTGGGCCTGTATCAATAGATTGTTTATCGCTTCTTGTGTGACAATCTTTGCTCCGCCGGAAGATCCTCCGGCCATTTCCGTCTTAGACCTTGCGTAAATCTTTTCGAATTTAGGCGTTCCCTTGAATCCAGGTATAGTGAAATCCGCTAGACCGATATTATATTCCGCTCCCGCCTTGTCCGCGTATACGGTCACTTCGAGCTGTCCCGGGGTAAGCTTTCCTCCCTCCATTTTTCCTCCCGGAAGCGTGATGCTATTTTTAATGCGGTAAATCTTTCCTCCTGGCGCTTCGAGTCGCGTTGTTGCCACGAGAGCCTGTTCTGCAGTCGAGTAAGCGTTGAAAATTATTATCTGCCCCGATGCCTTTTCTGTTCCAGATGATGTTTTTTCTATAGAGCCGCCAAGCTCTACAGTATCTTCTACGCTGATAATTTCTAAAGAAACTGCGGATGCCGCATTGGAAGAAGCTTCGATGTTGGCGTCTACATCCATGGAAACCTGCCGTGGCGCGACAGATACCCGAACCTCCGCAAGTGATATGGCAAAAATGCCGATCGCCGCCAGAATTATGACTGCTCCCAATAAAATTAGCGTACTTTTTAACTTGGGCAAGCCGAATTTCCTCCCCTCTTTCTTGATTTCCGGGAGTTTGCCTAATGGAATTTCTTTTGCGGCCGCTTTTTTCTTTACGGGGATTGCCGCCATTTTGGCTGTCCTTTCTTCCACAACTCTCGGGGGAAGCCTGGAGGGCTTGGAAGCTATATCCCTCATCAAAGGCCGCCCTGAAGCGGGGTTACGCTCTATTGGATTATTTCTGCTCGCCATATTTCACCGCGCTTAGCGCTAATAGTAATGGTAGCGTCATTTTGGAATCTTTGCGATCCACGCCGGATGTTAATATTTTCTCGCTAAAATTCTCCGGATTGAAATTTACGACATCAAACGGTTTCCCTAAAATCGTAAAGGAAGCGAATTCCGGAGAATCAAGGCATTGTTTTAATATGTCGCTTCCGGCAACCCCGCCAAGAATAACGAGAGTCTGCGGCAGCGGCTGCACACTACCAAGCTCGGAAAGCGATTTGGCAAGAAAACTCTGCCATTCCGAACAAACTCCTAATGCGGCCGACGAAAGTTTTTCATCAGTGGCATGTTTCATATCTCCCCCGCTTCGCGCCGAAAAAAATGAAAGCGCGTCGCCCAGGCCCATATTAAGCGAGGAGGCAACCCTCCTGATAACAAGATTTGCGCCCCAAATAAAACTTTTTGTATCTTCTAAAACTCCATCCCGAATCAGGTAAATCTCGGTGACCTCCCCGCCGACATCAACCACCAAATACCCGTCTTTTGGATTAACCATTTCGGACAAAACTCGGAAGAGAGAAAATGGTTCGGAAATAAACTTTATTTGCGCCCGCCAAAAAAAATGCTTCAGGATATCGTCAATATTCCTTACAAAGCTTTTTCTTGCGGCACTCAGGTAAATGAAAAGCTCAAGCTTATTCGTATCTTTCCCGTAGGGATTTACAATCGGGTAGCCGTTAACGATAAACTTCATCTTTTCCTGTTCTAAAATTTCTATGCCTTCCGGGTCATCTAACTTCTCTTTGCCTTTGCGGCTAAAAAGTTCAAGCTCATCTTCCATTATTTTGTCGACGAGATCCTCTGTTACCCTAAACGTGTCGCGCCTATCTATTTTCACATGCTTTGTATTGGAAAAATACCATGGGACAGACAATACCAAGTAGATTACGTCGGGCAGCTTTTTACCGTTCGACTTGATGAGATTTTCAGAAATTTCCTTAATCGCCTTCTTCGCGTGCCTCTCAATATGGTTAAAGTCCGGGTTTTCCAGAAGCGGCAGCCTTAAATGAGAGAAAGACAAAAAAGCAGGAATTTCATCCTCTTTTTTTGACAGCAATGAAGCGCCCACCGAGGAACTCCCGATATCAAAGACTAGAATTTTTTTCTCTTTTTTCAGCCTCGAAAAAAACATCAAGGTATAATTTTCCCCCTAATTCTCCTGACGCCGGAGGCGGAGGCCTCTTCTTTAATTATAACAAATTTGCCGATATCTTGCGTGTTCTTGACGTGCGGCCCGCCGCATAATTCTTTTGAAAAATCGCCTGCGCTATATACCTTCACGTGCGCGGGATACTTTTCCTTAAAAAAATAAAGCGCCCCAGATCTTTTGGCTTCTTCTATATCCATCTCTTCCATCTTAACTTTGAGCTTTCTAGATATCGCTTCGTTAATAAGATCTTCCACTTTTTTAATCTCGTCTATGGTAAGTTTTCTCGGAAAACTGAAATCAAACCGCGTTCTTTCTACGGTAATGTCTGAACCCATTTGCCGAACATTTTCTCCTAAAATCTTTCTAAGCGCCGCTTGCAAGAGATGCGTCGCCGTATGAAGGCGGGTAACTTTCTTCAGCTCTTCCTCATCTTTAGCCTTAAGCTCACCGGTATTTAAAAGAAGGCCATGCCCTCCGAATTTACCCGCCGCCCCGGCTCTGGATTTTTCCTGATGCTTGCCAAATTCTTTATCAAAACTCTCGCGAGTCAGACTGCTCGATTTCGCCCCGGAGAATTCTTTTATTATTTCGTAAGGCAAGCCGAAAGTTTCGTACAGGCTAAATGCCTTCTCGCTCGTAATATTTTCGTTTTTTTCCAATTCCTTAATCCCGCGCGAGAGCGTTTTGGAAAATTTCTCGCGCTCCGCCCAGTATGCATTTATTATGTCGTCCCGCCTATGCTTCAATTCGGGATAAAAATTTCCATAAATTTTTATCGCCTCGATTATCGCCGATTCGAAAATCTGCGGGTTGAGAAAGTTTATGTACTCATATACCAAAGCTCTCCTCAAAAGACGCCTCAATATATAACCGGCTTCTTTATTCGAGGGTGAAACTCCGTCGGAAAGCAAAAATGCCGACGCTCTAAGATGGTCCGAAATAATTCTTCTCTGCCTCTCCGATATCGTCCCTGGGAGAATATCCAAAATTGGCAAAAATAGGTCTGTTTCGAAAATATTTCTCTTCCCCTGTGAAACCATTGCCAAGCGCTCCAGTCCCATCCCCGTATCAACCCCAGGCGTTTTTAACTTTTCCAAAGTCCCGTCCTTTAGTTGATAAAATTCATTAAAAACTATATTCCAAACCTCAACGCCGTTTATATAAATTTCCGTCGTAGGCCCGCAAGGTCCTTCAGCCCCCGTTGGACCCCAGAAATTATCCTCCCTCCCGCATTTCCGTATATCCCTTATCCCAAGGTTTTCCCAAAAATTAAACGATTCTTCATCGAACGGGACATTTTTATCTCCCGCGAAAACCGTAACATATTCGATTTCAAGGCCAATGGAATCGAAAAAATCTTTTCCGTATGAGATGGCTTCTTTTTTGAAATATCCTCCGAATGAAAAGTTCCCCAACATTTCAAAAAATGTGTTGTGGCGTTCGTCTCCGACCTCGTCGATATCTGATGTCCTGAAGCATTTCTGGACGGAAGCTGTACTCTTGGATCTAAAATCGCGCATCGGATCCGCCTCGCCGGTGTAATATTTTTTAAATTGCTGCATGCCTGCGGTTGTCAAAAGCACGGACGGGTCATCCGGCAGAAGCGAGCTTGAAAGCACAATTGCATGCCCTCTTGATTTGAAAAATTCGAGAAATTTTTTGCGTAACTCGTTCGCCAACATGAAAGCATTTTAGCATAAAATTCGGCCAAAAAAAATGCGGCGGGATGCTCCATAGGAACACCTCGCCGCACAGATTCGCCACACCAAGATCAAGTCAGAAACGCAGACGCCTACGCCGCCGCTTATCTTCGGGCTCTTTGGCTACGGCGGCTATTTTAGCATCCCTCCATGCAAATAACCCCTTTCTGACGTAAGCTGGATCTAATCCGAGGATTTCACAAACACTAACGAAAGAAAAAAGACCTCCATCGCTTTCGTCCATGAACCATGCTTCCGCGTCGTCAAATAATGAAATCTCTTTCGGGTATTTCGCGCAAATATATTTTTGGAAGCAATGAACCGCTTCTTCCAAAACAGCAAGCATGACTCGCTTTTCCGGCTCCATCTCTCTTGGCTTAAAGGTCTTTAGATACTCCTCATGGGCCAGAGTGTCCGGCTGAAAAAGCTCTTTAATGGCCGGGTCCAGTGTTCCGCTATACTGAGACCTCATATTTTGTCCCCTCCCTGTGTACTAAATTTTGATTTGAATTTTAATACAAAAAGGGATTTTTGGCAACAGGATTTACTTCTCGATTATTCCTCCACCCAGAAGGCGTTCGCCAGAGTAAAAAACGACGGACTGCCCAGGAGCGACCGCGCGCTGGGAGGAATCGAAAACAATTTTCAATTTTGAATTTTCAATTTTTAAAATGCTGCACGCCTGCAACGTCTGCCTGTATCGAATCCGCGTGGAAATTTTTTCCGGAATATCGTCCGGCAAATTCGCGCCAGATATGAAAATTTCTTTTTTATATAAAACTGGATCCGAAGCGCCTTCGGCGACGATAATCGTATTTTTTTCTTTATTTGTCTCGGCAACGTAGAGTGGCTCCGAATGCCCGCCCAATTTTATTCCGTGCCTTTGCCCCGGAGTGAAAAAATATGCGCCGTCGTGAGTTCCTAAAACTTTCCCTCCAGAATTAACCACACTTCCCGCGTTTTTCGGCAAATATTCGCGCAGAAAATCCTGAAAATCCACCTTGCCTACGAAACAGAGACCCTGCGAATCTTTTTTATCCGCGGTAATTAAACCGGCTTTCTTTGCAATTTCCCGTACTTCGCTTTTCAGATAATCACCGATGGGGAAAAGCGCGCGGGACAATTGGTCTTGCGTAAGCCGCCATAAAAAATAAGTCTGGTCTTTGTTTCTATCTTTCGCTTCGTGAATCCAAAATCTTGAATCTTCATTCTTTACTCTGGCATAATGCCCCGTCGCGATAAAATCCGCTCCCATTGAAATTGCCTTTTCCAAAAAAATACCGAATTTAATTTCGGAATTACAAATGACATCCGGGTTAGGCGTTCTCCCAGAAGCGTATTCGCGGATCATGTAATTAAAAACTCCTTCCTTATATTCTTCTTTAAAATCAAAAACATGAAACGGGATCCCGAGCTTGGCCGCAACTCGCATCGCATCTCTTCTATCTTCGTTCGAATCGCACCCCTCCCAGCAAGTCATATGCGCGCCCGTAACATCGTATCCTTGTTCCTTGAGCAAAAAAGCGGCGACGCTTGAATCAACGCCTCCGGACATAGCTACAAAAACCCTTCGACTTCGCTCAGGGCTAGCTTTCTTTGTATCCATAACGCTTAAAATATAATCTAAATTTGGAAATTTTTAAAGGGGGTGAGAGCGGTAGCGCACTCACCCCCTTTGATTGTCGTCTCTGGTGTACCTGCTTATTTGCTATTCTCCACTGGCAACTTTTTTCCCATAGAGCAGGTCTCGTTGTTTCTCGATAACATTATTTAAATCTTCGATCTGCCTTCTGTGATTTTCCTCAATTCTAGAAACCCTGCTTTCGGCCAACTTCAATCGTCCCCTAATCTCAATTACCTGCCGCTGTTTATTTCGTAACTTTTTCAGCAGACGAATAACTCTTCCGCGAGCTTTTTTTAATTCCGGGCTTAAGGATCTTGGAAACCCGAAATCCATTTGATCTACGTTTATCTTTAGCTCGCTTTCCTCGTTTTGACCATCCCCGCTAATCGGGTGATACGCGTCTTCACTCGCTCCTTTTTTATCTTCTCCAAGAGCTGTGATTGTCATGATACACCTCCCTTTCATGAATAGTTGTATAAATACCATCCCCCATTCCGGAACACGAACTCAAACTGCCAGAATGAGAGCCATTTCCTGCCTTCGAGATCGACGCGTATGATCCATGCCTGGACCTTAGTAACATCTCCTCTCACGGTTGTCCTGGTAGACCAGATGCCCAGTCCTCCGCAACCGCAAACATAGGGCACGTTAGGCAAGGCTACAGAGTCGGCGCCTTTGGGGCCGAGCAGATCCCGCGAAATTTTTGCAAGCGATAACGACCACTCCCTCTCCGAAGCTTGCCTCTCGAATAGTGACTGGATTTTTTTAAACGCTTCGCGAAGTTTCTTCTCCGGGTTTTCGTTTGCAAAAGTTAGATCCGCGTAGAAAAAAACGCCCACAGCGAGGGCGATCAATTTGTTAAACATCATTTTCTTGCTCCTCCTTTAGCGCAAGTATTTTGTCCTATTCAGTTTATGCTCTTCGAAAGTCTTCGCATAGTGGATAACGCCCTTCGAATCCGAAAGATAATAGAGATACGCCGAGATAGTTGGATTAATCGCGGCTTCGATCGCGCCAATTCCGGGGTTCGAGATGGGCCCAACCGGAAGCCCTTTATATTTATAAGTGTTATACGGGTCGTCCAAAACCAAATCCGCATCTGTAAGTTTATGCGAAGATCTTCCAGTTGCATAAGTCAGCGCAGCGTCCACTTGAAGCGGCATCCCGAGCGAAATCCGCCTCCATAAAATCCCGGAAATAATTTTTCTATCTTTCTCCGAGGCCGCTTCCTCTTCAAGCAAAGAAGCCATAATTACGATATCGCGCATTTCTTTTTTCTGTCTCGCGATCTCGCTCTCAAAAATAGCGGTCTTCTCTTCGAAATTTCTCTTAATTTTCGCGGCAATAACTTTCGGCTTGGAATCTTTGAAAAATTCATAAGTATCGGGAAATAAAAATCCTTCTTCCGAAACCGCTTCTTTCAAAAATTCATCCCGTCCAACAATCCCTGCGCTTTCCAGCGCCGTCGCAATTTGATAGACGTTAAACCCCTCCGGAATCGTTACGGAAATAGTTTCTGCCGGTGCCGGAGCTGGCTCCTTTGAGGAATACCAATAAAGCAAAAATATGAGAAAAATAAGGATTGTCCCGAGAGCGGCAATTTTAAGCTCTTTCCAGATCGGCATATAAAAATAAGTTTAGCATAAAAAGAGCCCGCCTCGCACAAATTGCGTGCGCGGCGGGCTCGGTTCTGGGCAGAGAAAAATCGTCATAGCTCGACCGCAAAGTTTACAGCGTTTTCAAACATCTGCAAACCGTGTGGCTTATCTATAGATTCTCTTCGCCAGTTATCGAATTGGGAGAATTCAACGAAGCGTTCCGGATGCGGCATGAGCCCAAAGATCCGGCCGAATGGATCGCATACTCCCGCGATGGAATAGAGCGACCCGTTCGGATTCGCCGGATAAAAATCAGCCGGCTGGCCACCCTCGGAATAGCGCAATGCTACGCAATTTTTATTCTCACCGATCTCCGGCCATTTCGTATCCACAAAGAAGCTTCCCTCGCCATGGGCAACTGGAAGCATGATCTCGTTATCGTACCCGCGGGTAAAAATGCACGGACTTCCCTTTTCTGTGATGAGCTTTATCCACCGGCACTCGAATTTTCCGGAATCGTTAGTCTCGAGTGTTGCGTACCGAATGCCTATAGTATTTAACGGCAAGAGTCCGGATTGAACGAGCACCTGGAACCCGTTGCATATTCCGATGACAAGTTTCCCTGCATCAACGAATTCTTGAAGCTCGTCGTGCAGAAATGAAATAAGCTCAACCGCCAGAATCTTTCCCGATGCCACATCATCTCCGTAAGAAAACCCACCGGGAATTGCCAGTATCTTGTAGCTCCGGAGGCGGAGTGCGCCGCTCCGGAGCTGGTTTACGTGCACGAACTCAGGATTGCCTCCCGCTTTTCTAAAAGCGTAGGAGGTTTCTTCATCGCAGTTCGTGCCGTCCGTTCTCAAAATGCAGACTTTGGGTCTCAATGGAACACCTCCTTCATAGGTTTCTGCCAGAACTCTTTCAATTCATCAAGGTCAGCTCGGAAAACATGGCCGCGGTTATGAACGCTGATAACTTCGCTTGCAATCGTGCGTCCAATTTCCTCCGCATGCATTCCCAAAGATTGAACCTCGTAAACATCCATATCCCTCACCTCAATGAGAAAGCAACCGGCAGTCTCGTTAAATAGCCGAAAATCTATTCTCTCTTTTTCTTCGCGCGCGTACCCGAGTTCCAGAGATGCGCCCATCCCACCGCCGAAGCACATCTCCGCGAGAGTCGTGAAAAGTCCTCCCTCGCTTATGTCGTGGCAGGAAAGAATAATTCCTCTGGCAATAAGCCGGTGAAGTTTCTGAAACGTCCTCACCGCTTCTTTGAGATTAACCCTCGGCAGATTATTGCCAACTATGCCATGCAGATCGTAGTAAACTGAGCCTGCCATCTCCAGCTTTCGCAATCCCACTTGCATGATTGCGGATCCTTCCTCTTTGAAATCCGCAGAGATCGTTTTTCTCACATCCCGAATTTTTCCGAAGACCGAGATGCAAAGCACCGGAGGAATTTTGATAACTGTGCCGTCTTTCCCGCGATACGTGCTCGACAAGCTATCCTTGCCGGAAATGTACGGAATCCCGAACGCCTCCGCGATGTCTACACACGCATCAACCGAGCGGTCTAGCGCGCCCAATTCCTGTTCGTCGGGATACGGCCAGATAAAGTTATCGATAAGCCGCGCTTCTCTCGGATCCCCGCCCACAGCGACAAAGTTTGCTAATGCTTCAGTCGCCGCCCAGACACTCCCCCAATACGGATCAATGCGATTCAATATCGGGTTCAGTCCGTGGCTGATAATAACTCCATAGCGTTCCCCCAAAATCGGCGTCAAAACTACGGCGTCGTTCGGCCCGTCGTGATTGACGCCCGAAAACGGCGCGAGGGCATTCATGCCCTGCACGCTATGATCATACATCCGCACAATGGATTCCTTTGAGCAAACATTTGGATGGCTCAAAATTCGGCGGCAGGTTTCTCTCCAGTCGCTCGGCACAGGTATCTCCGGTTCCTCAAATTCCGGGCGCACCCAATTTGCATTCAGCACTCGCTGCGGCAAGCCGTGATGAAGAAAATCCATACTGAGATCGCAGAGCGTTTCGTTTTCGTACATCACCACAAGCCGTCCGGTATTGGCGAAAACTCCAAGCCACGTTGCTTCGACATTCAAAGCCTCACAGATTTCGAAGAAGCGAACTATATTTTCCGGGGCAATAGCAACCACCATTCGTTCCTGCGATTCCGAAATCCAGATTTCCCACGGCGACATTCCCGGATATTTGGTCGGCGCCCGCTCAAGAGCTACATGAATGCCGGTTTCGCTTCCCATCTCTCCGATAGCCGACGAAAAACCTCCCGCTCCGCAATCGGTTATGGCGCGAATCAAACCTTCATCGCGACATCTAAGAACTGCGTCGCCCACTTTTTTTTCCTCGATCGCATTTCCTATCTGGACTGCGCTGGCATTAACCTGTACGGTCTGGTCGGTCATTTCACCCGAAGAAAACGTTGCGCCATGGATTCCATCCCGCCCGGTTCTTCCGCCAATTACAATAATCCTGTCTCCCGGCTGCGGCTTGCCTTTTAGACACTTGCCCACGGGAATTATTCCGTACGCGCCGACAATAACCGTAGGTTTTGCACGAAAATCTTCGTGGAAGTGTATGGAGCCATTATTGGTCGGGACGCCCATGCGATTCCCATAGTCCCTAACTCCATCAACCACGCGTCGTAATAAATAACGAGGACTCAAGCAACCGGCAGGAAGTTTCTCTGGGTCAAAGTCTGGAGGAGCAAAACAAAAAATATCAGTCGATGCAATTGGCTTTGCGCCCTCGCCGTCCCCGAAAATATCCCTTAATACCCCGCCGGTTCCCGTCATCGCTCCGCCGTAAGGCTCGAGCGCACAAGGACTATTATGAGTTTCTACCTTTCCGCACAAACCTTGCCCGCCGAAAAAATCTATAACGCCGGCGTTGTCATCGAAGACCGAGAGCAAGCCGTCCGCGAATTTTTCCGCCGTTCCCTTAATTCGGGCGATCAATGGTTTTTTCCCCACGCCGTTCACAATAAGGCGCGCTCGAAAAGTTTTGTGGCTGCAGTGCTCGCTCCAAGTTTGAGCATATGTTTCACATTCCCCATCAGTCAGATCGCGCCCTATTTCACAAGCGTGCGCCTGGAGAACTCGCATCTCTTCGAGATCAAGATGCCATTCATGATTCTTGGATAGTTCCACTAGTTCCTCGCCGCTCATTCGACAAATGGGGATGATCGTGATCGCTCCGCGTTCGCCCGAGATAATAAGCGTAATAGGCGGCTCGATGACAACGCGCTCGACAGTTTTGTTGACTAGCAGCCGGTCGCAGATAAATTGAACGTCCTCATCCGACGGCGTTCCAAAGAACCCATACTCAGTGCTGGAATCCGCCGCGACAAGATTTATGCCCAGATCGCCTACCGCTTTCATGATCGACGCCGCCTCCGGATTCATTACTCCGGGTTTGTAAGCGACTTCGATTAAGCGGGCCGCAAATTGGATCAGCGGTGAATTCAAAGTGAATACCTGCGTCAATTGGTCTGTGAAAAGTTTTTCCGCGAGATAGGATGCATCCTCGGGTTCAATTCCCTCGAGACGATAGACGCGCGCCGTCTTAACACCAACGATGCTCCTGATACCCAAATTGCGTATTTCGGTAAAACAGCTTTGACCTCGAACATCAGTTCCGATTTTGGTTCCTACTCTTACCACTTGTATCATTGATTTCTCCCTTCATATTCATTTGGAAACGATCAGTTTATTTGTTCAAAAAGTAGCAAAATCCAGAGAAATAAGCAAAGTGAAAAATGCCCCATCCGATCGCGTCGGATGAGGCATTGAAAACAAACTAGCTTTTTTTATGCAGGAGCGCGGCGAGAGCCATTTGAACCGCCATCGCCTCTTCGTCTAATCGAGAAATGGCGTTTCGCGTCATAAGGCCGATGTGGCCGTATTCGTAGCGTGCGTTCGGTATGCCCGATGTTTTTTCAATCGCTTCGCCAAGCTGATATCCCTGCCTTATTAAAGAAACGATATTCGCAGGAACAAAAACGCTCGGACCCGCTCCGCTTCCTTCATCTCCCTTATCGTTTATCACCACGCTCCATGTGCGAAGATAGCAAATGCCACTGACCATCTCCAATGTACCCTCGATACCCACTCCAAATTCCGCATCACTGACTTCATTCAGCGCAGTCCTAGCCCGATTTCTGGCTCCTAATATCCCTTCGCAATCGGACACCGGTTGCTTCCTGATACCGGAAGAAACTGGCGTCGATATAAATTTCCACTCAGCCGAATTCGCATTAGCCTCATTCGGCATCATTCGACAAAAAGCCAACTCTGCCGCTTGTCGTTTTGTCGCTTGATTGGATCCTACAGCCACTATAGGCATAAAACACCTCCAGTCAAAGATTCTATTCCCTCAAAAAGTAGCAAAATTCGAGGAAATAAGCAAAATAAATTTTTGAATAGTAAGTATTCTCGCGATCGCGAATATACTTACTATTCAAATAAAAAACCTCAAAAAGGCAATATGTCGTAGCAATAGCGATCAATTTCTCCGCCGCAACCCCTTGAATCGTCCCCGTCAAATCCTGCAGTACTGGACCATGCTCCGCTCCCTTTCGCGCCGCAGCCTTTGTCGGTTTTAGAATTGCAATCTTTGTCGTTAGCAAGCCCGACACTGTCCCTACTCTCCAAACTCGCCCCGAGATGATACGAGTCGCGGGAATTTTTCAGGGTATGGTAAGTATAGTAGTATTGCGCTTTTGTTGTCGGATCGGTTGGCAATGTCTGCGAATATTTCGGGCTGACGTCGCTCAATTTCGCTGGGTACCCGTTTTTTTCATCGTAATAAAGCTCAAATGCAAGACGCAACTGGCTTAAATCCGCCATACGGCGTGCATCCCGGGCCTTCATTCGCGCGATGCTTAAGGCACCTCCGGATATTTCGTCGGATATTTCGTAGAAAGTTTTGGAATCTTTCGGCGCATCGATTTTCACTTCTTTGTTGATATCCGAAATTACCACCTTAAAAACTATATTTATCTGCTTATCTTTGAGTGTTGTTGCCGAGTCGGATGGCACCGCGCGGATGGTATAGGTAATGATCGCGGGATACCCATTCGCGTCAGCCCAAAGGGTAAGCTTGGCATTTTTATCATAGTAATCGAACGCTTCATTGAATTCCGGGCTTTTCAAATATTCGAGATATCCGCGATCGGCGATCAGAGAATAATCCGTAGTAAGACTCTTTTTATCCGCTTCTTTTATTAGGCGCTCGTAAAACAAGGCGACTGCTTCCTTGCGGATTTTGAGATCGTAGCGGTAAAGCGACCTCCCCTCCACATTTTCGGAACGCGGGGCGTTTTCAAAAGCGAACAGTTTCTCCTCGTCCGCGATCGTCGCCGCCTTTTGAATTAACTCCAGGAGCTCCCTGCGGTTCTCCTTATATTTTTTCTCGGCATCTGGGACTTCGTTTGTAAAATAGGAAAAATCGCCGTATGATGCGTCTTCCGAAGACGTAGCCGCATTTGGATCGATTTTGATCCACTGGCCTTTTATGTTTCCAATAAAACCTAAAAATATGCTCGGGATATTATTGACCCGTAAATAATATATTCCATCTTTCTTGAGGGCATCCGCGTTTAATTTATAGGTCAGGTCCCCGAGGTCTCCAGTGGCATCGCCGTTGAATTTCCAATCGGCTGTTTCTTTTTCCCAATCCGTCTGTGCGGAGGCAGAGAAGCTTACATTCATCTCTGGGGGCGCGTAGTTAACCATCTCTTGAAGCGAGACCAAAAAGGGCTTAGGCGGCTCGGAAGATATATACAGGTAACTCGAGCTGTCTTTTGTAAACGTTACTCTCTTTCCTTCGATGCGAGTCGCCTCGGGCTTAAAATTATAAATTTTTTTCAACTGAACTATGGCATTATCCGTTTCGAAGTTAATTGTGAGTTCAAAATTTTTGCCGTCACCCGATCGCCTATACCCGTATTCCTCTTCCGTCTTGGGATCAGTTATGGACAATTTGCTCGTATAATAATATTTCTGCTTTCCGGCGTCGACAAGCAATTGCTTCGCGGTCGCGGGATATGGATTGGTTTTTTGGGAATATCCTAAAGTCTGCAAATACTGCAGTATCGCTCCCGCATTCTGCGCTCGCGCCGAATCATTTTTATACATCTCACGCGCCGCGTTGCCTAAAGTAAGCTTAGAGGAAAACGGCTCGGCATCGGCATCGCGCTTGCCAACGGATACCGAGGCAGAAATTGAATAAGAAGAAGTATCGATTTTGGAAGCCGCGAGGAGAATTCCGGACATTAAATTATCCTCGGCATATGGTGCGTGCGCGAAGGGACCAAGCTTCATGAAATATGCGTACGCCCCACCTCCAAGCAAAGCTACGACGACAATCCCAGCGGATATAGATATAATCAGTTTTTTGTAAGAGCGAGGCTGTTGTTGAAACTGGCCTGGTTGTTGGAATTGAGCTGGTTGAGGTTGGACAGGCGCAGTGCTAGTTTTCTCAATCTCCGAAAACCCTGCGGCGATATCTGCATCCTGCCACCCCGTGTCTTTTAAAGCTTTAATTACTTCGTCTTTTGATTTCCCCGCGCTAAGCGATTGCTGAATAAATTTAAGGAGCTCTGTGTTTGGATTCATGTAATTAATTATACCGCTTCCGGCGGTTTTCATTTGTGAGTATCTGTAAAAATAAAAAGGGCGTGTGCGAGACAATTCCCGCACACGCCCCTAAACTTCAAACTTGCCTAACGAACACCAAGAGTTGACCCCCGAAACTCCAGATTCTTCGGCTTGATGATGACTTTCTTCTCGTCGCTCCGCTCGATATGGCCGGCGTGCACTGCGCTGAGGCCTTCCGGAAACTTTTGCCTCTCGACAATGGCCAGAACTTTCCGCGCGTGAGTTTCCGGTACATACAGCGCGAAACCTGCGCCCATATTCAAGTTTCCATACGCCTCCATGTCATCCACCGGGCCATACTTCTGAATGAAGTCAAAGATCGGAAGTTGCCTCGGTAGCAGCGAGATGCTGTAGGTAAAGTCGCCCTGCGCTCTCATGAGCTTCCGCCAGCCGTGTCCTGTGATATTCACGGCGTAATGGATGTAAACGCCAGCATCTAGGCAATCCTCGACAAACGGAACATAGATCGGTGTCGGGTCGAGAAGTGTATCGCCGTATGTTCGCCCGTCGCTGAGCCGTGTGAGATAGCCATCAGGTAATTTCTTAGCGATCTTCCGAGCCATCGTGAGCCCATTCGCGTGGATACCGGAACTTCCGATGAGAATGATTGCGTCTCCGTGCTGGATATTTGGATAAATTACTTTCGATTTTGGCTCTACTATTCCAACGGACGATCCAGCGATAACAGACGCTTCTTCCCCGATGATATCTTTGAGAGTTGGAGTTTCTCCACCTCCCCAAACACAACCCGCGAGGTCGCAAGCGTATGCCCAGCCAGCTATCAGCTCCTCCATACGTGTTTTATTTTTAAACCACTCGGAGGCGCCAGTTGCCAAATGTTGGGATGCCCCCAATGGCCTTACCCCAAGCGTTATCATGTCATTGAAAATCATTGCGGCCGCGTCTATCGCGACTTTAAAATAATATGAGCAGCCAGTAAGCTTTTCCATGGCATCGGCAACCAAATTTTTTGTACCGAGGCCCTCCTCAACAATCCCGAGAATAAAATCATGGTGAAGAGATTCCATCATATACACGCTTTCTCCGCGGCTCCATTCGAGCTCGCGAAAACCTCTCTTCAGTAGATTCTTTGCAGTCTTTCGCGCGGCGAGCTGTGCCATGCGCTTAAACGGATCCATCGCGTCGTAATCCACGCCGACATTCTTATATGTCATGTTGCTCATAATTTTCCTCCAGTCAAAGATTCTTTCCCTCAAAAAGTAGCAAAATCCAAGGAAATAAGCAAAATTAAATTAGGAAGTTGATTTAATATTCAGACTGCGCTAGTTTAGGGCAAACGCTGTTTTGAAAGGAGTGCTCTATGCAACTTCTGCGATTCTGCGGCGCAGGGGTGCCTGGCGTACTCCTGTATTACATTGTCTATGTTTCTTTAACTCGATTGACCGATCAGTGGTACGTCGCAGCAACAGTTGTCGCTTCCATTGCGAGCTGGGGCCTAACTTTTCTTCTACAGAAGTATTGGGCATTTAGGAATAAAGAATCCGAATGGCTTATGCGGCAGATTATAAACTACGCCGGGAAAGTCCTCTTCTTTATTTTTATCCTTGGGCCAGGCCTTATTTATCTGCTTGTTGAACACGCCGAGCTTCCTGATCTGTGGGCGCAGGCTATCTTGACGCTTGTCGTGTCGTCCATAAGCTACCTTATCGACAAACGCATCTTCGCCAACAAAAAAACCGCCGCGTCATCCCCATGACCTAGGCGGTTTTTGAATCGCAAGTATTCTCGCGATCGCGAATATACTTACGATTCAAATAAAAAAAGGCGTGGCGAGATCTCTCTCGCGCACGCCCGTGGCACTTCCTATCGGAAATATTTCCGATACTCTCGGTCGATTTCCAGAGCCTTAACGATCATACGTATAAAGGAAACGAATTTAAGGACGTTAAATCCCCTTCTAAGAAGCTTATAGCGCTTCCCTTGCACCCAGTACCTCTGGAAAGAATTCTCGACGGCTTGGCGCGCGCTTTGCGGAAAGTTTTTTACGTTAAGATCGTTAACCCTGCTAAGCCGCTCCGGATTGGAAAATTTATACATTTCGCCGCCCGCGAGCAATAGACCCTTAAGCAAAACTAGGCGCTTTCCCGGCGAGAGCTTCCGCCACCCATACAAAATCTCCGCGTCTTGAATATGTCGTCTTGGCCACCGCATAATCCCCTCCTCTCAAAATCAAGGAAATTTTATTTCTTGCAGTATAGCAGAACGCTTTATTTAATCATAAAAAGTGGTATATTATGTAAAATCTGGGGGTGTGGTTCAATGGTAGAATATCGGTCTCCAAAACCGACGATCAAGGTTCGATTCCTTGCACCCCCGCTAATTTTAGTATCGAGAGACCGAGAGGGCTAAAAATGTTAAAATTGTATTATGCAAATTGAAGATCTAGGCATCATTCTTTCGCCTACAGAAAACGAGTTTGAAAAGCGGGCTGTCCTAAATCCTGCGTGCATTGCCGAGGGTGATATAGTCCACATGTTTTATCGCGCCATCAATCAAAATAATATTTCTACAATTGGATATTGCCAGATTAAAGATAATAAGGTTATCCGCAGAGATAATAAGCCTTTAATTTTCCCTGAACATAATTTCGAACGTAGCGGCGTCGAGGATCCCAGGATAGTTTATTTGGATGGAATGTATTATCTGTTTTACACAACATACGATGGATATGATGCATCCGCTGCTTATGCTATTTCCTCTGATTTGCGTAATTTTAAAAAACAGGGGCCAATTTTTCCTGCAATCCTTTATAAGGACGCTAGTAAGATTTTTAAACATGCGGGCCTTCCGGAAAAATATGAATGGTATGCAAAACACTATGAAGAAGAAAGAGGCCAAGGAGTCTCTCTTTGGCAAAAGGATGTTTTTCTTCTGCCAGAGAAAATCGAAGGAAATTTTTTTCTGATTCATAGGATAATGCCAGGAATCCAAGCCATAAGTTTTAGGAATTTTTCTGATTTGACTGAGGAATTATGGAGAAAATACCTACTCCATATGGCCGAATTTATAATTCTTGATCCAAAATATAAATTTGAAAACAAACGCATCGGCGGAGGTTGCCCGCCTATCAAAACAAGGCATGGCTGGCTGCTAATTTTTCATGCTATAGAACAAACGAACCACGGAAAAATTTATCATGCTGCAGCTGCACTGCTGGATCTAAAAAATCCGCTTCACGTCAAAGCAAGGCTGCCATTTCCACTGTTCTCGCCGGAAGGACAAGACGAAAGAGAGGGCGTAACAAATGATGTCGTATTTCCCACTGGCTCAATACTGAAAAAAGATGATTTATTTATCTATTACGGCGCCGCTGATTCCAAGATAAAAGCGAAAAAAATCAGCGTAATTGAATTAATTAATGAATTGCTAAAACATAAGACATGAAACGACCTAATAAACCATTTCAGGAGAAAATCATAAAACCTTGGGGCAAGGAAATTATTTTTACCCCAAAAGAATTAGGAAGGACGGGGAAAATTTTATCAATCCGGTCAAAAAAAAGACTTTCCTTTCAGTATCACGACAATAAAGAAGAAACTTTATGCTTATTTTCAGGCAGTGTCCTACTTTTGATAGAAAACGATGACAGCAAGCTACAAAAAATAAATATGGAACCACAAAAGGGGTATACTATTCTGCCTAAACAAAAACACCGGCTGGAAGCCTTAGAAGATTCAATTGTACTGGAAATTTCTTCACAAGAAAAAGGCAATACTATCCGACTGAAAGACGATTATAATCGCGGGACTGAAACTGAAGATGAAAGAAATAAGCCCAATAGAAATTGGCATGGCGAGACCAACTAAAGTTTTGTTTTTAGGGACATACCCTCCCCGGCGTTGTGGTATAGCCACTTTTACTTACGACCTGGCTCAAGCGTTTTATAATACATTCGCACCAGCAATAAAGACAACAGTCGCGGCAATGAATTACAGCGCCCTAAAAAAACCCAAATACTCTTCACGAGTTGTTTTGGAAATTGATCAGGATAAAACTGAAGATTATAAAATAGCGGCTAAAAAAATAAACGCAGACCCAAATATCAAATTGGTTTGCATCCAGCATGAGTTTGGAATCTTCGGAGGAGAATTCGGCTCCAACCTCAAATATTTTCTTGCTGAACTTAAGAAGCCAACAGTAATGACTCTGCATACCGTACTTCCCAACCCGAAACCTGCCATGGAAGCATCTATAAGGCCTCTATTGGACCGTGTTTCATACCTGGTAGTAATGAGCACAAATTCTAAGAATATCTTGATTTCTAGGTACGGTATAAATCCCAGAAAAATTTTTATAATAGATCACGGCATACACCCAGTTGAATTTGAAACGAGCGAAAAATTTAAAAAGGCGCTCCACATACAAAATAGGCAGGTCATGAGCACTTTTGGGCTTCTTAATCCAGGAAAGGGGATTGAGTATGTATTGGATGTAATTCCGGAATTAATTCGCAAGTTTCCAAACCTGCTTTATCTCGTTATGGGAGTAACGCACCCGCTTGTCCTAAAAAATGAAGGCGAAGAATATCGCAATTTTCTGATGGAGAAGGCAAATCAATTAAAAATTCAAAAATATGTTCGCTTTTATAACCTCTATTTGGAAGTTGGTCGTTTGTTGAAATTTTTACAAGCCACCGACATTTATATTGCGTCATCCACTAATGTTGACCAAGCGGTAAGTGGAACGTTTTCATATGCCATGGGAACTGGGCGACCCATAATATCAGCCCCATTTGCACAGGCCAGAGAAGACATAGGAGAAGCAGGCCTTCTCGTCAATTTTCGAGACAAGAGTTCGTTAAAAAAAACTATAGAACAGCTACTTGTAAATCCCAAATTGAGGGAAGTTATGGGAAAGAAAGCATATTTTAACACCAGACACATGACTTGGTCCAATGTGGCACTTTCCTACCTTAAGGTTTTTATGAAATGCGCGCCTGACCTTTCTGTTGACAACAGGCATCTACCAAAATTAAATCTTAAACATTTAAATAAACTTACGGATCGTTTTGGAATTTTTCAATTCGCCGATTTGAGCCATAGAAATCCTGATTTTGGTTACACATTGGATGACAACGCGCGAGCTTTAGTGATCGCCGCAAGATATTATTCAGCGGGCATTAGAAAAAAAACTACTTTGCGCTTATTGAATATATATTTGTCTTTTATTGCAAATGCTTTGGGATCGGATGGATTTTTAAATTATTTTAATAAAAATTATAAGCCTGATGATGCCGCCAACGCCAAAGACAACTTGGAAGACGCCGACGCCAGAGCTTTATGGGCTCTTATGCAATTATCTGTTATTCACGCCATTCCAGTTGAATTAAAAAGAAAAGCTCAAAAAATCTACAAGCGCAGGTTAAAAATTGGCGTGCACTTCCAACACATTCGCCCCAAAGCTTTTTACATAAAAGGCTTATTTGCCTTATATCAAAGCCATTCCTCACAGAATCTACGTGAAAAAATCAGAATACTTGCAGACGAGCTAATGAAAAATTATGTGGCTCACAGTGATTCCGGTTGGCACTGGTTCGATAGCATCATAACTTATTCCAACTCTGTATTATGTGAAAGTTTGTTGTCCGCTTTTCAGGCTACAGGAAAAGAAGAATATTTCTATGTCGGCAAAAAAACTCTGGACTTTTTGATTTCTCATTCTTTCGTAAATGGAATTTATATGCCTGTCGGACAGAGCGGGTGGTTCGAAAAAGGCGGAAAAAGAAAATTCTTCGACCAACAGCCAGAAGACGTTGTAGCTATGGTCGAAGCTCTTAAAAAAATATATATAATCACGCGGGAAGAAAAGTACAAAATGTTAATGACCAAAGCTTTTTATTGGTATCTGGGAGAAAATTATTTAGAGCAGTATCTCTACGACCAAATAAGTGGCGGGTGTTATGACGGATTAGGGAAAAGAAGCGTTAATCTGAATCAAGGGGCGGAATCCACAGTTTCCTATTTAGCCGCTAGGATAGCCGTGAATGATTCTAGTTAACTGGGCTGGTTCATGACCGATGACGCCCGCAAAGGTGCTGGGCGATTCCTTGCCTACCGGCAGGCAAGCTTGCACCCCCGCAAATTTTTATACCTTCAATCTCTCATCCCACAAAATTTTCAAATGCGCCGAGTGGAAGAGAACGGAAATCCATGCCATAACGATAGAGGATATTATTAAAGTCTCGCCGAGAGTCCTAAAATTCTCCGAAAGCGGAGTTAAGATCAAGGCGAGGATGCCCGCGATATATATAAAAAGGCGCATCCGGTCGAGGACGAATTTATAATCTTCGTCGAGCGAAAATTTTCCGGATGCGAACTTAAATTCGAGATTCCTAATCAAGCCCAAGAAAATATACCCGACCAAAAACCAGAAAAATAAATTGGCGGCTAAAAATTGGTACGAGATGAGGTAGAAGCTCAAAACGAGCACCAGTATAAAATCCCTCGTGATGTCCAAAACGACCCCTGTCTTCGTCACTCTTTTCGCGTTCCTGGCGAGCGAGCCGTCGAGCATATCAGTGAAGCCGGCGAGAAGCGTTACCGCAAATATGACAAGATAATCGGATTTGACACTAAAAAGATATGCGAGAAGTCCGACCAGAGCAAAGCCAATTAGGCTGACGACATTCGGGCTTATAAAGTGGAGGTGCTCGTCCAGAAAATCCGTCAGCGGGCGCAAAAGATAATCTCGCCACTCCGCCTCTGAATCCGTCGTTCTTGAAAGATAGGCTTGAATAATAACCTTGGAAAGAAAAAGAGGCAATATGAAATAGCCAGCGATCGCAGCCAATCCGAAAACTCCTATGCTTGAGAACATAAATTAAGCTTTCGCTTCTTTATGCGCGGTTCTTTTTTTGCACCACCTGCAGAACTTGCTGAATTCCAATTTCCGCTCAACCTTCTTTTTATTTTTGGTCGAATAGTAGTTGAACCGCTTGCATTTGGCGCACTGAAATTTTATTAAGTTTACCTGTGACATATATTCATATTACCAGAGCCGAGACCGGGAATCGAACCCGGGACCTCATCCTTACCATGGATGCGCTCTGCCGTCTGAGCTATCTCGGCAGTCTTTCGAAAACCTTATGTATCTTAGCGCGAATCCCTTTCTTTTTCAAAAAAGACTCCAATATCTTCCCTGATCTCGCGAGCTCCTTTTTCTGGTCGTACGCCCTTCCTCCGTACGCCCCGCATTTCTCATGGACCATAAGATAGATCTCCTTGGGATGGTGCAGCCTAAAAGATTTCTCGATTTGAGAAAGCAGATACGGATGCTTTATATCTTTTGCCCCTCCCGCGACTTTAATTATATCCGGCATCTTCAATTTCTTTTTTTTAATCAGTGAATCGAGCGCTACAGAAAAGCGCGCATCGAAACACCAAAGCATTACAGCGTCCGCGTGATAAGCCATATTAATCCGCGAGAACGCTTAAATTATTTCTGTCGTCCATCTCCAAGAAGCCGGATTTAATCTCGAAATTCTTGACGCCCGAATCCGGAAGCCCGATTTTTGCCGTCCCTTCCTCCAAGAGAGTGATCAGTGGCCGGTGGTTATCCAAAACTGTGATCTCCCCATTTTGGGTTTTTGTGTTAAAGGAAGCCACCTCTCCCTCGAACTCAATTCCTTTTAAGGAATAAATCGTGAGCCTCATCTCGAATATTAATCGTTAAGCGAGCCCTTCATATAAAAGAAATCTTCCGGTTCGGCGTCGTGCTTCCCGTCTATAATATCTTTGAAGTCGTTTATCGTTTTTGCGAGAGAAACGTATTTTCCTGGATGCCCCGTGAAAGTCTCCCCGACGAAAAACGGCTGGGACAAAAATTTCTGAACTTTTCTCGCTCGGGAGACGACAAGCTTATCTTCATCAGAAAGTTCTTCAAGGCCGAGAATCGCGATAATGTCTTGCAGTTCCTTATAGCGCTGCAAAATCTCTTGAACGCTCCTGGCTACGCGGTAATGCTCCTCGCCGACTATCTTCGGATTGAGCGCGGCAGAAGTCGAATCGAGCGGATCTACCGCGGGATAAATTCCAATCTCTGTGAGCGATCTCGCGAGGACGATGGTTGAATCAAGATGCGCGAACGTCGTCGCAGGAGCTGGGTCCGTAATGTCGTCCGCGGGGACGTAGATCGCCTGAACAGACGTGATCGATCCTTTATTGGTAGAAGTAATTCTCTCCTGAAGCTCCCCCATCTCCGATGCCAATGTCGGCTGATATCCGACAGCCGAAGGCAAGCGCCCGAGCAAAGTTGAAACTTCGGAGCCCGCCTGCGAAAAACGGAATATGTTGTCAATAAATAAGAGGACGTCCTTTCTCTCCTCGTCCCTGAAATATTCGGCCATAGTCAGCGCGGATAGCGCCACCCGCAAACGCGCTCCAGGAACTTCGTTCATCTGCCCGAATACGAGCGCGGTTTTATTGATGACCCCCGATTCTTTCATCTCCGTATATAAATCGTTTCCTTCGCGCGTACGTTCGCCTACGCCCGCAAAAATCGAAGCCCCTCCGGATTCCTCGGCAACGTTTCGGATTAATTCCATAAGCAACACAGTCTTCCCCACCCCCGCTCCGCCAAATAGGCCAACTTTCCCTCCTTTTATGAACGGGGCAAGTAGGTCAATCACCTTAATCCCCGTCTCAAAAATTTCGGTCTTGGTTGATTGCTCCGTGAGGAGGGGCGCCGACCTTCTAATCGGCCAGAATTTCTTAAAATTTATTTCTTTCCCGCGATCGATAAGTTCTCCTGTAACGTTGAAGATTCTCCCCAAAACCTCGGGGCCGACGGGGACTTTGATAAATCCTCCCGTATCCAAAACTTCCGTTCCCCTAGAAAGCCCGTCCGTAGAAGAGAGTGAAACCGCGCGGACTCTTCCCGGCTCCAAGTGCCTGGCTACTTCCAAAATTATTTTCTCCTGCCTGCCGGCAGGCAGGCCTCTCTCAATTATTTCGAGAGCGTTTCCAATCGGCGGCATTTGCTGCCCCTCGCTGAATTCCACGTCCACAACCGGACCGATAATTTGTATTATTTTGCCTTTTGCCTTGGTCATAATTTTATTTTAGGGCGCTCTGCGTTGCCGACATCTCGACCAATTCGCCAGTAATGGCCGCCTGCCTCGCGTTATTAAACTGGATTAAAAGTTTTCCAGAGAGGTCTTCGGCATTATCCGATGCACTCTTCATTGCCACGTACCTGGCGGCGTGCTCGGATGTGTTTGCTTCCATAATCAAGTGGTAAATTTTCATTTTCAAAAGATGGGGCATTAGATTTTCCACCAACTTTGCCGGGGATGGTTCGAAAATGTAGTCAGTCTCGCGGTCGGAATGGTGTATGCCATTTTTCCCCCCCAATTCCGCCCACCTTCCGTGCTCCGGAATAATTTCCGAGATTGTCTTTCTGATGTTTCTAAAATTGACCGGCAGAATTTCGCGTATGAGAATCTCTTGTTTTAAGGCGCTCCTGAAATGCATGGAGACCGCAACCACTCTTCCCCACTCTCCGGAAAGAAAACCTTTTATCATAAAATCCGAAAGGGGAGAAATTTCCTCTACTTTGACGAGATCTCCGAAGCCGTAAAACTTTCTTGAAATACTGAAGCCTTTTTTTAAAAGATGCGATTCGGCTTTTTTGCCGACGGCAGCAAAAACATAATCTCCCCCGTCGCTTGCAATAAAATTCTCGAAAGCGCGAAGCACATGGGTGTTAAAAGCTCCGATGAGCCCCCGGTCGGAAGTTACGAGCACTACCAAAGTCTTTGGCGATTTTGATGGCCTCGAAAAAATATTTCCCCCGCCGGAAATGCGTCCTAATTTCGAAAGCAGGTCCAAAACCTTGAACGCGTACGGCCTCGAATTTAAAGTCGTCTCTTCGCTTTTCCGCATCTTAATTGCCGCCACGACCTCCATTGCTTTGGTTATAGAGCCGATGCTTCGGACAGCTTTTCTTCTTCGGTTAAGACTTTGCAGAGATTCCATAATCTTTTACAGCGCCTTTTAATTTTTCCTCGACCTCGCTTTCAAAATCGCCGGATTTCCTGATTGCGTCCAAAATATCCCCGCGATGCAGTTTTTCCAACCAATCCCAAAGGCCATCTGCATAATTCTTCGCCTTATTTATCGGGACATTGTCCATTGCCCCGGAAAGCGCCACGTACAAAGTTACGACGGCCTTTTCAAAAGGTACCGGTTCCAAGTCCGTCTGCTTCAATACTTCGGTCAGAAGTTCTCCGCGCGCTATTTTCTTTTTCGTGTCGGGATCCAAATCCGAACTGAATTGTACGAATGCCGCGAGCTCCCTGAATTGAGCGAGTTCAAGGCGCATTTTTCCCGCGACTTTCTTCATCGCTTTGGTTTGCGCGGCGGAACCCACCCTGGAGACGGACAACCCGACATTCACCGCCGGACGGATGCCCTGATAGAAAAGTCCGGATTCCAAATAAATTTGGCCGTCCGTAATGGAGATGACGTTCGTCGGAATATACGCGGAAACGTCCCCGAGTTTTGTCTCGATAATCGGAAGCGCTGTAAGCGATCCCCCGCCTTTCTCTTTGCTTAACTTAGCTGCGCGCTCAAGAAGTCTCGCGTGAAGATAGAAAATATCCCCAGGATAAGCCTCGCGTCCCGGCGGGCGGCGCAAAAGAAGCGAGAGTTGGCGATATGCGTCCGCGTGCTTGGAAAGATCGTCATAAATCACGACTGCATCCCTGCCCGTATCCATAAAATATTCCCCAATGGCGGCGCCCGCGAACGGAGCCAAATACTGCAGGGACGCAGGTGCCGAAGCCGGAGCGGAAACCACAATGGTATTTTTCATAGCTCCCCGCCCCTCAAGCATGGCTATGTTTTTTGCGATTTTTGAATTTTTTTGGCCAATCGCGACATATATTGAAATAACCTGCCGCCTTCCCTCATCCTGAAGCTGGTTTAAAATCGTATCTAAGGCAATTGCGGTCTTTCCGGTCTGGCGATCGCCGATGATTAGTTCGCGCTGTCCCCGGCCTATTGGGATCATGGCGTCAATTGCCTTAATGCCCGTGTGGAGCGGGGTATTTACGCTTTCCCGCTCGATCACCGAAGGCGCCCTTCTTTCCAAAAAATAATCTTTTCCCTGCCCGTCCGGCAGGCGGGTCCCTTTGGCGAATAAAACTCCTTTTCCATCGAGAGGCTGGCCTAAAGGGTCTACTACTCTCCCCAAAAGCTCGTCGCCGGCCTTGATTGATAAAACTTTCCCAGTTTTCAAAACGCGCGCGCCGACTCGAACTTTATCTCCTTCCCCTAAAATTACGGCGCCGATAAAATTTTCTTCGAGATTGAACGCAAGCGCCGGTATTTTCTCGTTATCCGCCTCGATTGATAAAAGCTCCTGCGCCAAAGCAGCAGAAAGCCCGGCTATCCTCAAAATGCCGTCCCCAACCTCGGATACAATGCCAACTTCCCGGGCTCCTTTTTCTTCCTTAAAGCCGGAGATTTCTTTTTTTAATTTTTCTAAAATTTCATAACTCATTTTTCAAATAAATCTTTAAGTCTTCTTTTGAACGAGAAATCCAATTCCTTTTCCTGATCGATCAATATCCTTGTCCCCGCGAGGAGCTCCGGCAATACGCTAACTTTTACGACGTCTTTCTTGGAAAATAGATTGGTAAGTTTTTTCGCTCCCGCTCCGTTTTTATCAGCGACCTCCATTGATATAAATCTGCCCCCGCTTTTTTTTGCGATCAATTTTTCCATCTCTAAATAAATTTTATCGTGATCAGCGAGATCCCCGTTTCTCTCCAAGAGAGAGGTAAAGTTCTTGACCAGCGCCCTCTCTCTTTTTTTCCCGGCATCTTCTAAACCCTCTAAGAACGCTTTCGCGTATGTTTCCGCGGGATATTTCATATTTTTTCAGCCTTAAGCGCTTCCGCTGCTTCGTTAACTAGAGCCTCATCGATTGCTTCCGGCCGCATAGCCACCGTCTTTGCCAAGGCATCCCGCATCAATCCCCGCGCTTCTTCATAAAGCTTGGAGAGAGCCTCAAGCCTTCGCTGCTCCTCGATTAAAGAGGCTTTTTTAAGAATGTCTTCTGCTTTCACTTCGGCCTCCGCCACAATTCTCTCCCCCCTGGATCCGGCGTCCGACTCGGCCGCTTTAACTATCTCAAAAGCGTTTTTTTCCGCCTCGACAATTTTTTGCTCCTTTAAAGTCTCGATTCCCGCCAACCGTTCCTCGGCTTCCTTGGCTCCTCTCAAACCAAACTCGATTCTTGCCTTCCTTTCATTAAGGATTTTAACGAGGGGCTTATAGACAAAAAAAGTGAGGGCTGCGAGGACAATAAAAAAATTCGCCCCTTGGCTCAAAAGAAGCCTAAAATCGATTCCAAGCTCTGAGAATAGTTCCGACATCTATTACGCGACGAATTTTAATATCAGCGATACGACCAAGGCATAAATCGCGATTGCTTCCGCGAATGCTATCGCCAAAATCATGGCGGTCTGCACTTTCGGAGCGGCCTCCGGGTTTCTCCCGATTGCTTCTGCCCCCTTCGATCCGATCTTGCCGATGGCAAAAGCTGGGAAAACGGTCCCGAGCCCCATCACGAATGCGATTGCCAATAATTTTGCTACTTCTGGCTCCATATATTTTTTATAATTAACTGCTAATTACCAAGTAATTACGACTTTTACTTAGTGCGCCTCTTCCTTAACTGCTATGGCCACAAAGACCAAGGTCAGCATAGAAAAGATAAATGCCTGGATGAACCCCACGAATAGTTCCAAAAATAGAAACGGCAGCGGGACGAAATATGGGATCAAAAAACCAACGATCATAAGCAGCACTTCCCCGGCGAATACATTCCCAAAAAGACGGAAGGAGAATGAGATTATTTTAATGAATTCTGAAATAAATTCAAGTATGCCCACAAACGAAAAAATCGGGTTCTTTATGGTAAAAAACTTCGAAAAGTGTTTTTTTGCCCCAAGAGCCAGCGCTCCCAAAAGATTTACCCCGAAAACGGATATGGTCGCCAAGGCCAGGGTAAAGTTGAGGTCCGCGGCCGGAGAGCGGAAAAGGGGTATAAAATGCTCGCCCTCCCCAACCCCGATGGAACCGACAACAGGCAAGAGCCCGAACCAGTTTGAAACTACGATAAATATAAAAACTGTGGCGATTAACGGTAAATATCTTTCGGAAGTTTCTCTCGAGCCCAAGACCGAGTCCATCAAATTAAGCAATTTTTCGAGCAAAAATTCGATAAAATTCTGCACTCTCCCTGGGGCAAGCATATTTTTCCTTCTCGAATAAAATGCAAACGAAACCAAAATCAGCATCACGACTGTAGACAAGAAGAGTGCGTTCGTTACCGGGATTCCCAGAAAATCGAACAGTTTTTCAGCCTTAATTGATATTTCATGCATAACCTTGCCACCGATTCTATCAGAACGGCATTAAAAATCAACGGCTGTTATTCACTTTTTCCTTAGCACGTAAGCGGCGCCTCGGCTGAAAAATTCCGACGGCGGGAGAATTTTCTGATGCTTGCCGACGCGCTTTTCCCCGAAAATAGCCCCAAGCCTCCCCCCAAAATGGAATATCCCCTTTTTGATAAATCGTCTCGATAAGATCAAATTTAGCGAGATATGTTTTTTTAAAAACGTCTCTCGTCAAAAATAAGAGATGATTATTGTCCAGCGTGTAGCGCCCTACATTTCCGCCAAAAAGAAATTTCAGGCGGTTTGTAATCTGGAACGGGTTCGGAATCGAAATTATAAAAAATCCTCCGGGGCGAAGCACCCTATGCGTCTCGCGCATCACCTGGAAAGGATTTTCAAGGTGCTCTATTACCTGAAGTGCCGTAACCAAATCAAAATATCCGTCCAAATAAGGGAATTTTTCAAAATTTAAATCCACTCTAAGAAATTTGAGTTTTGCCTTGGCTTCTTCACTCAAGTAGCAATCCATATCCGTGGCGTAAACTTCATTGAAAAAATCTTTGAAAAATAGCGCAGTGGAACCCCGCCCGCATCCGATATCTATCATTCTTCCTAATTTAACAACCTTATGCCTTTCAATTATTCCCGGGATTTTCCCGGTTTTGATAAGCCAGGATTTTTTTGCCAATTTATCTCCGTATGAAGCACTTTCATTTATACTTGCCATAAAGTCCCTTTATCTTAGCAGAAAAAACTGCTACCATATACGAAAACAATTAACGCGTGGGTGGCGGAGTGGTCAATCGCACTTGGCTGTAAACCAAGCGCCCTTACGGGCTACGGAGGTTCGAATCCTCCCCCACGCACCAGTAAGGAAATTGCAAGAAATCAATAAAATAATCTATCATATTAATTATGGTTAACTTAATGCTATTTTTAATCTCGGGGTATGGACTGGGGTTATTAGCAGTAAAGTTTTTAGATCCACTCGAGAAATTATCTCTCTTAGAGAGATTTATCGCGCGATTGATAGTAGGCTTTCTGGGAATCGGATTTGAAATTCTATTTTTTTCTCTTGCGGCAAGAAATCTGAGCATTGCAATCTATCTATCGTTCGCCATTAATATTGCTTTGGCTTTTAAACATTACCGCAAAGATTTCATCGGATATCGGGAAAGTCTGCGCACATATTTTGCTTCTTATTCATTCCTCTCCTGGCACTCTTTAATACTTACGTTTTTATTTCTGGCTTTTTCTGGAGTCTTCTTGCAAGTCTTAACTTTCGATGCGCAAGGATTGCCTCAAGGCACTTTAATCGGGTGGGGAGATATTGCATACCATCTCGATATGATTAGGCATTTAGCTCTGTCTGATCCCTTTGTACTCGACCAGCCAATCGCAAACGGCGCTCCTCTCACATATCCGCTAATGATAAATTTTCTAAGCGCGATATTGCTACGACTCGGACTAAATTTGTTTTTGGCATGGTATATTCCGACTATTATTTTCAGCATCACGATTTTTTGGGGACTCTATGCATTAGGAAGAAGGTTATTTTCAAGCAAAATCTGGGTAGTGGCGCTCATCATCTTGATTTTCTTCGGTAGTGGCCTCGGATTTATTTATTTTTTTCAGGATTTAAGAAATGCGTACATTGCAACCGGATGGTCCGGAGTCAGAGATATCATTGATGCGCCACCTCATCAATATACTCATATGGATATGCGGACGGGCGGAAAGCCGCAAAGCGCGGATAGCCCCCTCAACATTGTGTGGATTACTCCGGTTATTTCATTTCTTTCTCATCAGCGCTCCTTTGTTCTTGGTTTTTCTATTCTAATTCTCTTACTGATAGGCTGGGTGGTTTATAACGAGGAGGTTGCTTCAAAAGATAAAAATTATTTTGTGCGCTGGCTCCCACTTCTTGGTTTATTGCCGCTTATACACGCTCATTCTTTAATTGCCGCGGCTATTATTTTTTCCGTCCTTTTCGCGCGGCAGATATTTAATCGCTCCGCGGTTAAATTTTGGCTAATCGGCCTGATTCTGGCTATCCTAGTTGCTTTGCCCCAGATTATGTTCGTTTTTCATCTAAAATTCATTGGGGCAGAATCTGGCTCAAGTTTCCTAAAATTATGGTGGGGGTGGATGACCTGCCAACATTCTGCTTCATGGTTTGTCTGTGATCCAAACACAAAGGGAACCGACACAAGCGTTCTGTGGTTCTGGACAAAAAATTTTGGCGTGATCTTTTGGGTGTGGCTCATTGGGATGTTAGCTTCCATTCGTTTAAAGTCACTGGGACTCGTCCGAGCTTTGATTCCGGCAAGCTTGCTCCTCTTTGCAGTTCCAAATTTGATGCTGTTCCAGCCGTGGGAGTTTGACAATAATAAGGTTCTTTTCTACTGGTGGCTTTTTGCCGTCATAATTATCTTAACTGTTTTAGAACGCATCCCATGGAACTCCTTGCGTACTGCTAGTTTGGCGTTGCTTTTGCTTTGCGGAAGTCTCGCGGGCTTTATTGATGCGAGTAGCCGGGTGCGTCAAACGATAGATTCGATTTCGGGCAACCCAGTTAGAGAACATTTTGGCTATTATGGAGAGTGGGAAGTGGCCGCAGGCGCATGGATCGTAGCGAATACAAAATCCAACGATGCCTTCCTAACAAGCGACGGAGCGAACAATTTCGTGCCAATGTTAACGGGGCGTCCCATTTTTCTCGGATTTCCTGGCTGGCTCTGGACTCAAGGAAATTCGCAAGCAATACTTTTGCGCCAAGTTACCGCCCGCCAATTTTTCCAAACCGGCAATCCTTCGTCCCTCTGCGTAATGGGTGTCCGCTGGCTGATTTGGGAACCTTCTTTGTTTAATACATACCCGGAAGCTAGAAATTCAGATCCTAGCCAACTAGGCAATATCGGCTATACACAAAATACACCTTACGGGCAAAGAGATATCATACGCCTGCGCTGTTCGGACAGCGCATAGATAATCCAATACGCTACAGCTTAGATGCCATAAATCTTATTCAACTTAGCTCGGGTTTTGGGACCGACTTGGCCAACAGGTTCGAGATTATATTTTTTCTGGAAAGCTTTAACTGCGCGTTCAGTGCAAGGGCCGAAGGCGCCGGTAAGAGGGCAATCATTTCTCGAAAAGCCTGCGGGAGGGTATACTCCTTCCCGCATTAGCGCCGCTTGGAGCGAGAGAACATCCGGATCTCTCGTTCCTTCAAATAAATTCCTATTCCATTCGTACGGCAAGTAAGCAGTTGCCATATCGGAATTTATGCGCGAAGGCTCAAAAAAATCCATAACCCCTAGATAGGTCTGGAGTGCATAGTCAGAAATGGCTTCATTCCTAATTTTTCTATCCACCAAAATCGGCTCATATATGTAATCGTATTCGATAAGAATTCCGGCGCCATCCAAAGTATTATAGGCGCCAACGCCTATCAGCTCCTGATCCTCAATTATCCCGGCGCCTTCGTTTGGAAAGTTCGATACAGGATATAGGCCTCTAAGCCGCTTAAAAATACTCTCGCCAACCGCGCGCGATCCTTTGGCGTTTGAAAAATTCCCTTCGGGAACATAGACTGAAAATCCGGAATATTTTCCGGTGGCTGACTTTTTTCTGCCAGCATAATCGTTGAAATGTATATGAATTACTAAGTCGTATCCATTTTCATTTGCCCATTTGTTAATGCCGTAAAGTCTTTGAATTGTTCTGCTTGTCGAAGTTGCGTGCTCAACTACAATCTTAAAAACAATTTTACCGGAATCAATCAGCTCTCCCATTTTAGATTTTTGTACCTTCATGAAATCCAGAATCCCTTGTTTATTTCCTTCAATATACAAATCAAGTTCCTTATCATGCCCCGCGCTAGTCCTGGATATCTTTACCTCGAATAAGGAATTTTCCTTAAATAAGCCGTGGAGTTCTTCGCCGAGGGCAACGGTCAAATCCGCTTCTTTCACTCCACGGAAATCAGTCCCCCAAGATATGTCATCGTGCCCGGGAACTATCAAAACTTTAACCTTGTCATTTTTTTCTTTAGCTTCGTGGAAAGTTTGCCGCAAGCTCGCTTCCGTTGCTGAATCGATAAAAAATATGGATGCCAGATAATCTGTAAACTTCTCCTGTGAAATTCCTTTATACCCATCTACAGAAATAGTCCAAACAAAAATTACCCCCAAGAGGAGAGTAATAAAAAAGAAAGCTTTTTTCATTAAGGAATTATACCATAGCGGGAACTTTTTTACTTCTTTTTTTTGACGAAATAATCCCGACGACAAGTTCTTTGTCCTTAAGATCAACCATAACCTTATCTCCAGTTTTAATTGCACCCCTGACAAGCTTTTCTGCGAGCGGATTAAGTATTTTAGATTCGAGAAAGCGCTTCAGAGGCCGCGCGCCATAGTGGGGGTCATATCCTTCGTCGGCAATAAAATCTTTCGCCTGGGGGGTTAACTCAATCGCTATGGACTTCGCGGCAAGCCTTCCTTTCATTCGGGACAATTGTATCTCAACTATGGATTTTAGATTCTCCTTCGAAAGCGTATTGAATATTATTATTTCGTCCAAGCGGTTCAAAAACTCCGGCCTAAACCTTCTTTCTAAGGATTTCCTTATTTTATCTTTCAGCTCGTCTTCTCTGGAATCTTTTCCGGAAAATTCATCCGCGGAGAAGCCCAACTTTTCCATCTCGTGCACAAATTCAGAGCCGACGTTTGAAGTCATAACGATTACGGAGTTCTTGAAATTAACGTGGCGCCCTTTGGCGTCGGTCAGGCGGCCGTTATCCAAAATTTGAAGCATTATGTTGAATACTTCGGGATGAGCTTTTTCAACCTCGTCGAAAAGAATTACGGCATAAGGCCTGTGGCGAATTAACTCCGTCAGTTGCCCTCCTTCTTCGTAGCCGACGTACCCCGGCGGAGAGCCGATGAATTTGGAAATTGCGTGCCGCTCCATAAATTCAGACATGTCGACCCGTATCAGCGCTTTTTCGTCATTAAACATGAATTCCGCGAGCGATTTCGCAAGTTCAGTCTTCCCAACACCGGTAGGCCCAAGGAACATAAAGGACCCTATGGGGCGGTCTTCGTCGGAAATTCCGGCGCGCGACCGCCTTACGGCGCTAGCTATCTTTGAAATTGCCTCGTCCTGTCCGACAATTTTTTTCTTGAGATCGACTTCCATTCTCAAAAGCTTCGCCGCCTCTTCTTCAATCATTCTCGTAACGGGGATGCCCGTCCAGCGCGAAACCACGTCCGCGACGTCTTCCGCGCGAACTTCTTCTTTCAAAATTCTCCGGGTCTTTTGCAACTTTTTAAGCCGAGCTTCCTCGAAAAAAAGTTTCTTCTCGTTTTCGGGTATTCTCCCGTAACTTATCTCGGCAACCTTCGCCAACTCCCCTTTCCGCTCCGCCAACATCGCCTCGGATCGCAGAACTTCGAGATCTTTTTTAAGCCTCCTGATATTGTTTATAGTCTCCTTCTCCGACTTCCAGCGCATCTCTAAATCCCGCGATTTTTCCTTCAAATCTTCAACATCTTTTTGGACGTCTTTTATTTTTTGCTTAGCCGCCGCTGTGTCCTCCGTCTTTAAAGCCTCTTTTTCAATTTCTAATTTCGTGATGGATCGCCTGGCTTTTTCCAATTCGTCCGGCATGGAATCCAGCTCCAAGCGCAAGGCGGAAGCCGCTTCGTCGATTAGATCAACTGCTTTATCCGGCAAAAATCTGTCCGACAAATAGCGGGACGAGAGATTGACCGCGGCCTGGATTGCCTCCTCGGTAATCCGTATCCCGTGGTGAACCTCGTATTTTTCCTTGAGCCCGCGCAAAATGCTGACAGCGTCCTCAAGCGACGGCTCTTCAACATATACTGGCTGGAATCGTCGGGCCAAGGCCGGATCGCGCTCTATATATTTTTGGTATTCTTTTAAAGTTGTGGCTCCGATTGCGTGCAATTCGCCTCGGGATAGAGCAGGTTTCAAAATATTCGAAGCATCAATAGCGCCCTCGGCCGCCCCCGCTCCGACAATAGTGTGCAATTCATCGATGAACAAAATTACCCTGCCTTGGGCCCGCTCAAGCTCTCGCATCACACCCTTAAGCCGCTCCTCGAATTCCCCCCTGTATTTTGTTCCCGCAACCAAACTCGCTAAATCCAAAGAAATCAACTCTTTATCTTTTAAAATATCAGGCACATCGCCTCGGGATATCATGGAGGCAAGCCCTTCTACAATCGCCGTTTTCCCGACTCCGGCTTCCCCGATTAAAACCGGGTTATTTTTCGTTCTGCGAGAAAGAATCTGCATAATCCTCTTTATTTCCTCTTCACGCCCGATTACCGGATCGAGTTTGTCTTGCCTGGCAAGCTTAGTCAGATTTTTCGCGTATCGTTCCAAAACCTGGAGCTTTAAATCCGGCTCAACTTCCAAAACTCTTTCTTTGCCTCTCAACTCAGATAAAATTCCCATGATTTTTTCTTTATCAATCCTGAACCTTCCTAATACTTCTTTCGCCTGGGAATTTATTTCCAAGATCCCTAAAAACAAATGTTCCGATGAAATAAACTCGTCTTTTAAGGATGTAGCCGCCTTGTGGGCCTCCTCCAAAGTTTTTCCTAGCTCCGGAGTTAGGTATATCTGGTGGGGAGAGATCATTAAATTGGTCCTCGTTTGGCCGTCGAGAGAATCCAAAACGGAATCGGTAAGAAGCGCTAAGTCAACCTCAAGCTTGTCCAATATGGAAATGACGATGCCGTCGTCCTGCAGGACCAAAGCCGCCAAAAGATGCATCGAATCAATTTGGTTCTGCCCTCTCTCTATTGCAAGCTCATGCGCCCGCCTTATCGCCTCTTGAGCTTTTACCGTGAAATTATGGAATGGTGGCATTTAATTATATATTTTAGCAGTTAACTGCCTACTCTGCTAATTTTATCACTATTAATTTAAATATCAAGGCCTTTCCTCAAGAATCGCCTCAAGTTGAATTTCTTTGCCTTCCCGCAGTATTTTAAGCAGCACTTTATCCCCTATCTTATGCGCGCTAATAATATCCGCGAGAGTGTTATTTTGGTCAACTTTTCTCCCATCAAATTCCAAAATGATGTCTCCCTGTTGAATTCCCCCCTTCGTCGCGGGCGAATTAGGCTGGACGGCGACTTCCCCTTCGGAAGCCGTAACCAGCGCGCCATAATCAACGGCAAGCTTTCTTGATTCCTTTATTGCGGGATTGATTGCCACATATCTAACGCCCAAATATGCATATCGGATTTTCCCGTATGCCTTCACGTCTTCGATTGCTTTTTTAGCCGCGCTTATTGGTATCGCGAATCCTATATTCTCAGCTCCCTCGGCAACTGCGTTATTGATTCCTATAACCATGCCTGATAAATCCAAGAGCGGTCCGCCGGAATTCCCCGGGTTAATTGCGGCATCGGTTTGTATAACCTGAGAGAGGACTTCCGGGCCGGAAAATCCTCCGGAGGCTGTGATTGTTCTTAAGAGTCCGGAAATTACGCCGACGGAAACTGTGTTTTGAAATTCTCCAAGCGCATTTCCGATTGCAACAACGGTTTGTCCGACTTTAAGGCCGCCCGAATCGCCCAGGGGGATAAACGAAAAACTTTGGCCTGTGGCAGGCGTTACTTTTAATATCGCTATGTCTTTTGTCGGGTCTCGTGCCAAAACTTTCGCGGCAAGTTTTTTGCCGTCGTTCATTATGACCGAGTATTCCGCTTCGGCATCTTCCACGACATGCTTATTGGTAACTATCATCCCATCACCCGTAACAAAAAATCCAGTACCCGCTCTAACCTGCCGCCTTTGCGTGCCGTAACCCGACAAGATATCCCCGAAAGGAGCTAAGTAATAATTCTCAATTACCGAAACATCCTTGGTCGCGACGACGCTTACAACAGCTGGCGTAACATTCTCGGCTATTTTGACTATTTTTTCCTCCGAAGAAATAATCGGATCTTGCGGCTCCTCGGGTGGATTGGAAGATCTTTCGATGACTCTTTGGATTGTTTGTATAGGGTTTTCCGCCACCCCTTCCGAAAGGAGAGCCACAGTCATAATCCCCGTCACCATTGATGTAATAAAGGAAACTAACAAAGCCAGGAGTATCAATTGGGATTTAGTCAGGTGTTCCATAAATTAACTATCCAGCCGATTTTTAATAAGTAAAATTAAATCTCTTTCAGTATGGTAAATGCCGTGGCGCGAGAAAACCAGAACCATAGCTCGATTTTCTTCAAGTAATTGAAAAATCACCCTGTATCCTTTTGATTTTCCAATATTTTCCTTAAGCGGTATAACTCGCCCTTTATATATCTTAAAGGATCCGAAGCCGGAGTATGCGTCAATGCCCGGAGTTTCCTTCAATCCCTTCAAAGAAAAAAGGCGCTCCCAAGCTTCTAAAGATTCTCTCGGCGCAGGAAACCGCCGCAGGTTTCTAAAATCTTTTTCAATGTCATCGTGCCGAAATACTTCCATGCCCTCTAAGGTTCATACATTCGCCATCTCTCCATATTTGTTTCTGTAATATGAAAGGTTGTAATCAATCACATCGTCGGGCTTTGTAGCAATCCACGGTGCCTCCCCATGGCTCGCGTTTTTCATCTCTGTTCCGGTAAATTTTTCCCACTTGCCCGCTATTTCTTCAAGCATAACCAATTCCTCTTTCGCAAAAACATTCATGTCAAAATCCTTCAAAGCTTCAATGTGCATCTGGTCGTTATATCCCTTTGCTATTTTGCGCTTTGTAATTTTAATTTCCTTGCCAGCCATTTCTTTTAATATTTTTTCGCCCATGCGCGGGACTGGACCATTTTCAAAACGAAGATATTCATCCCCAGTAACCGATTTTCCATATTTTTCAAAAAAATCAAAATCTAAAAAGTACAAAAGTTTCATCAACTTCAGCTTCCCTAAAGTTCCATTCTGTATCTTCTTGGCAAAGAAAAGAATAGCGTTTTTATACTTTTTTTCGTTTATTTTGACCATATTATAGGTTTATTATACTCTTTCTATACAATATTTTCAAGCCCATTCTCAACAATTTTAATTCCCTCATCCGTAAGTCCATAAAGCTTATAAACTTCTTCGTCAATTCCGTGTTCCAACTTTTCGATTTCTGCTTTGAGCAAGTGCCATTTATCTGTATTGGCAGAAATATTGCGAAAATAAAAATAAAGTTTCGTCACTTTATCAACCAGCAATACGATATCTTTTTGGGTTTTTTCAAGATTTTCACTTTACGGATTCGTTGCGAGATATTCCGAAAGCCCTATTCCTTTCTCATCCGTCAAAATGCGGTTGATGTAGGAAGACATAAATATAAATTGCATGCGCTCGTCCGTTGTTTTTCCTTCGGTAAGGCCAACAAATAAGCCGACTATATCTCCTTTTTGCATATCAAGAAAAATTCCCCCAGAGGACCCATGCTGGGCCGATAGCTCCCCTTTTAAATAAACTCCTTCGGCATCCGCGGCATTATCGTCGACGGTCAGAAAACTATTCACAGCACCTAAGGTAAAAACTAAATTCATATTGGTTACGGCTATATCCGCTCCGAGAAACTCGGATGGATAGTTAATGGAATAGAGCTTCTCGCCTACTTTCGGGACATAATTTTTATTGACGCCGAAATATTCAAAATTCTCTGGGAGGGCGCTTCCGTCAATAAGCTCCGTTATTTTCAAAATGGCAACGTCGTTTTTCGGTATTTCGCTTACGCCGATCTTGAGAGTTTGATTTGGAAGCCAGATGACTTTCGCCTTGGCAAAATTTTTCGCTGGAGATCCTCTGCGGAGTAAACACTCCGTTTTCGGATCACTAAAATGCTCCGCAAGATGCCCATTGGTTAAAATATATCCTTTTGGATGAATGATTGACGCAGATCCGAATATATATGCGTTGGCTTTGCGGTCGATGCAAAAAATATTGAGCACCGCGCCAAGAGCTTTATTATAAATATCGGCGCTTTTGACAGCGGGTACTGGTTCTGGAGTCAGGCTTGGTGTCGGCGGCGGTATCTGCTTTAAATCTTTAACCGCGTTCGAGAGAGAATTTATCTGTTTCTTTAGATCTTGTACTATTTTCGGATCGGGAGCGGATGAGGTTGCGGTCTTCTCTATTTTGCTATCCATAATTGTTTCCTTCTCGGGAAGAGAAAACTCGGGGCTCAAAACAAAAAATGATGCCACTATTAAAACCAGCGCCGCGATTAAAAGAAATTGTTTCATCCTTCAAGAAAGATGTCTCCGAATTTGGACATCAATTTATCCGTGTGCTGCCAGTCGATATTTTTGAAAAACGCGTCGATATACGCCTTGCGCCCGGTCGCGTAATCAATGAAGTAAGCGTGTTCGTAAACATCCATAATCAAAAGTGCGATTGAATTCCAAACACCTCCTTGGTTATGCGAATCGCAAATAATATTTTTTAATTTTTTCTCGTCGAGGTCATAGCATAAAACAACCCAGCCACGCGCCGTAAGCCCAAGTGCCCTAAATTCTTTCTCCCACGCTTCGTACGAGCCAAAATCGCGCGCGATCATCTCCTTTACTCTTCCCGCTGGATTCACCCCTCCTTTAGCCATATTGTCGAAATATCCCTCATGGAGCTTAACTCCGTTTAGAGCGAAGGTCTCCTCCATTTTAAGTTCCCTCAAATCTGAATATGTCGCATTGGCCGAGGATAAATCTACGCTCTTCAACTTCTCCTCTATTTCCCCTATTTTTTTCACGTAGCCTGCGTAGAGCACATCGTGGTGCTCTTTTAATTGCTTCTCCGAAAGGCCCTCTAAATCTTTATATTTAAGCGGTTTTATTTCTCTCATATATCTTATTTTAAACTATTTCCGATAAAGCTTCCAAAACATGATTGATATCTTCACGAGTTGTATTAGCTCCCAAAGAAAAGCGAATAACGCTTTTGGCCGCGTTTTCGCCTTTGCCCAAAGCCATAATTACGTGCGGGAATTGGGACAGCTGCGAACCTGCCTGCCGGCGAGGCAGGTCGCAGGCCGAGCCGGAAGATACGGCGATTCCCTTTTCGTCGAGCGCGATGATAAGCGCCTCGGATTCGTGCCCCAAAAATGAAACGCTTAAATTGGATGGGATTCTTTTCTCGAGATCCCCGTTAATTTCGGCGTTTTTAATATTTTTAATGACGCTCACGGCGAAATAATCCCTTAACTTTTTAAGACGCTCGGCTTCGCTATCTCTTTCCTCGACTGAAATCTCGAGCGCTTTTGCGAGTCCAACTATTTGGGCGATTGGTTCGGTCCCAGAGCGATATCCAAATTCCTGCCCGCCGCCAAAGATTTGAGGAAACAATTTTACTTTTTCCCGCTTATATAAAAAGCCGACTCCTTTCGGCCCGTAAATTTTAGCTCCTGATACTGTCATTAAATCCACGCCCGATTTCTCGATATTCATATCCAAATATCCCGCAGCTTGGCATGAGTCTGTATGGAAAAGAATGTCCTTATTGAAATTTTTAATAATCTTGGAAATTTCACGGATCGGCTGGATTGTCCCAATCTCATTATTTACGTACATAATGCTCACCAAAACCGTATCGGGGCGCAAAGATTTTTCAACATCTTCCGGATCAACAAACCCATCACGGGATATTTTCAGATATGTAACATCAAACCCGCGCTTTTCAAGCTCGCGAATCGGCTCCAAAACAGAGCGATGCTCGAATGCAGCCGTGATTATATGTCTCTTTTTGACCTCATTCGCGACGCCGAAAATCGCCAAATTGTTCGATTCAGTTCCGCCAGATACAAAGATTATTTCGTGCGACTTCGCGGAAATTATTTTCGCGATTTTTTTGCGTGAAATTTCAAGCGCTTTTTTTGCCACGAGCCCTTCCTGATAAATCCCTGAGGCGTTTCCGTAAACCTTGGCGGAAAATTCTTCCATCGCTTTCTTTACTTCCTCACGTACCGGTGTGGCAGCCGCGTAATCAAGATAAATACGTTTCATATTTATATAACTATTTGAAAACTAATTTTGTTAGGGGGCAGGCATCGTGGAGATGCGGTCGCGCGGGGCACTCTTTGCGACCGTAGTCGATCAGCATATACGTAAATTTAAACCAATCTTTTTTGGGAATTATCTGCATTAAATCGCGCTCGATTTTGACCGGATCGGTTTCATTTGTCAGGCGGTGGAGTTTCGAGAGTCTTTTCACGTGCGTATCTACTGCAATTCCCTCAACAATGCCGTAAGCGTTGCCCAATACGACGTTGGCTGTTTTTCTGGCAACCCCAGGCAATCGCAAAATTTCGTGCATTGTTTTCGGCAAAATTCCTTTAAATTCTTTTCTAATCATTTTCGCGGCCGCGATAATATTCCGCGCTTTGGCATGATAAAATCCCGTCTGATAAATTTCTTTCTCGAAAGTTTTAATCTCCGCATCGGCAAAATCTGCGACAGTTCTATATTTCTTGAAAAGCTTTTCTGTTACCTCATTCACCTTTTTATCTGTGCATTGGGCGGACATGATAACCGCCGCCAAAAGTTGCATATTATTTCTGTACCTAAGCGCTATTTTCGCATCCGGATGCAGTTTTCGGAGTTCTCTCAAAATCCCTCTCCCGAGTTTCTTCTTTTTTTCTAAATCGGCTTTGGATTTAATCATGTTTAATTCCTATATATCCAATCATCGCTTCGACTTGCACTAGCTTATCTCTACGATATGAAAAATACTTGTCGCTAAGGCAGAATGTGCATTCGCCCGAGTCTTCGATATTGCCTGTCTTAACTCCGAGCCCTCCAAGCTGGCCTTGAATAATACCGCTCAAATTTATAAATTTTTCTTTTGTTCCGAATATTTTAGCCACTTCTTCCTTAACTTCAAAATGGCACTCGCGAATACCCGGCCCGATCCCCACCAATAAATTTTCTCCACCGCCTCCTGATTTTTTTAAAACTTTTATTACTTCTTTAACTATATTCTTGGATACTCCCCTCCATCCCGCGTGCGCCAATCCAATAATTCTCGCCGCCGGATCGTAAAAATATACAGGAAAGCAATCCGCTACGGTAATCGTTAAAAATAAATTCCCCACTTGTGTAATAAGCCCGTCTGTATCTGATAATGCGCTCCCGCGGTTCCCCATATCTATCGCGGCAATTTTCGTGCCGTGCACCACATCAGCTAATACATATGGCGTCGCTTTCCCCAACTGAGAAAAATATGCATCGCGTCTTTTGGCATCAAATTTCATCGCCCCGTCTGATTTTTCTGAAATGCCATATTTTAATTCAGGATACTCCTCAAAAATCCGGAATTTCATAGATATTGCACCTCTTCTTCAAGTCTGACGCCAAATTTTTTTGATACCAGGCCTTTCAAAATCCCCGCTAGTTTTTTGACGTCCCTCTCCTTTCCGCCGCCAGAATTATAAATAAGATTTCCGTGATGCTTGGCAACGCGTATCCCGCCCACGCTCATCCCCTTCGCGCCGACTTCTTCCAGTAAATACCCTGACGGCACTTTTCCGTAAATAATTTTAGAATTATCGATTCTCTCCGTAAGTTTTTTTCTAACCGACGGCTTCAGATTTTTCAAAATAATATTCTTGAAAAAACTCCCGGGACACAATAGGCCTGGTCTATATTTTTTTTCGCGGAGTTTAATAATATCCCGGGAAATTTTACACAATTTTGCTGGATTCTCTTTTTTGAAGAAAAATTCCGCGCCGACGATAACCCAGTTTTTCCTCTTTTTGAACAAGCTTGTTCTGTATCCAAATTTGCATTCCTCTTTTTTGATCCACTTAAATCGTTTGCCATCAAATATCCTTACTCTAGAGACGCTATCTTTAATCTCCTGTCCGTACGCTCCGGCGTTGCCATAAATTGCCCCCGCGACCGTCCCAGGGATTCCCGCCATTTTTTCCATTCCTTCCAAGCCCGATTTATTAATTTTTTTTATGAAATCTAAAAGATTGTCGCCAGCTCCGGAATAAATTGCATTCCCCTTTATTTCAAAAGCTTTAATCCCTATTTTAATAATAAAGCCAGAAAAGCCGGAATCTGGAGCGACTAAATTCGATCCGGCCCCGATTACATAGCGCTTTCCCCCCGCTTCCTGAAAAATTTTTTTAAGTTCCTTTTCTTTTTTTATCTCGGCGAAAAAGCTGGCTATACCCCCGATGCCAAGCGATGTTAAACTCTTCAAAGATTTTCCTTTCTCAAAACGCATAATAATCATTATACTAATATAATAATGGCGTTAGCACGAATTCTTCTAATCTCGCTAATCGGGTTTGAATCGCTCAATTTTTTTGGGTTTCTTCCATACGCAACCTACTTTTCGTGGATAGGGCTCTTGGTTACGTCTGTGGGCGCAATGGCCGTCATTGAAATAATATACTATGCGTTTAAGCGCGATGGCGTCGTTTTGCCGACCCTGCCCTACTTGATTAGCGGAATATCCTTATGGCTGGATGCCGTAGGCGACGTTGCGGGATTATATGGGAAATTCGGCTGGTACGACCAATCTGCACATTTTATGGGAGGAGTCGCCGCAATGTCGGTAGCGATCACTATGTTCGCCCAATATCGCGAGCGCCACAAGATATCGCTTTTTCTCATGCTTTTCATCGCTTTTTCCTTCGTTGGTCTTTTTGGGAGCTTTTACGAAATTGAGGAATATCTTGAAGATCGCTATTATCACGGAGGGCAAAAGCGCCTCGGGGACGGCCCAGATACCGCAAACGATCTTTTGGTAAATCTTCTTGGCGGCATCGCTACTGGCGTCGCGTACGCTTATTCTCAAAGAAAGAAGTGAGTGTTTTTAATTCTTTACCGCTCAACATTCACCCATCCATCAAACAAAATCCTTTCTTCAATTGAAAACGGCAGTGGAATATCTGTTACGGCATTATTATTAAATTTTATTACCGAAACACTCGAATTTTTCTCTATTGAATTTGTAGAATACGCCATATATACAGAATCCGGAGAAAAATTTAGATCAAATGGCAAAGAAGGGAATTCATTTTCTGCTGTTGACCAAATGAGCTTAAGACTCTTAGTATCAAATACTTCAAGTTTTGTTACGTCTTTTGGTTCTCTCCACCAAACATTAGCGACGACTTTTGAATCATCCGGAGACCAAGCAATCCCACTGGTTTCATATCCCGATCCCGACGTAATAACTTTCGAAGTTTTACCAGTATTAATATCGAAAATATATAAATCGGACTCCGAATAAAAACTATACGTTGATTTTGGTTGCAATTGTTGCCAAAGTGAATAATTTTGATGTTGTCCTCTCCAGACTATACTTAATGCTATTTTGGACCTGTCATGCGAAACTGCAAAAGTCTCAATCGATGGATTGTGATAAATTAATGTTGTAACTGGAGAAACTGAATATGTTTTTGTATATGCTCTCGTATTCCAATCAATTGCATGAAACTTTAAATCTGTACCAGTAGATATAAGATAAAGAGTATTACTATCTGGGCTCCATGCTACCCGTATAACATCAAAAATAGTGCGTATGGGAAGATTTTTAATAGAATTAAAAGGAGTGACCGATTTATCTATCTTTGAATAAATATAAAAAGTATTTACATCGCTGCTTTCTGGCGAAAGGCAGTCTCCATCATATTCTGCTCCCCCTACATTCTTAAGTCTATTTTCTTCACAGACTTCGAATAGGTCTTTAAAAATATTGAAAATAACAAAATTGCCGTCTGGGGAAATGCTATATTCGTGGATAGCCATTCCTTGTCCTATTTTATCTTTCACTTCTGGATAAATGCTTTTCCCAGCGCCTGGTCCATTTGCTCCAAATTGCCCAAAAGATAAAGTCGGTTCTTTGGGAATCTTGGAAAAAATACTATTGGCATCCTGTGTTAACGCGCCCTTCTTATCGTACATGCTTAATGAAGATAATTTTTGACTCTGAATATCGTAAAGCCTAAGCTGAGTAGCGTTTATTTCAGATGCCAATTCTTCTGTATGCACCACCAGCAAAAACGGCGAATTAGTTGAGATTACAGAGCTGTCATTGGTTGGCTGATCAATATCTTGTTGGCTTGGTTGATTACGTATTAATAAAAAGTATGCGCCACCTCCAACTATTATGCTTACTATTACAATCGATATTGCCTTCGTGGAAGAAAACTCGCGACCATATTTTTGCTCCTTCATACGCAAATAATACAGAAAACTTGATATCAAGTAAAGTGCGCAGATATTGGAGACACCTACGGTTTATGACGATTAAAATTTTCTAAAACTGATGTCTGTTTGATTCTGGAGCTGTAATTATACACTTTGCGCGAACCTTTTTCGAGCGGAAACTGAACGAATGAATCAGCCCCGCCACCGCCTCGCAAAGCCTCGGCGGACACCAAAGAAAAATGTTCCTTGCTTTTCGGATTTGCGCGCGACCAATTTCTTCTAAAAAGGAAAAGAAAACTTTTTTGTGGTGTTCTACTCTGAACGAGCAGGGCGGCGGGGCTGGCCTCTTTTTGTATTCGCTCGGGTGCGGCGGAATTCCCCCCACACCCCCCTTCCGTCGCACCCTCGCTCGGACAGACGGGATTTTGGGCGGCGATTATCTTCTCGCTTGCGACCTAGCAAGAAGTGATTTTCTCATTGCCATTGTCAATTCCTTCACAAAATCCGGTTTGAAATTAATAAACGTCTTTCCATTAATTTTCAATTCTTCCATATGATCGGGCAATGGTGAACTTTGGCGTAACGCCTCGTCATTCAGAGCAACTTCAATTGATCTTGTGGGATATGGTCGCAAGCGATTTACTACGCTTCCGTATAAACTACTCTTTCCTTTGTACCACACAAGATGAACCGTCCATACTGTCTTGAATGGAGCAAAATCTTGTATTTGTTGATGAAGCGTACTTATCCACTCCTTACTTTTCTCGTGATTAACAAAAATCAATAAGTGGTATTTCTCTGCATATCCCTTATTTAATTTACCGCGGACAATCCCCGACATTTCTTCGAATGATTTACACCGACCGGGTATTTCAACCAACTCAAAATGGTCAAGAGTAATCGTTATGGGATTGGCCGCTACGGTCATCAGAATAAAATCGGGTGGGTCTTTTTTGGGTTGCATTAAGAACCAATCTTGCCCGCTGTCTTTTTTAAGACCTAAAACAAAAAAGTATTCAGCAACATTTTCCCGTGCCTTTTTAACGTCTTCTTCCGGACTGGAAAAGAATTTTTGCGCCCCAACCTTCTCAACGACTTCAATAAGCTTATCTCTCAACATGTTGGGGTGCATAAAGTAAATCAGCTCCTCGTCGCCGACTTTTACTCTTTCTGAATTGATAAAATCAACTTTCATAACCCTCCTTTTCCATAGATTATTTGATTAATTTTTGAAAATCGATTTTAGCAATTTTCTTTTTTAGATATTGCAAAATCTCTTTATCTTTCATGCCAAACAATTCTGATTTGTACCCAGTTCTTTCTTTAAGCACTTCAGCAACACGAACAGGCCAATAAGCACCGCTCATTTGCACTATGTCGCCCCCAATTCGTTTCGCTAACGCCTCAATACGACTGTTTTGGCCGATACGATCAACCACAATGATTGTGGCCATAAACCATTTTGTTTTCCCAAGCGTAATTTCCCGCTCAAATCTTGAAACTTTATCCAGAGATATTTCAGGATTACCGCGCCCAATAAAACCGATATCAAACCTCACGCCCTTTCCGGCCTCAAACAATAAGGTTGCATCGCTTTCTCTTTTTTCATCTCGCGAAGAAAGCCAAAAAACTTTTTTCGGATTTTTGATATTTGCTCTATCAACTAACTTGAAGCCTAAGATTTCAAGCAATACTCCGAGGATAAGCCGTTCATATAGCTTTCCATAAGTCGATTTTTCAGAACCTCGAATAGCTAGGGTCTGTGCGCCGATCGAGGTCATTATTTGTAAAATCGTATCCCAATCTATATCAATTAAATCACCGTCCAATTTAATTTGTCCCGCAAGATTTCCATATTCTTTCTTGCTCTCCAAAACTACTTCACGAAGGATTTCTACAAATTTTGTTTTGTAGTCGTCAAGATTCTTTGGATTATCTCTCAATACATTTTGATATGCTTTATCAGTTAACCCCAGATTCCATTCAAGTATCCAGCGGTCAGCTTTTTGTAGTCGCTTCTTTAATTCTTTTACGGATATATCAGGTAAATTTTCAATAAATTTTTTATCTTTTTTAGAACCACGCAACATCATTACCAATGCCGCCGCATTGAGAGTCGCTATTCTTTTTCTTGTAAGAAGTTCCGTGGAGTCGCGCAAATTTTTTCCACACAAAACATCTAACACAATGTTACGAACGATATCTAAGCCAATTTGCGTGATAAGTTCTCTCCCATTTGAAGTAAGGAGTTTACGGGCTTTTTCTGGAAAATGTTGATTTATTTTGTCCATAGTTAAAATAATGTCTCTGGAGCTGAATTATCAGCCGCACAATTTATGTAGAGAATATCATAGGCAGATTTTCCAAGCCATTTTTTTGCCTCGCGACGAATTATGTCAATATATTTTTTTTCGTTGTCGATTAGTACGAAGCGGCGACCAAGTTTTGTTGCAGCTTCACCAACAGTTCCAATCCCACCAAATGGATCAAGCACCACATCAGTTTTGAACGAATAATACTTGATAATCTTTTCGGCAAGCTCTGTTGGAAAAATGGCTGGATGTTTTTTACTGTGAGCAGGCGTAATACGCCAAATATCTGTCCGCTCGTAAGGAGTTTCTATTTTTGATTCTTTTACAGCTTTTTGATTTGGATGTTGGCGTATATTCCAGTCAATAAGTTTATCCGTCCGTTTTCGATATACAAGAACGTGTTCAGTAATTGGAACGGTTTTGTACTGCAAAGGATTCCTATCTGCCGCAAACCTTCGCCCTCGACCAGTTGCCCAACCTGCCCCTTCAGGTTTAACCCAGATTATGTCGTCAATAAAATCAAATCCTTCGTCAATAAAAACCTTATGAATATCAAATGGTACTGCAATTCGTTTTGAGGCTTCGCCTCTGCTATTACGGCGCACTAAAACCGGCGATATGTTCATTACAAAAAATCTACCCTCATTCAATACTCGGTGCGTTGCCTGAATTATCTTTCTCATTTTTAACAGATAATCCTCATAGGAAATATAATCGGAGTATTCCGGTCTAGCGTTGTAGTAAGGGGGAGAGGTAAAAACCAAATCAACAGAACCCGCTGCCATTTCTCGTAGAACAAATTCACTATCACCATGTGCAACTGTATTTCTTTGTTGAGAAACTACATACTTATCGTTCTTTTTTCTACGCAGATTAACTTTTTCCTCTCGTCCCAAGAGTCGATCTTCTAAAATCTCTTTTTTCGTCGTTTTGTCCTCTACAACAAGAGTGGAAAATGCGTCAATAACAACCTCACCGATTCTATGATCTTTACCTAGAGTCAAAAGTGGCACACGCCAAATATGATATCTGTCATCGGCTTCAGGTAATCCGAAGGCGATAGAGTTACGGAGATTCGCACTCGCAAGCCAAGTTTCAGCAACTTTTTTTGCCTGCGAAACTTGCACAATGTTATATTTTCTTTTTGAGTAAACAGAGTCTTGTCTCATAGTTTTATTAAATCATCAACACCGACATTCAAAGCTTTGGCGATCTTGGACATTGTTTCAATGGTCGGATTGATATTTGCTCCCGATTCAATTTTGATGATTGTGTTGTAGGTAACATCCGCAAGTTTAGAGAGCTTATCTTGTGAAATACCAAGCTTGTTTCGGTATTTTTTGATATTATCAGCAATTTTTGAGTTGTTGCTTGCGCTCATAGTAATATAATACTATAATCAAAGTAATGACGACTGGAATTGATTATTATATTACTATGGTATCAAAAAATAACGAATTAGTAAATCTCAAAGGGAGTTCCTTAATCTTTTCCGCGCACGGGTGGTGGGGCAAGGAAAAGAATCTGTCCGCCCAAAATCCCGTCCGTCCGAGCGAGGGTGCGACGGAAGGGGGGTGTGGGGGGAATTCCGCCGCACCCGAGCGAATACAAAAAGAGGCC
>Ga0209321_10000013_pt1 | contig 78958 bp, 78 predicted proteins | sample Rifsed16ft4_FD_184012 | JGI IMG/M metagenome (GOLD analysis project Ga0209321, IMG submission 184012) | Soil microbial communities from Rifle, Colorado, USA - sediment 16ft 4 - CSP-I_5_4 (version 2) | ecosystem: Environmental > Terrestrial > Deep subsurface > Rock core/Sediment | place: Rifle...
CGTCGTGACGAGATGCATCGCCGTGCGAACCGCTGGGTCGGCTAAAAGCCTTCGGGGGCGCCCGTCACCTGCGAGTCGGACGGTGGGCCCGAAGTCCCGACGGCTTCAGAATTCCCTTCTCCGTGATGAAACCCGTGACATACCGCGCGGGCGTGACGTCGAACACGAAGTTCCGTGCACGGCTCCCCGGTGCCGCGACGAGCGTGCCCGCGACGGTCAGCACCTCGTTCGGGTCCCGCTCCTCGATCGGGATCGCACGGCCCGATCGGGCGCCGAAGTCGACCGTCGTCAGCGGGGCCGCGACGTAGAACGGGACGCCGTGGGTCTTCGCGAGCACCGCCTTCGCGTACGTTCCGACCTTGTTCCCGGTGTCGCCGTTCGCCGCGATCCGGTCCGCGCCGACGAGGACGAGATCCACCTCGCCCCGCTGGAGGAGCAGGCCTGCGGCGCTGTCAACGATGATCGTATGGTCGATCCCCTCCTGGGCGAACTCCCATGCGGTGAGCCGCGCGCCCTGGAGGCGGGGTCGTGTCTCGGAGACGTAAACGTGGAACGCCCGCCCGGCCCGGTGCGCCGCGACGAGGGGCGCGTTCACGGTCCCGTGGTCTACGGTTGCCAACGCGCCCGCATTGCAGTGTGTGAGGATCGACATCCCGTCCCTGATGAGCCGCTTCCCGTGGCGGCCGATCGCGAGGCACCGGTCGATCTCCTCCGTCACGAACGCCTCCGCGGCCTCGCGGGCCGTGAGGCCGTCGTCGACCTCTGAGAGGACGTAGTCGATCGCGGCGAAGAGGTTCTGCCCCGTCGGCCGCGTCTTTCGGAGGCGCGCGCTCGCGGCTTTGAGGTCGAGCCCGTTCGACTCCGCGAGCGAAAGGCCGTACGCGGCCGTTGCGCCGATCGCGGGTGCACCTCGGACCGCCATGTCCTCGATCGCGCGGGCGACGTCCTCGACCGTACGGGCCTCCAGGATACGGAATGTGGTGGGGAGCGCCCGCTGGTCAATCAGCTTCACGGCGCCGTCCTCGAACCAGACCGTGCGAACGTCCCGCGGGACGCCGTCGACGACGACGCGCAGGGACTCACCTGCCGCGAGCGAACGACGTCAGGAGCGTCGACAGCTTCGGCGGCCCGAGTTCCTTCTTCATGTCGCGCGTAAGGGACTCGTAATACGCGACCTGTCGGTCCACGCGATCGAGCTCCGTCTGAAGGCGGGCCTCCTTCTCGTCGAGGTCTTTGAGCGCTTCGAGGAGTTGCCGCTCCCGGAGCCGCCATTGCTCCAGTTCCGCGTGGGCGCGTGCAACGGGGTCGGCCATTGGATCACCGGAGGAGTGCCAAGTCCGTGGGGCGGGTTTCGACGAACGGCATGCCGGAGCCCCGGAGGTCGAAGGGGCCGATCACGTCGCCCCGCATGTGATCGATCAAACCTTCGATCTCCCCGACCTTCCGACGGGCGAGCTCGAGTTCCCGCCAGAGGTACCGCCGCCGGCTCTGAAGCTGGCGGAGGTGTTCCTCGACGCGGGTCTTCCGCTCGCGCCACTTCGCTTGTTCATCGAGGGCGAGAAGAACACGGTCGGCGTGCATGGACCTGCAATCCCAGATGGCGGACCGTATTTAACCGTGACGGTGTGGGAGTCCGGGGCGCTACCCTTCCTTCACGGAAACGCTCGGGACCATGTACCGCAAGAACTCCGCGACGTTTAGCGCCTGGCTGATGAATTCCCGAAGAATGCCCTCCGACGCGTCGATCCCGAAGACGACCTCGATGTTGTCGACCTTCCCGACCGCGACGAGCTTCGCAACGGTCTCGTCGCTCCCCGCATCCGTCACGTGGAGCCGGCCGATGAGGTTGTCCCCCTCCCGGTGCGTCGTGACACGGACGACGTACCCCTTGTTGTCGAGGTGTCTCCGCACGACCTCCCGCATCTCCGATTTTCCCTCCCTCGCCGTGGACATCACCATCGCGCCGATGCGTTCTGGGGCCATAAAGACTGCTGCCGTTTCAATGTCTCCGCGCGGTGCAGTAGTTCTCGACAAGCTTTTCTAGCCCTCGCGGTTTCACGAGGCTCCGTGAGGAGGACAATTGCAATTGCAGCGATCGCTGCGATTCTGTTTCTTGGGGTGTTTCTAGTTCCGAACTCCCCAACGGTCTCGGGGGCTCCTGTCCTGGAGGCGTACATGACCGGATTGGACTTCCCGGTCGCCCTCGCCTTTTCCCCCGATGGCAGGATATTCTTTGCGGAGATATTCACCGGCAATATCTGGGTAATTGAGAACGGTCTTCTTTTGCCGGATCCGCTTTACACGCTACCGAACACAGCCGCCTTTGGGGAGATGGGGCTCCTCGGCCTCGCCCTGCACCCTCAGTTCTCCTCTGAGCCATGGATCTACGCGTACCAGACGTTCAATGACACGACTAGCGGGACTTTCTATAACAGAGTGGTCCGGATTCGGGCCCCGGGAAACATCGGCGTGTTCCATGAGGTCATCCTGGACCAGATTCCCGCCGCCACGCTCCACAACGGGGGCATCATCGGGTTTGGGCCTGACGGAAAGCTGTATGCGACCACCGGCGACTCGACGAAAAACGATGTTCAGGCGTTCACCCCCCAAGACCTGAACAGCCTCGCGGGCAAGGTTCTGAGGATGAATCCTGATGGAACGGTTCCAGCCGATAATCCGTTTGCCGGAGACCCGAATGCAAACCCGTACATCTACACGTACGGCCACCGGAACCCGTTCGGGCTTACGTTCCACCCCGCGACGGGGAATCCGTACATCACGGAGAACGGACCCGACTGCAACGACGAAGTGAATCTTCTCGTCCCCGGCGGAAACTTCGGCTGGGGGCCTTCGCAGACCTGCGACACGTCGGTCCTTCCGTATCCGCAAAACACGAACCAGGATGGCCCGATCCCGATCCTGCCAATCGCGTGGTATACGCCGGTGACGGCGCCGGTAAATGCTGCAGTCTACATTGGCACGAAATTCTCGGCGTGGCGGGGGGACCTCATCATGGGCGAATTCAATACCGCCAGCCTCCGCAGGCTCGACCTCGAGCCGCCGAACTACGATGCCGTCGTCGGAGAAGAGGTGATCCTCACGGTCCCGGAGCCAATACTCGACGTGGAGTCCGCACCCGATGGAGCGATCTGGTTCACGACGCCAACGACGATCTATCGTTTCTTCGAGTCTGCGCAACCGCCAAAGGCGTCATTCACAGCAACGCCCGCTCGTGTTGGCCCGGGAGTTCCGGCTGTGTTTGATGCCTCTGCCTCCGTGGATCCGGACGGCACGATCGTTTCGTACTCTTGGACCTTCGGTGATGGCGCGGTGGGCTCTGGAGCTGTAACGACACACGCCTACTCCGCGTCGGGCACTTATCCGGTCACCCTCACCGTCGTCGATGACGAGTCGAATCAGGATGTCGCCACTGGATCGATCATTGTCAATTCAGCGCCGATTATCATTTCGAAGTTCCCCACCGCCAGCATCATCCTCGAACTGAATCTCTCAACGACCCTCACGATCTTCGTCTCGGATGCGGATGACGACAGTCTCACGTACACATGGCAAGTGAACGGGGTCGTCGCGCCCTCGAACGGCCGTTCCTTCGAATTTCGTGCGGGGGCGGAGGGCACGTATTCCGTTACCGTTACCGTGTCCGACGGATCTCTATCGGACTCGGACGAATGGATCGTAGCGGTCGTCGGTCGCGGAACGGCCTCACCCCCGTTCGTGTGGTGGATTCCCGCCCTGGTCGTCATTGGCGGCGTATCGATCATCCTGGCGTTGTGGCTCTGGCGACGCCAGCGTTAAACACGCATCATACTTGGTGAGGATCGGTACCCCTCGACGTTCGCGCCATGAATCTTTATACGCATCGTGGCGTTCGGCGGGGGAAGGGCTCGTGGTCTAGCGGTTATGACGTCGCTCTCACACAGCGAAGGTCGCCGGTTCGAATCCGGCCGAGCCCATTATCTCCGTTGGATTCGTGTCCTCTCGTCTTGTTCGCCCCTCACTTTGCGCTTGGCATCGCCATCCGGTCGACCCCGGCCGGTGGCGGGTCCCGGAGCAGAACCGCGATCGCGACCGTCGTCGCAATCGCGCCGACGAGGTTCGCCTGGATCGGGATCGCGTACCCATACGCGTCGAAGAGGAGCCCGCCGATGAAGGGCGCGGGGAACGCGACGAGGCCACGGAACGCGGCGAGGCCACCTGTCACCCGGGCGCGCTCCTCCGTCGACGTCCAGTTCGCGAGATACGTCTGGAGAGCGGGCACCCAAGTCGCGGCCGTGAGGCCTCCGAGCACGCTGACGAGGGCGAAGTGCTCGACGCGGGTCGAGTAGATCCAGCCGAGCATGATCGGGATTCCCAGGAACTCCGAGAACAGGATCGACCGCTTCGGTCCGAACCGGTTCACGAAGATCGCCGTCGGGGGGAGAAAAATCGCGAAGGAAAGGGACCACACGGCCCCGATCACGGTGAGTTCGGTGTTCGAGAACCCATACGTCTGGCGGAGGATTCCATAGATGATCATCGCCGCGAGCCCCCATGCAAACGCGTCCATCGCCGAGATCACGTAGAGCCCGAAGACCTCCCGGCTCGGCCGGATGTCGAGCCCGAGACGCTCCCGCCACGGCCGAGCCGGCTGGACGGTTTTCACGGCTCCTGAGGTCTCCTGCAGGAGACTCGCGAATAGGACGAGGTTCACGACCTCGAACGCGAGCGCGATCCCGAAGACTGCGCCATAGCCGAGTCGGTCCGCGACGACGCCGACAGGGATCGCGAGGAGCGCGCCGGGCAGGACCCAGAAGAATGCGGTCGTCGCGTACGCGGACGCGCGCCGCCGCGGGTCCGTCGACTCTGCGACCGCGGACTGGAGCGCGGGCGAGGAGATGAGGGCGAGCGCCATTAGGAGGAAACCGGGAAACACGAGCGCCGCGAGGGCCCAGGGCTGGGGCGGGGCGAACGCCCCCGCGACGAGGAGCGCCAGGGCGCCGATGGTCAGGCCGCTCCCGAGAATCGCGAGGGGTCGGCGGCCCCGGGTATCCGCGAGGTACCCGCCAAACGGCTGCACGAGGGCGCCTACGAGGCCTCCGAGCCGGCTCGCGACCGCCTGCAGGAGCCCGACGGCGGACACTCCGACGCCGAAGCTCAGGATGAAAGGCTGGAGGATGACGTTCAGGACGCTCTGGTACATCCCGGTGAGGAAGTTCGCCGCGGAGATCGTTCGGACGTTCCCCCGCGGAAGCCAGCGAATCTGGCGGAAGGTGCCGGCCACGGGGCGGCGATTTCGCAGATGGAGATAAAGGCGCGGCTCTCGGCACCGGTACGTCCTTGTCCAACTTGATCAACGGAAGGATGCAAATTGCGACCGCAATCTCTTTGGCCCAGACCTCCGTGGCATTTCCGTGAAGAAGCAGCAGCTCGAGATTCTCCTACAACAGGTCGAAGGCCATCCGGAGCCCGCCGCGAACCTTGAGCAGTACGCGACACCCGCCCCGATCGCGGCGGACGTTCTCTGGTTCGCGCACACCCTGGGCGACATCGCGGGGAAGAAAGTCGTCGACCTCGGGTGCGGCACCGGGATCCTCGGGATCGGCGCGAAGCTCCTCGGGGCCGAGGAGGTGATCGCGCTCGACGTCGACGAGGCCGCCCTTGCGGTCGCGACGCGAAACGCACAGAAGCTGAAGGTCAATCTCTCGCTCCTCACGGTGGACGTGCGGGACTTCCCAGAGCTCGCGGACACGGTCCTCATGAACCCGCCGTTCGGCGCGCAGAACCCGCACGCGGACGTGCCCTTCCTCGAGCGAGCCCTCGCGACGGGACCCGTCATATACACGTTCCACAAGGCGGAGACGGAGACCTTCGTCGTGCGGAAGGCCCACGAGCTCGGCGGTGAACCGACACACCGGAAGGAGTACGCGTTCCCGCTGCCGCACTCGATGCCGTTCCACCGGGAAGCGGTCCGCGAGATCCCCGTGGTCCTGCTCCGGATCGCGCGCGGCGTGGACCGGCTCTCAAAAGGTCCGTAACAAAGTATAAATCGAGAGGGGCGTTGAACGGCGACTGTTCTAGGAGAGGCGACGGGTGCTTGAACGGAAAATTGTCCTGCCCGGCGACGTGATCGCCGCGACCGAGGAATACGAGGCCGGCGAGGGGACGTACGAAAGCGAGGGCCAGATTTACGCGGCGATGCCAGGAATCCTCGACCTCGATGGCGAGAACTTCGTCGCCCGCGTGCAGCCGTTCAACCCGCCCGCGGAGCTCAAGGTCGGCGACATCGTGTACGGCGTAATCGATCAGATCCGCCCGTCGATGGCGGAGGCGGCGATCGCCGCAGTCCACGGGAACAAGCGGGAGATCACGGGCGAGACGGAGGGCTCGATCCATGTCTCGAAGATTTCCACGGACTACGTCGACGACATCCGGAACGCTTTCCGGCTCGGTGATATCGTCCGTGCAAAAGTGATTCAAGCGCGACCTTCGCTCCAGCTCACGACAGCGGAGTCGAACCTTGGCGTTGTGAAGGCGGTTTGCAGCCGGTGCCGCAGCCTGCTGGAAGTCCGCGCGGGCGGGCTCTGGTGTCCCCGCGACGAGCAGGCCGAGGTGCGAAAGGTCGCGGCGGATTACGGTCAACTTCAGCTCTCCGTGCCCGCGAAGGAGCTCGGCGCGGGCATCGTGACAATTGCACCTCCGGGTGAAGGCGAGCGGCGGGGCCGCGGTGGCGGTCCTCGAGGTCGCGGCGGGGGCGATCGTGATCGTCGCGGCGGCGGGCCTCGTGGACGCGGCGGCGGTGGCGGACGGGGACGCGGGGGCGGAGGCCGTCGCGACGGCGGACGGCCCAGAGATCGCTGACATCACTGACGTTTCATGATTCTTTGAGGCAAGAACCAGTCCCGAGAATCGCAATCGGAACACGCATGCAAAGGGATATGAACCCAGCACGGATACGATGAATTGTAGGCACTCAATATGGTTGCCGAAACGAACGATGAGCTGTTGCAGGAGGTCCGGCGTCTCCGGACGGAGATCCAGCAACTCCGCGAAGTCGTGAACGCGTTGTTCAACGCGGTTTTCGAGGAATCGGACGAGGAGTGGGAGTCGGCGCCGGAGAAGGACGACCAGTTCCGTCTGTACAACTAGAAACGTCCCGACCGCATACGCCCCGCAGGTGACCGACGAGCCCGTGGCATCTTTATTCCCGCGCGCCCGTTACAGACGGCGATGCGCGACGTTGTCGATCTCGTGCAGCGGCACGACGAATGGCGCCTCCGGCGGTGCCTGAACCTCCAGCCCTCAGAGAATGTGACGAGCGAACAGGTCCGGGCGATTCTCGGATCTGACCTTGCACACCGGTACACGCTGCCTTGGGACCAAGAGTGGATGGGCTATCATGTTCAGAACTCGTACCGCGGCACACGCTACATCGACGAGATCGAGGCCCTCGCGGAGCGGCTCGCGCGCGAGGTGTTTCATGCCCGCCACGCGACACTGAAGCCGCTGAGCGGACACCTCGCGGGCATGCTCACCCTTGTCGCGACGTGCGATCGAGGCGACACGATTCTCGTCCTCGATGTCCGCCATGGCGGGTACGACGGCTACCAGCCCGAGTACATGCCCTCGATGTTCGGACTCAGCGCGGAGTTCCTGCCGTTCGACGAGTCCGCGTGGACCCTCGACACTCCGCGCGCGGCGGAGGCGATTCGAGAGGTTCGGCCGAAGCTCGTCCTGATTGGCGGGAGTTTCATCCTCTTCCCCTATGACCTCCGGCCGTTGCGGCGCGCGTGCGACGAGGTCGGCTCGCTTCTCGCGTACGACGGAAGTCACGTGCTCGGACTCGTCGCGGGCGGTGCGTTTCAGGACCCTCTCCGCGAGGGAGCGGACATCCTCTACGGGAGCACGCACAAATCGTTCTTCGGGCCGCAGGGCGCGCTTTTGTGCACGAACCGCGACGATGTCTTTGAGAAAATTCTCAAAACCGTGACGTGGCGGATCGAGGACAACGCGCACTGGAATCGCATCGCGGCGACCGCACAGGCGCTTCTCGAGATGAAGGCGTTCGGGCGGGCGTACGCGATGCAGGTCGTCGGGAATGCGAAGGCCCTCGGGCGGGCCCTCGAGGCGCAACGGTTCCCCGTGAGATTCCGAGATCGTGAGTTCACAGAGTCTCACCAGGTCCACTACGACGCCCACGGTCTGCGGGACGGGTGGCACCTCACGCCTGACGAGTTCTCCGTCCGCCTGGAGAAGAACGACATCATTGTCGACTCGATCACGCGCCTCGGGGCTCAGGAGGTCACTCGGATGGGCGCCACGGAGGCTCACATGGAGCGGATCGCGGCCGTGATCGTCCGCGCTGCCCTCGGCGATGACGTTCGGAAGGAGGTTTCCAAAATCCGAAGCGAGCTGGCTCTGTCGTTTGTCTTCCCGCCGTAGCCACAAAAGGCCATAAGGTGGACTCCGCTTCCGATTCCCGTGACGGTCCCGGAACGGTACCTGCGCCAGGCGATTCTGCCCGAGATTGGGCCCGAGGGGCAGAAGAAGCTTTCCGCGAGCACCGTGGCGATTGTCGGCCTCGGCGCCCTGGGGAGCGTGAGCGCGTCCCTCCTCGCGCGGGCAGGTGTCGGCCGGCTGCGTCTCATCGACCGCGACGTCGTCGAGGTCAACAACCTTCAGCGCCAGGTCCTGTTCGACGAGGACGACATCGACCTCTCGAAGGCGGAGGTCGCAGCCCGCAAGCTCCGGGCGGCGAATTCGTCGATCGAGATCGAAGCCGTCGCGAAGGACCTGAACTCTTCCAGTGCGGAGCCGATGCTAGCGGACGCGAGCCTCGTCGTCGACGGGACCGACAACATGGAGGCGCGCTTCCTAATCAATGAGGTTGCGATCAAGCGCGGGATTCCCTGGGTCTACGGCGGGGCGATTGCGACCCACGGGATGGTCCTCGCGATTGTCCCAAGGGTCTCCGCGTGCTTCCGGTGTTTTCTCCCGCAGCTCCCCCCGCCTGGCTCCCTCGCGACGTGCGACACCGCGGGGATTTTGAACTCCGTCTCAACTGCCACGGCCTCGATGCAGGCGACGGAGGCGCTGAAGCTCCTGCTTGGCCGCTCGCCGAGCGGGGAGCTCCTCGTTTTCGACGGCTGGGCGAACGATCTCGAACGCCTCCGGATCGCGCGACGCGCGGACTGTCCCGCGTGCGTCCATGGGGTCACGGAGTTCCTCGGCGCGAAGCGGGGCCAGGTCATCGCCGCCCTCTGCGGAAGCAAGACGATCTCGATCGACCCCGTGTACACGGGCGAGATCGATGTCGCAGAAATCGAGCGCCGGCTCCGGAAGCTCGGGCCTGTGAAGTCCCTCGGCTCCATACTCGTGTTCCGGACGGGCGACGAGACGCTTACAATCTTCCAGGATGGGCGGGCGCTGATCCGGGGAACGGACGACCCGGAACGTGCGCGGGCGCTCTACGCGAAGTACATTGGGATGTGAGGCATTGGCGGGCCGGGCGCTTCTCCTGTTGAGCGGCGGGATCGACAGTCCCGTGGCGGGGCACCTGATGGCAACCCGCGGCCTTACGGTCCTCGGCGTGCACTTCTCCCTCGAGCCGATCACGGACGATGCCGCCGCGAGGAAATCGCGGCTCCTCGCGGAGAAGCTCGGCTTCGCGAAGCTCTTCGTCGTCCCCGTGGGCCCCGCGTTCGCGGAGGTCGCGCAGGGGTGCGACCGGAGGCTCTACTTCGTCCTCACGAAGCGGCTTATGGTTCGGATCGCGGAGGCGATTGCACAGCGGGAGGAGTGCGATTTCCTCCTCACGGGCGAGTCCCTCGGCCAGGTGTCGAGCCAGACCCTCCAGAACCTCCGGGCGATTGACCAGGCCACAGGACTCACGGTCCTCCGGCCGCTCTTCGGGTTCGATAAGGAGGAGACGATTCGGATCGCGAGGACGATCGGCACGTACGAGATCTCCGAGGGTCCGGAGATCTGCGACCTCCTCGGCCCGCAGCATCCCGCCACGCGCGCGTCCTTGAACTGGGTGCTCGAGGAGGAGTCGAAGCTCGACATCGAGCGTCTCGTGCAGGACGCGCGGTCGAAGGAGCGCGAGGAAAGGTTGATATCCGCCTAGCGGTGTCGATTCGACTTCCATGACGTACTACCTCCTCAAGCCGTGCCGCACCGCGACGGCGTTCATCTCGACCCTCAAAAAGCCCCAGCGATTTCCGCTCGAGTCCGTCGCGGACCAGCTGCGGGGCGCGGGGGTCCGGGTCACGGACCTCAAGGTCATGCTCGTGGTCGAGGGCGACCCCGAGCTCACGTTCTACGAGTCCGGCAAGATGCTCGTGAAGACGGACGTGGAGGAGGTCGCGCGGTCCGCGATCGAGAGGGTGTACCGAGCCCTCGGCGTGACGGTGCGGGTCACCGCGGCGGCGGCGTGAAAAACCTTTAGTGGGTACGCCGTTTTCGAACGCGTGCGACGGGTTCTCGATGCGACCGCCCTCCTGAGCGGCATCTCTCTCGACGGCGATCTGTACACGACGCCCGAGGCCACAAAGGAGGTGCGGCGGATTGGCTCGACTCCGCAGCTCGACTTTGTCCTCTCTACGAAAGTCCGCGTGATGTCGCCAAGCGATGACTCGCTCGCCGCGATCGCTGCGATTGCTCGGGAGACGGGCGACGCGTCGCGGCTCTCCCCGACGGACACGGGGTTACTTGCCCTCGCCCGTGATGTCGATGGGACGATCCTTACAGACGACTACTCGATTCAGAACGTCGCGTCCCGGCTCGGAATTCCGTACGAGAGGGTCGTCGAGCGCGGGATTCGCGAGGTCGTCCACTGGTCCTATCGGTGCACGGGGTGCGGCCGCGCCTTCGAGGAACCGCAGAAGGACTGCCCGGTGTGCGGGTCCCGCGTTCGCACGGCGCGGAAGCGTCCGCCAAGATCTTGAGGCGCGCCGGAGGGACCTCACAAAGGTCGGGGACTAGCCCCCGTACCGCCGTTGCCGCTGCTGGTACGAACGGATCGCCCGCAGGAAGTCGATCTTCCGGAATCCCGGCCAGTACACGTCGACGAAGTACAGCTCCGAGTACGCGAGCTGCCACAGGAGGAAGTTCGAGATCCGCTCCTCCCCGCTCGTCCGCAGGACAAGGTCCGGGTCGGGCAGGTCGCCCGTATACAACCGGCGGGAGAAGAATCGCTCGTCGATCTGGTCCGGTGTGACCTTCCCCTCCTGCGCATCCTGCACGACGTCCCGGATCGCGTCGAGGATTTCCTCGCGCCCGCCGTACGCGACGGCGAGGTTGAACATGTAGTTCGAGTAGTCCTTCGTCCGGGACTCCGCGTACGCGATTGCCTCTTTGACGTCCGGCGGCAGGAGCTCGCGGTTCCCGAAGACTTGGACCTTGATTTTGTGCTTGTGGACGCGCTCGTCGTCCCCCACCTTCCGGAAGTTCTCCGCGAAGAGCCGCATGAGTTCCTGGATCTCTTCCGAAGGCCGGTCCAGGTTCTCCGTTGAGAACGCGTAGACTGTGAGAATCTTCACGCCGATGTCGAGGCACCACTCAAGGACCTCCTCGAGCTTGTCCCGGCCCTTCTCGTGGCCCACGGACGGGTTGCCGAGCCCGAGGGCACGGGCAAACCGGCGATTTCCGTCCATGATAATTGCGACGTGGCCGGGGACCTGGGCCGACTTCACCTGGTTCAGAAGCCGGCGCTCGTACGCCTGGTACGCCGCGTCGGAGATCATCTTGGAAATGTCCGTGGCCATGCGGCTCGCCTCGCCATTTCGCCCTCTGTATTTAGCGGTTCTCACTTCATCCGCGGAGGCCGACGTGGCTCAGGCGAGGCCGCGGCCGCACCACGAGGCCGTGAACCTTCTCGCCCTTCGTCGGTTCCGTGAGGACCATCGCGCCCGCCGCGACCCGCCAGAGGTCCGCGTCCGGGATCCGGAGGACCTTCCCAGGCCTCCCTCCGGGCTTCTCCAAGAGGTCTCGTCCGCCGCCGGGCTCCATCGGCCTCGGCGGCCTTCAACTCTTTCCCTCCCGCCCGTAAAGTTTATGGCCGTCCCGCAATTGTATTCGCTGACGAATCCCTTGCTCGGGCTTTTATGAAGTACAGTGAGTACAAGGAACTCTACGAGCACCTCCAGACACCGGAGGACATCGACTTTCTCGCGGAGAACTTTGGATACGACAAGGAACTGCTCCTCGTGATCTACACGCAGCGCGTTGTCCGGGACACGACGAAGCGGTTCTACCGCGTGAAGGAGCAGGCGAAGAAGATGGCCTGGGCATGGCAGCACGGTCATAGCTTCGTCGAGGTCGCCGACCGGTTCCACTTCCCGCCGATCCTGGCGGCGCTGATGATCCTTGAGCAGCGGAAGATCTCACGGAAGCAGTTCTGGAAGATGCTCGGGGACCTTTCAAAGGTCCCGGAACGCCGCCTCGCGCAGGATCTTGCGCAAGCGTGCCGCACCGATATCGTGTACTCCCCGGAGGGTACCGCCCGGCAGTATGCGCGGGGTCGTTGGGGCGAGTCGAAGCTGCAGGCGTGGCTCAACGCCCGCGGTCTCGAGTATCGGACGGAGAAGGACCTCCGCCCGGAGTACGACAAAACACCGGACATCCTCCTCCACACGCCCGTCGAGCTCAACGGGTCCAAGAAATACTGGATCGAGTCGAAGGCGACGTTCGGCGATCCTCATGAAATTCGGCGGCACATCAAGAAACAGCTCGGGCCGTACACAGACCTCTTTGGCGACGGTGTCGTCGTCTACTGGTTCGGTTTCGTGGAGGACGTCGAGCTTCCGATGCCAGAAGGCGTCACGGTCCTCGACGCGACCTACTTCGAATCCCCGCCCGTGCCGTACGACTACGTGCCCCTGAACTCAGAGCGTGCGGCGGCGCACCGCCCGATCCGGAGCGCCGAGGTCGATTTCGCGGATTGAGCGCGTGGGCCCTTCGGGACCATCCTAAAAACCCTTATACGGGGCCGTCGGATGGCCTCGCCGTGACCCAGGAAGAGGTCGTGCGCGTCCGTCTCCCCTCGACCCGCGACGGGGAAATCTTCGGCGTGGCGGACCAGCTCCTCGGCGCGTCCCGCATCCGCGTGATGTGCGCGGACGGAAAGTCCCGCCTCGGGCGGATCCCGGGGAAGCTCAAGAAGCGGATGTGGATCCGCGAGGGCGACCTCGTGATCATCCGGCCCTGGGAGTTCCAGGAAGGCAAGGGCGACATCGTCCACCGGTACACGAAGACGGAGTCCACGTACCTCAGCCGCAGGGGGATCATCCCGAAGAGCGTCGACATCTTCTGATCACTCTCACGGGACAGAATCAATTTCAATAGTATCAGCACCACAGTTATCAACCCCCTGGTTCCGTCGGCGCGGTGGCCATGAAGAAGCCCAAAGGCGGTCGCGAACTCCTCGAGCTCGGAGCGGGGTTCGGACTCCTCGTGTTCGGCATCGCGCTGAACTTGTTCACGTTCAGCATCGCCGCGGCCATCGTCGCGGACCCCGGCGGTTATGTGGAGTCCCTGATTCCCGCGAACGTGGAGTCCGCGGGACCGCGGTCGTCGTTCCGGTTCACGGTGTTGGACCTCGGTGTGAGTTTCGAGGACGCCTCGACCGCGGGGGACTCGCCGATCGCGTCGTACGCCTGGGATTTCGGGGACGCCAGCACGTCGAGCCAGAGGAACCCAGACCACACATATGGTCAGAACTTCCGCGGCGTCGTTCGGTTCACGGTACAAGACACCAATGGCCGAGTGAGCAGCGCGATCGCGAACGTTGATGCGGCCCCGGGCGTGCAGCTCCAGGGGAACAGCATGACAGACCCCGCGGACATCGCAGGCGGTCTCGAGGGTGGCGCCGTGTTTGCGCCGCTCATGAACGCGTTCGCCGCGCTCGCAGGGGCAGTGGCCGGGTTCCTGATGCTCTTCATCATGTGGCTCGTCGGCGCGTCGATCACGAAGGCGGGGTGGAACCTCTTGAAGCCCCGGCCGGAGACGATCCGCGTTCGGATCAAGCCGAAGCACCTCGAGGCGGAGCCGGTGTACCTGCCGATGGACGTGCCGTTAGGCGCTGCGCAGGCGCCTCCCCCTCCGCCGGCCTGATCGCGCGCATCGCCACGTATTCTGCAAGCAACCTCCGCAACCGCCGGAGGCGCAGCCCTCGGGCTGACGCGATTCGAAGGGTTCACGCGAACTCTCCCGCGTAAGGTACGACACCTTTTAGCAATGGCGGCCCATGGAGCGCGGCACCGATGATCGACGAACGCAAGCTCCACCAACTCGAGGCCAAGATCGATGCGTGGCGGACGAAGGCGAAGGGCGACGAGGAACGGAAGACGTTCGCCGAGGTCTTCGACCGGAACACGCTCCTCCTCATCGCGAAGCTCATCAACGACGGGGTCCTGGAGACGGTCGACTACCCCGTGTCCACGGGGAAAGAGGGGAATGTCTTCCATGCGACGGGCCCCGACGGCGCCGTGGCGATCAAGATTTACCGCGTGAACACGTCGACGTACCGGAACATGGCGAACTACGTCCTCGGGGACTCGCGGTTCCGGAACGTGCGGAGGACGCAGCGGGACATCATCTTCGCATGGGCTCAAAAGGAGTACAAGAACCTCCTCGGAATGCGCGCGGCGGGCGCGCGCGTGCCGAAAGCGATCGAGCAGCGGAATAACGTGCTCGTGATGACGTACATCGGCGACGAGACCCGTCCCGCGCCGCGGCTGCGGGAGGTGAAGCTCGACGACGCGGCCGCGGGGCTCGCGGACCTCGTCGAGACGATGAAGGCGATCCGCAAGGCGGGGCTCGTCCACGGGGACCTCAGCGAGTACAACGTCCTCGTGTGGGAGGGTCGCATGTGGGTCATCGACTGCGGCCAAGCCGTCCCGCTCAAACATGGCCATGCGGAGGAGTGGTTCCTCCGGGACTGTCGCAACGTCGCGCGGTACTTCCGCCGCCTCGGCGTCGACACGAGTCCGGAGGCGCTCGCGAAGGAAGTCAAGGACGGCTAGCGATGCTCTACGCGCGGATTCCCACAGAGCGGATCGGCGTTCTCATCGGCCCGGGCGGGGAGACGAAGGCCCGTCTCCACGAGGCTTCGGGCGTGATCCTCATCATCGACTCTCTCACGGGCGAGGTCACGATCGACGAGAGCCGGGCGAAGGACCCCGCGATGGCGCTGCAGGTTCGGGACATCGTCCTCGCGGTCGGCCGCGGATTCTCGGAGGAACGCGCGTTCCGCCTCCTTCACGACGATACGTATCTCGAGGTCCTCGACATCAAGGATTTCGCGCACTCTCGGAACCGGATCGCGCAGATCAAAGCCCGCCTCATCGGCACCCGCGGGAAGACGCGTCGACTCGTCGAGGAGCTCACGAGCGTCGACATGAGCGTGTACGGCCACACCGTCGCCTTGATCGGCGAGTCGTTCCACTTGGGAATCGCCCGGGGGGCCGTGACCATGCTCCTCCGCGGGAGCGAGCACAACACCGTGTACCGCTTCCTCGAGCGGAAGCGCGAGGCGATCAAGGGGTACGAGATGGGACTGTAGCGGAATCCCTCCCGAATCCTTTTATCCGCGTGCTCAGGTTCCATGGGCAGGGGGAGGCCATGGAGCGGCGCAGGACCGGGAAGCTCGCGGATTCGTTCCATGGCGCGCTCGCCACCGCGATCTCGAAGCTGGACGACGAGGCCGCCTTCCACCTGCGGAGCGAGATCAGCGCCATCCGCGCGGTGTTGGCGGGCCGGAAGACGGACACGGCCCTGCTGACGGCCGTGGACCGTGCCCTCGACGCGGTCGTCGGCTTCCATCGGTTCGCCGCGGAGGTGAAAGGCTTCGTCGTGTCCCGGGACGTCAGCAAGACGGCGAGTCTCTACGAGGTCGGCTCCGTCGGGATCCTCGCGGTCGAGAACGTGCTCACCGCGGAGCGGAAGAACCTCTTCCGCATCCTGATGAGCGGGCTCTCGGGAGGCCTCGCGTACGCGGCGAGCCGGCAATACGTGTACGGGTCCACCGCGGTCCTCGACGGTCTCTACCGGACCCACAGCGGTCAGCTTTACGACGAGCTGTGGTCCCTCGCGACGGAGTTCCGCGGTCCGCTCGACGAGAACGCGGTGCGGGAGGTCCAGACCGGCCTCGACGGGTTCTTCACGTCCCTCGCCGGACCCGGCGTGACGGTCGACACCCGGGTGACGGCCTTGTACCAGCTCTACGCGATCGTTCTCCTCGTCCGGTGCGCGGATCTACTCCAGAAATTGAGGGCCGCGTGAGCCCGTACACGCCGCACCGCCGAATCATTAAATACCGTCGTTCTCATCGCACGCTCCGGGTGGGGCAGATCCCGAAGTACGTGTACCTTTTTCAGGAGGGAAACGCAGGAATGCAGGACCTCCTCGGCGGAAAGGGGGCCGGCCTCGCGGAGATGACCCGCCTCGGCTTTCCCGTGCCGCCCGGCTTCACGATCACGACGAGGGCCTGCAACGCGTACGCCGCGAAGGGAAAGTTCCCACCGGGATTGAAGAAACAGATTGCGGACGCATTGGCCGCTATCGAAGCGGCGGTCGGCCGGAAGTTCGGTGACCCCGCAAGCCCGCTCCTCGTCTCCGTCCGGAGCGGTGCGAAGTTCTCGATGCCGGGCATGATGGACACGGTCCTGAACCTCGGCCTCAACGACCGGACCGTCGCCGCGATCGCCTCGATGGCGGGGAACGACCGGTTCGCTTGGGACGCGTATCGACGCGTACTCCAGATGTTCGGCCGCATCGTACTGGGCATCGACCCGCGCAGGTTCGAGGCGATTCTGGACCGGTGGAAGGCGAAGACGACGGGCAAGAAGGACACGGACCTTACGGCCGAGATGCTCCGCGAGATCATCGCGGAGTTCAAGGGCCTCTTCCGCGCAGAGGACAAGGAGTTCCCGGAGGACCCGCGGCGCCAGCTCGAAGAGGCGATCTTCGCCGTCTTCCGGTCTTGGAACGGGAAGCGCGCGGTCGACTATCGGAACTTCCACAAGATACCGCACGATCTCGGGACGGCCGCGAACGTCCAGGCGATGGTCTTCGGGAACATGGGCGAGGACTCCGGGACCGGCGTCGTTTTCACACGGAACCCCGCCGCGGGAGAGAACAGGCTCTACGGTGAGTATCTGATGAACGCGCAAGGCGAGGACGTCGTCGCCGGGATTCGCACGCCACTGAAGATCGCGGAGCTCCGGGACGGGATGCAGCAGGTCTACGCGGAGCTCGAGGGCCACGCGAAGCGGCTCGAGCAGCACTACCGCGACCTCCAGGACATCGAGTTCACGATCGAGCGCGGGAAGCTGTGGATCCTCCAGACGCGAGAGGGGAAACGGACCGCGCGGGCCGCAGTGAAGATTGCCGTGGACCTCGTGACGGAGGGCCTCATCACACGCGAGGAGGCGGTTCGTAGGGTCGAGCCGGACCACGTGATCAATCTCCTGCTGCCGCGCTTCGACGATCGCGAGAAGGACATCGCGAAGAAGGAGGGGCGGCTCCTCGCGAAAGGGCTCAATGCGTCTCCAGGCGCCGCAACCGGGATCGTCGTGTTCGACCCGGGGGAGGCGGAGCGGCGGGGCCGCTCGAAGGAATCCGTGATCCTGACCCGCGTCGAAACCTCGCCAGACGACGTCCATGGGATGCTATGGGCGAAAGGGATCCTCACGACGCGGGGTGGCGTGACGTCCCACGCAAGCGTCGTTGCGCGCGGCCTTGGCCTTCCGTGCGTCGTCGGCGCGGAGTCGATCCGAATTGATTATGGGTCCGAGTCGTTCACGGTCGGTCGTCACACCGTGCGGAAGGGCGACCACATCTCGATCGACGGGACAACGGGCGAGGTGCTGATGGGTCGGATTCCCACGCTCGACGCCGACGTCACGAAGGAGACGGAACTCCTCACCCTACTTTCCTGGGCCGACGAATTCCGACGGCTTCAGGTGTGGGCGAACGCGGACTACCCGCGCGACGCCCGCAGAGCCCGCGCGTTCGGGGCCCAAGGCATCGGACTGTGCCGAACGGAGCACATGTTCTTCGAGCAGGAGCGGCTGCCCGTCGTCCACAAGATGATCCTCGCCTCCACGCCGGAGGAGCGCCAGGAAGCGTTGGACAGGCTCCTGCCGTTCCAACGGGAGGATTTCAAGGGGATCTTCGAGGCGATGGGCTCCTCGCCCGTTGTGATTCGCCTCATCGATCCGCCGCTCCACGAGTTCCTCCCGAAGTACGAGGACCTCCTCGTCGACGCCACGGAGCTGCGCCTCACGGGGAAGGACCCGGAGCGACTCAAGGAGGTCGAGCGGCTCCTCAAGGCCGTCGGCGCGATGCGGGAAGTGAACCCGATGCTCGGCCTCCGCGGCTGCCGCCTCGGAATCCTCGTGCCGGGCCTCACGGAGATGCAGGTCCGCGCGATCTTCGAGGCCACGTGCGAGCTGAAGAAGCGCGGTCACGAGCCGCACCCCGAGATCATGATCCCACTCGTCGGCCACGTGAACGAGCTGCGGACCGAGCGGGCGAAGCTCGAGCGGGTCGCGAGGCAGGTCATGGCGGAGCAGGGTGTCGAGATTCCGTACAAGTTCGGGACGATGATCGAGGTCCCGCGCGCAGCGCTGACCGCGGACGAGATCGCGGAATACGCGGAATTCTTTTCGTTCGGAACGAACGATCTCACGCAGATGACGTTCGGCTACAGCCGGGACGACGCGGAGGGGAAGTTCCTGATGGCGTACATCGAGAGGGGCATCCTCCCCACGAACCCATTCCAGACCTTGGACCGGTCCGGCGTAGGCCAGCTCATGCGGATCACGGTCAAGCGCGGCCGGAAGACGCGACCGAACATCGAGCTCGGAATCTGTGGAGAGCACGGGGGCGACCCCGAGAGCATCGCGTTCTGCCACGAGCTCGGCCTCACGTACGTCTCGTGTTCGCCGTTCCGCGTGCCCGTCGCCCGCCTCGCGGCGGCCCACGCGGCACTCCGAGAGAACGCGGGTCCAAAGGGGACGGATTGAGTGGACCTCGGCAACATCGTCCTTCAGACGAATGACATCACGCTTCTCGTTGCGCTCGCGGTGTTCTCGTTCCTCCCGCCCGCGATTTTCGCCGCGTGGTTTCGGAACACCGAGCGGTTCGGCCGGGAGCCTTGGGGGCGTATCGCAAGCACCTTCGTGTGGGGCGCGCTGTTCGCGGTGCTCATCGGGGCAATCCTGAGTGTCTTCCTCCTCTTCATATTCCAGGCCGTCCCGCCGATCGAGGAGTTCCTCGGCGGGCGCTTCCAAGACCCGACGGCAATCCTCCTCGCGCTCGTCATCGCCCCATTTGCGGAGGAGTTCGCGAAGGGTTACGGGGTGTGGCGACGGCGCCGCGTGATCCGGGAGCCGGAGGACGGACTCATCTACGGCGCGACGAGCGGCCTCGGGTTCAGCGCGACGGAGAACCTCCTCTATGGGGTCGCGGCGCTCGTGACCCTTGGCCTCGAGGCCTCGATCTTGCTGATCGCGGTCCGGTCGATTTCGTCGTCCCTCCTCCACGCCTCCGCGACGAGCCTCACGGGGTACGGGATCGCGCGACGAGCCCTGTGGGGTCCGAAGTATTCGTCCCTTCCGTGGTACTTTGCCGCCGTCGCGATGCACGCGGCGTTCAACGCGCTCGCGTCTCTCGGCACCTTCCTCGCGGAGCTGTACGGCGATGTTGGCGCGCTCCTCATCCTCATCGCCGCCGTCCTCTTCGCACTCATCACGATCAGCTTTGTGCGGGGCAAGATCATGGACCACGAGGCCCGCGAGGGTTGGACGCCGTGACCTCCCTCTCCGTCGCGGGCCGTCGGGTCCGGCCGGGGAAGATCCTGTGCGTCGTCCGGAACTACGCGGCCCACGCGGAGGAGATGGGTTCGACGGTCCCGGAGGAGCCCGTGTTCTTCCTGAAGCCGACGACGTCGCTCTTGTCCTCTGGCGGCACGATCCTGCTACCGCCCCAGTCCTCGCGGGTTGAGGTCGAGTGCGAGCTTGCGGTCGTTTTCTCCGGTGGCGGGCGGGACATCCCTCGCGCAGAGGCGATGGATCACGTCCTCGGGTACGCGGTCTTCTTCGATATCACGGCCCGCGACCTGCAGGTGAAGGCGAAGCAGGCGGGCCTCCCGTGGACGGCCGCGAAAGGCTTCGATACGTTCGGCCCGATCTCGGAAGTCACGCTGTCGGACCGCGTGGGAGATCCGATGAACCTCGGAATTCGGCTCACAGGGAACGGTGAGGTCTGGCAGGGCGGGACGACCGCGGACATGGTCCACGGCGTCGCGGACCTCATCGTCCACGGGTCGCGGATCATGGGTTGGGAGCGAGGGGACATCCTCGCGACCGGGACGCCGGCGGGTGTCCATGAGATCCGTCCAGGGGACGCGCTCGTCGGGGCGATTGAACGGGTCAGTCGGCTCGAGGCCCGCGTCGCCGCGCGTGGCAACCTTTAATCGGTCGCCGTCCGTCCAAGACGCAGATGCGCTTTCGCTTCGTCCTCGATGGCACAGCGTACTCGACGCACAAAGACGCGTTCAAGACAATCCTCCGTCGCCACGAGCTCGCATACAAGGGCACAAGGGACACGTTCGTGTGGTCGAGTCGCCAGGAGAGCGTGACTGCGCTGTTCGACCGGGACGAGGCGAGGGGTGTCACAATCCGCGCGACGCTGATCTGGCAGAGCCGCAAGAAGACGCCGCTGTTCGGGGAGCTCAGGGAATGGGTCTGGGCCGTCGGCGGGAAGAGCGAGGAGGACACGGCCGCGACGGAGGACTCGAAGGCAATGGAGGCCGTCGAGCGGGAGCTCGCGTTCTGGGACGCGATCCACAAGCCGGACCCCGAACGACTCCGGGCGGTGGGGCGGCCCGCGTCGTGGATCGAGCGAGACCTCCGCGATTGGAAACGGAAGCGCACGGAGCGGAAGCGGGAGCTCCTCGGGCGCCTCCGGTCCGACTAAAGGACCGGCGTCGCGACCTCGAGGGTATCGTAGCAGTCGAAGCAGTATCCTTGACGGCGGTCGTCCGGGAGGAGCACGATCCGCGTGCCACACTTCCGGCATCGTGCGGAGCGATCGCCGCTTTCCGAGAACCGTCGGATGTCTGGCCTCAGCTTGAATGAAATGCCCTTCCCCCCGGAAGAAGCGGCTCCGCGGCGGGCGAGAACGCCTGACATTATAAGAATCTTGTGAGCCCGTCGGCGCGACATCCGACGTGCGAGCCTACACGAACATTTTTCGAGTCGCAGGCGGATGAGGCCTCGGTGCGGGGTCGCTTTATCACGTTCGAGGGCATCGACGGTTCCGGGAAGACCACGATTGCGCGCCGCGTCGTCGAAGCACTTCGCCAAAGCGGGTACCGCTCCGTCCTAACGACGGAACCGACGGACTCGTGGCTCGGCCGGGCCGTAAAGAAGAGCTACGACGACGACGTGGGCCCGCTCGCAGAGACGTTCCTGTTCCTCGCGGACCGCGCACGCCACACGACGGACATCCGGAAGTGGCTCGAGGCCGGTGCGATCGTCGTGTCGGACCGATACGCCGACTCCATGTACGCGTACCAGGGCGCGCGCCTCGAAGGCATCGTGTCAGACCCGATGCGGTGGCTCCAGCACGTGAGCGCACCCGCGATCGTGGAGCCCGACCTCACGATCCTGCTCGACATTGCGCCCGCCCTGGGACTCCGGCGAATCGCGGGTCGCCGCCGTAAGGTCCGGTTTGAGACGCGTCGGTTCCTCGAGCGCGTCGCGGCAAACTACCGTCGCCTCGCGAAGGCCCGTCGATTCGTGTCGATCGACGGCTCTGGCTCCGCGGACGACGTCACGGGCCGTGCCTTGGCGGCGATTTCTCGCCGGCTGGGCCTGACGATTCCGTAACGACGGCCCCTTGGGCGAGAAACGCCTTCGCGAACAAGGTCGCAAGATCCCGATCTCCCCGCTCGAGCTCAATCAAAAACGCGCGGCCGAAGGCGAGCTTTGCCTGGAGTTCCGGGGAGTCCGGGGCCATGGAGCGCGCGCGATGCCAACCCGCAAGCTTCAACGTGCCCTCGCAAGAATCAGCCGTGAAAACTGTCCATCTGAGGCGATACGAGGAACGCACCACGCGCGGCTGGACAAACCTTTTAAGCGCAGCGCCCGATGCGAGAGCGCTTCGGGATGCACTCATGGTTACGGAGGCCCACGCGAAGCCCTCCGCCCATCATGGCGGCGAGGGATACGTCGGCGTGATTTACGGGGACATCGGCTCCACGGGGTTCCAGTTCTCCGTGATCGCTCACGCTGAACGGAACGAGTTCGTCCAAGCGGAGCACGACACGTGCGGCACCGTCCTCGCGCGCGTGGAGGAGGTGACGCGGAAGACGGACCTCTCCCTCGACAAAGCGCAGGCCCTTGGGAGCGGCGAGCCCGTCGAAATCGAGGAGAAGATGGCCGCGTCCGCCGTTGTGATCGGATATCGCGACGACCGCGACCTCCTCCAGGTTCCCCGGACGCCGTTCAAGGCGGGGGAGCCCGTCGCCCGGGCCGAGCCGGCGCTAATCGAGAAGGTCCTCGGGCTCCGGGACGATAAGCACCACGGGGCGTACATCGGTCTCCTCGCGGGCCACGACATCCGCGTGTACCTCGACATTAATGGGATGGTCCAGAAGCATGTGAGCGTGCTCGCGAAGACGGGCGGCGGGAAGTCGTACATCACAGGCGTCTTGGCCGAGGAGTTGATGAAGCACCATGTGACGTCCGTGATTCTCGACCCGCACGGCGAGTATTCGAGTCTCGCGGAGAAGGGCAAGATGGGCCATGGCGCCGAGCGGTTCAACGTGGAGCCGCGGGGCTACAAGGACCAGATTCAGATCTTCTCGCCGGACATCAAGATCAGCCCGCACGCCCGCCCCCTGAAATTCACCCTCAGCAACCTCGACGCGCGAGACATCCTCTCTCTGACGAGCGGCGGTGGGAAGGTGCGACAACATCTCACGGCGCTCCGCAAGGCCCTCGACCTCCTTCGGCAATCGACCCGGGACTACAGCATGATGGACATCATCCGCGCTCTCGAGCGAGAGGACGATCCGCAGAACGCCTCCCTGATCGACGAGCTCGAGTACCTCGCGGAGGTCGACATCTTCGCTCGTGAGGGGACGCGGATCGACGAGCTCGTCGTGAAGGGCCGGACGACAATTATCGACCTGAAAGGCACTCCGCCCGATATCCAGGAGCTGATCGTGAACCGGCTCTGCACGGCGCTTTTCGAGCTCCGGAAGGTGAACAAGCTCCCCCCGATGATGCTCGTCGTCGAGGAGGCCCACAACTTCTGTCCACAGGTCGGGCAGGTCGCGTCGTCGAAAGTCTTCCGTACGATTGCGAGCGAGGGGCGGAAGTTCGGGCTCGGGCTGCTGATTGTGACGCAGCGCGCGGCGAAGGTCGACAAGAACGTCTTGAGTCAGTGCAACACGCAGATCATCCTGAAGGTCACGAACCCGAACGACTTGAAGGCGATCTCCTCGAGCGTCGAAGGCTTAACGCCGGGCATGGAAGAGGAGATTCAGCGTCTGCCGATCGGTGTCGCGATCGTCACGGGTGCAGGGCTCCAGATGCCGATGATGGTTGAGGTGCGGCCCCGGGAGACCCGCCATGGCGGGGAGAGCGTCAAGGTCATCCCGGACTGACGGCCCTCGGAACTCTTATCCGCGCACACCGATGCCACCACGATGGACCTCGCCGCCCTCGTCGACAAGGACATCCGCCTCACGGACCACGCCCTCGCGAAGGTCGCGATCGCGCCACCCGTGAAATCCCACCTCCGGAAGGTCGCCGAGGATTTCCTGTCAATGGCCCGCGCGTACGCCGAGGACGCAAAACACTTCCGCGACAAGGGCGAACTCGAAAAGGCTCTCGCGAACATCAACTACGCGCACGGCTGGCTCGACGCGGGCGCCCGCCTTGGCCTCTTCGACGTCGGAGGCGACGATCGCCTGTTCACACTCGCGGAATGACGACCCGCTTCAGACCACTCGTGCCCCCTCGTTGTCGACGCGGCAGCGGTACACCGTTCCGTAGCTGCGCAGGACCGTGGCGGCGAGTTCCCCGCCGACCGCGAACACGGAGTGGCCGAGCATCGACATGCTCGCGCGACCGTACGCCCGCATGGCCTCGACGCACTCCCGCACCTTCGCGGATGCCAAGCCCGTCTCGAAGGCGAATGTCCGTCCGAGGTCGAACATTGCCTCGAACGAGGGACTCCTCTCGAAGGCCTCAAGGCATCGGAGCCCGACGGTCCGAATGGTTTCCATCATCTTCGGGTTCGCGAGGACCGTCCCCTTAACGAATGGCGGGCCGACGGAGCACAGAAATATCTCGGAATCGACGGTGAACCGTCGGACGAGGCCATGAGGCGATGCGCCCGGCCGCACGCGGAGGTCCATTCCTCCCGTTGCCTGCGGCATCACGTCCCCCAGGCCGGTCCCCGACTCCACGTCCGCCCGATGGGCAATCGCGACGAGATCATCGGGGCTCCTGCCAAGGTCCAAGGCCTCGTTGAGCGCGAGGACCGTGCTCAGCGCACCTGCGCCGCTCATCCCGAAGCCCTGGGAGATCGGGAGCTGCACCGTCTGGAGGATCTGCACCTCGTACCCGCCATCCCCGACGAGGAGCTTCGCAGCCCGCTCCGTCGTCACCGCACGCGTGCGGTCGTCGTTGAGGAACACGTCGATTGATGCAGTGCGGGATTCGCGCGCGCGGGCGACCGTGTGGACGCCGAGCGTCGTGCACAGGCCGACACCGCGGGAGCCCTTCTTCTCCGGATCCGGGTCGTCGTAGCCGACGAAAAAGGCCGTCACGTGGCCCGGGGCGAACGCCTCACCCTGGAAGGCCATGGAGCACGGCCCTCCAAATCCTCTCGGCCGCGAGGGCCTTCGACCCCGCGAATGCCTCCGCCCGTCCCTTTCGGTCGAGAATCACGATCGCGGTCTTGTCCTTCCCGACCCGGGTGACGTCGTTCGCGACGATGATGTCGAGCCCCGCTTCCTTCAGGAGGGCGATTGCACGGGACTTCAGCTCGGCATCCTTCACGCGCGCCTCCGCTTTGAATCCGACGAGGACCTTCGAGCCGCGCCGAAGCGCGGGCAGCACCTTCGGTGTGGGCTTGAGGTCGAGCGTAACGTCGCCCTTCCGGGACGGGATCTTCCCCTTCTCCTTACGTGGCGCGAAGTCGCTGATCGCGGCGGGAACGATGCACACGTCCGCCTTCATCGACTTCGCCATCGCGGCGAGGTCCGCCGTTGTCTCGAATGTCTTGGCGGGGATATAGTGTGGCGCGGGGCTCTGGTGGCGGCCGAGCCACAGCTCGACGTCCGCTCCTTTCTCGAACGCCGCCTTCGCGAGTTCCACCCCCGTCTCGCCCGTGGACCGATTCGTGACGATCCGGATATCGTCGATGGGCTCCGCCGTGGCGCCCGCCACGACGACGACGCGCTTGCCCGCGAGCTCCCGAGTCCCGAGCCGCCGAATCACGCGCTCGACGATCTCCTCGAGGTCCGCGAGCTTCGCCTTCTCCTCCTCGAGCTTCGGTGCCACGAACTCGACGCCGTGCTTCTGAAGCGTGCGGATGTGGGCCGCCACGATCGGGTTCGCGTACATCGTCTCGTGCATCGCGGGCGCGATCATGATCGGGATTCCTGCGCCCAGTGCGTTCTGCGCGAACGTCGCAACGGTCGTGTCGTCGATTCCCATCGCAATCTTCGCGATCGTGTTCGACGTTGCGGGCGCGATGAGGAGCAGATCGGCGCGACCGTGGGTGCCGACGAGCTCGATGTAGGGGACCGTCCCGTCGAACTTGGTTATCGGACTCACGCCCGTGGCGAACTGGAGAGCGTTCGGGTGAAGGATCTCCATCGCGTCCTTTGACAGGACGGGAACGACCTCCGCGCCATGGCGGATCAGCTCCCGCGCGAGCTTCACGGTCTCCACGGCGGCGATGCTTCCCGTGACGGCGAGGACGATCGTCTTGCCCTTCAGCCGCTCCGATTTTGCCCCGTGAATGCGCTTCGCGGGATGCACGGCGCGACGATTCCCAGGCGTCGATTTATACCTATGTCCCCCGCTCAACAACCTTTAAGGTCGCTGAAGGGCCATTCATCCCCGGAGGGATTTCTTGGCTTCCGCATCTCCCGCAACCGCACACGACACACCATCCGCTCATCCGCCCGGCCGGTCGAATTCGACCGCTCTCTTACTGTCCGGAATTCTGATTGGTACTCTCGTCTTCGGCGGTCTACTCGCGTTCCACGTGGCAATGACGATCGCGCCACCCGCCTCGCCGTATCAGACCCTGGACCCGCCAACCGTGGCCTATCGGAGCACAGTCCGCTCGCTGAGCCTCATCTTCGGCATCCTCATGGATCTCGCGGTCGCCGGGAGCATCGTCGTCTCGTGGTATGTCGCCACATCGCCGTCCGACCGTCCCGAGTCCGTGCGGCGGGGCTTCCTGATCTTCTCCGCGGCTTTCCTGATCGCGTGGCTCTTCCTCTCGATGACGTTCTTCTTGAGCCTGCGATACCTCTGACCCGGCGTGGTGGGCTGGCGGGCCGGGGGCGGGGCCAACCTTTAATCCGCCCTCACGGTTCGTCGCCCGGTTCCGCCATGGACTATCAGGCCCTTCTCGAGGAGCTGTATCGCCTCCAGCGGTTCGGCATCAAGCTCGGCCTCGATACGATCACGGAGCTCCTCGGCTACATGGGCAACCCGCACCGTCGGTTCAAGACCGTGCACGTCACGGGTACAAACGGGAAGGGATCCGTGTGCGCGTACATCGCCTCCGTCCTCGGGAGGGCGGGCTACCGCGTCGGCCTGTACACGTCGCCGCACCTCATTCGGTTCAACGAGCGTATCGTGGTCGACGGCCAGGAGATTTCGGACTCGGACGTCGCCCGGATCTACGCGGAGATGCAGCCCGCCATCGGAAGGACCTCTGGCGGCTCGAATGTCAAGCAGCCGACTTTCTTCGAGGTCACGACCGCCATGGCGTTCCACTACTTCGCGGAGCGCAAGATTGACATCGGAGTTATCGAGGTCGGGATGGGCGGCCGGATGGACGCGACGAACGTGATCCATCCCCTCGTCGCGGTCCTCACGCGGATCGGCCTCGAGCACACGGAGCATCTCGGGAAGAGCGAGGATCGCATCGCGCGGGAGAAAGCAGGGATCATCAAGCCAGGCTGCCGCGTCGTGACGGTCGACCAGCCGACCTTCCCGATCATCGCGGCGCAGGCCTCCGCCATCGGATGCCCGGTGACCGTCGTAGGGCGGGACGTGCGGTATCACCGCCTCAGCTTCGATCGGAGCGGCCAACGAATACGGATCGAGGATGGCGGGAGCATGGACCTCGACATCCCGCTCCTCGGATCCTATCAGCCGGAGAACGCTGCGATTGCGTTCGCGGCGATTCGCGACCTCATTCGGATGGGTATGAGGATTTCCGACGACGCGATTATGGCGGGATTCCGGGAGACGTCCTGGCCCGGCCGCATGCAGATCGTTCGGTCGAACCCGACCGTCATCGTGGACGGCACGCACAACGCGCCCGGAGTTCCCGCCCTGGCGGCATCCCTGCGAGAACTGTTTCCCGGGGAGAAGTTCGTGTTTGTCCTCGGCATCCTCGACGACAAGGACCTGAAGGCGTTCGCCGACCCACTCGGCCCGCTCACCTCCCGCCTCGTGATCGCGAAGCCAGAGACACATCGAGCCTACCCGCCGTCGGAGATCGCACGTGCGTTCGCGGGCTACGTTTCCGACCCTCTGCTCGTTCCGAAGGTGTCCGAGGCGATGGACCGTGCAATCGAGTTGGCGGGTCCCGACCGCATCGTCGTCGTGACGGGTTCGATCTACACTGCGGGGGAGGCGCTTGCGCATCTCAAGGGGCGCCAAGGTTGAGCGGGTCCTCTCGGACCTGGCCCGGCGCTACCTTGGCGCGGACCCTCGGATTGGCGAGGGCACCGCGCTCGCGAAGATCACCGCGGAGACGGACGACCCGTTCAAGGTCCTCATCGGGACGATCCTGTCCCAGCGAACGCGGGACGAAATGACGGAGATCGCCTCCCGCCACCTCTTCGCGAAATACGGGAACGCCCGCGCGCTCGCGAGTGCGCCGGTGGGAGAGGTCGAGCGATTAATCAAACCCGTCGGCTTCTACCGTCAAAAAGCGCGCCAGCTCCGGAACGTAAGCCAGGTCCTGTTGGACCGGCACGATGGGATTGTCCCGAATACGTACGAGGACCTCATCGCGCTCCCGCAGGTCGGTCCGAAGACCGCGAACTGCGTCCTGGTGTACGGGTACGGCGTCCCCGCGATGCCGATCGACACGCACTGCCACCGCGTCCCGAACCGGATCGGTCTGATCCGGACGAACACGCCGGAGGAGACCGAGGAGGCCCTGAAGCGTATCATCCCTAAGGACAACTGGCTCTACGTGAACGAGTGGTTCGTCCGGTTTGGGAAAGAGATCTGCAAGCCAATCGGCCCGCGATGCGACCTCTGCTCGTTCACGTCGTTCTGCACATATTACCGGACGAGGAGGCGGGCGCGATGAGAATCGACGCAATCTCTTTCTCGGTCCTCGAGGTCCCACGCCGGGAACCGTTCGTGATCGCGAGCGGGTCCGCAACGACCGCGACGAACGTGCTCGTTCGGATTGAGGGCGGGAGCTTCCTCGGGGTCGGGACCGCGTGTCCGAACACCGTGACAATGGAGACGCGGGACACCGTCGTGGCCGCGCTCAACGCACTGGCTCGGGCCCTCAAGGGCGAGGAGTTTGAGACCGTCCCCGCGTTCGTGGACGCCATGGACGTGGCGTTGCCCGGGAACCCCTCCGCGAAAGCGGGCCTGGACATCGCGTTTCATGATGCGCTCGCAAAGGACCGCGGCGTTCCACTCTACCGACTCCTCGGCGGCGGGTTCCGCGAGTCGTTCCCCACGGACATGACAATCGGAATCCTCGATCTCGAGGCGACCGTTGCGCGGGCGCGCCACTGGGTCCGTGAAGGCTTCCGCGCGCTGAAGATCAAGGTCGGTCTCGATCCGGCGGACGACCTCGAGCGGCTCCGGGCAGTCCGGGAGGCCGCGGGCCCGACGATCGAGCTGCGGGTCGATGGCAATCAGGGGTTCTCCCTCGAGGACGCCCTTAGATTCGGGCCCCCGCTCGCGGACCTCGGCGTCGTCGTGTTCGAGCAGCCGCTCCCGGCGACCGATCTGAACGGGATGAAGGTCCTCACGGAGAACTGCCCAGTGCCCGTGATGGCGGACGAGATGGTCCTCACGCCGAAGGACGTCATGCGAGTTCGCTGGGGCGGGTGTGCAAAGGCGGTGAACCTGAAGCTGATGAAGCATGGCGGAATCGAGCGAGCGATCGAGGTCAACACGGTATGCGAGTCCGCGGGATTCCCGACGATGGTCGGCTGCATGGGCGAGTCCGTCGTGTCGATTGCCGCCGGCCTGCACTTCGCCCTCTCGAGGCGGAACGTGAAGTGGGCGGACCTCGACTCGCACTTTCAGCTACTCCGGGACGCTGCAGAGCCCTTGCGGTTCGAGGCGGGGATGCTCCATGCGCCATCGGGTCCAGGGCTTGGAATTCGGGTCGACGACACGCTGTTCGCGTGACGCGCTCCCCCTCTTTTCGCGTCGTTCGACGGCGCAAACGCTTTCATTCAGCCCCTCCTCCCGGGGCACGGGCGATTTCGTGACTCTCGGCGAAGTGTTCGTTTCCATTGACCGGCATCTCGACGACTCCCTCGCGGCCCTGCAGGAGTTCTGCCGGATTCCGAGCATCTCCGCGGAGAAGCGGTCACAGCCAGAGGCCGCGGCGTTCGTGCGTAAGCTACTCGGAGGCCTCGGAATCGAGGCCCGCGAATACCCGACCGCGGGCGGGCCACCCGTGGTGTACGGCGAGCTTCACGTCGGAAGCGACCGACCGACGATCCTTCTGTACAACCACTACGATGTGCAGCCGGTCGATCCCCTCGACGAGTGGACAACGGATCCCTTCGACCCCGTCCTTCGGGATGGCAAGCTCTATGCACGGGGGAGCGGGGACACGAAGGGAAACATCGTCGCGCAGGTTGCGGCGGTCAAGTCGTTCCTCGAGGTCCGCGGGGGCCCGCCATGCAACGTCAAGTTCGTGATCGAGGGCGAGGAGGAGGTCGGCAGCCCGCACTTCCGCTCTTTCGTAGAGGCGAACCGCGACCTCTTGAAGGCCGACGGCGCGACGATCGAGGGCGGGGAGCATTCGATGCGCGGGGTCCCCAAGATCGAGTTCGGCTGCAAGGGGACGCTCTACGTCGAGCTCAAGTGCCGGTCGGCGGCGGTCGACCAGCATAGCATGTGGGCGCCGATTCTGCCGAATGCCGCGTGGCGCCTCATCGCTGCACTCAATACGCTCCGCGACGCGCAGGGCAAGGTCCTGATCCCCGGCTGGACGGCAACCGCGATGAGGCCAACGAAGGAGCACCTCCGATACCTCAAGAAGGCGGAGTTCCGGGAGAAGGAGCTCCTCCGGGCCTGGGGGATCCGGGTGCCGCTCGTGAAGAAGTCGGGGACCGACCTCCTCCAGCACGCCCTCTTCTCGCCGACGTGCACGATCTGCGGCTTCGCGTCCGGCTATCAAGGGCCCGGCACGAAGACCGTGAACCCCTCCCTTGCGAGCGTGAAGCTCGACTTCCGCGTCCTCCCCGGGATGCGGACGGCGGACCAGCTGAAGAAGTTGAAGCGCCATCTGAGGGCACGGGGATTCGGGGACATCGAGGTCACGTTCCACGACGCACTCGAGGCGAGCGCGACCCCCTACGAGACGCGGATTGCGCAGGCCTGCATTGGGGCGGCGCAGGATGTGTACGGTCGGCCTCCCGACGTTTGGCCCTGGAGCTTGGGGGCGTCCGCCACGGGATTCTTCAACGACATCGTCGGCGTCCCCTCCATCAGCGGACCCGGAGTGAGCTACGAGGCGAGCGGCTATCATGCGCCGAACGAACACATTCGGATCGAGGACTTCCGGAACGGGTCGAAGTACGTCGCGGCGCTGCTCGCACGGTTCTAACGCGTCCCCCGAAGGACGTCCGCGACGACCTCTCCCCGCCGCGGCTGGGACCCACGGCCGAGGCCGGGGAAGTCGATCGCCTCAATGGGCACATCAAGTTCCGTCCGGTAGCCGTCCACCGCCTTTCGGTATTCGAGGGAGAGAAGGTCGATGACCCGCTGCGGACGGGCTTTCGCGAGGTACGACGCGAGAAGTCCGGGAAGGCCGTTCTGCCTCCACCAGCCATGGAGGGTTCCGAGGCCCGGAAGGTTCTCCGCCATGGAGAAACCGTAGCCGCGGATTGGCTCGCGGGACAGCGCGATGCCGTAGAGGGCGGACACAATCGCGACCTCGACGCCATCCTTTCTTCGTTCCCAAGCCTCCCGCGGGATGTGGCGGTACATGTTCCCGTCGTACCGGACGTACGCGGGCATGAGCTCGACGGCCTTCTTCGCATCCGGATCGAGGTCCGGACCCAAAGGAAGTTTCGCCGCGGACGCGACGGCCGTTCGTAGGGCTGTCAGGCGGACAGCGTCCTCGCCGGTCATCTCCCTGGCAATCAAGGGTCCCGCCCCGCCACCGGCTCCCTTCCGCTTCCGAGTGGAGTCCGGAATGAGCGCGAGGACGCGTAGCGCACCCATGGCGGGCTCGGATGGACCGCCCCTCGCATAGACTTTCGGGAAGTGGAACCTTCATGCACCCCGCGGCCTTCGGTGGACGCATGATCGATCCCGCCGACCGCCAGAAGGTCTACTCGGTTCTTGAGTCCCGCTTCGACGATTTCGTCCGGGAGCTGTCCGAGTACGTCCGAATCGCGACGATCTCCGCGCACGGCGCGAAGTTCCAAGAGGGAGCTGACGCGACCCGTAAGATCCTCGAGTCCCATGGCGCAAGAGTCCGTCTCCTCCCCGAGGAGGGCGGTCCGCCCGTCGTCGTTGGCGAGATCGAGGAGGACCCTACGCTTCCGTGGATCATTCTCTACAACCACTACGACGTCCAGCCGGTCGATCCGGTGGGCGAGTGGAAGTCGGACCCGTTCGAACCCGTCTTGAAGGACGGGAAGTTGTACGCTCGCGGGGTCGACGATACGAAGGGGAACACGGTCGCGGAGGCGTTCGCGGTCGAGGCGATTCGCGACGTGCATGGCGCGCTTCCCGTGAACGTGCGGTTCCTCATCGACGGCGAGGAGGAGATGGGGAGCCCCCACATGCTGCCCTTTGCGGACGCGCATCCGGAGCTCTTCAGCGGCATCGGCGCGACGATCGAGGCGGCGAACCACACGATCGATGGGAGGCCATCGTTAAGCCTCGGCTCGAAGGGGATTCTGTCCGTCGAGATCGAATGCCGGACGGCGGACGTCGACCAGCATTCTTCCCTCGCGACGGTGATTCCGAACCCCGCCTGGCGGCTGAATGCCTCTCTTCGGACCGTGCGGAGTGAGAGCGGGAAGATTCTCATCCCGGGGTTCACGGACGGCGTCCCGCCTCCGGACCCGGAGATCCTCCGATACCTGAGGAAGAACACGTTCGACCCGCTCGTCTACAAGGACACGTATGGAGTTCGCGAGGTGATGGGCGGGCGGACGAAGTATCAGCGCCTGAAGCATCACATGTACGGGACGACCTGCACGATCGACGGCATTTGGAGCGGCTACACGGGGGAGGGCCACAAGACCGTGAACCCCGCCGTCGCGCACGCGAAGCTCGACTTCCGTCTCTTACCGGGCCAGCGCCCCGACGCAATCTTCGACAAGCTCGTTGCTCACCTCCAAGCGAAAGGGTTCGGCGATTTGAAAGTCGAGAAGCACTCCGTCTTCGAGCCCGCCTCCTCGTCGATTCACGAGCGATTCCCGCAGGCGATCCTCGCGGCGGTCCGCGAGGTGTATGGGACGGAGCCGAACGTCTTCCCGTGGTCCGCAGGGTCGTCGACGACGTGGTACTTCACCCGCGTCGGCACGCCCGCGCCCCATCCCCCCGGCGTTGGATACACCGGAAGCCGGGCTCACGCGCCGAACGAGCACATCCGGCTCGATGACGCGCGCAGGGCAATCAAGGGGATGGCAGGGATGATCATGGCGTTGTGATGGCCGTTGAGCCCCACCGCATTTTCTAAGGCTTCGGTGCAGCGCGAATCGCCAGGTCCTGCTCCTCTTCCTCGATGAGCCGAGCAACCGCCACGACCTCGTCGCCCTCCTCGAGGCGCTGGAGTCGCACGCCCCGTGTCGCACGGCCCTTGACGCTGATATCGCTGACCGGGCAGCGGATCACGACCCCCGCCTTCGTCGTCACAAGGAGGTGCTCCTCGGGCCGCACGATCTGGACCGTCACGACGTGCCCCTTCGCGTACTTCGGGCTCGTTGTGCGGACACCCTTCGAGCCGCGGCGGGTCTTCCGGTACTCCGCAAGCGTCGTGCGCTTCCCGAAGCCGCTGCTGAGGACCGTGAGGAGCCCCCGCTCCGAGTCCTTCGAGAGGGCCATCGAAACGACTTCGTCGCCGGTTCGCACACGCATCCCCGCCACGCCCGCGGCCGTGCGGCCCATCGGCCTGACCTGGGAAATCGGGAACCGGTTCGCGTACCCGCCCGCGGACGCGAGGATGACCTCCACGTCCCCGTTCTCTATCTGGACGTCGATGAGCTCGTCACCCTTGTTTAGCGTGATCGCGCGGATTCCCGAGACTCGGATGTTCTGGTACTCCGCGAGGCTCGTTCGCTTGATCCGCCCCTTCTTCGTGACGAAGACGAGGTACCTGTCCTCCGTGAAGTCCCGCGTCGGGATCATCGCCTCGATCTTCTCGTTCGGTTCGAGGCGCGGGAGGAGGTTCACAACTGGCTTCCCCTTCGCGTATCGTCCCGCGAGGGGCACCTTGAACGCCTTCAGCTTGAACACCTTCCCGAGGGATGTGAAGAACAGGATGTAGTCGTGCGTGGAGGCGACGAACAGATTCACGACGAAGTCCTCCTCCTTCGTCTCCATCCCCGTGACGCCCTTCCCACCGCGCCGCTGCTTTTTGTACGCGTCCACGGACAAACGCTTGATGTAGCCCGTGTTCGTGATCGTGACGACGTTGTCCTCCTCCAGAATGAGGTCCTCGACCTCCATCTCTTGGGCCTGCATCTGGATCGCCGTGCGGCGGCCGTCGCCGTATTTCTCCTTGAGCTCGCTGAGGTCCGTTTTGATGATTTCAAGGACCCTCTCCTTCGATCCGAGGATGCCCTCCAGGTCCGTGATCGTCTTCTTGAGCTGGTCCTGCTCCGTCCGGAGGGCTTGGGTCTCGAGGCCCGTGAGCTTCCGGAGGGACATGTCGAGGATTGCCTTCGCCTGTTCCTCGCTCAGGAGATAGCGGTTGCTGAGCTGGTTCGAGGCGTCCTCGCCGTCGCGGGCCCTGCGGATGAGCCGGATCACCTCATCGAGGTGGTCGATGGCGGTGAGGAGCCCCTCGACGATGTGCTCCCGTTGGCGTGCCTTGTTCAGGTCGAACTGCGTCCTCCGGCGTACGACCTCGATCCGGTAGTCTACATACGATTGCAGGAGCTCTCGGAGCCCGAGGACCTTGGGCTCGCCGTCCACGAGGGCGAGGTTGATGATCCCGAACGTCGAATCCATCTGGGTGTGGTGGTACAGCTGGTTCAGGACGACGTCTTCGATCGCGTCCCGCTTCAGCTCGAGGACGATCCGCATCCCTTCGCGGTCGGACTCGTCCCGGAGATCCGTGACCCCCTGGATCCTCTTCTGCTTGACGAGGAGCGCGATCGATTCGACGAGGGAGGCCTTGTTCACGAAGTACGGGATCTCCGTGATCACGATCCGGATCTTGTCCCCCTTCGCTTCCTCGAACCCCGCCTTCGCGCGGAGGCTAATCAGGCCGCGCCCCGTGGAGTACGCTTCCGTGACGCCCGCGACTCCGTAAAGGATTCCGCGTGTCGGGAAGTCCGGACCGCGGATCGGCCCCGTCTCCGGGTTGTAGAGATCCGAGAGGGTCGCGTTCGGATTTTCGATCAGGACGATGAGGCCGTCGACGATCTCGCCGAGGTTGTGCGGCGGCATGTTCGTCGCCATCCCAACAGCGATTCCGGTCGAGCCGTTCACCAGGAGGTTGGGGACCTTCGCGGGGAGTACCAAGGGCTCCTTCTGTGTGCCGTCGAAGTTGTCGGCCCATTCGACCGTGTCGTTGTCGATGTCCTGGAGAAGCTCTTCAGCGACTTTCGACAGCCGGCACTCCGTGTACCGCATCGCGGCGGGCTCGTCCTCCGTGCTCCCCCAGTTCCCCTGTCCCTGGATTAGCGGGTATCGCAGTGAAAAGTCTTGGACCATCCGGGCGAGTGAGTCGTAGATCGCTATGTCCCCATGAGGATGGTATCGGGCAAGACAGGTTCCCACTACCCGGGCAGACTTCTTGAACTGGGCCCCGGACGACATCCCCTCTTCCCGCATGGTGTAGAGGATCCTCCTCTGGACCGGCTTCAAACCGTCCCGCGCATCGGGTAGCGCCCGCCCGACGATCACGGACATCGCGTAGTCGATGTACGAGCGCTGCATCTCCTGCTCAATCGGCTGGGGGCGGATGCGCGCGCCCGGTTCCTGCTGGGCTTTGTCCGGCATGGTCCCCCTAGATGTCGAGGTTCACGACGTCCTTCGCGTGCTGCTCGATGTATTGCCGACGCGGGCCCACCGCCTCGCCCATCAGGACGGAGAAGAGCGCGTCCGCCGCGGCCGCGTCCTCGATCGTGACCTGCTTCAGGATCCGCCTCGCGGGGTCCATCGTCGTTTCCCACAGCTCCTCCGCGTTCATCTCCCCGAGGCCCTTGTACCTCTGATACACCACGCCTTTGTCCCCGAGCTGCTTCGCGAGGTCCTCCCTCTGCTTCTCCGTGTACGCGTAGTGGGTCTCCTTCCCCTTCCGTATCTTGTACAGCGGTGGTTGCGCGATGTACACGTAGCCTGCGTCAATCATTGGCTTCATGTACCGGAAGAAGAGCGTGAGGAGGAGGGTCGTGATGTGCTGGCCATCCACGTCAGCATCAGCCATGGTCACTATCTTATGGTACCGGACCTTCTCGAGTACGAACTCCGGCTGTACCCCCGCGCCGATCGCGGTGATCAGCGCGCGGATCTCCTCGTTCTTCAGCATCTGGTCGAGCCGTGCCTTCTCCACATTCAGGATCTTCCCCTTCAGCGGGAGAATCGCCTGGAACTCGCGCTTCCGGCCCGCCTTGGCACTCCCCCCCGCGCTCGGGCCTTCCACGACAAAAATTTCCGACTTCGCGGGATCCCGCTCCTGGCAGTCCGCGAGCCTCCCCGGGAGGTTGAACCCCTCGAGGAGCCCCTTGCGGCGGGTGAGCTCCCGCGCCTTCCGCGCGGCCTCTCGCGCCTGTGCCGCGAGGACCGCCTTCTGGAGGATCGTCTCCGCGGCCTTCGGGGTCTCGTTCAGGAACTCCATGAGCTTCTCGTACACGCCGGAGTCCACGATTCCCTTCATCTCGGAGTTCCCCAGTTTCATCTTCGTCTGCCCCTCGAACTGGGGCTCGGGAATCTTGATCGAGAGGATCGCCGTGAGGCCCTCGCGGCAGTCGTCGCCGTCGAGGCTCTCCCCGCTCTTCACGTACTTGTTTCCTTTCGCGTAGTTGTTCAGCGACCGGGCGAGCGCCGACTTGAAGCCGATCAGGTGTGTGCCGCCCTCGATCGTGTTGATGTTGTTCACAAACGTGTGGATCGACTCCGCATACCCGTCGTTCCACTGGAGCGCGGCCTCGATCTGCACGCCGTTGACCTCCTTCGTCAGGTAGATCGGCGGGTCGTGGAGTGGCGTCTTCCCGCGGTTGATCCACTTCACGTACTCGGCGATGCCTCCTTGGAACTGGAAGACATCTCCGCGGCTGTGGATCGTATCCGTGATCACGATTCGGAGGCCCTTGTTCAGAAACGCGAGTTCGCGGAGCCGCGTCGCGAGCGTCTCGAAGTCAAACTCCGTTGTTTCGAAGATCTGTCTGTCGGGTTTGAACGTGATGACCGTTCCCGTGCCCTCCGCCGGTCCAATCGGCTGGAGGTCTGCGGCCTTCTCGCCACGCTCAAAGCGAATCTTCCATTCCTTGCCGTCGCGGCGGATCCGCGCCTCGAGCCACTCGCTAAGCCCGGTGACGACGCTCAGGCCGACCCCGTGAAGGCCTCCGCTCACGCGGTACAACTTCCGCTCGAACTTCGCGCCCGCGTGCATGCGGGACATCACGAGCTCCGCGGCGGGCACGCCAAACTTCGGGTGGACGTCGACGGGGATTCCGCGTCCATCGTCCGCGACCGTCACGGAGCCGTCGCCGTTGATCGAGACCTGGATGTTCTTGCAGAATCCCACCATCGCTTCGTCGATCGAATTGTCCACGACCTCGTGGACGAGGTGGTGCAACCCCCGTTCGTCGAGGCTGCCGATATACATCGCGGGGCGCTTTCGGACGGCCTGAAGGCCCTCCAAAACTTGGATCGATTCCGCGTCGTACGCGACCGGTTCCGAGCCTCCTTGTTCCATCTATTTCACACCAATTTCGAAACCGACTTCGGTATCGGATTTAGCCCTCTTCGCACCCCATCCCGAAGTCCCGGTTCGATAAGGAACTGCGGTGTATAAAGGTGCCGTCCTCCTGTCCTATGGAGAAAACGACGGTTCCGAACGAGGGTTTTTCCTTATATACCCCTTTAAATACTCTCGACCTCGTCGAAGGGGCCCTGTTATCAGTGTTGGGAACAGGGTGAATTGCACGTCTCCGCGGCCTTACCGGAGCTTCCACCGGACACCGTCTTTCGTGTCCTCCAAGACGACGCCGAACTCCGCGAGCCGAGTCCGGATCGCATCGGACATCGCAAAGTCCTTGCGCGTTCGCGAGTCCTCGCGGAGCTTGACGATCAAGTCGAGAAGGGCCGCCATCCGTCGCTCTGCGTCCGCCTGCGTCGGCGGGAAAATCGCGAGAACTTCGTCGAACGTGCGGAACGCCCCCAGGGCCTCCACCGCGGCCCCGCGGCCGATCCCCGTGTCGATCGCGCGGTTCGCCGCGGTCACGAACTCGTAGACTGCCGCGATTGCCTCGCGGGTGTTGAAGTCGTCGTCCATCGCCTCCGTGAACTCCCGCGTCGCAGTTGCAGCGGCAGACTGCAACGGAGTGTCGCCGGGGCCCGTCTCGCGATCGGCTCGCTCCTCGGCGCGCAAGCTTTCGTACGCTTCGCGGATCCGACGGTACGCGACCCTTGCCTCGTCGAGGCCCTCAAGCGTGAAGTCGATCGGAGAGCGGTAGTGCGCGTTCAGCAGGAAGAACCGCAACTCCTCCTGGGAGACCCGCTTGAGCGCGTCCCGCACGCTCCAGAAGTTCCCGAGGGATTTGTGCATCTCTTCCCCCTTTACCATGAGCATGCCACCGTGCATCCATGTCCGCACGAACGGGGCCACGCCCGTGAACGACTCTGCCTGCGCGATCTCCGCCTCGTGGTGCGGGAACTTCAGCTCGCTCGCCCCGCCATGGAGGTCGTACTGCGGCCCGAAGTGGTGGATCGTGATTGCGGTATCCTCGATGTGCCATCCCGGCCGTCCCGGGCCCCAAGGGCTCGGCCATCCGGGCTCTCCGGGCTTCTGGGCCTTCCATAGGGCGAAGTCCGCCGGATTTCGCTTCCGCTCATCGACCGCGACGCGTGCTCCGGGCAGGTGCTCCTCGACCTTCTGGCCCGACAGCTTGCCCCAACCCTGGAACCTCGTCGTGTCGAAGTACACACTCCCGTCGGCGACGTACGCGAAGCCCTTCTCGATGAGGCCATGGATCTGCGCGATGATCTCCGGCATGTAGTCCGTCGCGCGGGCGTACAGGCTCACGGAGTCGCATCGAAGGGCGGTCATCGCGTCCATGTAGTCCTTCCAAAATTCCGACACGATCTCTTTCCAGCCCCGCTTCCACGTTTCCATCTTGGTGATGATCCGGTCCTCGATGTCCGTGATGTTCTGGAGGTAGAACACGGAGTAGCCCTTGTGCCGGAGATACCGCGCGACGACGTCGAACGCGACGTACGTTTTCGCATGGCCAACGTGGGTCAGATCGTGGGGCGTGATCCCGCAGACGAACATCGTGACGCGGTTCCCTCGGAGGGGGACGAACTCCTCCTTCTGGCGGGTGAGCGTGTTGTAGATTCGGAGCGCCATGCGCGCCGTGCGCATTCAGGCGGGCGGTATTAAGGTTAGGGAGCTGTCGGAGCCGATGGCGGACCCGGGCTTTAGCGGGGCTTCTTCATCACGCCGTGAAAGTAGGCGTGGAGGATCTTCGCCTCGCCCGTCCGCATGATCTCCGAAAGGGTGGACTTCGAGACGCCGAGCTTCTTTGCGAGCTGCGTGAGGTTCACCTTCTTGGGGTACTCGAAGAACCCGAGCTTATACGCGAGGCTGATGACGGACTGCTGGCGGTCTGTGAGAAGGCCCGCCGCTCTCGCACTCCGGATTGATGCGATCTCCACAGCGAGCCCTCGCTGCCTTAGAGTTGCAACAAGGTTCTTCACCGCCGCGCGGTCCGGCGCGAGGATGTGCCACTCGAGGCCGCCCGCCTTCGCCGCGGTCGCGTCCGTGAGGAAGCACTCCGACTCCGCGAGGGCGTGGCACGCCCGGCAGTCCCGGACCTGTAACGTCGCGAGAATCTTCCCCTTTTGAGGTACGATTGCTTGGACGTCCACGATGTCCGGGTTGCTTCGAAGGGCCTCCACGATCGCGGATGGATCCGATTCCCCAGGCTCAACCTCGACGAAGCTTTGGAGGAGCCCGTCCCCGAGCTGCTTCTGTTCGACGACGTTCACAGTTGCCTGCATCCGGTCCGTGAGGAGGGTGACCCAGCTGCAGGGAAGGTGGACTCGGAGCGATGCCTCGATCACAACGCCGCGTTGAACCCTCCACTCCCATAAATAAGCGAGGGCATCGAAGCGGCGGTGAGACTCGATGTACGTCTCGATCCGGTTCTGCCCGGGAGCGGTTATCGCGGGCCGCCGGCTATTGGACCCGGATCACGCCGACGGCCCCCACGCCCGTGTACGCGAAGCTGTGTGTCACGAACGGGTACAGACCGACGGCGGGGATCACGAGGCCATCTCAGGCGAGAGCCCGCTGGAAATCTTCAACCAAGTCCTCGATGTCCTCGATTCCAACGGAGAGGCGGACGAGCCCGTCCGTGATTCCCCGAGCTTCGCGCTCCTCCTTCGGCAACGACGCGTGGGTCATCGACGCGGGATGCTCGATGAGCGTCTCGACCCCGCCAAGGCTCTCCGCGAGAATCGCGACCTCGAGCTTTCGGAGGATCTCCAGGGCCTTCGAACCGTCCTCCAGGACGAAACTCAACATCCCGCCAGAGCGCCGCATCTGTCGTTTCGCAATCGACGACCCCGGGTGAGATGCGAGTCCGGGATACAGGACCCGCTCGACCTTCGGATGGCCCGCGAGAAACTTCGCGAGAGCTTCCGCGTTGTCGCAGTGCCTCTCCATGCGGACTGCGAGCGTCTTCACGCCTCGGAGCGCGAGCCAGCAGTCGAACGGGCTCGGCACGGCGCCGAGCGCATTCTGCGCGAACTTCAACCTCTCGTGGAGGTCGTTCCGCCGGGTCACGACCGCACCGCCGAGGATGTCCGCATGGCCGCCCAGGTACTTCGTGACAGAGTGGACCGCGAGGTCGATCCCGAGGGTCAGGGGCTGTTGAAGGTATGGCGACGCGAACGTGTTGTCGCACACGCTGATCGCGTTGTGCGCCTTCGCGATCACCGCGAGCTCCTTGAGGTCGACGACTTTCATGAGCGGGTTGGTGGGCGTCTCCGTCCAGATCATCTTCGTCTCCGGCCGGACCGCGTCCTCGACCGCGATGAGGTCCGTCATGTCCACGAAAGTCGACTCAACGCCGTAGTTCGACACGATCCGAGTGAAGATCCGGTACACCCCGCCGTAGCAGTCGTCGCTCACGACGACGTGGTCACCCTTCTTCAGGAGCGTGAGGATTGTCGTGATCGCGCCCATCCCGGAGCTGAAGCACAGGCCGTGCTTGCCCTCCTCGAGGGCCGCGAGGTTCCGCTCGAGGGCCGCCCGCGTCGGGTTCCCCGTCCGGCCGTAGACCCACTCCTGTTGGGCTTTCTGGCTGTACGTCGACGTCATGTAGATCGGAACGGTCACCGCGCCCGTTCGAGGGTCAGGCTCTTGGCCGACGTGGATCGCCTTCGTCGCAAACCGCATCGCGTTCCCCGCGCGGGCTAAGGTCGCGTCTCGTAAAAGGGTTGGTGTGGTGCGATCGGACGCTCCATTTCCGCTGGCCCCATTCTCGGATGTACCGTACATGCGGGGTATAGGAAATAACGTTAAGTCGTGCCATCGGATGCCATGCTTAGACGGGAACGGAAGGGACTTCGATGGTGACACAGAGCAAGTGGGCGACACGGTTTCTTGCGGCAGCGGTTATCCAAGGCGCGTTCGCGTTTCTTGTCATGAGCATCCTGTTGTATCTCGCTGTGTTCGGAACGCCGGCAGCGTCCCGAATTGTCGCGGGCGGCGGTGCCGGGACCTGGTTCGTCGTAGGCATCATCGCGTACGCGATCGTAGGCGTCCTTGGGATTGCCGTGAGTGCCTTGTTCTATCAACATCTCGAAGTAGTCCTCGAGAAGCCGTATGCCGGATGGAGGAACGGCGCGGCGTGGGCGCATCTAATCTTGGGCGGCGTCGTGGGGTCCGCGGCAGCTCTCCTCACGGCCTGGGGAGGATACACGGCCGGAGCCGCGCTCCTTCCGACCCAGTTTGGCGGTGGCGGGCGCGACTCGGCCTACGTGCACACGAACATCCTCGGCCCCCTCGTGATCCCGATCGCCGCGTTAATCGCGGTGACCCTCCTCGGGTTCTTCATCGGCGGCGTCGGCTACATGACGGCCTGGTGGTCGGCAAGGAAGAAGTAGGCCGACCGCCCGCGCCGGTTCCGACAAGGAGTGCGCGGCTTCGCACCCTCAGCGTTGGGCCTGACCGGACAGGTATTCGATGACGTCGATTCGGGTCACGATGCCTTCGATTTTCTCTGCGGTTCCCACGAGGACGGCGGGACTCCCCTTCTGGAGCAATGCGTAGACCCGGTCGAGTTCCGCACCGGGATCGACGATTGGGAACGGATCCTGCATGACGGTGCGGACGGGTGCCTCCCTGACGCGGGGATCCTCCACGAGCCGCCGCATCACGTCATCCTCGTGGACGCTCCCGACAACCTTCCCCTTGTCGAACACGGGCATCTGGGAGATGTCGTAGCTCCGCAGGCGGTCGACGGCCTCGCGGACCGACGCGGTTGTCTCGATCGACACCACGCCAGGGAGGATCTGCTCCTTCCGTCGGAGGATCTGCATGAGGGGTGCGACGGCCTCCTCGAGGAACCCCATCTCCCGAAGCCACTCCTCGTTGTGCGCCTTCGAGATATACCGGGCTCCCGTGTCCGGCAGCAGGACGACAAGGACGTGCTCAGGCTCGAGGTCCTCCGCGACCTTCAGGGCCGCGATGAGTGCGGCGCCCGCGGAGCTTCCCGCCAAGATCCCCTCTTCGCGCGCGAGGCGGCGGGCGATTAGGAACGCCTCTTTGTCCCCGACCTTGATGATGTCGTCGATGTACTCGAACCATGTCGTGTCCGGGATGAAGTCCTCGCCGATCCCCTCGATCTTGTACGTGTGGCTCTTCACGAGCTGCTTCGAGTAGAAGTAGTCCTTGAGGACGGACCCGAGCGGGTCGACGCCGATGACCTTGATTTTCGGGTTCTTCTCCTTCAGGAACTTCCCCGCCCCGCTGATCGTGCCCCCGGTGCCCATGCCGCACACGAAGTGCGTGATCGTCCCGTCCGTGTCCCGCCAGATCTCAGGCCCCGTCGTCCGATAATGGGCCTCCGGGTTTTTCGGATTCCGGTACTGATTTGGCAGTATCGAGTTCGGCGTCTCTTTGTGGAGCCGCTCCGCGACCCTGTAATACGAGTCAGGATGATCCGGGGAGACTGCCGTCGGCGTGACGACGACCCGTGCGCCGAACGCCTTCAGCATGTCGATTTTCTCGCGGCTCATCTTGTCCGGAATCGTAAAGATCGCCCGGTATCCGCGGATCGCGGCGACCATCGCGAGCCCCATCCCCGTGTTCCCGCTCGTCGGCTCGATGATCGTCCCGCCGGGCTTCAGCTGACCGCTGCGCTCGGCGTCCTCAATCATCGTGAGGGCAATCCGATCCTTCACGCTCCCGCCGGGGTTGAACATCTCGAGTTTCGCGAGGAGGAGGCATTTCGCGTCCTTCGCGATCTTCGGAAGGCGGACGAGGGGCGTGTCGCCGATCGTCTCCAAGATACTGTTGTAGAAGCGCATCGCGGGCACCAACGAGCCAGATTGGAACACAAAGCGCGACGCCGTATTTGAACCCGCCATGCTCCTTCAGGCGAGGGAGCCGCCCCGCCCCGAGAATGGATGCTGGGGGAGGCATCCGAACCCCCTTGAAACCGACCTGCAGTCGGTCATACTAGCCGCTCTGTCACCCCACTGCGAGGCGCCGTACCCTCGCTCGCGATCTAAAGGTTGGATGGGGGTGCTCGGCCGACTATCGGGGCCGATAACGGCCGCCTACTAATTTATCGAACCCTGTGCGCGTGCGAGGGGCAATGCCCATGATTGGGGACCCGGACCCGTGGATCCCTGACCTTCGCAACGCTTGAGGAGGCGTGACGGTGACCAGCGCATATCCGGGAGCCAACCTCAACGGTGGAGCGACGGTCTTGGAATCGGCGGGACCGGAATCGGAGCAACTTAAGGCGTTCCTTCGAATGAACCCTGAAGAGGGGTTCAACCTCGAGGCCCTTAACTCGATCGATCTGAAAGCCTTGGGGAGGGAGGCCCTTGGAGAGAAGCGGCTCTCGCTCGAGCTGATGCGAAAGGTGGAAGAGTTGCTGCCTCGCGTCCGGACCGAAACCGAGGACACCGTCCTCGTGGGACGGTTTCTTCGCAACAAAACGCTCGAGTGGTGTCAGCGCAGCCCTTCAGATCCCAGCTGGACCAGGAGGATGGCGGTTCGGTGGGGCGGAATCTTGCACGAGTCGAGGGTGCCCGGAGGCAGACTCACTTCGAAGCTTTCCGCTCGGCTGGAAATCCTGCACACGGAATGCGCGAAGGCGAGCGGCTGGGCCCGCAGTCTTCTTCGCAGTGCGGTTCGCGGAAAATTACTAAACAGAACCTTGAAGCGCCGTCAGCACCTGGTACCGCATGTCGCTCAGGCGTACCTCGACGACCTAGCCGCGATCAGCCGCCACGGTTATCGACCTTTCTCCCTGGAGCGGCTGAGCGAGCTTGCGCGGAAAATCGGCATCGCGGAAGTGAACATGACATTTGGAGAGCTGTTTCCCCACACCGGCAGCGGACCTTTTATCGTCCTCGATCCGCGCTATCACCCGGACAGTGACGCCGTGATGGTCAGGGCGCCGCCTCCCAAGGCCGTGGCTGACGCAGTTGCGTACGACCTCGTGGTCGCAGAGGCCCACCTGTTGCGCGAATCCGCTGCGCCGACGGGCGTGACAGCCGATCTGAGTCCTAGCTCTCCCTGGGAACGGGAGGACATCACGATGGACGACTGGAATGGACTCCTCGGGCAACTCCGGAAGCGGAAGGCGAGGCTGGACCCGCCTCCAATCGAGAACTATCGGGATCGCGAATCGTACCTTGAGCTGAGGGAACTCATCCTGGTGGATGCCTCGTCATGCAAAGCTTTCCTTGCGGTCTACTGGAAAGGAAAGCCCACCGGCATGGCCCTGCTTGCCCAGCTCCTCTCCGAAGGCACTTTCGCACCGGACGCGGAGACGGACGGCGACTATCTGGAGGCGGAGCTTGGCCACATCGACAAGGGGAATCCCGACAGCAACCCCGGGGACGGACGATGGGACGTCGGTCACGGATGGACAGTGACTCGCGAAATCGCAGCGGGCAACGTGCGAACCTACCGGGCCGACCGCGGAGCCTTGGGGTGACGGAAGGCCTCTGCGAGCGCTTCGTACACTCGGTCCTGACCGGAAATGCGCGGCAATGCGGGCGCGATAGCGGCGCTTTCCAAGAGCGCCCAGCTGGCGTCGGCCCGGACTCCCCTTGGCGCGACGACGAGTCTGAAGAAGTTCATCGCCGACGCCGTCGGCGCATCACTTATGGCCGAGAACGGCGGGAGTCCGCATGCCCAGGTCAAGAGCTCGACGAGTAGGCAAAGCGTTGTGTTTCGCGTGTCGGGCGTGCTGTCCCTGCAGAGGAGGAGCGTCCTGCTCCGCGGGTCTGCCATCATGCGGGTCGCGAGCGTTTCGAGCGCGGGGAACGTGAGGTACCTGTGAATCCCGGGGCCGAAGAACAACCCACCGGCGTCTCCGGATCGCGAGGGGACCTTGAGGGGGTCCATCTCCCCCGACAAGTCCGCCGCCTTCTGGTCGAACTCCCCCAAGGCACGATACACCGCCTCAAGCGTGATTCGACCTGACCGGAGGACTTCCGCGGGCGCGACCGCTGTGTGGTTTCTGAAGGTGGGGCGGCCCGCCTCATCGGGATGTCCTCGGCTGATTCTGGAGAGAAGGAAATCTTCCCCGGAACCGACGGGATGGATCATCTGCAGATCGACGGGGCTTTCGGATTGAACGAGTGCGGGTCGAATCGGCGTATAATGTCCACGGAGATGCGTCTCGTACAGGCTTACGCTGAGGCCCCGCGAGGCGGCCTTCGTGGTATACCCGACTCCCTCGACGACTCCATAGATCCAGTGGTCGACCTCGACGACGGCCGCATCCTTGGACCTTTCAACGGATTTCGCGATGCCCATGGCGAAGACCTGCGAAGCTCAGGAGAATCATGCTAGTATAGCTTGAAACTTCTCCGCCTCGAGCACCTCATCGGGGATCTTGTGGGCTATGTCCCGAAAGTGCTCGATGAAAGCCACGTATTCGTCATACGAGAAATCGGGTTCGCCGACTCCTCCCGACCCGAACCCCGTTCGGACGATCCGCGGAGTTCCGACAGTCTCCATGCCTTCCTGTTTCTCGGTCCGGACCCAGCTGAGGAAATACGCCGCTTGATCCATGCTGACCCCCGTAACCTTGCCGCCCCGGATCTGGGAAAGCGTTTGTGGGAGGAAGGCCCGGAGGAGACCCTCCGCATACTCCTTCCGCTTCCGTTTTTCGTCGTAGGCCGGGAACCCTTGGTGCAGGCCCAGTCTCGCGAGAACCTCGTCCCGAACGGTGTCGAATTTTGCGAGGATGAATGCGGGATAGAGAACCGGTGGAGTCGCACCGATACCCTGGCCCTTCAGCCGCTCGTATTCCTGTTTCTTGTACGTCTGGAAGGAAACCATCAACTTCGCGATGGTGCTATCGTACCTTAACATTCGCTTGTAGGCGGGCGTATCGATATCCACCGACATCTTGCTGCAATCAACCAACACCACGACGACGACGCTTTTTAGGAGCTGTTGGATGATCGGCTTAGAGGCGGTTCCGGTTTCGATGAACTCCTCAATGTCCTCGCCCGAGACGTCGTAGGCCGAGAACCGCAGAGTGGAGAACGGGTTCACCCAGCGTTGCTCCCGGATGTAATGCGGCAACTTGCCGACGACGCGTCGGAGGTATCCGAAGACAAAGCCCAGTTCCGTAATTTCCTCTTTCAACGTGGCGCTTGGAAACCGAGCGTCCTTCATACCTTCGTAGACGGCGGACATCAAATTCAGGGATGCGGAGGGTGCATGGAAACGGAAGTCATCCCGAATCCCACTCCCATACTTCACCTGGGCCGCGTACAGCAGCCCCAAGAACGTGGTCTTCCCGGAAGCTCGATCCCCTAAGACTGCGCATGGCATGTTTGGGCGAGTCTTCCTCCCACGTATATAACCCCTTCCGCGACATTCTCGGATGCGAAACGGACCCGGTTTCACCTACCGGAGCGCACGGCGATGTCCCCGAGGCATCCCAAGAACGCAAGGCATTCGTGGCTGGAATAGTCCAGCCCCCAGCCAGCAGTCTCGCTGCGCCGAAGCCGAATTCTCTCCGGCCGCCCGGGCGCCGCGTCCTCGGTGCGCACCCAACTGAAAAAGTACGCGGGCTTTGCGAACCTCGGCTCGCCCCCTTTTCCGGCTCTGACTTTCGCGAATGTCCTCGGGAGATTATGGTCCAAGAGCGCTCCGGCATAGGCAGCGCGCGGGCCCATTCTGCCGATTGGGGGAGGTGCCGCCCCAACTTTGGCGGCGCGCAACACCTCGGGCCTCACGCGATCAAACTTGGAGAGTATGAATATCGGCTGGAGGAGCCTGCGGCGGTCGGGTTCCCGCAATCTTTGACTGAAGGTCAAGAGGGATTCTATCGCGCCGTCGAACCTCGACATCGGCCCAGGTTCGGGGAGTTCGCCTTTGACGGCGAGCTTCGTGCTATCCACCAAGATGGCAACCGCATCGATGTCGTGGATGTTTTTCAACGTCTCATCGGCGACTGAGCTCCCCATGTACAGCCGGGAAATCTCCTCGGGCTGAGTCCTCAGCAGGGTGAAGCGAAGCGTGGAGGAAGCGCCGGGAGCCCAGTCCCGTGCGCGCCGAAGGATCCCAAGGCCGGCTCGACGGTAGCCGACCTGGAAGCTGATTTCGTTGACCGCCTGTTTCGTCACCGGATCTGGAAAGCTGCCCGACATCAGCTGCTGAAAGAGGAGGGTGATCGCCTCCAGGGATTCGAAGGGCGCGTGAAACCGAAGGTTGTCCGTTTTGTCCGAGCCAGACCTCACTTGAGTCGCGTAGAGCAAGCCGAGAAACGTCGTTTTTCCGGAATCGCGGTCCCCGACAATCACGACCTGGAGCATTGGCGATAGCCACGTGCACAGACCTCTCGGAAGAACCTTCCTGGGTGGTCGCCGTAAATGATATCCACACGTGAGCGCCCGGGGAGGGAGTCGAACGCCCTTAACACCGCTTTGCCGCGACCATACTAGCCGCGCCCGTACGCGGCCGTGAGTCGTTGCACTCCCGATTCCGGTTTCGATGGTGGACCGAGGACAGACGCCACGCCGGATGTCTATCATGGCCAATACCGGTCGACTAGCGGTTTAATCGAACCTGTGCGCGTGAATCGTCGCCACCAAGCCGACAGCCGAAACCTTATACGATGAAGGCCGGGTTTCACTCCGTGCCCAAGCTGGACAAGGCCAGGTTAAGTGAGAGCCTCACGCCACTGCAGTACGACGTCTGCTTTAACAAGGGAACGGAGCGCCCCTTCACCGGAGAATACTGGGACCACCACGAACGCGGTGTCTACGTTTGTGTCGTCTGCGGACAGGAGCTTTTTGGCTCGGGGACCAAGTTCGACTCCGGCACGGGCTGGCCAAGTTTCTGGGCCCCAGTCAAGAAAGAGAGCGTGAAGGAGATGCCCGACCACGGTTTGTTCATGCGGCGTACCGAGGTCGAGTGCCGGAACTGCGGGTCTCATTTGGGGCACGTCTTCGACGACGGCCCCGAACCAACGCGGCTGAGGTACTGCATCAACTCCGCCTCCCTCAAGTTCAATGGCAAGTAGCTCGACGTACATGGAGCCGGAGGTCCAGTAACTGAACTCACGGCCCCTCGTCCGTTGTTGCGGTCCGGGATGCGATGCCCGGGGAGGGAGTCGAACCCCCTTGAAACCGATCTGCAGTCGGTCACATTAGCCGCTCTGTCACCCGGGCCCAGTTCGTCCCAACCCCGAGGAAATCTTCAATGTTCCCACGGCCGCAGTTCGTCTCGCTGGGCGTCGGACGATACCGCCAAACGTATTTACCCGACCCTCCGCATCGTCGCTGCGTGCCGGAATCGAAGACGATTACGGACACCGTTCACGGGACGATTCGGCTCGACCCGCTCGTCCTCGATCTCCTTGAGACGCTCGAGCTCCAGCGCCTCAATTCGATCCGGCAGCTCGGTCTCACGTACCTCGTCTTTCCCGGCGCGAACCATTCCCGCATTGAGCACTGTCTCGGCGTCAGCCATGTCGCGGGCCGCATGGCGGACTCGCTTGGGCTGTCCCCGGAGGACCGCGCCCTCGTGATGGCCACGGGGCTTCTCCACGACGTTGGCCACGGCCCGTTTTCCCACACCCTCGAGCACGTGCTGTCCTCCGAGCTCGCGGTCGACCACATGCACCTCACGCAGAGGATCATTACGGGCGAGGACGACAACGTCGCACCCGACGAGCGGAAGGCGTTCCCAGACGTCCCCCGGATCGCGGAGGTTCTGGAGAAGCATGGAATCAAGCCGTCCCGGGTGGCCGCCCTCATCCGCGGGCTCGGCCCAGAGGCGGAGCAGGGCCGCCTCCACGACTTCAGCCGCCCGAAACGCGCCGAGCGAAAGGTCCTCTACCAGATCATCCACAGCGCGATCGACGCGGACCAGGTCGACTACCTGATTCGGGACGCGCACTACACGGGTGTCGCCCTCGGCGTGATCGACGTGAACCGCCTGATGCAGACACTCGTCCTCTGCAATGGAGAGATGGCTGTGGACCGGAAGGGCCTCCCCGCCCTAGAGGGGATCCTCGTCGCCCGCGGCCTGATGTACTCGAGTGTGTACTTCCACAAGACCGTCCGGATTGCGGAACAGATGGTCGCGCGGGCTGTCGAGCGTTCGGACGCGCCGATCGCGTCGATCCAGAAGATGGTCGATCACGAGCTCCTCGGATGGCTCGTCGACCAGGGCGGGTTCCAGCGAGAGGTCGCCCTCCGGATCAAGTACCGCAAGCTGCTCAAACGCGCCGTCGCGTGGGGCGCCGACGACCTCGACGACGCTCAGCGGGACGCGCTGCGCCGTCTGTCGAAGCATCGGGCGGAGCGGCGGGAGGCCGAGGACATGCTCGCCCGCCGCGCGGGCCTCGGGCCCGGGCACGTGATCGTCGACATCCCGCTCCCCGAACTCCTCGTCTCAGAGCCGCGGATCGCGCAGACGGACGTTACCATCGTCGATGACGGCGAGGTGTCCCGCCTCTCCCGGCTTAGCCCCTTGGGACGCGCGCTCCAGCTCCGGGCCGTCTCCGACTGGGCCGTGATGGTCGCCTGCGACCCCGCTGCGCGTGCGAAGGTCGCGAAGCTCGCGCCGAAGGTCCTGTTCTGACCCCATCGCGGCGTTTGGCGCCGAAGTTGCCAACACGTCCGACAAACGGCGGACGGGTTGACGAAAGACCCAAATAGCGAGACACGAATTCGCGCGCTACTTTGCGGGATGGGATGACGTGCAAGTTTCAGCGTTAGGGTGGACGCTATGAAGTCGCTGCTAGAGGAAGCTATGGCCCGGGACCCCGGCGTACCCCACATCGAGGACAGCCGGGTCGACGCGGAGCTCGAAGAACTGCTGAGCAAGATGCGGACGAACATCAAGATCGTCGGCATCGGCGGAGGCGGTACGAACACGATCGCACGGATCTACGAAGAAGGCATCGTCGGCGCGGAGCTGTTCGCCGCGAACACGGACGCGCAGCACCTTCTCGCCATAAAGGCGCCGAAGAAGCTCCTTCTCGGCCGTCGCGTGACCCGCGGGCTCGGGGCTGGCGCCCTTCCGCAGATCGGCGAGGAGGCCGCGCGAGAGGCGGAGGACGAGCTCAAGAACATCCTCCAGGGCAGCGACATTGTGTTCGTGACGTGCGGCCTTGGCGGCGGTACGGGGACGGGCGGAGCGGGCTACATCGCCCGCCTTGCGAAGGATATTGGCGCGCTCACCGTCGCGGTCGTCACCCTCCCGTTCCGCGGCGAGGGTAAGATGCGGATGGAGGCGGCGGAGTGGGGCCTCGAACGGCTCCGCGAGATCGCGGACACGGTCATCACGATCCCAAACGACAAGCTCCTCGATCTCGTGCCCCGCATGTCCCTGAACCTCGCGTTCCGGTTCGCGGACGAGACCCTCATGCGGGCGATCAAGGGCCTGACGGAGATTATCACGAAGCCCGGCCTCGTGAACCTGGACTTCAACGACGTGAAGACGATCATGAAGGGCGGCGGCGTCGCGATGATCGGGATGGGCGAGAGCCAGGCCGTCGGCGACCAGCGCGCCCAGGAGGCGATCACGGAAGCGATTAACTCCCCGCTCCTCGAGGTCGACATCTCCGGTGCCCACGGCGTCCTCGTGAACGTCACGGGCGGGCCGGACATGACGATTGGCGAGGCGGAAAGGTGTGCGGAGGTCGTCCAGCAGAAAGTCTCGCCGACCGCGCGGATCATCTGGGGCGCCACGGTGGACCTGTCCCTCGAGCACACGCTTCGGGTCATGCTCGTCGCGACCGGAGTGAAGTCGAAGCAGATCCTCGGCCGCCACGACCCCGCGGAGATCAGCTCGCGTTACGGCGTCGACGCGATTCACTAGGCGCCCCGCGGACGCACGATGTCGCCGCGGCTCCGTTGGGCGTTGGAAGATGACCCAGACATTGCGTGCGCACGCGCGCCTCGGATGAACGTCCCAGAAAACCTTTATAAGAAGCCCCTATCTACGTGCGGCCGCTGTTCTATCAGCGGTCTACCGAAGTAGCCGGAGGGCCATCCATGAATTCAATCGTCAGGGAGGTCATCACGCGCGCGGGCGAAGAGCCGCGCGTGCCTGACACACCCACCCAGGGACCGGTCGGGTTCACCGCCGAGGACGCGGAGCTCGAGAGGATTCTCGCAAGTCTGCGGACGAACATCAAGATCATCGGGATCGGCGGAGGCGGTACGAACACGATCGACCGCCTCGTCGAGGCGGGGATCATCGGCGCGGAGCTGTTCGCCGCGAACACGGACGCGCAACACCTCCTCACGATTCGGGCACCGCACAAGATTCTCCTCGGCCGTCGCGTGACGCGGGGACTCGGGGCGGGCGCCTTGCCCCAGGTCGGCGAGGAAGCCGCCCGCGAGGCGGAGGACGAGATCCGGGCCGCGCTCCAGGGCGCGGACATGGTGTTCATCACGTGCGGCCTTGGCGGCGGTACGGGGACGGGCGGCGCGCCGTATGTCGCGCAGCTTGCGAAGGAGATGGGGGCCCTCACAATCGCGATCTGCACGTTTCCGTTCCGCGCGGAGGGCGCGATCCGCGCGGAGAACGCGGAGTACGGCCTCGAGAAGCTCCGCAACTTCGCGGACACCGTGATCGTGATCCCGAACGACAAGCTGATCGAGCTCGTCCCACGGCTCGCGTTGAACGCGGCGTTCAAGGTCGCAGACGACGTCCTCATGCGCGCGATCAAGGGCATCTCAGAAGTGATCACGAGGCCGGGCCTCGTGAACCTCGATTTCAACGACATCAAGACGATCATGAAGGGCGGCGGCGTCGCGATGATCGGCCTCGGCGAGAGCGACAGCGACCGGCGGGCCGAGGAGGCAATCGAGGAAGCGATCAACTCGCCCCTCATCGACGTCGACATTTCCACCGCCACGGGAGCGCTGATCAACGTGACGGGGGGCACGGACATGACCGTCTCGGAGGCGGAGAAGACCGCGGAGATCGTCCAGGCCCGGATTTCACCGAACGCTCGGATCATCTGGGGGGCGGCGGTCGACCCCTCGATCCAGCACACTCTCCGGGTCATGCTGATCCTGACGGGCGTGAAATCGAAGCAGATATATGGCCCGGGCGAGGTGTTGCGAGGCCGAGAAGTCGGCGTCGACGTCGTGCGGTGAGGAACGGGCGATGGCGGACATCGTGGAGAAGAGCTGGGACGTCCAGCGTCGGATTGAGGAGCGGACGAAGCGCCTCGGCAAGGGACGCTATGGCCGCGTGCTCAAGATGGCCCGGAAGCCGACCCGGGAGGAGTACAGCCGGATCGTGATGATCACGGGCGTCGGCCTCCTCCTGATCGGCGCCGTCGGCTTCGTGATTTACTGGATCATGAAGTACGGCCCGGGGTTCCTCGAGAGCCTCTTCCGGTAGAGGAGAGGACGATCGTGGGTCTCTTTGACGACCAAGCGAAACCGCCGGAGCCGAAGCATGCGGAGCCGGAGCGGCCGCCGGAGCCGACGTACGGCGTGAAGATCGAATATGCGAAGGCTGCGGAGGAACGGATTTCGATGACCGCGGGCGAGTCCCGCGAGTACGAGCTCCTCGTCTCAAACACCGGGAACGAGGACGACACGATCAAGGTCAAGGTCGACCTGAACTACGCCTCCGAAGCGCCGGAACCGCCGGAGTGGACGATCAAGCTCTGGGGCGTCGAGGAGAAGGTCTGGGACGTCACGTTTACGAAGATTACGGAGAAGGAGTTCGTCCTGATCGGCGGCGGCTCCCGCGAGATCACGCTCCAGGTCACGTGCCCAAAGGGAGCGCGGTACGGGGACAAGCTCACCCTAATTTTCAGTACGACGTCGAAGAACGACCCCGCCGTCTCCGACTCGAAGACAATCCTGGGGACAGCCCGTCAAGCGATCATCGCAGTGAAGACGAGCATTGGTCACGAGCGCACGGTCGCGGACGCGGTCTTCGCGCGGGCGAAGGCCCGGGACATCGGGGTGTTCTCGATTCTCGTCCCCGTGAACCTCCGGGGCTACGTCCTCGTCGAATCGATGAACCCGGACCGCCTCGAGGAGGTCATTCGAGGGATCCGAAGGGCGCGCGGGATCGTAGAATCGAAGGGAGAGAAGGCGATACAGTTCACGGACATCGAGATGTACCTCGCGCCGAAGCCCATCGTGAGCGGCATGATGGAGGGTGACATCGTCGAGCTCATGGCGGGGCCGTTCAAGGGCGAGAAGGCCCGCGTGATGAAGATCGACGAGACGAAGGAGGAGGTCACCGTTGAGCTGTTCGAGGCGATGGTCCGGATTCCCGTCACGGTCCCCGGAACGCAGGTCCGGGTGCTCCAGAAAGAGGAGGAGAAATAGGCCTCACCCCACGCACCCTTTCTGCGTGAATCGAACCTTCGTAACGACGCCGTACACGTTCTGATGGTTCGCCAGCATCTCTCCGTCCCGGATCCACCACTTCTTCGTGTTTGTGGCGAGGCCGGTCTTGAACTCAATGCCGTGCGGAAGCGTGAAGTACGGCTCGATAACGAGTCCGTCCGGATAGGACAAGGACTCGCACTCCGCTTCCATGATGTCGGGAATCCGGAGGCGTGCCCGAGGACCATCGATGTGGAGATCGATGTCCGTCACCATGAGCGGGTAGACTTTCTCCGACAGATTGACGAAGATCTCGAAGCTTCCGCCGCCGACTTTCCCGCTGCAAATTGCCTCGACGGCTTTGCGCTGCGCCGGACTCGCATCGCGGTCGACATAGAACCGCGCTATTCCGTGGCCGTGCTCGACGAGCCCCGGGAAGAAATACGCGGCCGCTACCACGACGCCGTCGAGCTTCGTCCCATCGAAGTGTCCCTTGGTGATCCGCCAGGCGCCGACCCCGTGACAGTTCCCCTGCGTTGGTCGGGCGTTGAAGTTGCAGGGGCAGCCCCAGTCACAATTGCAGAACGTGAAATAGTCCGCCTCGAACTCCCACATAGTCTTCTTCGAACTTCGCGAGGCCATCGTACCGCCGCGGCGGGAATTCCCGACTACGGATAAATTTGCTGCGACCCCGAGGCGGTCCAAACCTTTATATCGAAATCCTCTGTGGTCCGGCGTGAATGCCGGAGACCCTCGAAGTCCTCGTCGATGGCGGTAAGGCGACTGCCGGTCCGCCGCTCGGCCCCGCCCTCGGCCCGATGGGCCTGAACATCATGGAGGTCGTGAAGGCGATCAACGACAAGACGAAGTCCTTCGAGGGGATGAAAGTCCCCGTCAAGATCGTCATCGACCCGAGGACGAAGGCATACGCAATCGAGGTCGGGACGCCGCCGACGTCCGCCCTCATCCTGAAGGAACTCGGCGCGGAGAAGGGCAGCGGGGACGCTGGCAAGACGAGGATCGGGAACCTCACAATCACGCAGGCGGTCAAGATCGCGAACATGAAAGTCGACGTGATGGAGGCGAAGGACCTTCGGACCCGTGTGCTCGAGGTCGTCGGCACGTGCGTGTCCATGGGCGTGACGGTCGACGGAAAGAGCCCGAAAGAGGTCACCGCGGAGATTCGCGCGGGGAAGTACGATCGGGCTCTTCAGAAGACCTGACCATTCTTAGCCACGGGGGAACGCGCGGCCACGACGCTTCGGGACCGTCGCCAATCCCCGGACCATCGCCTCAAGCTGGAGCCGCACGTAGTCCGCATCGCCAATCCAGAGCCCCTGGAGCTTTTCGAGGACGAGGGCGCGGTCTCGGTAGAACGAGTTCACGATCAACAGCTCCTTGTCGCTCGGAAACACGAACGTGTGGGCGAGTCGCGTGTCCGAGAGGTGCGTCCGCGGGAACTTCAACTCGACCTTCATCGACCCGCTCACGAACGCGTTCAGCTTCTCGACGTCCTCTGCGTTCGCCATGCTGATCACGATCCGCGAGCGATGGCGGGCGCGACGCAACGTCGTGAACAATAGGCGCAGCACTTCTTGGTCCACGGGGAACGGGGACACGACGAGGATCTCGCCGGATGCGGAGAGCACGACCTCCCGAAGCTTGTTCGCGACGCTCTCGGGCCCCTTGTAGAGGTACAGGTCCGCGTCCGTGGTCCGGGACTTCGCGTTGTACTCGTCCACGAGCGCGGAGATCCCCTCAGCCGCAGAGCTGAGGTCGTCCGCGCGCGCCTGGCGGGCCTGCTCCGCGACGACGCGCGGATTCCTTGCGCGGTACCGGTTCGGCCGCTCCCGTGACGTCTCGACCCAGCCCTTCCCCTGGAGGCTATGGAGGACCCGGTACACGGCCGGATACTGCACAGCGAGGTGTTCGGCAACCTGGGCGGCGGTCGACGCCCCGTTGCGGACGAGGGAGAGGTACGCCCTGGCCTCCTTCCGGGTGAGGCCGAGCATCTCGAGGGACGCGAGCGCGTCCTCCTCGCGCATCGTGCAACCGAACGGGCCGTCCGCCATAAAGCTTGGCAGTGTTATCAGCCTTGCAATGATAATACGCCGGATGTGCTTCCTTCGCGGCTATTTCTCCAGACGCCGGCGCGAACTGACGCGCGCGAACGGGTCCGCAACGCGGTGCTGCGCGGAACCCTCATATAGGACCGGCTTGTTGGTCCGCTTTCCTCTGTAGGAGGCGCGTCGCGCCGGCTGCACTACAGGAGGTGTTCCGCACGGCAGAGAAGAAGACGGTCGAGACGGTGCTCAAGGCCTTGGAGGCCGCCCCTCTGAGGAAGTTTCCGGAGACCGTGGAGGTCGCGATTAACCTACGGGACGTCGACTTGTCCGTCCCGAAGAACCGGATCGACGAGGAGGTCATCCTCCCGAAGGGCCGCGGGCGAAAGATCAGGGTGTGCGTCTTCGCCTCTGGGGAGATGGCCCTTAAGGCAAAGGGCGCCGCCGATCTCATCGTCCAGCCCCAAGAGATCGAGGCGTTCGCGGGGGACAAGAAGAAGGCAAAGGAGGTCGCCCAATTGTTCGACTTCTTCATCGCGGAGGCCCCCCTGATGCCCGTGATCGGCAAGCGGCTCGGCGTCGTCCTCGGCCCGCGGGGGAAGATGCCGAAGCCCCTCCCGCCGGGCGCGGACCCCACTCCCGTGATCATCTCGCTCCGAAACACGGTGCGCGTCCGCTCCCGCGACAAGAGGACGTTCCACGCACCCATCGGCACGCGGGACATGCCGCCGGAGGACCTCGCGGAGAACCTCGACTTCCTCATGCGCCGTGTTCTCGGCAAGCTCGAGCGCGGGCGGTTCAACATCCGGTCGGCCTTCATCAAGACGACGATGGGCCCCGCGGTGAGGTACATCTGAGGTGGTCTGATGGCGCACGTTGCTCCCTATAAAGTCGATTTGGTCAAGTCCCTCGTCCAGAACTTCGAGGCATCGTCGGTCATCGGGATTGTGAGGATCCAGGGAATCCCCGCGCCGCAGTTCCAAGCGATGCGACGGAAGCTCCACGGGAAGGCGAGAATCGTCGTCGCGAAGAACAACCTCCTCCGGATCGCCCTTCGGGAAGCCGCGGCGAAAAAATCCGGACTGGACAAGCTTATGGACGTCATCGATGGCCAGACCGCGGTCGTGACGTCGAGCCTGAACCCATTCAGGCTGTTCCGCGAGATGGAGGGAACGAAGACGAAAGCTCCCGCGCGCGGCGGGGAGATCGCGCCAGAGGACCTGTGGGTCCACGAGGGTGAGACCCCGTTCAAGCCCGGGCCGATCGTCGGCGAGCTCCAGAAAGCGGGAATCCCGGCGGCGATCGAGCGCGGGAAGGTCGTGATCAAGAAGGACAAGCTCCTCGTGAAAACGGGGGACCGAATACCTCGGGACGTCGCGCAGGTCCTCGCGCGGCTCGAAATCTTCCCGCTCATCGTCGGCCTCGACCTCCGCGGGGCGTACGAGGCCGGGACCGTCTTCGGCCGGGATGTGCTCGCGATCGATGACGTGAAGGTCCGCACGGACCTCACCCTCGCGGACGCCCGGGCGATGGCCCTCGCGATGTCCCTTTCCTATCCGGCGCGCCGGACGATCCGGCCGCTCCTCTCGAAGGCGTATCGCCACGCGATCGCGCTCGCCGTCGAGTCCGGGTTCCCGACTCGGGAGAGTGTGAAGCTCCTCCTCGCGAAGGCGCAGGCCCAGGCGCTCGCCATCGCGGCGCGGGCCCCCGAGGCCGTCGATGAGGCGACCCGCGCGAAGCTTGGTGGCGGACCGTCCCGTGGCGGCGCGCCGAAGGAGGAACCGAAGAAGGAGGAGAAGAAGGACGAGAAGCCGCCCGAGGAGGACGTCGCCGCCGGCCTCGGGTCTCTGTTTGGCTCGTAAGGACGATTCGATCCAGGAGGTGAACGAAACATGGAATACGTCTATGGTGCGCTGGTCCTGCACGCCGCCGGCAAGAAGGTCACGGAAGAGAACCTGAAGAAGGTCCTCACCGCGGCCGGTGTGAAGGTTGACGAGACCCGCGTGAAGGCGCTGACGACCGCCCTCGAGGGCGTGAATGTCGAGGAGGTCCTCGCGTCCGCAAGCGCGATGGCCCCCGCCGCCCCATCCGCGCCCGCCGCGGGCGAGAAGAGAGAGGAAAAGAAAGAAGAGAAGAAGAAAGAGGAGGAGAAGGTCAGCGAGGAAGAGGCCGCGGCCGGCCTCGGCGCGCTCTTCGGCGTGTAAGCCGAAGGGCCCACTCTTCGTCGTCGCTCGCCGGAGCACGAGCGAAGGCGCCTGGGACGAGGAAGCTCCTAGGCCTTCCCCTTCCCCTTCGCTTGTGCGCGCTTCGCCCGTTCTTTCGTCGCGTAGCCGGTCGCCTGCTCGAGGAACCGGTTGTACGCGGAAATCGTATTGCGGGCAACATCCTCGGCGACCTCCCGGTTCATCACCGTGTCGACGAACAGGGACTTTCCGTCCGTCCACGTCGTCAGCTTCGCGAGGGCGCCGAAGCTGGTCACAACCTTGCCGTCCGCCTCCTGGGCGGACCCAAAGGAGGACTCGACGAGGCTCCGGAGGTTCCCGCCCTCGATCTTCTTGCCCCAGCCCCGCCGCAACCCGTACGTTTGCATCGGAACCAACGCGGCAATTCCGCTGACGATAAAGCCTTATCGCGCGAGGATCGCCCCGATGTCGCCGGGCGTCATCATGAAGTCCTGGAGGTCGAGCTCCGCTCGCCATCTCTCCCGGCAGGCACAATCGAGCTCGGAGAAATCCCTCCGGAGGTCGAGGGAGAACTCCTCGATCGCGTTGATTGCGCGCCGATCGCAGGACCCGCAGTTGTGCGCGCCTCGCCGCATGCCGCCCGCCGTCGGATGGCTCTTCACGTGGGCCTTCAAGTCGCGCGTCCGCTCGAGGACCTCGACGACGGACCACAGCCACGGTGGGCGGTATTCCCGACGCTTGAACATGTGGTCGACGAGCGTGTCCCGCTGGACGTTCACAGGGTTGAAAGAGATCGTGTCGGAGTGCGGGTCGGCCTCATGGCCCGAGCGGACGGCGTCCTCGATTGCCTCCCGCTCCGTGAGGAGGGGCGGCTTGACGAGGAGGTACGTCTTCACGGTCCCGCCAGCGTCGTGCACGAGCGCGGCCGCTCGCGCGTGCTCTTTGAGGCCCCACATCTTGTTCACGCCGTACCGCAGGACGCGTTCGTTCGTCGACTCGAGCCCGAACGCGACCTCGAGGCTGTCGACGTATGTCATCGCGTCGTCGAGCTGCTCCCGCCGGATCATGTGGGACAGGGTCTCGACGATGACCTTCTCGCACCGGTCCCCGAGTTCCCTCAGGATCGCCCGCCTCGCATCGGGAGCGAGCTCGTGGTCGTCGAAGAAGTTCCCGGACGTGTACACCTTCACGACGGGCTGGCCCTTGTGCTTCGGCAGGACGGACGCGAGCTGGTGCAGGAGGTCCGCCTCCGACACGTCGACAGCGGTATCGTTCACGTATCCGCACATCGAGCACCCGGATGTGTGGGCCCAGTAGCATCCGCGGGTCCGGAAGATGATGACCCAGGCGTCAACGACCTTTCCGTCGAGGAGGTCCTTCTCCGTCCAGGTCGAAATGATCTCGCGCGGGTTGTAGTCCCGGTCGACCCGAAGATCGCGAACAAGCTCCCCCAGGCGCATCGCGAGCATCGAAGGGCCGGTCACCTAAAAGGGTTCGCCTGTCGGCCGTCTCACTTCCGGTTGCGGAGCCGCAGAAGCCCTGCGGTCGCTCCGACGCCGAGCAGGAGGAAGCCGAGGAACTGGATGAACCAGGCGATCGGCCGGTCGAGGTCCACGTACGGCTGCACGCCCATCGCGATGGGCAACGCGACGAGGACTTGGAACACAAGGATAAGGGCGAGGCCGGCGACCGCGAGACCGAGAGGCTCCGAGACGCTTCCATGGCGGTGGACGGTAATCGGTCGCGCGATTTCGCCGACCCGCGGCGCAGAGCCCGCGGCCGTCGCCGGCGTCGCGGCGCGCTCCGCGAGGATCCGCGCGCTGAGGTCCGCAGGCGCGTAGAGGGCGCACGCATAGCAGTAGTGTCGCCGGTACTGGGTGACGTACGTCAGGGCCTTCCCGCAGTTCGGGCACGGATCCTTCGGCCGAGGCGCTGCGTACTTTTCGCACTCATAACAATAGTACCGGGCATACCGGGCGATGTATGCAAGCTCCTTCGCGCACGTCGGGCACGAGTTCTTCCCCTCCGGCTCGTGGGTCTCGAGCTTCGGCTCGACAATCTTAGCCGCCGGCAACGGAGGCGGCGGCCCCGCCCTCGACTCGAGCGTGGTGTATGCCTTGCAGTTGTAACAGTAGTGGCGATCGTACTGCTCAATGTACGTGAGCTCGCGCCCGCAGGTCGGGCACGGCTGTCCAACGCGTGGCGGGGGCGGCACCTCGACGACCTTCACGGGCGGGGGCGCGTACGCCTTGCAGTGCTCGCAGTAGTACCGGTCGTAGGGCTCAATGTACGCGAGCTCGCGGCCGCAGGTGGGACAGGGATTGATGATCTTCGGGGTCGCAGGAAGGAGAACCGCCTGAGAGCGCACGAGGTCTTCGCCAACCGTAACGGCGTCCGGGTTGCTGGCCGACTGTGGATGCGTCGTGCTAACTGCGTCGGCGGGAATCGCCCTGGCGGAAGACTCGAACGGTTCGGGCGCGTGCGAATCAAGGAAGGATCGGGGTTGTGACTCAGGCCTCTCGCCTGCGGCCGGTTCCGTGATCGAGGGCTGCGCGGAGCCGGTCGCTCGCGCCTCCTCGCGTCGGAGGCGGTTGTACTCCGCGAGGAGACGGACCCGGAGTTCCTCCTTCGTGCCCATCGTGTCGAGGCCGTACGCACCGGAGAGGTCCATCAGCGTCGTCTTCTTTGCCTTCATGATTTCCTCTTTGACGAGGGGCGGTCTTGGGGAAGGCGGCGCCGCGGCCTCCTTGAAGGGTTCCATGGCCGATGTCTCGCTGGGCGCAGGCGTCGGCTCGGGCTGCGGCTCTGGGGCCGGTGTCGAATCGCTGTCGGGCTCGGAAGGGGAAGGCGTTGGCGGTACGACCGGGGTCTCCGCCTTGGCGGGCTCTTCGACAGCCGCGGATGCTTCCGGTTCGGGAGAGCTCTCCGCCTCCCTCAGGGCCTCGAGGTGCACCCCGAATAGGTCGTCGAACGGGGGCGCCACCGATGGCGAGAGCGGGGCTTTTTCCTCGGACGCGGATTCGTTCCCGAGTTCCTCCTCGGCGTACTCTTCGTCCTTGTAGCAATAGTACCGGTCGTAGTCCTTCACGTACGACAGGACGCCACCGCATTTCGCGCAGCTGAGCCCGCGGCCGCCCCCATAGCCTTCGGGCGCGTATTCGCCGCACGCGTAGCAGTAGTGGCGGCGGTACTCCTCGACGAACTGTACCTCGGCCCCGCAGTTCGGGCAGGGAAGGGTGATGGTTTTCCCTCTCAGGTCCCCTGATTTTCCCGGAGGGTATCATAAAAGCTTCGAGGCTGAAATCTGATTAGGTAAGAACCAGGGGAATGACAGGGAGCGGACGCGGAGGCGCCTCGAGGCTCGCCTGCATCCGCGCGCAAGCATTTTTACAAGTTGCGGATATCGCGTGTCTGCTGCCACCGTAGCTCAGTTGGTAGAGCGGCGGTTTTGTAAACCGCAGGTCGGGAGTTCGATCCTCTCCGGTGGCTTCCCCGATTCGATCGCTTTCGACGGTCGGCCTTTTATGCCACGGGGCGGATGCCGGCGCGGATGCGCGCCCTCGGCGCCCTTCTCCTTCCCTCGCTCCTCCCGAACGTCTTCGCGCCGGGCATCGGCGTCGTCTCCTTGGAGCGCAGGAACGCTCGCGCGTGGATCATGCCCGCCGTCGTGGGACCGCCGAACCTCGCGGAGTGGGAGATGGTCCTCGCGGAGATCGACGATTTCGAGACGGACAAGGGGACGTAGGCACGATGTCGCGCGTCAAGTTTCGGATCTCCGGCATGGACTGCGCGACCTGCACGAAGGTCCTCGAAAAGGCCCTGGCCGGGGAACCCGGCGTGAAGGACGTAGTGGCGAACTACGTCATCAACGCCGCGGTTGTCGAGTACGACCCCGCCCAGACGGACGAGGTCCGGCTCCGCGAGGCCGTCGAATCGAAGACGAGCTATCGCGTTCGGGCCCTTCTCTAGAGCGTCGATCGGCGGTTCGAGGACTCTCGTTCGAACTCCGCCCAATGCTCGCGGAAATCGGTCTCAAGGAGCCGCACGAGCCTTCGCTTGAGGAACGGCAGGATAAGTCTGCCGAGTCCGCGAGCGCGGAAGACGCCCTGCTCGACGAAGAGGGTGCGGCGTTCGCGCGTCTCGAACCGGATCGTTCCCCGGAGTTCGCCAAGGGCCGTGACGGCATGGAACTCTTCGCGCTCGGGGCCTCAGTCCGCGCTCGGAATGTCCAGCGTGTCCGGAGACCGAGTGCCACGTACTCGTCGGTCCAGGTCCATTGATCCCCGTTGCGGACGGGGTTCATGCGTGTTCCATGGCGGTGGCGGCCGCCTTCGTGGTCCTCGGGCGTGAAGTTCGTCCACCACGCGAACGCGGCGTCCCGCGGCGCTGCGACGTGAGTCTCGAAGAAGTACGCCACGGACGCCACGGCAAGCGGTAAGAGACCCACCGGAAAGAGGTTATCGAACGCCTAGTGGATTCGCCAGTGGCGGTGTGCTTCCGTTCCGGCCTTGAAGCAGTAGTGGACCGTGCTGAAACCCTTCCGGAATTCCGCAACATCCTTGGCGACCTTGTCCGGCGCTTCTTTCTTGATCACGACGCGGTCGAAGAACTCCGCGACCTCCGCCATCTGGGACTCCCGCATCCCGAGGCGGGTGAGCTCTTGGCTTCCGAGCCGGATGCCACTCGGCTTCACGGGCGACGTATCCCAGGGCAGGAGGTTCTTGTTCGTGATGATGTTCGCTTTTTCGAGCTGCGCAGCGACGTGCGCGCCCCCGCCATGGGGGGACATGTCCGTCGCGATCGTGTGGCTCTCCGTGAAGCCATACTTCCCCGCGAGGACCGTGAACCCCCGCTCGTGTAGCGCCTGGCCCAGGGCCTTCGCGTTCCGAACGGTCTGGGACGCATACTCCCGCCCGAACTCAAGGTGCTCTGCGAGCGTTACGCCGAGGGCCGCCATCGCATGGAGGTGGTGGTTCGAGACGACGCCCGGGAACACGGCTCGCTGGAGCTTCTTGATGAACTTCTCGTCCGCGGAGTCGGACAGAAGGATGCCGTGCTGCGGGCCCGGAAGGGTCTTGTGCGTGCTTCCCGTGATCACATCCGCGCCCTCGCGCAGTGGGTCCTGGAACTGGCCGCCGGCGATGAGGCCCATGACGTGCGCCCCGTCGTACCAGACGGGACACCCGACCTCCTGGATCGCGTCCCGGAGTTCCTTGAGCGGGCTCGGGAACAGGAACACGCTCTGGCCGAAGAGCGCGACCTTCGGACGGACTTGGCGGATGAGCTTGTCCGCGCCGTCTACGTCGATGTTCATCCGCTCGACGTCGAATGGGTAGCTGATGCTGTTCACGGACCGCACCCCGACCGCACCGAACTTCGCGGTGCTGATGTGCGCGCCGTGGCTCAACGCGACGGACGTGACGATATCCCCCGGCTCCGTGAGGGCGAAGAGGACTGCGAGGTTCGCGACAGTCCCGCTGATCGGCCGGACGTCCGCGTGGCGGCACCGGAACAGCTTTTGGGCGAGCGCGGTGACACGCCGCTCGACCTCGTCGACGTAGATGTTGCCCTGGTAGTACCGCTCCCCCGGGAGTCCCTCTGCATATCGGTCCCCGAAGTCGCTCAGGAGCATCTCCCGCGCGAGGGGACTGATGACGTTCTCAGACGCAATCATCGGGAGGCTCTGCGCAAACCAGGAGTGGTGCCGATCGACCTGCTCCTCGAGGAACGCGAGGTCCTCGTTCATGGAGACTCGTACAACAGGGCGGGCGTTAAATAGGTTCTGCGGAAATGGTTTGCCGGCCTAAAAGACAGAGCACTTCCCCGCGACGATTTTCTCCGTCAGCTTCTGAATATTTTCGAGTTCCTCGTCGAGGATTGCCGTGACCTCGCGCGCGACGCTCGATACGTTCGCGCCCTCTTCGAGAATGCACTGGGCCGTCGCCGCCTGTGGGTGGTCAATCGGCTTCCCAATCTGGGACACGATTCGAATCCAGATCTCCTTGATCGCGCCCTGGAGGTCCTTCACGATCCGGTGCGCGGCCTCGTACGCGAGGATGTTGTACAACTTGCCGACATGAGTGACGGGGTTCTTTCCCGCCGTCGCCTCGAGGCTCATCGGGCGGTACGGCGTGATGAGGCCCGTGTTCCGGTTCCCACGGCCGACGCTCCCGTCGTCCCCATTTTCCCATGAGCAGCCCGTGACCGTGAGGTAGAAGATTCCGGCGTCGTAGTTGTCGCCGGTGTTGATGTCCACGAACACCTCGCGGTTCGTGTACGTCGCGCTGTTGTCGAGAACCCGCTCGCGCAGCTCCTCGACGACGCTGCGGTAGTGGTCTTTGTCCGGGATGAACCGGTCGACCATCGCGGCGGCGATCGTGAGGCGGATCTTGTCGTTGTTCCGCACCGCCATGACCTTGATGTCTTGGCCGACCTCCCTGAGTTCCTTCTTGAGGGGGCCGTTGATGAGCTCCTCCGTCTTCAGGACGATCGTCTCCGTCTCGCTGTACGGAGCGAAGCTCACGCCGAACGACGTGTCGTTCGCGAGGCTCTTCTTCGTGTCGTACAACCCGCGGAGGTCCACGGATCCCTGGCCGATTTTGCAGTCGAGGATTACGTCCGCGTCCACGTTCATATTCGTGCACGTCTTCGTTAGGTAATCGTGCGCGGCCTGGACCGCTGTCGTGCGGTACGGCAGCCGTTCGCCATTCACCACCGTCGTCGCGCGGCCGACAAGGAGAATGTACGCGGGCTCGAGGACGACGCCGCCGCCGAAGCCCGGGGCGGACTGCCCGCCGACGACCTCGACCTCGTCCGTGTTGTGGTGAAGGATCCGGCCGAACCGCTCGAGGTACATCCGGCACAGCGCCTGGCTCACGCTTTCCGCGAGCCCGTCGGCGATGCTGTCCGGATGGCCGATCCCCTTCCGCTCGACGATTTCCGTCGTCTGGTTTTCGATTGGAGTGTGGACGAGTTCTTCTACGAAAATCCGCCTCTCCGTCACGCGACCGCTCCGGATGGCTGCGCGCAACCCTGCGAGGAGGATATATGTCTTTCTACGCAGGGCATGCGACAGAAATCGAGGAGCCAAGGCGCATGCGTCTTCGCCATCGAGCCGCCCGAGGTCCCGCTGCGACTAATATCCGCGTGAAGTGAAAATTCCGATAAGAATATAGGGCCGCCACGGATTCATGCGTCGTGCTCCCCGACCTCGAAGAGATCCCTCGGCTCCGCAAGGCCCTCGGCCTCACGCAGACGCAGCTCGCCCGCCTCGCGGACGTGTCGCAGTCCGCGATCGTGAAGATCGAACGGAAGCAGATGAACCCGAGCTACGACATCGTCCGCCGGATCATGACCGCGCTCGAGGCAGAAGTCCGGCGCCTGGAGAAGACGGCCCGCGTCGAGGAGGTCCAAAGCCGGAAGGTCCAGTTCGTCGAGCCCCGCATCTCACTCGTCGAGGCGGCGGCGGAGATGCGGCGCCACCAGTTCTCCCAGCTGCCCGTTCTTCTTGGCGGCCGCTGCGTGGGGAGCATCTCGGACAAGACGATTACGAACCTCATCACGGAAGGCAAGGACCCGCGCGAGCTCGCGAAGATTCGCGTGGAGGACGTGATGGACCCTCCGTTCCCGCAGATCGACGTGAAAGCCCCGGTGGAACTCGCCGCGAGTCTGTTACGGCATTACAACGCAGTCCTTGTAACGATGCGCGGCGACATCATAGGGATCGTCACGAAATCCGATTTGATGAAGCTCCTCTAGGGGTTTCGGGTCTCCGAACAAATATGGACCGAACGGTCTTGTAGTTCCTCCTGGAATCTCGTTGGCAAAGATGTGGATCTTCCTCGTGAGCGCCGGGGCCATGGGAGCCATTCTCGTCCTGATTGGGATCACGCGAAATCGATGGCTGAGCGTTCGGCGCTGGACGGCCCTATGGACGGGTGTTTCCCTCGCATTCGCGGGGCTTTTGGTTGCGGCCTATATCGACGGGAGGATTGCGGCTGTGGAAGCGGTCCTGGGCGCCTCCACGGGGTACGTCGCCGCGGTGGCCCTTCATACGCTCCATCACTACCGCGAGGAGACACGGCGCAACCTCGGGTCCCACACGACGGAGTGACCCCTAGTCTGGAAGCGGGACCTCGAACTCGAAGAAGTCCTCCGCCATGTACGAGTTCGGGAACACCACCTTCGCGTCCCCGAGGATTACGCTTGCGTCCTCGTACCGCGGGCTCACGTGGGTGAGGATGAGGACCTTCGCGTTCGCGGCGCGGGCAATTTCCGCAGCCTGGCGCCCCGTAGAGTGCCCGTAGCGGTTCGCTTTCTCCTCGAGTTCCGTGTCCGCCGTTGCATCGTGGATAAGGACGTCGCAGTCCTTTGCGGCCTCGAGGATGTGGTTCGTCGGGAGCGTGTCGCCCGTGTACACGATCTTGCGTCCGCGGCGCATCGGCCCGAGGACGTCCTCGGGGCGGATTGCTCGGCCCCGAACGGTGACGGACTGGCCCGACTGGAGCTTGCTGTACATCGGTCCTTCTGGGACGCCGAGCTCCCGCGCCTTTTCGAGGCTGAACCGTCCGGGTCGGACCGGCTCCTCAAGCGCGTACCCGAGGGAAGGGACTGTGTGGGCGGACTCAATCGCTCGGACGGCGTACTCGCCGCACTCGACCGCGTCCCCGTTCGCGAGGCTCTTCGCTCGAACGAGGAACCCAGGCGTGAAGTGGCCGAGGTTCACGAGCGTGTCGACGAGCTCCTCCGTCCCGCTCGGCCCGTAGACCAAGAGCTCTCGCTCTCGGCCATTCATCGACATCGACTGCACGAGGCCCGGGATCCCGAGGAAGTGATCCCCGTGGAAGTGGGTGAGAAAGATCCGCGTGATCTGCATGAAGGACAGCTTCGAGAGCATGAACTGGCGCTGGGCCCCCTCCCCGCAGTCGAAGAGGATCACCTCGGGGCCCCGTTTCACGGCGATCGCGGACACGTTCCGCTTCGGCGTCGGCCAGGAGCCGCTCGTCCCTAGGAAGACGATCTGCACGCCCGCGACATCGGGGCCTCGGGTATGAACCTTTTTTTTGGGGGGTCACAATGGGGAACGCCTGGAAAGCATTAATGATGGTCGCTCCATGGCCGTGCGGGTCCCGCCCGTGCTCGCGATCGATGGGGAATCCCTAACTGTCGAAGAGGTCGTCCGCGTCGCGCGCGCATTTGAGCCCGTCCGCCTCGGCCAGCGAGCGGTCCGCCGCATCGAGGCCTCGCGCGAGGCCCTGTTGCGAATCGTGAAGAGCGGGCGCCCTGTGTACGGCGTGACGACGGGACTCGGGCAGCTCGAGAACGTCTCGATTCCCAGGACCGACGTGCTTCGCCTTCAGGTCAACCTCGTCCGGAGCCACGCCGTCGGCGTCGGCGACCCGCTCCCGGAGGATGCCGTGCGCGCCGCGATGCTCGTCCGCGCAAACGCGCTGGCGAAGGGATATTCCGGCATCCGGCGCGAGCTCGTCGAACTCCTTCTCGGGATGTTGAACCGGCGGGTCCACCCCCTCGTGCCCTCCCAGGGATCCCTCGGCGCGAGCGGAGACCTCGCCCCCCTTGCCCACATCGCGCTCGTGATGATTGGCGAAGGTGTCGCGATGGATCGCGGAAAGAGGAGGGATGGCGGAGCCGCCCTCCGGTCCAAAGGCCTCAAGCCGTTGCGACTCGAGCCGAAGGAAGGCCTCGCAGTCCTGAACGGAACGGCCGTGATGGGCGGGATGGGATGCCTCCTCGTTGCGGACGCACTTCAGCTCCTCAAGGACGCAGAGATCGCGGCCTCGATGAGCCTGGAGGCCTTGCGCGGGAGTCCACAGCCCTTCGATGAACGCCTCTCCCGTCTAAAGAAGCAGATCGGCCAGCATCTCGTCGCGGGGACGATGATGAAGCTCCTGAAGGATAGCGAGGTAATCGAGAGCCACAAGGGGCCCCATAAGGTCCAGGACGCGTACTCCCTCCGGTGCATCCCGCAGGTCCTGGGGGCGTGCTATGAGTCGATCCATTACGCCCGCCAGGTCGTGGAGATCGAGATCAACTCCGCGACGGATAACCCGTTGATCCTCCCCGGCTCCGAAGAGGTTCTGAGCGGAGGGAACTTCCATGGCCAGAGCCTCGCCTTCGCGCTCGACTTTCTTGCTCTGGGTCTCGTCGTGCTCGGCGCTATCGCGGAGCGCCGTGTCACGCGGCTCATCGACGCGCACCTCAGTGACCTGCCGCCCTTTCTCACCGAGCATAGCGGGCTTCAATCCGGCATGATGCTCCTCCAGTATACAGCGGCGGCCCTGGTGTCGGAGAACAAGGTGTACGCGCATCCCGCGTCCGCGGACTCGATCCCGACCTCGGCGAATCAGGAGGACCACAACTCCATGGGTCAAGGTGCGGCCCTGAAGGCGCGGCGGGTCCTCGAGAACGCCCGCCGAATCGTCGCGATTGAGTACCTCTGCGCCGCGCAGGGTCTCGAGTTCCTCAAACCGCTACGGCCCGGGATCGGGCCGCGCGTCGCCCACCGCGTGATCCGCCGGTCGATCCCGAAGGTCACGCAGGACCGGCCGCAGGCGGATGACATCGAGCAGATCGTGGGGATGATGGCCGCAAGGGCAATCGCCGGGGCGGTCGAAGAGAAGGTCGGGCACCTGGCCTAGCCGACGCGGAACGCGAGCTTCCGCTTCTCATCATCCGTATCGAGTGGGCGGAAGCATGCGGGACATCGGGCGACGCGGGAGGCGCACATCTCGTGGAAGTCCCGCCCGCACGTGCACTTCGCGATCGCGAAGCCCGTCTTGATCGTTCCCTTGCAGATCGCACAGCGGCTTTCGTGCTCCGCGAGGAGCGCCTGCTTCGGCTCCGCAACCTGCGCGGAGAGAACCTCGACCTGTGCGATCATCTCCTGCGCGTATTCCTTGTCGTCGAGGACGCGACGGCTCTCGACCTGGATCACGAGGGGCACGACGCCCTCCGCGGTCATCTTGATCTTTAGGGGCACTCGCTCCTCCCCCTTCGCCCGGATCGCGGCGATGTCCTTCAGTCCCTCGACCTCTGCGTCCCCGAGAATCCGGACCTTCACTTCCTTGGCAAGGGCCTTCCCTCCGTTTGCGAGGATGAGCGTCGCATCGGACCAACGCTCGAGCTTCGGGGTCTTGACCTCGAGGCTCGCCTGGAGGCTCGGCGCGAACGCCTCGACGGCTTGCCACGAGAGCCGGACGGCGTCCTCCGCGGCGGCGAGCGCTCGGCCGAGGTCGGTCTTCTTCGCCGACATCGCGCCTTGGAGGACGCGTTCCGCGTCCCGCACATCGATCCCGAACTTCTTCGCCTTTCGGATCGTCGACTCCGCCTTGTACGAGAGTTCGACGAACCGCTTCTCGACGAGATGTCGGGATTCGCCGGCCTCGCGACTCCGGTCGATGAGGGCCATCGCCTCCTCGTAGAGACCGTCCTGGAAGGCCCGCTTCGCCTGCCGGACGAGATCCTCGGCATCGCCGACGTCCGCGCTAAGCTTCTTCGCATGCTCGATCGTGCCCTCGGCCTCGTTCAACGCGTCGGAGACGATGGCCGCGCACGCGGCCTCTGCCTCCTCTCGGCCATCCTCGATGAGCTGGAACGCGCTCTCGAAGTTCTCGTTCTCGATCTGCGGCTTCGCCTCCGCGAAGCGCTTCAGGCTCCCGGGGATCTCGACATGCATCCGGTTCGCGAGATCGACGACGTCCCGCGTCCGTTGAAGGAGGACCGTGAGCTTGTCCTTACACGCCCTCACGCCCGCCTCGATCGCCTGCTCGAAGGTGTCCCGGGCCCGATCCGCGTCGCCCGCCGCGAGAGCGGAATGAGCCTCAGCGAGGAGCGAGCCGACGCGGTCGTTGTTCCCGCCGGTCCGCTGCACGATTTTCGCGATCCGCTCGGCGCGACCCCGGCTGTCGAACGCCTCCTCGGCGGTCTCCCGGAACCGGGCGAAGTCGTCGCCCGCACGAATCGCGAGGTCGAGGGCTCGTACGTAGTCCCGTCCACCCGAGGCCTCCTTCGCTTGCTTCAGGATTGCCTGAATGGCGGGAGCCGGCTGTGCGAACTCGGCGAGCTTCGCCTCGATCGTCTGGAGCGCCTTCGATGCCATGTCCTGCTGGAGACCGATCCGCTCCGTCTCCGTCTCGGACTGCACCGCGACCGCGAGGGCCTGCCGGAACCTCCGCTGTTTGAGGAACTCCTTCGCATGCTCGAATGACTTCTCCGCGGATCGGGTGTCGATTCCGTCCCGCTTCGCGATCAAGATTGACTCCTCGAAGCGTTTCATCGTCGTCGCCACGAGGCGCTCCGCCTCTGCCTCGAGCTCGGAAATCGTCTTCGTCGCGAGGTCGACCGCCTCCTCGAGTTTTCCTGCCTTGTGCGCCTTCTCCGCCTTCTCGAGCAACTTCTTCGCGGAGGTCGGGTCGATTTGCATCGTCTCAACATCCACGATTGCGTCGCGGGCCTGCTTGAGGGCGATGAGCGCGTCTTCCATGAGCTTTTTCGCCCTGCCGAACTCGGCTCGTATCTGGAGGACGAGGTCTGCCGCCTGGCCGTACTGTTGGGACTCGACGAGGCCCCGCACTTTGTCGATTTTGCCAGAGAGGCCCAGGATGACGCTCCCCTCCGCGCCCTCCATGAGGCTCTCTATGGACGTGAGCAGGCTCGCGATCCGGTTCCGGATCTGCTCCGTCAGCTCCGTCTCCAGGGTTTCCGTGAGCCGCGAGGCCCGTTCGTACTCCTTCGCCTTCATCGCATCCTTTGCGCTGTTCAGGACCTCTACGAGGGCGGGCGCCTCGATTCCGAGGCGGGTCGCAACCTCGAGCCGCTCCCGGCTCGACATGAGACGCTGCGCGGAGGTGTAGAGGGCCATGAGCTTCTCCGTCTCCGCCTTCGCCCGGTTCGCGAGCTCGAGGGCTTTCTCGAACTCCAGCCGCTCGAACGCCCGCTTCGCTTCCAGGAGGATCTCGAGGACCTTCGTGACGTCTACGTCGCGCTTTTTCGCCTCCGCGACGAGCGCTGCGGAGCTCGAGATTGCGTGGTGCGTCGCGCGGTAGAGATCGAGGATCCGGTTCGCCTTCTCGTTTGCCTCCTGCATGAAGCGGATTGCTTCGAGGTGGTCCTCGACGCTCAGGGAGGTCTTCGCCCGCTTCAGGATGTCCCGCATCTCGTCGATGTTGATTTTGAGGTTCTTGACCTGCACGACCTTCTGCTTCACGAGGTTGAACAGGTTCTCCGTCGCGGCAACGACGTCCTTCCTGGTGCGCTCGCGGATGCCGATCATGTCCGAGTACCGCCCGTTGTCCATGGCCGTGTTCCCGTCGCGCAGGGCCGCCCCGAGCGAGGCGGCATCCGCACCGAGGTCCTGGCCGAGCTGGACGGACGCGCGGAGCGTGTCGTGGAACTGGATCGCGCGTTCCCTCATCCGGCTCTCGACGACCCGCTGGGCATCGTCGAGGAACGCGTACGCGCCTTCTTGGTCCTTCGCCGCGAGGGCGCCTTCCGCCTTGCCGATTAGAATCCTGACGTTCGTGGACTCCTCGCCGAGGAACGGGAGCGAGGCCGTGAGGCCCGCGATTCCGTCCCTGAGGCGCTTTTGGATTGCCGCCTCCGCAAGGTCTCGGCTCCGGTCCGCGAGGTCCATCGCCTGGGAGTAGTCCTTCTCCTTCGTCGCGACGATTGCCTCCTCAAGGGTCCGGCTCGGCTCCGAGAGGTCCGCCCCCATCCGCTCCCCGGACGTGAGGAGGAACTCGCCTTTCTCGACAATCTCCATCGCCCGTTCGTACGACGTTCGCTCGACCTCCGCGCGGGCCTTCACGAGGAGGTCCCTCGCCCCGCGGAGGCTCCGTTCCTGGATCGCGTTGCGGACGGAATCGAGGATTCGGCGGGCCGTCTCGACCGAGGCGCCGCGTGCCTCCGCCTCGGCGACCGCTTTCGTCATCTCCCGGAGGATGTCCTCGACGCCCCGGATCTCGGACATGATCCGCTCGACCTCGGATTCCGCCGCCTTCGCGAGGTCAATCGCGCCCGCGAAGTCCCCCTGCTGGAGCGCCTGCCGCGAGTCTTGGAGGAGGTTCACGGCGGACGTGAGGTCCGCGCCGAAGTTTCTTGCAGCGATGAACTTGTCGCGGCCCTGGGAAATCGTGACGAGGACGCGCTGGAACTGTGCCTCCTGCAACTCCTGGTGCCCCTGGCGTGCGAGCGTCGCGCCCTCCTGGAAGCGGTTTTCCTTGATCGCTCGCTCCGCCTGCTTGAGGATTTCGTGGGCTCCCGTCGTGTCCGCCCCGATCTTCTCCGCCTTGTGGAGCCACGCCGCAAAATTTGCGACGCGGCCCTCAAGCCCCTTCTGGAGGGCCCTCTCGCCCTCCTGGCGGCTCTGCTTGAGGGCGTTGATCGCCTTCTCGAACTCTAGCTTCGCCATGTCGTCGCGGCCGCGCTCGATGAGCTGCGCCATCTTCGCCACGTCGGCCCCCGTGTCGAGCGCAGTCTCTTTGAGGTCCTCCGCATCGCCGATCGCGCGCTCGACCTCGTCTCGGAGGTCTCCCGTGACGGTGTCAAGGCATTCCTGCAAGAACGCGAGCGCCATCTCGAAGTCGTTCGACTCTACCGTCTGGCGGGCCCGGGAGAGGAGGTCCTCGACGGGTCCCGAGTCCTTCCCGATTTTCTTCGCGGTGAGGATGAGGGCCTGCGCCTTCGAGAACGACTCGGAGAGATGCTCGTGAAGAACCTTCTCGCTCCGCTTCCAGACCTTCGTCGCGAGGTCCACGGCCGCCTCGAACTCGTCCGCCTCGAGGTTGCCGCGGGCACGGGCGAGGCCGGCCTCGCCCTCCGCAACGTCGGAGCCGAGGCGCTTCGTCATCTCGACAAGGTTCGCGCTCGCCTCGATGATCCTGCGGATTCGGTCCCGGTAGATCCGCGCGGCCTTCTCCCGCGCGGCCACGGCTTTATCGAGCGCGAGCTTGTATTCCTTCGCTCCCGCGTCGGCGGTTGCTTCCGCGAGGAGGACATCCGCCTCCGTTGTGGTGGCGTCGATTTTCTTGGCGCGGTTGATTAGCTCCTCCGCGCCTTGAAGGGCCCGCTCGGCCTCCTGGCGGGTCCGTGTGGCCTCCTTGACCTTCTCCTCAAGCTGCCTGCGAAGGGCAATATCCTTCAGGTACCCGCTCACCGAATCAGACCTGCGCCATCGTAGGGAGTCGTTTCACTCTCCGAGGAGGTGCGACGATTTTGTACGAGGCTGATTCTATTTAAACGCTATTTCCCCGTTATCGCCTCAGCAGATTTTGACGGGCTCGCCTCTTGAGGGGTGGGCCCCTTCTCCGGCGTCGTCTCGGCAACAGGCTCCTGAGCGGTCCCCCGCGGCTCCGCCTTCGGCGTGAACTTCACACCCGCTTTCTCCGCGAGGATCCGGCGGATCCCCTCCCTGCTCGTCTCCCTGAGACCGAAGAACTCCGCAAAGTATCGCGTTGTCGTGAGCTCAAAGCTCCGTCCGCTGGGCTTCTTGCTGATCAGGTTGATCCCCTCGAGCTGCTGGACGTGCTCGTACACTTTGGACCCGATCATGTCCGCAAGCTCGCTCTGGAGGAGGGGCTGGTGGTAGGCGATGAGGGCCATGGTCTTGAGGAGGTCCCGCGGGACCTCGGGCGGTGCGAACGCCTGGGCCCGGGCGCTGTAGTCCATGCGGATCTGCATCGTCCACTTCCCGCCAACGGACGCGACTTCGATCGCACTCCCGTGATTCGTGTAATCGGCCTCGAGCTCCTTGAGGAGCTCCTTCACGCGGGCGGGCTCGAACGCGGTCGTCTGCGCTATGTCCTCGACTGGTATCGGATGTCCGGCGGAGAACAGGGCAGCCTCGACGATTCCCTTCTCGTCCGTCATGCGGCCACCTCCTGGGCCACGGGGGGCGGTTGCGGCTCGGATGATGTGCGGGCGACTTCTGGCAGCTCCGCGAGCTCCTCCGCGCTCAGCGCGGGTCCCGTCGCCGTCTGCCTCACGAAGATGTCGCCTTGCACGAAATCCTTCTGCCAGATCTTCACCTTCTCCATCTTCGCGAGAAACAGGATCGACACGAACACGGTGATGAGGTCCCACCGGTCGTGCGAGGCGACGAGTTTGTCGAGCGGGATGTCAATCCTGTCGAACTGTGTGATCCGCCCCCAGGTGAGGCCGATATCCTCTGAGAGGTCCTCGGAGTGGACGTTCTCGTGGAAGTTCGGGGCGAACTTCCGGATTGCGTGCTCGCGGAGGGCGTTCAGCTGGAGCTGAAGCTCCGCTTCCCGTCTCGCGCTATCGAACGCGTCCATGAGCTCCATGAGGGTCACGGCACGGCGGCCCTCCCGGCGGATCGCCTCCGCGATGGGCACGCGGCCCTGCCCGAGGACCGCCGCGTTGAAGTCGAGATCCTCCGGCTCGCCGTAGAGATCGGCGTCCAAACCCTCGAACGCGTTCTCATCCTGCGCGGCCGGCGTGGCCGTCTCGAGGACGTAGTCGCTTTGGAGCTTCAGGATGGACCACGCCATGAAAATCAACTTGCCCGCGGTCACGAAGTTCACGGGCCCCCCGTCCTTCATCTTCTCGAGGTACATCTTCGTGAACTGCGCGAGGTCGAGGTCCCACGGGTCGAACTGCTTCTCGAGGGCGAGCTCGAACGCGGCGGCGACGGCCTTCTCGAATGGGTCCCGCAGGGCGACGTGCATTCCCTGGTCGATCTCGCGAAGCATCGCGACGTATCGGCTGATTCGTTCGCCGCCGTTGTTCTCGCTGATCAGGGCCTTGTGGAAGAGGAGGTGATTCAGGATTGACTCGTACGCCTCGCTCATGCCGCAATGACCTCCTGGTGCGGGCGTTCGTCTTCGATCTCCGCGAGGTTCACCTTCATCACGAGCTCAGAAATCCCGCTTGGGGTCATCGTGACGCCGACGATGTGATCCGCCTCCTTGAGTGTGACCTTGCGGAGCGAGATCTGGACGAACTGGGCGGTGTTCGAGTTCTTCTTGATCATCTTCGCGACGCGTTCCGCGTTCACGGCGTCGAGGTTCTGGTCGATCTCGTCGAGGAGGTAGAACGGTGACGGGTCGTATTCCTGGATTGCGAAGATGAAGGCCATCGAGACGAGGCTCTTCTCCCCGCCGCTCAGAGCCTCGAGCCGCAGGATCTTCTTGTGGGACGGGTTCGCGCGAATGATGAGGCCGCCCTGGAACGGTTCCTGCTCGTTCTCGAGGAGAAGCTCCGCCTCGCCACCTTCGCTGATTTCGCGGTACACATGCGTGAAGTTCTCGTTGATCGCCGTGAAGACCTTCGCGAGCCCTTCCTTCTTCTTCTGCGTGAGCTCTTCCACGAGCTTGATCAGCTCCGCCCGCTGGTTTTCGAGCTGTTTGACCTCCTCGCTGAGTTCGTGCAGGCGTGTCTGCTGCGCGTCGTAGTCTTCGAGGGCCCGCATGTTGATGGGTCCGAGCGCGGAGATCTGCGCCTCGCACACCGCGATCGTACGCTTGAGCTCGTCGAGCGCCGGGAGCTTGCCGGTGACCTCGCGGCCGAGGGTCTTGAGGTCTTCCTCCGCCTTCGCGAGGGCCTCCTCCTTGGCCCTTAACTCCGTCTGGAAGTTCGTGTAGAAGTCCTCCTTCGTCTCGAGCCTGTGGCCGAGCTTGTCAATCTCGCTCTCGAGCTCCGTCTTCTCCTTGAATGCCTCGTCCCGCTCCTTCTGGAGATCCTGCATCTCCTTCGACATTGAGGCCTCCAGCTTCTCGAGGCCGCGAATCTCGTTCTCGAACGACGCGAGAGAGGTGTTCAGGTCCTTCACGCGCTTTTCGTGGTCGGTTTTCTGGGCGATGAGGTCTCCGATTCTTCCGTCGAACTCCGTCCGGCGCTCCGTCTGGATCTTGATTTGGGCACTGAGGGTCTCGACTTTCGCCCGCGCGGCGGTCACATCGTCCGCCGCCTTCACACGTTCCCCCATGAGTTCCTTCATTCGGGTCGAGACCTGCTGCGGAGTGGCGTCGAGGACTTGCTTCTTCATCGTGTCCCGCTGGGTTTTGAGCTTCTCGAGCTCCTCGCGGAACCTCGCGAGGTCCTCCTTGATCCGCTTCGAGGTTTTCTCCGACTCCTGGAATCTCGTTCGGCGCGCCTCGAGGTCTTCCTGGATCACCTTGACCTTGGTTGCGAACTCCTTGCGCTTCGTCTCGAGAGCGGACGCCTTCACCTCGACTGTGGAGGTTTCCGAGCCGACATCCTTCAACTGCGCCTCGAGGGACGTGAGGTCCTTCCGGAGCTGCGCGAGGCGCTTCGTGACCTGCTCCGCCTCGTCGTTCGCCTTCCGGAGTTTCTCAGCGACCGCGTCGAGCTCCCTCCGGTCCGGTGCGCCGAACCGAACGGGGCGTTTCTCGAGGTCCCCGCCGATCATTGCGCCACTCGGCTCGATGAGTTCCCCAGCGACGGTGACGAGGCGCACCCCGCCCATGTACTTCCGTGCCTGGTCGAGAGTCTCGACGACGATCGTGTCCCCCAGGACGTAGAAGAATGCGTCCCGGTACTTCTCGTCGAACTTGATGAGGTCAATCGCGAACCCGATCGACTCCTTCGCGACGAGGATCGCCTTACCGCGCGGGCGGCCGACGAGCATCTTGTTCAGCGGGAGGAACGTCGCCCGCCCCGCCCTGTGCTTCTTCAGGTAGTCGATGCACTCTGCGGCGACGCGGTCGTCGTCGACGACAATCCCCTGCATCCGGTTCCCCGCCGCAACGAGGATCGCCGTTTCGTGCTTCGGCTCCACATGGCCGAGCTGCGCAATCGTCCCGTGGATCCCCTTGATCGCGCCCGTGTCCCGGCCCTCGAGGATCGCGGCGACCGCCGATGTATACCCGCGCTTCATGTTCTCGGCGACATCCGCTTCCGTCTTCAGCGTCGTGTACTGGCGCGTGAGCTCGAGGATTGCGTTCTGGAGCTCTCCGCGCACCCGCTCGAGCTCCGTCTCCTCTTTGCGCTTCGCGTAGAACTCCTGCTGCAGCTTCGAGAGGGTCTTCGTGCTCGCCTTGGAGCCGGATTTCAGATCTCCGAGTTGAAACCCAGCATCGTCGAGCTCGAGCTGATACGTCTTCAGGAGGTCCTGGAGCTGGTCGAGCTCGTTTCGGAGGCGCTCGATCGCCTCCGTGGACCGGTCTCCTTCGAGGACAAGCGCCTTCACCTTTTCCTCGCCCTCGTCGATCTTCTCGTTGAGGCCGACGATTCCCTTCTGAATCTGAAGGACCTTGGAGTCGGACTGCGAGGCGGCCTCGTCGAGCTCCCTGAGCTCGACCTCGAGGTGACTGAGCCCCTTCTCGAGGTGGTCCAGAGATTCCTCGACGCTGTGCCGCTCCTTCTCGAGCGCCTCGATGTCCTTCGCGACGCGAGCCCGTTCCCGCTGCACCTCGGCGATCTCCTGCTTGATCCGTTTCGCCTCGTCCGTGCTCGTCGCGATTCCATCCTGCGCTCGCGCTCGCTCGATCCGCAGGCCGTCGAGCTTCGCCTTGAGTTGCTTCGCCTCCTCGCCGCCGCGCTCCGCGATTTTCCCTTCGATCTCCTGGAGCCGGTCCTCGGCCGTCTTCAGGTCCGCCACGAGCGCTGCCTTCTCGTTGAGGAGCTTCTTACGCTCCGCCTCGTACTTCGCGATCTGCTGCTTCGTCCCAAGAATCTCGTTCTCGATGAGGTCCCGGTTCTTGTAGACGAGCTGGGCCCGCGCGAGGTCCAGCTTCTCCTTCTGCTCCCGGTACTTCAGGGCCCCTTCGCGGTCCGAGGAAAGCTGCTGGATCTGCTTCTTGATTTCGTCGAGGATGATCTGGATCCGGCCGAGGTTCTCCTCCGTCTGCTTCCGCTTCGTCTCCGCCTGCGAGATGTCGTCGTCGAACTTTGTGATGCCTGCGATGTTGTCTAGGATCCGGCGACGGTCCACGTCCGAAGTCTGGACGATCCTCTGAATGTCGCCCTGCTGGACGAGGTTGTAGCCCTCCGCGCTGATTCGCGCGTGGGCGAGAAGGGAGTCGAACTCGTCGAGGCTCGACTTCCGATCGTTGATGTAGAAGTACGAGTTGTACCCGTCCTGGACCGTGCTTGACAGGGCGACGTACCGAGTAAGCTTGACCTCGTCCGCCTCGATCGGGATTCCCCGGTCGGAGTTGTCGAAGACGAGGGACACCTCGCAGTAGCTCGAGCTCTTCTTCCCCTTTCCGCCGTTCCAGATCAGGTCCGTGAGGCGCTTCGCCCGGATCGCCTTCGCGCTCTTTGGGCCGAGGACGAAGAGGATCGCGTCCGCGATGTTTGACTTCCCGGAGCCGTTCGGTCCCGTGACCGTCGTGTAGCCCGGAAGGAACGGGATCCGCATCTTTCCGCCGAACGACTTGAAGTTCTCCATCTGGATTTCTTTCAGGTGCAAGGCATCACCGCGAGAGAAAGTTGATACTGAGACTTCTGGATCGCCATCCCATCCGAGCCTTCTGACCGTCCGACCTTCGTCGGACAACCAGCCGTATGGCCTGAGGATATTAAGATTTTGGCGGGTCATTGGAAACGCGGTGTTGACAAAGGGCGGACCAGCCCTTGGCCGGCCGCGGTTGCCCGGATCAGAGATGGCTACCGACCGGCTTTGTGACGAGGAAGGCCCGCTGAAGTCCCGCCACCTTGATTCGGAGTTCTTCGGGTGACGCGCCGAGGGACTTCCAGAGTCGCGGGTAGTCGTGGACCCAGGACCACTCGCTCCCATAGCCCGCGAGATAGTCCTCGTACCAGTCGAGGTGTAGGATGTAACGGCGGG
>Ga0209321_10000017_pt1 | contig 75064 bp, 79 predicted proteins | sample Rifsed16ft4_FD_184012 | JGI IMG/M metagenome (GOLD analysis project Ga0209321, IMG submission 184012) | Soil microbial communities from Rifle, Colorado, USA - sediment 16ft 4 - CSP-I_5_4 (version 2) | ecosystem: Environmental > Terrestrial > Deep subsurface > Rock core/Sediment | place: Rifle...
TCGTGATCGCCGCCGTCAGCGTCGTCTTCCCATGGTCCACGTGACCAATCGTCCCCACGTTCACATGGGGCTTCTTTCTTTCAAATTTCTCCTTGGACATTGATATATTCTCCTCAGCGAAACAATGAATTTAAAATAACCACTCTACTCTGGTGCCCACGACTGGAATCGAACCAGTGACCTCACCCTTACCAAGGGTGTGCTCTACCAACTGAGCTACATGGGCCACGATTATGATTCGTAGCGGGCATCCCTGCCGTCACATCAAAACTATTTCGTACACCGGCCTCGCCTTCCGCGGGCTCGGCGCTCGCCGGGAATTTTGCCCGCCGGACAAAATCCTTGATCCGCCTCCCCCAACTGGGCTACATGGGCTAGTTAGATATAAGTGATAAGTAACAAGTTACAAGGAAAAACCGTCAGTTATTCCTCATTGCCAGCATCAACACTTGTGACTTATCACTTATATCTTGTAACTGCCATTATGGAGCGGGTGATGGGAATCGAACCCACACTACCAGCTTGGAAGGCTGGAGTTCTACCATTGAACTACACCCGCCTTGCTATGTACCTTCAAAGCTGGCATCCCTGCCGTAAGTGCATCGGGAATCCACACAACCGGCCTGGACATCCCCTGTTCAGGCGCTCGTCCGGAAAAAGTCCGGCCTTGCCCATTGAACTATACCCGCCTTGCGATTTATCTACGACAAAGAACTGTCATCCCTGCGTTAGTAATAGTTAATTAAATATATTATTCTGATACTGGGTTTATTCCCCGCCCCCAAACATGGTGGAGGGGGGAGGATTCGAACCTCCGAAGGCATTGCCAGCAGATTTACAGTCTGCCCCCGTTGGCCGCTTGGGTACCCCTCCAAAAAAAGTAAGCCGACGATTTTCAATGATTTACAAAATGCTGTCAATAATATCCCATGGCTAATCAACCCCCGGGACGCAGTATTTTGCCAGTATAGGCTTCTCTGATTTCGGTTGGCTGGCGATTAGAGCCAATACTGGCATGAAGAATATAATCAAGTGACTGTCCAAAATAAATCCGGACTTTTAATGCTGATTTTGCCGGTGGCCGGTTTGCGGGGTTGGCGCTGGTTGACACCAGCGCTCCTGTTTTTTCACATAGACTGCGTATCACTTCATGCTTACTGACCCTGGCTGCAATCGTATTGTGCTGCCCCCGGAGCCAGATCGGGACTTCCGGTCTCGCTGGTAACACCCATGTGACAGGACCTGGCCAGGTTGATAATACGCGTTGGCGGACTGTTTCATGAGGAAATTCTATATATCCGGCCAACTGTTCTATATTGGCCGCGACCAGGATCAGTCCCTTTTTTACAGGGCGATTTTTAAGATTGAGAATCCGTGCGACCGCAAAATAATCATGTGGTAAACACCCCAGCCCGTATACCGCCTCAGTAGGATAGGCAATAACACCGCCACCGAGAATGATGCGGGTTGCCAGATTCAGGTGCCAGCTGCTCAAGATTTTCCGTAATTAACTGGCTTGAGTGTCAAACTGATAACTGTTCCGGCAAGGTGGGCCAGCAGCCGCTATGAATACAGCATAATCTCTTTTGTCTGCATCCATGGCATAGGCCCGTGTACGATCCGGTGTTCGATGGGCAGAAGTAATCCTGACCTCAGTCCGGGTACCAGATATTTTTAATACATCCAAGGCCGATTGCATCACTGGCAAACCGGAGTCTGAGCCTATTGAAACAGCAACGAAAGGTTGTTGCATACTCATGTTAATGTCACAGGAATTGGTGTTATAAAAAGAATGTTTGGATTATAACGATTAGCCGGTCTTGTGTCGTGGTCTGCGCTTGCCACGTGCCGGGGCTTCAGACAGAATTGTTTGTGATTCTTCCAGCGTCAAGCTGGCAGGTTCGCGATCTTTTGGAATCTTCGCGTTTTTCTTTCCGTCAGTGATATAGGGACCATAACGCCCGTTTAATATGGAAATCCCGCTGTCACCAAAAATCTTGATTTCTTTCTCTGCGTCTGCCTTCTTTTTCCCGGCGATTAATTCCAGCGCCCGTTCAAGATTTATGGTATGAGGATCGTCTTCCAGTTTCAGGGAAACAAACTTGCTGCCGTAACGGACATAGGGACCAAACCGGCCAACGTTGGCTACAACTTCCTCACCTTCATCAGTATTGCCCAGCAGTCTGGGCAATTTGAATAATTCCATTGCTTCAGTAAAAGTGATGCTGTCCATGCGCTGGCCATTCCTCAATCCTGCAAATTTTGGTTTATCTTCATCATCTTTGGTGCCAATCTGGACATAGGGTCCATAACGTCCCATCCTGACAGAAACAGGTAATCCTGTTTTCGGATCTGTACCGAGTTCACGGGCCTGGGTAGCTTCCTTGCGGCTGACATTCTCTTCTTTTTCTTTTACCTTCTGCTCAAATGGTTCCCAGAATTCCTTCATGAGTGGTATCCAGTCTTTCTCACCACGGGATACCGCATCCAGTTCATCCTCAAGTTTTGCTGTAAATTCATAATCTACATAATCTGTAAAATGTTCCGTCAGGAAATTCGTGACGATACGGCCAACTTCTGTGGGTACAAACCGTTTATTGTCCAGTTCAACATATTCCCGCTGTAAAAGCGTTGAGATAATACTTGCATAGGTGGAAGGGCGGCCTATGCCATATTCCTCCAGAGATTTAACCAGACTTGCTTCCGTGTATCTTGGCGGTGGTTCGGTAAAATGCTGCTCAGCACGAATGTCGTTTAATTGCACAACATCCCCTTCTTTCAGTGATGGCAGTACCTTCTGATCGCCTTCCTGCTTGCTGTCATCCTGACCTTCCATATAAACCTCCATAAATCCTGGATCTGCAATTGTTGAACCGGTTGCGCGAAATACATTACCTGCTCCGCAATTAAAATCGACTGCAACAGTATCAATGAGAGCATTACTCATCTGGCTCGCCACTGTGCGCTTCCAGACCAGATCATATAATCTGAATTGGTCGCTGGTCATTTTTGCCTTAATGTCATTCGGGATTCTGGAAACGGAGGTTGGACGAATGCCTTCGTGTGCTTCTTGCGCATTCTTCGAGGAAGTTTTGTACTCTTTTACATGAGATGGCACTTTTTCACGGCCATAGCGGTCAGCAATAAAAGTCCGTATCTCTTTTATCGCAGCTTCACCGAGAGTGACAGAATCGGTCCTCATATAAGTGATAAGACCCACTGCCCCGTCACCGATATCTATCCCTTCATATAATTGCTGCGCAACCTGCATGGTGCGCTTTGCGGTAAAGCCGAGTTTACGTACTGCTTCCTGCTGCAATGTCGAGGTGATAAACGGTGCAGCGGGCTGGCGTTTGCGTTGTTTCTTTTCGATCGTCTCAACTTTCAGCTTGCCATTAGCAAATTTTAATAATTTTTGCCGGGCAGCATTTGCAGCCTTGTCTGCCACGATGCTGAATTGTTTAAGTCTTTCATCATCGAGTTGCGTCAGCTTTGCAATAAAATTTATATCGTCATGCAACAGATCTGCCTCTAGCGTCCAGTATTCCCTGGCGACAAATTTTTCTATCTCCTCTTCTCTTTCCACGATCATGCGCAAGGCCGGACTCTGCACCCTCCCTGCGGACAAACCGCGGCGGATCTTCTTCCATAATAATGGTGATAAATTAAATCCAACCAGATAATCCAGTGCGCGGCGTGCCTGCTGGGCATTAATTAATTCCATGGAAAGATCACGCGGTTGTGCAATGGATTGTTCAATTGCAGATTTTGTCACTTCATAAAAGACTACCCGGTGAACATCTTTATTTTTTAATGCGCCACGTTCTTTCAGAAGTTCGTAGAGGTGCCATGAAATAGCCTCGCCTTCACGATCCGGGTCTGTGGCCAGATAGAGGGTATTTATCTTTTTCAGTGCCTTGGCTATGGCATCAACAGACTTTGCATTTTTTGCAATTGGCTCATATTTCATGGTGAAATTATTGTCTGTATCAACAGCACCGGTTTTTGGTAACAAATCACGCACATGACCATACGAGGCCAGAACCTCATAATCATCACCAAGATAACGATTCAGGGTTTTTGCCTTTGCCGGAGATTCAACAATAACTAACGCTTTGGTCATAAAGCCATAGATCAAATCACAGGAGCAATTAAATTAATTCAGAACAAAAAATATATGCATAAACTAATGCAGATTTGCATTGATATCGTCCATTACAATGTCTTCCATCCAGGTAATAGCCGCCTCTTTGTCAGGCTGGTTAAACAAGACCATTAATACTACCCACTTCAACTGTTGCAGATCAATATCATCACTTTCCAGCGCCATTATCCGATCAATCACCAATTCACGCTCATGTGAATTCAGTACCTTGGCCTGTTCAAGAAAGAGGAGAAAACCGCGGCAATCTGCATCAAGCCGGTCAAGCTCCTGGTTACTGAACAAGCGTAACGAAGGCAACTCCGACAGATGAATTGAATCCGCATGCTCCTTGTATGTAGCCAGGCCTTCGAGCCAGGCAAAGGCCTTTTCTATCTGTTGATCCCGGAATCCGGCTTCCATCAGCTGGTTCTTGAGAGATTCCTGGTCGGGAACAATCTCAAGGTCTTCTTCAATATAATTATCAAAAATATACATAAGCACATCTAAAACTGTTTCTTTCATTCACTTTCTCTAGTTGATTCTGGTATAGAGACCACCGGATGATGAGACGATCCCCTGGACTTCCAGAACTAAAAGCATGGAGGAAACAGCATCAGCCGTCAATCCGCTAAGCTCAATTAATTTATCGACTGTGACCGGATCGAATGATATATGTTCGAGTAATCTTTGTTGATCAACATCAAGCCCGGCAGGATTCCCAGAGCCTGGTCCTGTATCCACGCCTTGCCTGTTAATCATTGTAATATCAATGTTCAACTCTTCTACCACATCCACTATTGTCTCAACCAGCTTGGCGCCCTGCTTGATTAAATGGTGACACCCTTTTGCCAGTGGATTATAAATAGAGCCTGGCACAGCAAAAACCTCCCGTCCCTGTTCCATGGCATATCTGGCGGTAATCAATGAACCACTTTTAGGCGCTGCCTCTATTAACAGCACGCCCAGACTCAATCCGCTGATGATACGGTTCCGGCGTGGAAAATTTTTTGCAAGCGGTGGGACACCTGGTGGAAATTCGGAAACGATGGCCCCGTTAACCGCAATCATTCCGGCAATCTCCTTATGGCGTGCGGGATATATCCTGTCAGGTCCATTGCCCAGAACAGCTATAGTCTTGCCATTCACACCAAGAGCTCCGGCATGACTGCAATAATCTATCCCGAGCGCGAGACCACTGGTAATGGTCAGTCCCAACTCGGCTAACTGGGCAGCAAACATCTGTGCAGTTTTTCTTCCTCCGGCAGTAGGATTACGGCTGCCAACAATACCAATTTGTGGAGTATGCAATACTTCCGGATTACCTTTTACAAACAGCGCTATTGGAGCATCAGAAATTTCGCTGAGTAATGCAGGATATTGGCTGTCATGGCAGGTAATAAGATGATGATCCGGATGGTCCAGCCAGGTGATATCAGCTTTGATTTTATCAGCGGGTATTTTTGTTAAGTATTCCAACACCTCTTTCTTCAGTCCCATGTGCATGAGTTCAGTATATGGCGCTGATAATATATTCACCGGAGTTTTGTAAATATCCAGTAACTTCTTTTGCTGAACAGGCCCTGTTGCGGGGGTTCTGAGTAATACCAGCCAAGGTATACGGGCATCATCCATAATTACTAATTCCTATACTGAATATATGGTATTTGTAAAAATACCTGAATTATTAAATTATATTTTTAAACTTATAAACAAAAATACAGCACCGGTATGCGGTGCTGTATTATTTTCGGATAAAATTCGCTGCCACTCCCTGCCCCGGCAAGAAAGTTACAGATTCTTTACTGCATCATAAATATGTATTGGACTGACTGCTTCCATGATCAGACCATAGCTGATGTTCTCGAAAGTGCGGAACACCATCAGTACACCTGAGTACTCTTCCGGTAACTGGACCTGTTCCGGTTGCGAATTGGGCTTGCCCAGATAGCTAACAAGCGCGGTTTTGTCGAACCAACGTTTGGCATCGCGTATATCATTTAATATATCAGTCGCTACCTCATCAGCCACACTGTCTTGCCCTGGAGGTGACTCTATCCGCCGGGCGTCTTCTTCCTTTTCTCTGGCTTTGGTCGCCACATAATCTTTAACCATCTTGCCACTTTTATATACACCCAGAACGTTGCCGATTTCCATACCGTCATTCGTGCCAAGATCCAGAATCACAATCTGGTATTGACCGATCTCTGAAACGCCATCAATCACCGAGATAACATTTCCATTCACATCCCGCCCGGGGTGGGTGGGAATGAAATTTGAATTGATATCGGCTTCGGATTCTTCCACCAGCCGATCACCGCTTAATACTTCCCGATTAGAGCGGACAATTACAAATGACGCAGGGTCACCATTTTTTTCAATAACCGCATCACCCAGATATAAAGCCTCATAACCCAGAACGGTATCCTTGTCTTTAACCGGATTAACATATGGCTTGCCTTTACGATAGACCGCATAGCGTTTCGCTGTTGCATCTTCCGGTAAGCCACGCACATAGACCTTGTTGCCGGAACCTGATACCAGATGTTCATCATAACTGGAAACCACATACGGCCAGTCGTCCATTTCATCAGCACTGACAACCAATGGATGAATCAGGAATTGCTTGATGGTATCAATCGGAATAGAAGGAATTGCAGTGTCTTTTTCATACGAACGAACAGTGGGTGATAACTTTTCATAACGGCCGGATTTATCACCTCTGCCCACTGCCAGTATAGGCCGGCCGTCCTTATATTGTAATGAAACTACATCCCCCGGATAAATCAAATGTGGATTTTCTATCTGTGGGTTGGCCTCCCATACCTGTGGCCAGAGCCAGGGTTCATTTAAAAATCTTCCCGTGATGTCCCACAGTGTATCTCCCTTAACGACGGTGTAACTTTCCGGGTGATCCGGTTTGACTGTTACAGTATCTGCTGTAACAGCTGTCGTCACTAAACCAAATATAGCTATAAACAAGAATTTATTAAGCATGTCTATTACCTTACGTGCATTCCTTAATGTAGATTAGGAAAAAGTCTAGCAAAATATTTGCTGGAGTACCATGTTCTTGTTATTTATAGCTGATCCGGATAATTTCTGTATACTATCAGTAGGTTATTAATGTTCATGGGTTACCCAAGATGGCAATATTAGATATTTTGCACTTTCCAGACCCCAATTTACGTAAAAAGGCACGGCCGGTTGAAACCATAGACGCCAGGATTAAAACCCTTGCCAGCGACATGCTGGAAACCATGTACAAAGAAGGGGGTATAGGCCTTGCTGCGACCCAGGTGAATGTTCAGAAACGGGTGGTTGTTATCGACCTGTCAGAACTGAGAAATGAGCCTATGTATCTGATAAATCCGGAAATAATCAGTTCTGAAGGAGTAGAGCAAATGCAGGAAGGCTGTCTCTCTGTACCCGATTATTACGATCTGGTCGAACGTGCAGAAAAGGTCAGTTTCCGCTATTTGAACCTTGCCGGTGAGGCCAAGGAGGTCAATGCCGATGGGCTGCTGGCAGTCTGTATACAACACGAAATCGATCACCTCGATGGCAAATTGTTCATAGACTATTTATCCCCCCTTAAACGCCAGCGGCTGCGCAAAAAACTGGAAAAACAGGACAAACTGCAAGCACAGATCCTGTGACAAAACCTAATCTGCGCCTGGGATTTGCGGGTACTCCAGCCATCGCGGCTACCGTACTGGACAGTCTGCTCAAACAAACCCGTTATCTGCTGGATGTTGTGTATACACAACCTGACCGGCCTGCCGGCCGGGGTCGTAAAATAAATATCAGTCCGGTAAAACAACTTGCATTACAACATGGACTGACCGTTGTACAACCGGAGGCGCCGGAAGCGATAGACCCGGACAATACCCTGTCTCAGCTGGATCTGCTCATTGTTGTCGCTTATGGCATGCTGCTGCCCGTAAATATACTCAACCGGCCAAGCAAAGGCTGTATCAATATTCATACCTCGCTGCTACCCCGCTGGCGCGGGGCGGCACCTATACAGCGTGCGATTGAGGCTGGCGATAACGAGACCGGGGTCAGCATCATGCAAATTGATGAGGGTCTCGATACCGGGCCCATCCTGGCCCAGTTACATTGTCCCATTACAACCCAGGAAACCAGTGGCTCCCTGCAAGAGAAGTTGGCTATCCTGGGAGCACAATGCCTGATTGAAATACTGGAAAAGATGGTGATGGGCAAGGTAACTTCACGTCCCCAGGATCCTGCTCTGGCAACGTATGCCAATAAAATCAGCAAGTCCGATGCCAGGCTCGACTGGACTCAGCCTGCTGTAAAATTAGAACGGCAAATACGGGCCTTTAATCCGGCACCCGTGGCATATACTGAAATTAACGGGTTGCTGCTCAGAGTCTGGGAAGCACAACTCGTCGACCGGACCGCCAATGCAAAACCCGGCACTGTCCTGACCTCTGGCAAAACCGGAGTGGATATCGCAACAGGTAATGGGATATTGAGTTTGTTGAAGATTCAACCGCCCGGTAAACAGGTCATGACGGTCCATGAATTCCTCACTGGACGACCTGATTTTTTCAGCAAGCCGGCAGCATTATAAACACCTGATATTTCTGCTCATGCCCAGACCATCCATGTCCAGTCAATCAGGGCCACGTGCAATCGCCGCACTGGTCATTCAAAGACTGTTGGACAAACGGCAAACCCTGTCCTCAATACTGCCTGGGTATCTCAAAGGTCTCGTGCATAAAAAAGATCAGGCCCTGGCCCAGGAACTCTGTTATGGCGTTATGCGCTGGTATTTCCAGCTGGATTTTCTGCTTGGGATTTTGGTTAATAAACATATCAAGGCCAAAGACACCGATATCAAGGCACTATTACTCATTGGTTTATATCAATTCAGATATCTACGTACCCCACCCCATGCAGTGGTATCTGCTACCGTCGAAGTTTGTAATGAGTTGCACAAAAGCTGGGCGAAGGGCCTGGTCAATGCAGTTTTGAGAAGTTATCAGCGCAAAAGTAAACACTTACTTAGGAATGTTGAGGCTGATCTGTCCGCCCGATATTCACACCCGAGGTGGTTGCTGGATATCCTGAAAAACGATTACCCGGATTGCTGGCAGGAAATAGTGACTGCAAATAATTCTTATCCACCCATGGCCCTCAGGGTCAATACTGGCAAAGTCGCACGCGATACCTACATGACCATGTTGAATCAAGCAGGTATAACGGCACACCGGGCTCCGCCCTGGACGCCGGCCGGGATAATGCTGGATAACCCTGTGGATGTAAATAAGCTGCCAGAATTTATGAATGGCTATGTGTCAGTGCAGGATCTGGCTGCGCAGTTATCACCGGATCTGCTGGATCTCAAACCTCATCTACGTGTACTGGATGCTTGTGCTGCCCCCGGTGGTAAACTTGCACACATACTGGAATCAGAGCCAGGGTTAAACGAGGCCGTGGGCATAGAGTCTGACCGGTTTCGGTTTGGCCGGCTACAACAAACACTGGACAGGTTACAACTCAAAGCCAGACTCATTCATGCGGATGTCCGGGAAACTGCCACCTGGTGGGATGGAGTGGAGTTTGATCGAATACTGCTGGATGCACCGTGCAGTGCAACGGGTGTTATCCGCCGGCATCCTGATATCAAAGTCTTGCGCACGCCGGCAGATATTGAGACTGTGATTACTGTACAAAGGGAATTATTATCCGCACTCTGGCCGTTACTGAAAACTGGCGGTAAGCTTTTATATGTGACTTGTTCAATCCTGGACTCTGAGAATGATCAGCGGATCAGAGAATTTTTAAACAAACATTCAGATGCCAGAAGCATAATAATCGATGCTGATTGGGGAATAAACACACACCATGGACGTCAGACCTTGCCCGGACAGAATAATATGGATGGCTTTTATTATGCATGTGTGCAAAAAACATAACGACATAACAACCGGCCGGGGATTTATACATACATATGTATTAGTCTTGATCTTTCTGTTTACCCACAGCAGTATTGCCGGCACAAACAGCATTAAAATAGAAAGTGCTGATGGTGTGATAATCGAAGATATGTATAGCGTTAATGCTAATATTTCATACCAGCTTGGCAAAGAAAACCGCAATGCCCTGGAGCATGGTATCCCACTGGAATTTGATATTGAATTTCGTATAAAAAAGCGCCGTCCCTGGATGTGGGACCAAACCCTGATCTCGAGGACAATCACATACAGGTTGGAGCATCAGCCCCTCAGTGGCGATTATCTCGTTACCAGACTCGATAATGGAGACCTGAAACAATTCCAGAAACTTGAAGATGTACTGGTATACATCGGCAAGATAAAAAATTTTCCTCTGATAGATACAGCAACACTGGGGACCGGCGGGATTTTCTATGCACAGGTTAAAACTCACCTGAACATTGAGGCCTTGCCTGCGCCTTTAAGACCATTGGCCTATATTTCCAGCGAATGGCGTCTTTCCAGCCCTTGGCAAATCTGGATGATTAAAGAATGAGAAAAAGTGGCCAGTTGATCTTTATTACAGGTGTGATTCTGTTCATCCTCATGCTCAGTTCCCTGATAATGATGAGCAATGCACTGCAGGATTCCAGCCATTTCAGAGATCTCTATCTGGGACTTCTGATTTTCAACACGCTGGGTTTGCTGGTACTAATCGTTCTTATCGCGCTGAATCTCAAGCGCCTCATCAAGCAACTACGCAACCGGATCCCCGGTGCCAGAATGACCATACGGATGGTGTCAATGTTCACCATGCTTTCCGTAACACCGGTGCTGGTTGTATATTATTTTTCTCTGGATTTTCTTATCCGCGGCATAGATAACTGGTTTGATCTGCGTGTTGAGCAGGCTCTTAATGATTCTCTTGATTTGAGCCGTCAATCACTCGATATACGCATGCGCGATCTGTTGCGTAGAACCAGACAAATGGCGGATGAATTATCCGATATCACGGATGCAGCAATCCCTTTTGAAATTGATGATATGCGGACGAAAAGCGGAGCCAAGGAGCTTACATTGCTGACACGCCAGGGAACAATTATATCATCCAGTGCAGACGATCCATTCCACCTGGTACCGGATCGTCCCAGTGAAACCATACTGCTGCAATTGCAGCAGGGAAACAATTATACCGCACTGGACACAATACGAAATGGCGGCCTGCATATTCGCGTTGTAGTCAATATACCCTCCTTTGGTATGGAGAGTGGTGCCAGAATAATCCAGGCATTGTACCCTGTGTCTGAGCGGATCAATCAACTGGCGGAAAGTGTGCAGGACTCATTTATAAAGTATAAAGAACTGTCCTATTTGCGTGAACAACTGAAGAAAAGCTTTGTGATTATCCTTACTCTGGTGCTGTTGTTCAGTATTTTCAGCACTGTCTGGGCCGCATTCTACACTGCCAGAAGGCTGGCAGAACCGGTAACTAACCTGGCCAGGGGTACCGAGGACGTTGCTCAGGGAAATTATACGACACAGATCCCCGTACCAGGTAATGACGAACTGGGTTTTCTGGTTGCCTCCTTTAATGAAATGACCCGCAAGATTGCACAGGCCCAGGATGCGGCGAGCCGCAGCCAGTACGAGGCTGAAACCCAGCAATCTTACCTTGAAGCTGTATTGGGAACACTTTCATCCGGGGTACTGGTACTGGATCAGGACAAAAGAGTGCGCACCTACAACAGGTGTGCTGAACTGATACTCGGCATTCCAATCGCAGCACACACTGATCAATCGATGGAAGAGATTGCAAAAAAATATCCGTCATTCAATCAATTCAAGGCAGGTATAGAGTCACATTTATCTTCCACACAAAATAACTGGCGGGAACAAATTGCAATTACCAACAGCAGTGGCCGTATAATTCTCATGTGCAGCGGGACAACTTTGCCCGGAACACATAATATGCAGCATGGTCACGTTATAGTCATTGATGATATTACTGCATTGATTCAGGGCCAGCGGAATGCAGCCTGGAGCGAGATGGCCAGACGTCTGGCCCATGAAATTAAAAACCCGTTGACCCCCATTCAACTTGCCACGGAGCGGTTGCGGCATAAATATTTGCAGGGGATGCGTGCAGATGATACGGACACTTTTGACCGGCTGACCAATACCATCATCCAGCAGGTTGAAACCATGAAGGATATGGTAAATTCATTTACCGATTTTTCCAGTACACCGGAGATCAATCTGCAAATGACAGATATCAACGAACTGTTGAAAGAGGTCATTGACCTTTACGCCAATCTTAATAGCAATGCTGAAATCATTATCAGTTTGTCCGGCAATATTCCATTAATAGCCGCAAATAAAGGCAGACTGAGACAAGTTTTCAATAATCTGCTGAAAAATGCCTTTGATGCCTGTGATCGGTGCAAGGTATTCAGACTGGAAATCAGCTCCGACTGCATTATTGAAAATGACCAGAAATATGTGGAAATAAAAATAAAGGATTCTGGCATGGGGATTACTGAGGATATAATGGATAGTATGTTTGATCCCTACGCTACCACCAAAACCAAGGGTTCAGGACTGGGTCTTGCCATAGTTAAAAAGATTGTGGAGGAACACAAGGGTCTGGTGATGCTCGTCAACAACTCCCCAAGCGCCGGTGCCTGTGCGATTGTGCGATTGCCTGTCAATGAACTCTATGACCAAAAAAGCGAAAATGGGTCTGTAAACCGGAAGGCTATATGATTAACGGCAAGATACTGGTCGTTGATGATGAGCCAGATATACGCAGCATCGTCAAGGAAATCCTCGAAGACGAAGGGTTTACGGTTGATATCGCAGAAGATGCCGAACAGGCCAGACATTTACGCAAAACCTTCAGCCCCGATCTGGTTTTACTCGATATCTGGATGCCAGGCACCGATGGCATATCACTGTTGAAGGAATGGAAAGAAACAAAGGCACTTGATATACCTGTGATCATGATGTCAGGGCATGGAAATGTTGAAACGGCCGTGGAGGCTACCAAGGTTGGTGCTTACGATTTTATAGAAAAACCCCTCTCTCTCGCCAAACTAATCCTGACAGTCAACCACGCCCTCGAAAATATTTCTCTACAACAGGAAAACGAGCGGCTGCGTACTCAATCCCGTTATGTAGACCTGCCTTCGGGGAAAAGCAGGGTCATGCAGCAACTACATGAACAAATTGCCCGCATCGCAAATCACAACACACCCGTATTGATTATCGGCGAATCCGGATCGGAAAAAGAGATCTTTGCGCGTGTATTACACAGGCAGGGTAATCTATCTGATGCCCCCTTTATCTCTGTCAGCGTGTCTGCATTATCACCAGATAATGCCATTTCAACATTATACGGCAGTGAAGAGCATGGCATCATACGCAAGGGACTGATAGAAATGGCTGATGGCGGAACATTGTTCCTCAAGGATATTGCTGATATGGACCTCACATTGCAGGCCAGACTTCAAAATACCATCGAAAATCAGTTATTCACCCGGGTGGGCGGTGCGGAAACACACAGCATCAATGTCAGGTTTATTGCGGCCACCAGCCAGAATCTGGAAGAACTGGTACAGGCGGGGAAATTCAGGGATGATCTTTATTACCAGTTGAATGTATTGCCTTTGAAAATACCGCCTTTGCGTGAGCATCATGAGGACATTCCGGAACTGCTTGATTTTTTCATTGAATATTTTGTTCAGCAACAGGGCCTGCCGCGTAGACAGTTTAATGTTGCCGCACATAATTACTTGCGTAACTATACCTGGACTGGAAATATACGGGAATTGAAAAATCTTGTACAAAGGCTGTTGATCCTTGGTACCGGGAAGAACATTGATATAGACGAAATCGAAATAGCACTGGGCAAACAGCAAAATCAGACACATGACAAGGAATTTAACGCGAATTTCGAACTGCCATTACGCCAGGCCCGCGAACAGTTTGAAAAAGCCTATTTACAATATAAACTTGAGCGTGCAAATGGCAGCGTCAGCAGGGTCGCCAGCGATATAGGCATGGAGCGCACACATTTGTACAGAAAATTAAAATCACTTGGCATCGAAATCAAACCTGACTGATTTTTCCAGACCTGTAATCTTTCATGAATAGTTCAGGACACATGATCATTCTTTTCCGGACAGCCGTATTATGAAAATTATTATCCTCGGCGCAGGACAGGTTGGATCATCGGTGGCTGCAAATCTGGTCAGCGAAGCAAACGATATCACCGTAATCGACACAAATCCCGATTGTTTGCAGTATTTGAGTGAGCGCCATGATTTGCGCACCATAGTTGGAGTGGCATCCCATCCATCCGTGCTGGCAAATGCAGGGGCAAAGGATGCCGATATGATTATCGCTGTTACCAACAGCGATGAAACCAATATGATTGCCTGTCAGGTCGCCTATACGCTCTTTCATACACCCACCAAGATCGCCCGTGTCCGTAATAATGAATATCTCAAACACCCTGCCCTGTTTGCCCAGGAGGCACTGCCGATAGATGTGCTAATCAGCCCGGAACAGGTGGTTACTGAATATATTGAAAGGCTTATCAGTTTTCCCGGCGCATTGCAAGTACTGGACTTTGCGAATGACATGGCACAAATGGTTGCTGTCTCAGCCCATTACTATGGGCCTCTGGCAGGGAAGTTAGTGTGTGATATTTGCAGTAAATTACCTGAAATTGAAATTCGTATTGTCGCTATATTCCGTGCCGGCAGATCGATTATCCCTGACGGCAATACAGAAATAGAACCAAACGATGAAGTGTTTTTTATCGGCGCACCAAAACATATTCGTACATTACTCAAAACCATACGCAGTACAGAGAAGGCTGCAAAGCGCATCATTATTGCGGGCGGCGGTAATATCGGTATGCGCCTGGCCCAGTTGCTTGAGGACCGTTATCAGGTAAAACTCATAGAGTTGAACAGTCATCGCGCCCAGGAAGTATCCGAACTACTCAAGAAAACAATTGTTATACAAGGTGATGTTGCCGATGAAGAATTGCTCCTGGAAGAAAATATAGAAAATACTGATGTGTTTTGTGCCCTGACCAATGCTGACGTGGCGAACATCATCTCTTCCATGCTGGCGAAGCGTCTTGGTGCACGCAAGGTTATGGCATTGATCAACCGTGCTGCCTTTGTCGATCTTGTGCAGAGTAATGTGATCGATATCGCCATCTCTCCACAGCAGGCCACCATCGGCAGTCTGCTGGCACACATCAGGAAAGGTGATGTTGTAGTAGTACATTCCCTGCGCCGTGGCGCAGCAGAGGCCATCGAGGCGATTGCTCACGGGGATTCAACTTCATCCAAGGTTGTCGGTCGAAAAATAGATGAGATCAAGCTGCCGCCTGATACCAGTATTGGCGCCATAGTGCGTGGAGAGGAAGTAATTATCGCCCACCATGACACTGTAATTGAAGCGGACGATCACGTGATCCTGCTGGTGGCAGACAAGAAACAGGTGCATGAAGTGGAAAAATTATTTCAGGTTGGCATCACTTTCCTTTAATACCCTTGATATAACTTATGCAATTTACCGTAATCCAGCGGATACTTGGCATACTACTCTCACTGTTCAGTCTGACCCAGTTGCCGCCGCTGCTTATTGCATTGTGGCTGAATGAAACTTCTCTCCATGCTTTTCTCATATCCTTCTGCATCATCCTGATCACGGGATTACTCCTGTGGCTTCCGGTCAGAAATATCCGCACCGATTTACGCCTGCGGGATGGTTTTTTTATTGTTGTGTTGTTCTGGGCGGGATTGGGGGTCACCGGGGCCATACCTCTCATCCTCTCTGAACAACCACACCTGTCAATTGCTGATGCCGTGTTCGAATCCATGTCCGGACTGACCACGACCGGGGCCACTGTGATAACCGGTATAGATTATCTGCCAAAATCAATATTGTTTTACCGGCATGAACTGCAATGGCTCGGTGGTATGGGAATAATTGTTCTTGCCGTAGCCATACTGCCATTGCTGGGGATCGGCGGCATGCAACTCTACAAGGCAGAGACCCCGGGGCCTCTGAAAGACGCAAAGATGACACCGCGGATCACGGAAACGGCAAAGGCATTATGGTATATCTATCTGTCCATGACAGTGGCTTGTGCGCTGCTGTACTGGTTGGCAGGCATGTCCCTGTTTGATGCGATCACTCACAGTTTCTCTACTATCGCGATCGGTGGTTTTTCCACACATGATCAGAGCATCGGGTTTTTTGATAACCGCGCCATAGAAGCGATTGCTGTGATCTTCATGGTGTTATCAGGGATTAATTTCACGTTGCATTTTCTTGCCTGGCAAAATACCAGTCTTAAACCATACACCAATGACTCCGAATTCAAGGCCTATTTAACATTTCTTTTTGCCGTCAGCATTGTTTGTTGTGTCTACCTGATTATTAAAGGAAATTACCCTGGTGTAACACCCGCCATTTCTGAAGGAATATTCCAGGCTGTCTCCATTGCCACTACAACAGGGTTTACAACTGCGCGGTATCAGGTATGGCCGGATTTTCTCCCGGTATTGTTATTATTCTCCAGTTTTGTCGGTGCCTGTGCTGTTTCCACAGGTGGTGGCATCAAAGTAGTCCGGGTATTACTTCTTTTCAGGCAGGGACTTCGTGAAATACGCCGGCTCATCCATCCGAATGCTATCTTCACAATCAAGATCAACAACAGGCCTGTTCCGGAACGTGTCATAAATGCAGTCTGGGGATTTTTTGCTGCCTATATCAGCGTGTTTGCATTATTAATGTTACTGTTAATGGTCACTGGGCTCGACCAGGTCACAGCTTTTTCAGCCATGGCCGCATGTATGAATAATCTGGGGCCGGGACTGGGGGCAGTTAGCGATCACTATGGTGAAATAAATAATGCAGCCAAATGGTTGCTCTGTTTTGCCATGTTGTTAGGCCGGCTTGAAATATTCACGTTGCTGGTTCTTTTTACACCTGCTTTCTGGCGTAAATAAATCATGCCAGATACTGATGCTGAAAAATGGAACGCCATTTATGCAGCAGGTGGACATACGCGCGATGAGCCTGCAAAGGTATTACGGGAATTTGCTTATCTATTGCCGGTCAGCGGTACTGCACTGGAGCTTGCCTGCGGTGGAGGGGCAAACGCACTGTTTCTTGCCGGAAAAGGACTGGATGTACATGCCTGGGATATTTCTAAAGAGGCCATAGCCAGCCTGCACACCCGGGCGAACGATCTTCACCTAACGCTCGAAACACGCATCTGTGATGTAACAGCAGATCCTCCCTCTGCAGACAGTTTTGATATTATCGTGGTAAGTTATTTTCTGGAGAGAGAATTGATACCAAAAATTATCAATGCCCTCCGGAGAAATGGCCTGCTTTTTTATCAAACCTTTATCCGGGATCGCAACAATGATACCGGCCCGCACAATAATAAATACCGTCTGGCTGAAAATGAATTATTGCATCTCTGCCACAATCTGCATATCGTTCTCTACCATGAGGAAGGCATGATAGGCAACACTCAGCAGGGATTCAGAAACGAGGCCATGCTCATCGGGCAGCGCCGTTAACTTTTTCGTTGATATGATGGATATCATCAAAAACCTGGAGACCTTACTCAGACGGGGTCAGGACAACGCCCTGATCCGCTATAGTCTGGGCAATGAATATGCCCGGGCCAAAAAATTTACCGAGGCCATAAAACATCTGGATCGTGCCATCGAACTTGACCCTGGTTACTCAGCAGCATGGAAACTTTATGGCAAGGCACTTGCTGGCAACAGCCAGTTCAATGAAGCCATCAAGGCCTATGAAAAGGGAATTGCTGTTGCAGAAAAAAAAGGCGACATCCAGGCAGCAAAAGAGATGAAAGTATTTTTGAAGAGATTGAAGAGTAAAGAGCAGGGAAATACTGCAAAATAATGCATTCCTCCTGTGCTCAATGCACAAAGTGGAAAATTACGCCCCTGTATATAAAATATTACTTACTGAATGCTGCTATATGCCCTCAAAATATTTATACCTTCTTTTTGCTGTCCTTGTAGTCACATTTTATATATATCTTCCTGCTGCCAGCGGTCCCTATCTGTCTGATGATTATCCCAACCTTGTCAATAACGACAAGATACTCCTGACAGAGATTTCATTTCAAACCATTAAAGAGGCCGTATTTTCATCCTCATCCAGTCTGTTTGGCCGGCCGCTTTCGATGTTGAGTTTCACCATCAATTACACACTGGCCGGTAATAAAGATCCATATTTTGTAAAAATAACGAACATTCTTATTCATATTATTACAGGTATCGGCATATTCATCCTGACCAGGCTATTACTGACACGTCTAATCACCGGTGCTTCCAGGGAAAATGAATTAATCCAGCCTGTCTCATTATTTGTCACTACATTCTGGTTGTTACATCCGTTGCACGTATCCACGGTCCTGTATTCAGTACAACGCATGACCTTGCTGAGCGCGTTTTTTATAGTCTATGGCCTGATTACATACATAAAACTGAGAGAACATACGGTTAAATATAATCGCCATTACCCGTTATTAATCACATCACTTGTCCTGTTTACAGCACTGGCATTCTTATCCAAGGAGAACGGTGCCTTGTTACCTGTTTTTGCCCTGTTGGTTGAACTTTCGGTATTCAGGTTTCACGCACACAGGGAAACCGGAAAATTTATCAAGATAATCCATCAGCTATCATTATATCTGCCTGTGCTGTTTATAGTTTCATATCTGGCATTTAAATACATTACCCAGATGGGGGAAATCATACCGCCCCACTATTTCACGCCTGAACAAAGATTGCTGACCCAGGCGCGGGTACTCATACACTATATTGGATGGTTGTCATTGCTGAACCCGATGCCTTTGAGTCTTTATCATGTTGACTTCGAACTGTCCTCCGGGTTGTTCACTCCGCCAACCACATTAATTTCAATATTTTTCATAATGTCATTACTGGTTATAAGCATGGTATCCATTATCAAAAGAAAATTTCTGGTTCTTGGTTTCGGCCTGGCCTGGTTTTTTACAGGACATCTGATCGAATCCACGACAATCCCGTTAATTTTGATGTATGAACACAGAAATTATCTGCCAGGTTATGGTGTAGTGTTAATCCTGTCTTTTTATTTTTTAAAAATAATTTATGCCAGAACAGACAGCCATAAAAAAGCATTACTGTTCTCCTGCATACTTGTCCTGCCTCTGGTTTTGACCTATGAACGGGCACAGGCATGGATGAGTGATAAAAGTTTTGTAATCAATATGCTCGAAAAACAGCCCGGTTTTTCCTGGGCATGGGAAGAGGCCGCATTATTCCTTTCAAATAGAGGCAATTTTGAAGATGCTTACAAGGCCGCTCAATATGCGCAAGCCCTGGCCCCTGAAGAATCAACCCATATTTTTACGGAGGCATTCATGCACTGCAGACATGAACCCGATAAGAGTATACCGGAACCATTGATCACAAAATTATTAACTGCAGCGAAAGATGAAAAACTGAAACCCATTGATCTCACCAGATACAGGGACATGATTAACACTTGCACAGGCTCAGAGGTGAATCGTGAAACCCTGCAAGAAATTTATGTCACAGGACTGGAAAATAAAAATCATTTATTCCAGAAATTCAGTATGGCTGCATTAAACGTGAAACGTTGATAATAAATATTAATATTTTCTAATCATTCAATACCAGAGTGCCGGTCAAATCAGCGATGTTGTTAATATTATTTTCATCAAGATATTCAATAAGTTCCTTGTTAAGTTTCTTGCATAACAAAGGCTCATAAAACAACGCCGTGCCTACACCCACTGCCGCGGCACCGGCAATCAGGAATTCCAGGGCGTCATGGGTATTGGTGATCCCGCCCTGCCCTATGATCGGAATATTGTTCTTCTTGCTCACCTGATAGACCTGATGGACTTTCAGTAATGCAATGGGCTTGATGGCAGGCCCGGAGAGTCCGCCCTGGTTGTTGCCTATGACCGGCCGGCGTTCTTTAATATCGATTGCCATTCCGACGATGGTATTAATAACGGCCAGGGCATCAGTCCCCGCTTCAATACAACGGCAGGCATTTTCAGCAATGTCTGTTTGATTGGGAGAAAGCTTGGTAATTAATGGTTTCCTGGTGGCTTTACGGCAGGCCTCCACGACCCTGGCCGACATATCAGGATTATTCCCGAATTCAACACCGCCCTCCTTGACGTTAGGACAGGAAATATTGATTTCCATCGCATCTATTGGCGAATCATCAAAGATACGGGTCACCTCATAATATTCATCAATTGTTGAACCGGATATGTTTGCAATAAACCGCGTTTCGGAAAAATCAAGCATAGGAAGATATTCATCAACCACTTTACGCGCACCTGGATTTTGCAGACCGATGGAATTCAGCATCCCCATATAGGTCTCGGCAATCCGGTGCGGCGGGTTGCCCAGCCGTGGTGCCAGTGTTGTTCCCTTGAGGCATATTGCGCCTACATCCGTGTTGGAAAACCCCTTGATGCGCGTATATTCTTCACCAAAGCCGACACAGCCTGATAACAAAACCAGTGGTGTATTAAAATCCAAACCACAGAAATTAATTGCCAGTTTCCTGTTTACTTTTTCTTTATCATTCTTCGGCATTGTTCTACGCTACGTGCAATTTATCCAATCATTAAATGAATGTTCAATATTGTCCTTTACCAGCCGGAGATCCCGCCTAATACCGGCAACATTATACGCCTGTGCGCAAATACCGGCGCAATCCTGCACCTTGTCCATCCGCTGGGTTTTGATCTGGATGACAAACAACTGCGGCGGGCCGGACTGGATTATGCCGAGTGGGCAAAACTATACCATTACCCGGATATTGAATCCTGTCTGGAGAAAACCGGACCTGGAAAGAATTTTGCTATTTCAACCAAAGGCAAAAATATCTACAGTAATTGCCGCTTCGAAAAAGGAGATACTTTCATCTTTGGCCCGGAAACACGCGGACTGCCCGCCAGTTTCCTGGAATCATTACCCCCCGATCAGGTGCTGCGCATACCCATGCAGGCATACAGCCGTAGCCTGAATCTCTCCAATGCGGTCTCTGTCATTGTGTATGAAGCATGGCGGCAGCATAACTTCGCCGCATCCTAAGGTGCAGTTCTGTCAGTTGCTGTAGCCACGATAGTGCGTGAGGCATATCCTGCATCACCAACACTGCCCCTGGATGCACTGACTGATATATTGTAGATATTGTATGTTACCGGTGCTTCCGTAACACTGGTTGCCACACAACCAATCTGGGCCTGGAAACCACTCAGGCCGCCACCGGTAAAATTAATGGTCTGTCCATCGACACCGCCACAACTCACAAGATTAAGCGCCCGATGGACGGCCCATTGCATACCACTCGTGGCCGCAAACCAGGCCTGGATAGCGGCCCCGGAAGAAGCCGTGGTCACAGCCGAAACTGAAGACAGGGTGGCCATGTATGCCCCAATCAGGGAGAACAGGACAATCAGCACGACAGCAATTATCGCACTGAAACCACCTTGTTTGTTCATGCCCGTAGTCATGGCTGGTTGGGGACGTGTGCCTGTTGCAACAGGGTAACGCTTTGACCGAGACTCGTGTCCTGCAGCGTCATTCGGATAGTGACCAGGGCCGCACGTGTGGCACTGCCCGGATCATAGGTCATAAAACAATCGGAGACCTGATCGACCAGAAGATTCGCACTGCCGCCGGGAGATACCGATTGAGCCGCCGTGATCGAATAATCTGCATAACGTGTAATACTGGCGCCGGAACAGACAAAACTGACCGGCGTATCCACAACCTGGAACCGTTGGCTGGGTGACTGATTTGGAAATTTGGTGACCGGACTGAGATTAAAACTTAACGTTGAAGCGCCAAGATTTTTTGCGGTAATAGCCGCAATATTCTCACCCGCATAGGCATTGGCCCCCGGCTGGCCGGTATTGTAAACCACCATACAATCCGCTGTTCTCGGCGCTACCATACACGCTGCCTGGCTGGCACCACCGGTCACGATACCGGCAAAATTATTCAACGGGCCCAGAAACTCGAAAGTGTCTGACTGTTTATTGAATTTAAGCCGGTTTGCCCCCTTATCACGATAACGTCCGCCATCACGTGTACGCAGGAATTCTATGGCCAATGTACCACTGATACGAACACTGTTCGGGAGTGCCAGGCGGATTTCACGCGTCATACGTTGCAACGCGGTCTCGGCAATGTCCACCAGTCTCGCACGCCGCTCCACATCCAGATGGGCCTGCATCGGGCCACGCAGTATATTGACCAGGACAAATGACAAGATACCCAGAATCAGTATCACGATCACCAGTTCGATCAAGGTAAAGCCCGTTGACTTGTTCACGGCTGTTTTCATCAGAAATTTGTCTTGTAACCACTGATTGAAACATCGGCGCCATTGGCGTGCGTAATATTTACATCAATACGCACCACCTGGCCATTGTTTGATGAAAGTCCATCAAGCGTTATGCCGCTGTCATCTACCAGCACGGTAACGTTATAATCATTCAGTGGCGTGATCTGGGTACCAAACCGGTTACGTACAATATTATCCGGTAAAGAATTATAATCACACACATCATCAAAGGTCGCGCGTGTCTCTCCCACCTGACTACTGAAGGCCGTACAGACGTTACAAGCTGCTGCACAATCGGTGGGACAATCACTCGTCAAATCCGGATCACAAAAATTGCTCAGCATGATTTCTTCCAGGTAGGCCTGGGCAATGGCGTTGGCCTGGGAATTGACCATTGGATCGGCGCTGTGCCTGACCGTCTGGTTAATCAATGCGACAAAGGCCGTTACACCGATACTCAGAATGACTATGGCCAGAACGAGTTCGATCAGGGTAAAACCACAGGATTTCCGGTGAGGTTTATTCATGGCGCGTGCACATAGCCGGTTTCGGCTTCTACCAGGATAGTCCTGCTGCCAAATGTGATCGTTTGCGCAGCACTGGGACGGCCGATGTGATCAAAGGAAAAAGAGGCACTCGGACTGCCTGCTGCAGTACTGTCAGCGCAGAAGTTGTTCATGCCACTGGCGGGGTTGGTAATATTTGTCCCATTCACCGGACAATCCGGCGGTGCAGGCACACCTGCCCAGGTCAGCAGACATTGGGTGGTATTTATCGTCACGTTCACAGTACATCCGGAAGCAATGGCCTGCTTCTGGGCATAACGGATCGCCGAAAAGGCCTGCTGATAAAAACCGGTTTCGCGGAATGTAGTCAGGTTCAGACGGGGTGCGACAAATACCCCCAGTATGCCGATTAACACCATGACCACGATCAGTTCAAACAGGGTAAATCCTGTCATTGATGCTGCTGTTCTGTTCATGCCATTCCTGTTGATCATCAACTGCAACAATTATTTCCGGATTTAAGGTATTACATCCGGAAGTTTCTGAATATAGATCAAGAAAAAAACCGGTAAATATTTATCCTGCATTATTGCATCTATAAAAAAAAGCATGCAATTTTTTTCATCCAGCGGATAAAAAAAGAGGGTCCGTGGACCCTCTTCATAAACAACTGCATGTTAACTAGCCGCTGCACAGACCGCCGGAAATTGTGCCGGATGCTGACTGAGTATTATATTCAACTGTTATCGTAGAAAACCCCGAGAGATTACACAGATCGGTAGCAACAGCATCACATTGGGTGGTACCAGATCCTCCTACTCCCACTAATATGCTGTTGCTTCCCCTGGCACATTCCACGTTTTCAATAATAGAGGCGAAGGTCCCTGCGACTCCTAAATTCTCAGCCACCAGGATCGCCGCTGAAGAATAGATGGCCCCAAGCACCCCCTGGGCGGCTGCCGCATTGGCCTGGGCTGAAAGATTCGCAAATCTCGGCACCGCCGTTGCAGCAAGGATGCCCAGGATCACGATGACGACCACCAGTTCGATTAAGGTAAAACCCGTCTGTTGATATTTGATATGTTGACGTTTCATTATCATTTACTCCACATTGTTATGGGCCGCAGCCCGTTAGTTTAATAAAACACAGTACCCGCCTGCCGCAGCAGGCTGGTTGTGGGAAGCTCCGTATCCCCCGCTGTGTTTCCACATCTAACACCTGTTATCCGTACAGGCGAAATAGAACCTGACATTGTTCTGTCTAGCCATCCGGGACTCTATAATTCATAATCTGCAATATCCTGTCCCGAGTCTATCACTATGGCATGAATCTCCCTGAATTGTGAATCAATTCACATAATCAAGCTTGATATCCGGTGCCTGGCGCCTGTTTTGCGACTGTATAAGACATCACCGGCAGCTTATTTGCAGTTATTGCTATCATATTGTCTCCCTAAAGCAACAATATTCCGGTGCTCGCCATCATATACAGACCCCCCAGGATGACGAATAATCCAAACAAACGTGGATTGCCCACGAACCTGTCCGTGCCAATCCTGCTGTCAAGGATATCCAGTTTCTCGCTCGTCCCGATCCAGCGGTTGGATTTTGCTTCAAGATTTTTCAGCAGGCTGGGACGTATCAACATAATGCAGCCAAAGATCAGCGCCAGAACACTGGCACCCAGAAAAATGTAAAACAACTGTTCATACAGCCATCGGGTAAAATCCGACCCGGCAAGACCCACTAACCTTACTACAGCACTCTCTATGCCTGTAACAAACACAAAGGTAAATAACACATAACACACGGCGGAGATTATAATCACGCCCGAGAGACGATGGTGCCGGTATATCCAGCGCTCCTGGTAACGTGGATTGTCCAGTGCGTCAAAAAACGGCTTGGTACTGATCCAGTGATTAAGTTTATTGCCGGTTGCTGAGGCCCATTGCGGCGCCAAGGTGAATACTATCCCGATAATCACCACGATCACACCCAGCCAGAACAGACTGGCGATGAGCCATTCCCACAGGTAATTTGATGAATTCATATATGTAATAATATTCCAGTAATCATCTGAAACCCCAATCAAACAACTGCTGTCATTTCTTACTGCGATCGAAATAACAGATTATTCAAGGTTCCCTTCAGTATTAAAACCGCCATTCAAAATGTTCCGCGCTTTCCAGCTTCACTGTCCTGAATTTGTCTATGGCCGGATCGTATTTACCATCAATATTCACGTCCTCATATACGACACGAACTCGAAATCTGATCCGCGGCGCACCCTCCAGTTCACTGTAAAAGTATTCAGGATTATTCACCCTGTAAACCAGCAAGTTATCAACTCTGTCAAAATACCATTTACCGCCCGGTATCATGTCCGGATCCGGCGCGGCGAGTTCCCCGAGATAATTCCCCGGCATCCAGTTATGAAACTGCTGGTTCAGAAACTCATTCTGCCCGTGCTCTCCCGTATCAGCTTTTGTCACCGGTGCCCGCACCACACTCATGGCATTCATTGTTTCCAGTGCGGCCAGTTTATCCATGTTATTATTCAATACAGCGAGTACCGCATTATAGTTAAGGGCAGTATTGATATTTATAACCGTTGCGCTAACCATGGTGCTTTCTGCCCTGGCAAAAATGATCAACACATGCCGTGCGAATACTCCTATAAAAAATGCTATCAGCAATAACGCTGCAGATAATTCCAGCAACGTCAGGTTTCGATCTGACCAGCGGTGCATTATCTAATTACGGTTGCCAGATCCCACATTGGCAGAAATACCCCCAGCGCCAGAATTAAAACCATGAAGCCTATCACTACAATCATAATCGGTTCTATCGATGCACTCAGGTTCTTGATATCGTAATCAACTTCCCGTTCATAAAAATCAGCCACTTCGGCAAGCAGTTCATCAACCTGCCCGGTTTCTTCACCCACGGCCATCATCTGCAATACCAGGGGTGTAAACATATTGGTCACAGCCGCTGTGCGCGTCAGTGATTCGCCCCGCTCTATGCCGTTACGCATACTCAGGATATGTTCGGCAATGAATTCATTATCTACCGAACGGGCGACAACGGTCATGGCCTGAATAAGTGGTACGCCGGATGTCAGGGACATGGAAAAGGCCCGCGCAAACCTTGCCAGTGTGGCGCGCAGGATAATGTCTCCAACCAGCGGCAGCCTGAGTTTATATTGATCCCAGTTGTAGCGGCCGTTTTCGGTTTTGGTATAAGCCCTGAAGCCAAAGACGCCCGCTATGATTCCTCCCAGCATGACCGGCCACCACTGAACAAAAAATGCGGAAATTGCCAGTAACAAACGGGTCTGCCATGGTAACGGCACATCAGCCTTGGCAAACAGGTCGGCAAAAGCCGGGATGACCCAGATATTGATAATGGTCAGCGCAATGCCTATGGCAAGTATCACGAATACGGGATAACGAAATGCCGTTTTAATGCGTTCGCGCGTATCCTTTTCCCGTGCCAGATATTCTGCAATCCGTAAAAAGGATTCATCCAGACGGCCGGTTTCCTCGCCAACCCGTACCATACTGATAAATAGCGAGGAAAATATTCCGGGGTGCCTGGCCAGCGAACTTGACAGATCCCGGCCGGATTCAATATTTGTGAGTATATCCTTGAGCGCGTCCACCATCTGCAGGTTGCGGGTTGACTGGGTCAACCCCAGTATAGATCTGACCAATGGCACACCGGCTTTCATCAAGGTATACATCTGCCGGCTGAACAATATTAAATCATCCAGTCCCGGTGGCCAGCTTTGCAGATAGGCAAATACTGATTTTGAGGCCGCTTCGCTACCACCGCTTGGCGTTATATCAATCGGTGTAATACCACTATTCATCAACTGGGTAGCCACCGTGTCGATTGAATTGGCATCAATCTGACCTTGCATCAACGCACCCCTGACACTCCTGCCCTTGTATACGAATAGCGCCATTAAACAGCCACTCCCTGGTAAGCCGTATCTGTCGTGGCATCCATCATGGTATCAATATCAGCGGAGATCCGGATGACCTCATCCATGGAAGTTATGCCTTCAATGGCGTATTGCAGGGCAACCAAATTAAGTGGCCGGAATCCTCTGGCCGTCCGTGCTACTGATGCAAAAGCAGCGCTGTCTCCCTGGCTCAGGACATCTGATATTTGCTGATCAAACTCAAGTAATTCATAAACGCCAATTCGCCCCAGATAACCGGTGTAGTTGCAGTAACCACATCCTTTGCCTTGCTTGAATGTTGCCTTGAATGCAGTCTCGTTACCGTGCGCATTCAACCATGCGGTTTGTTGCGGATCCAGTTCTGCCAATCTTGAACAACTCTGGCATATCCGGCGTACCAGCCGTTGTGCCAGAATGGCGTGCAGTGCAGAGGCCAGCAGGTAACTTTTAATTCCCATGTCCATCAAACGGTTCACCGTGCCAATGGCATCATTGGTATGTAAAGTAGACAAAACCATATGGCCGGTCATGGCTGCCCGTAAACCGATTTCAGCGGTCTCTTCATCACGCATTTCACCGACCAGCACAATATCCGGGTCCTGGCGTAACGCAGAACGCAAGACCCTGGCAAAGCTCAACCCGATGTTGGTATTGACCTGAATCTGGTTGATCCTGGGAATGCGATATTCAACCGGGTCTTCTATGGTAATGATTTTTTTTTCAGGTGAATTAAGCGCCTTCAATGCGGCGTAGAGTGTGGTCGTTTTGCCGCTGCCGGTCGGCCCTGTTACCAGTATCATCCCGTGCGGACGCCTGATCAATATCTCCATTCGCTTCAGGATCGCTTCCGGCATGCCCAACGCGTCAAGATCAAGCGTGCCTCCCGTCTGATCAAGCAGACGCATTACCACTGATTCACCATATTGTACCGGCATGGTCGACAAACGGACGTCGATATTGTGATCCTTGACTGTCACCGAGAATCTGCCATCCTGGGGCAGCCGTTTTTCAGAGATATCCAGACCACCCATCAGCTTCAGTTTCAGCACCAGTGCCGGAGCAATCCGGGTTTCATCCATAATATGTTCCTGCAATACGCCGTCAACCCGCTGCCTTATGCGCAGGACATTTTCATCAGGTTCAATATGAATATCCGAGGCATGTATCTGGACAGCATCTTCAAACAGTGAATACAGTAATTTGACAACAGGCGCATCCTTGACATCTGCCGCCAGTAACAACGCACCGAGGTCAATGTCATTCTCACCAAGTTCTACACTTAATTCTTCCGCAAATCCGGAGATCTCATCCGTCTTGCGGTAAACCGTGTCGATGGTTTTAAGCAGATCGGTTTCCCTGACAATGGCAAGTTTGACCGGACGTTTGAGTATTCTTGTCAATTCGTCATAGGCAAAAATATTGGTTGGGTCAACCATACCGACCAGCACACCATCATCACTGCTTGAAAGAGCGACAGCACGAAACCGCCGTGATTGAATTTCCGGGATTAACCTGATGACATCAGGATTAAAATTATAACGGAGCAAATCCACAAAAGGGATCTTGAGTTGATCTGACAAGACCTGGAACATCTGTTCTTCGTCAACATATCCATTTTCCACCAGGATGCGCCCGAGTTTACGGCCGCTCTTTTTCTGATCAGCAAGCGCCTCATCAAGCTGGGTCTTAGATATCAACTTGTGCTCGACCATCAGGTCGCCCAGTCTGATTTTTTTACGAGGATTCATTGGCTATCTGTTGATTGAGTATGCGAATACGCTGTGCAATATACTGATGCGTCTCGGTCGTCAGAGAGTGGCCTTTCAAGGCATTACTGTATGCGAATATTGCATCCCTGTTCCTGGACAATGCCTCCAGTGAAATGGCAAGGCCCATCCACCAGATACCGTTTTCAGGATACACATTGAGTAAATTACGGTAAGTCAGTGCCGCCTGTTGATGCAGTGTCATTTTCTGTAAAAGTGCTGCATATAACGCATGATAATCCGGATCTGCAGAGATGGCCGGTATCGATTTTTCCATTACTTCCCTGGCAAGATAAAGATTACCCGCATCGATATGTGTCTGTGCAAGCAGCCGGGACCATTCCGTACGATCCGGATATAACTGCAAACCTTCTTCAAGCACTGTAACGGCCAACTCGCGTTGATCCTGTTCCACCAGTTTGACTGCCAGTGTCGCCCTGGCTTTTACATGGCTCTCATCAGTTTTTACTGCGGCATAGAATGCGTCCAGCCCTTCGGCAACTTTACCTTGCCGGTAAAGTTCAAGCCCTTCCATCAACAATTTTTCTGTTTTTGAATATACTTTTGGCTGATGAACGGTTTTCACCAGTTCACCATGCATGACGTTCGTATCGCCTGATAAAGCTTTATCAGTATCAGCTATTTGAGTCATGATATTTTCTTCTGATGCTGCAGGAACAGCCTGATCCTGTTGCTGTAAAGACACTTGTAACTTGTACTGCCCCGAATCCTGCAGGATCCTGGTATTTTCTATTGACAAGGGCCCCCTGGATTCAATGACAAATCTGAACTTCCCGTCATCATCCAGTTGTTTTCTGATATTTGAAATAGTCGTTAATTGATCAATCCCCGGCAAACTGCCTGCATGATCCACTTTATCAATTTCCAGGACTGCCCTGTAAGGGTTGTTTAGCATGTACAGCACATATTGGCTTTCGACAGGGATATCCATCGACAAAATGATATTCCCGGCTTCTTCCTCAAGGGCAATATTTTCAATAGTTGCCTGATGTTGTGTGTTCTCCTCGCGGGCGGGAATAAAATTCTCCTGATTCGCCAGCAAGTCATCCACCTTCAGGCTGAGTATGGCCTCACCAGAATTTATGTTTTCAACTTCCGGTTTTACTTCATCAATTATCACAGCGCCGCGTGCTGATGAATTATTGATTACGGGTTGGGCCGGGAACAGCGCAGATGAAGTGTAAGAATTTTCAGCCGGAGAAGGCAAGTCTGTCCGGCTGACTAAAATAAACAAAGCTACAAACAAAAATATTGCCAGAAAATAATAAAAATATTTTTTTTTACTTTCCTGTTGCTGAATTTCAACATCATATGCGGAATAAAGTCCATCCAGCACAACATCTTGTCCATCCGGCAAAGCAGTTTGCCTGGATTCAATATCTTTCAGGAGTTTGTTAATCAGACTCATCAGAGCAACCCGAAAATATTACTGAGGTGGCCCCCGGCCAATATAAGACCAATCATACCTAATGTTCCCAATAACCATCGTGACCAAATCTGGGACCATGGCCTTAATGCATGAAGACTGTTCTGTTGTGTCGTCTCTTCCATATCTTCCACCGCAGCGCCTACATGTTTATGGGTAACGGTATTCGAGCCCGCACCATAGGCGCTGATTAATGCCTTATGACATATGATATTGATAAGCCGGGGAATACCATTACTGTGGCGGTAAATGTAGTGCATGGCCTTTTTTGTAAACAGGCTGTTTCTGTAATGGCCGGCTATATTTAGCCGGTGATTGATATATGCCACCATGGCAATATTGTTTAATGGCAGCAACCGGTATGCAAAGGTAATGCGCTGTTTCAGCTGCCGGACGGAAGGCTGGTTTAATAAGGCGTCCAGTTCAGGTTGTCCGAACAGGACAACCTGTATCAGTTTGCAGTTTTCAGTTTCCAGATTGGTAAGCAGCCTGAGAGATTCCAGCGTCTGTACCGGCATGGCCTGAACTTCATCAAGGCAGACGACAACATGTTTTCCCCTGGCATGTTGATCGATTAACGCGCGGGTAAGCAGTTTGAGTAATGTATGCTGGCTAATCCGTTCTGTGGTGGGAACAGACAATGCGTCCGCGATAGCGAGCAATAAACTGTCGGGTTTAATGTAGGGATTATGTATGTATGCAATTACATAATCGGGCCCCAGCGAATGCATGAGTTTGCGGCACAGTATGGTTTTCCCTACACCGACTTCGCCGGTGACCTTGACGAATCCCTCGCCACTGCGCAATGCCACCAGCAGGACATTCAGCGCATCCTGATACCCGGCCCGGTTCATGAAAAAACTGGTATTCGGGGTGATGGTAAAGGGCAGTTCGTTAAATTTAAAATGCTGCAAATACATTAATTGGCCGGTTCCTCGACAGGTTTGAAAAGTTCATTTAAAAATGTTTTTGGTGGTTCATTCATCTGGTCACGCAGGCGCCTGATATCTGAACCGGTTTTTTCCAATGTGCCGCTCCACTCCTCTGAAGAATTTACAACAACAGGCTTGAGTAAAATGACCAGTTCGCTTTTCACCGAACGCTGTTTCTTGTGCTTGAACAGGTTTCCTAATACCGGTATATCTCCAAGCACCGGGGCTGAGGCGTCCCGGTCGTCGGTCAGATCCTGCATCAAACCGCCAATAACGACAACCTGACCACTGCGGGCACGTACAATACTGTCTGATTCCCGCACCGTGCTCAGGGCCAACGGCAATTGCTGCGTAGTATTTCCTATGGTGACGGTCTTCTGTTGATCAACCACCTCGCTGATCGAGGGATGCACGTGCAGGGTCACATCACCACCTTCACTGATCTGGGGTGTGACATCCAGTGCAATACCGGAGAAAAACGGGGTCAGCCCGATGGATGGAAACACGTTAGTACCGCCCAGGCCGGTTGTAGATACGGTGTTGGTGACGTCAGTCACAAAAAACTCATCCGTTCCAACCTTGATGATGGCCTTCTGATTATTCATGGTGGCCACACGGGGGCTGGACAGGACCTGGACATTACCCTGGGTCTTCAGCAATTCGATAAATGCGGTAAAGTCCCCCAGGTCAAATGCCAGGGTAAAAACACCGCCAAAAGCTTCTGACAGGGCGCCGGAAATCGGTGACAGATTGCCCGGATCAAGGTTACCCGTTTGCCCGGCGATTCCGCTCAATCCTGATTCATTGACCAGGACACTACCACCGCCAACATTTGCAGCAGTAATGGTATTGTTGCCGGGACTCAACAAGGCACCCCAGTTAATGCCGGCCTGGAAACCTTCATTCAACTGGACTTCCAGAATCTTTGCCTCCAGTATTACCTGGCGCTGCACGACGAGTTGGGTCGCCTGTAGATAGGCCTCCACCTCCCTGAGTTCATTTGGCAGGGCCCTGACGACCACCACCCCGGATTGTGGATTGACCACAACACTGCGGCCTTCGGCCTGACCGACGATAGCCTGTACTGAATCCTGCAACTCAGCCCAGAATGTCGTCAATGGTTGTCTGGTATTAATGCGGGCACCAACAGCAGTCGCACTGCTGCGTGGTGCAGCTATTGTACCATCACCCGAACTTGCGGATGATGGGTTGCTCTCAGTCAGCGACCCGGAACTCACCTGGGTTTGCGAACTGCCTGAACGCTCGACATTGAGGTAATTGATTTGATAAATGCGTGCACGTAAACGGCCCGGCAAGACCTGGAACCCGTAGGGTGTGCTGATAAACTCGAACCCGTAAACATCGCGGGCAGCTTCCATTACATCGGGGATAGTCACATTACGCAGATTCAATGTAATCAACCCTTTGACTTCCGGATGAATCACCATGTTGTACTGGGTTCCATCCACCAGGCTCAGGAAAAACTGCTCGGCCAGGACATTATTAACAGAGATGTCAAAATGCTGTTCATCCTCGATCTGGGGCACCCTCAGCGCATCCAGATTGATTGTAGGAATCAATGCCCGTGATACATCATCAGGTAATCCTTGCTGTTCACGGTTTGCTGTGACGGACTCGTCAATTACAGTTTCCATCTTGTTGACCACATCCTGGCGTGGTGGGCCTGTTTCACAACCATGTAAACAGATGACCAACGAAATCAGTAGAGTAGAATTGATTTTTATGTTCACAATAGTCTCTTCAATATTTTGGATTTAGCATCATTGAAATTATTCTTTATTCATCTTTTTATGAACAACATCATTATATAACCTGACAACAACCTGTTTATCTTCGTAGTCCAGAATGACATTGCCCGGGTTGATCTCAACAATCCTGGCTGGTCCAATTTCATCACCAGCCCTGACGAGCTTGCCATTCACTATGGCGCTGCGTTCATTTCCTGAAATACGTATGACTGTGACTTTCCATTCCACCAGTTCTTTCGGTAATTCATATAGCTCCTGCACGACAGTTTCACTGTAATCTGCGGGCCGCGTCGGATCAGGCAGTTCGGCTACTGCAGATAATGGCCCCGGAACCAGGGTACATAAACAAAAAATGGATAGTGCTCTGTTCATAAAGATTACACATCAATCCAGTTTTTCTGCAGGCTCAGTGTGAAAACCTGAATGGCGGCCCGTGAAAGTGGATAATCCTTAACTTGAAATTCAATACTGTCCCAGAAAAACCTGGAATCCAGAACTTCCAGTTCCTTTAAATAATCCAGTGTGGACATGTAATCACCCTCGAATTCGATCCTGATCCCGTGCTTGTAGGCACTGGCTAACTCCTGACCCGCGGGCCCTTCATCTTTCGGAACTGCCGCTCTGGCTCCTGCCGTTTTTTTGCCCTGCCCACTGTCTGTAAGACTGGTTGCACCAAGACTTTTCATTGCCGTCAGCCTTAAACCTCTGGTTTTGTGAAGCACTTCTTCCAGTATCTTTGCCATTTGTCTGGGGGAAACCAGACTTGCCGTTGATGCCTGCACTTCGTCGTTTAATTGCCTGAGTTCCGCTTTCAGTACATTCAATTGCAGTTCCAGTTCTGTGTTGGGATCCTTGCGATTGTCTTCCAGGGTTTTTTGTATTTGTGTATAAGTTGCCATCTGGGTGGCTTGCATCTGCTGCAAATCAGCCTTGACTATCTTTTGTTGATTATTGAGAGGCTGCATAAGGACTACATCCCATACGCTGTAAAGCACGAAAAGTATTCCAAATAAAATAATGGCCCGTTCCCTGATACTGAGATTATCAATCTTTTCTTCGATTTTTGTCAGAGTCATATCTGCTTACACCCTTATCTGGTGCTTACCGTGAAGGCAATCTGGTTCAATTTTTCAATATCACCAGAGCGTTTCAATTCCATGAAATTAAATGATGTGCCAGAGAGCGCTTTTTCATTGGCGAGTTGCTGTATATACACGGGCACCAGTTCGGATGCCAGGGTGTTACCCTGCAGCACCAGCGCCGTACCACCCCCGGTAATGGCAAATCTTGTCAGCCAGGCACCCTCGACGCGTTGTCTCGCGAAGGCTTCCAGATGCCCGGAAAAACCACTGGTATTACCTAACGCCTTCCCGGACAGTATCTGCTGTATATGTCTGATTTGTTCCAGTTCCCGGGAAACACGTGCGATTTCCTTGTCCAGCAACACACTTTTTGCCCTGGCCGGTTGCTGTTTTTTCAGTTTGTTCAGTTGCGCAGTCAATTCCTGCAGTTCCCCCTTAAGGTTTGTTACCTGCTCATTGATTGGGGTCATGCGGTATAATTCATAGGCATAAAGGCCCGCGAAAACAAAAATGAAAAACAGGCATATTTGCAACATCGTCGCAGCAGAGAATATCTTCTTCTGCTTGCGAAACATGGGCTGATAAAGATTGATTTGCTGGTTCATAACGTCATTGCCTCATGACGTAACGCTGCACCAATGGCAAGCAGACAGCGCGACTGTATTTCAAGGGGTACCGGTTCTTTAGCGTCGATCAATTCATTGACGTCCAGCATGCGTGTTTGTACACCCAATTGGCCCACAAGATATTCCATCATTCCCGGTATTTCCCTGGGCATAGGTGAAATCACAATCGCTGATACCTGGGGTTGTGAAAAGTGACTTTCATAATAATCCAGTGAGCGCTGTATTTCGATCACAATACTGTCCAGCCAACGCCGTACCGCAGAATCACTTTCCCGCAAGTCCTTCAGCGGTAATTCATTCATGCCGGTATCAATGTGCCGGGACAGATAGAGTGTAGCCTGGCGTGTGATCGTGATCAGGCCACTGTCATCACCGATATAAACCAGCGCGACGCCACCCACGTCTTCAGGCAACAATGCCGCAACATTACGTAAAGCGAGTTCCGGAATGTCAATAATATTCAGATTCAGCCCGGCCCTCTGCAGCTGGTTTATCCTGTGTTTCACAGTTTCAGTCCTGGCCACTACCGCATACATCATCTTGTTCCTGCCTGCAGTTTTCTGGTTCGGCACTTCAAATACATCAACAACCGCATCATCAATATGGAAATCAATCAGGTCTTTTACTTTCCAGCGGATGGCCGCACGCAGTTCATCCGGCCGTACGTCTGGAGCTTCAACCAGGACCAGATTGTAATTGCCCAGTTCCAGGCTGGTGACACAGGAATATTGATCAAGGTGATGCATTCTGCACAGACGGGCTATTTCTGCCCCCTGTACCGAGAGGTTTTCAAGTTCCTGTGTTTCACACAAATCCAGCAGTGGGGGCAGATCTTTCACGCGCCGGATACGGGCCACCGCGATGGCGTGTTCATCCGGACACACAGCGACCTGGGCGTCCTTACGTAACGTTTTCTGAAAAAATTGAAACAAACTCTGTTCCCTCCCCGGCGGCGGATCTTATATGTGATTTCTGCATCACATCCGATCTCTTAATCCTGTTGATGTCTTTAATTAGCGACATTTTTAACAGGCAGTTTCTCACATATAACATAAGTTTTTCACTCTAACTACCTATTGTCAATGGATTTTCCCTGTAAATAAATGAAGTAAAGAAATTGCACTACATCAGGTATAGCGCAATAAAAAGGCCAACATTTGGGCATTAATAAAGAATATACAGTAAGTGTGATGGTGTTCACATCCTATGTGTGAAAGGTTACTAATTGATTATCCGATGTTTTTTACCACGGCTCGCGGGTATAGATATGGGTCCGGGGGCCTTCATAGACACCAAAATCGACGCGGCCTGCCGGGTTATCATCATAAGGGCCATCCCCCAGACCGTCCGCATCTGCCCAGTCATATAACAGGTGCAGGAAAGTATCCGGGCCCACACAGGGGATGGTCGGTTCCAGGCAATCCAGGTTACCGGTGATATTTACAAAACCCACATTACCACTGCCAGGCGCAGAAAACTGGGCAGCGGCATTCCCGTTCAACAGGGGTGAGGTGATTGTCATGCTCGTACTGCCCGCATCGATGGTCATGGGTGCAGTGCCCACCTGCACGGCACCACCCGCGGTATCCGGGTTGCTCAGGCGCAAGTGATCCGCCAGGGCCATGTTTGTACAAACATCATCCGTGTTGGTAATAAAGCTCGTCCCGTCAAAATACTCGGTACCCATGGGCACGGGCACCGGTAACAACTCCGAACCAAAGCCGGTGCCTATCACCAGTCGCCCGAATCGCTGGTTGGAACCAGTGACTGGTGCGCTGCCGGGTTCCGCGCCACCCTGTGTCAGGTGTGTGTAATCATCACAATTATCATCATCATCCAGGTCATAACACGCTCCATCAGGATCAGTCAGTCCGGCTGCAGTAAAAGTCAGATCGACACTTGCGCCAAATGGTCCTTCCTCGACAGTACGGGTATATAAAAATGAATCGCGGTCCATCCCCGGAATATCGTTAGCCAGCGCCAGCGTTCCAGCGCCATCAAAATCCAGATCACCACTGAGTGTGACACTTGCAGATCCTATGCCTGCAAAATTGGCCGGACCATGACCGGTCGTATCCACATAGTTACGAGGTAAAGCAGATGATAATTTCCAGAAGCGTTGTGCCGGATCAGAAGGACTGGAATCACCATAATTCATGGTAACATTTCCACCAGTATTTAATGCCGTAACAGTCAGGACAGGTGCCGTGTTATAGAAAAAGGTCTGATCCATGTAGGTAAAATCACTGGTGCCTGCCGTACAGGCATCAGCAAACGTTGGCGCATTGTCTGCGACCTGAAAACGGGCTGGATAAAAACGACCAATGTCTTCACGAGTTCCGGTAATGTTTGAGCCACTACCGAGATAATTTGTGTGCGTACTACTTAAATCGATGATCCCCACTTCATCAAAGGACAATGTGGCCGTGGTCTCGCCTGTTGGTACTGAACCAAAACCTCCTACACCTGCGCCACCAGATAATGTTCCGGCGCTGCCACCCGTGGGAAGTGCAAGAGCATGGGTAATATTGACTGTCGGTGCAATAGTTTCATTTCCAAAATTTGGTGTTACGGCATTATCTGTAAGATCGGCACCCGTATCAGATATACCGTCATTGTCACCATCATCCGCAACCTGCCAGACAACTGATCTTACTGTTACATCAAAGTTCTCTCCAGCTTTCTTGAACGCAGTACCCGTAGCATCTGCTGCTGTAAAGTTCGCATCACCGGATTCAATTGAAAAAGCAAACGGCCGCACCACAAAAGCATTGCTGCCACCGAACATGAATTCCGTTGTGACATCAGGATCAATATCGTAGCGTGCATGCAAAGTAATTAACCCGGCATCCGCATAAGCGAATATCAGCGGTGCTGCCGAGTTCACATCGAAATCCAGCGTCACATCCGTAAAATTCCCGGCCGGGGGCACCATGCCGTTGTTATTGATGCCGATGAGTATGTCGCTCGCACTGTTGTCCAGCACCGTGACCGCCGTCCCGGCACAGGTAGTGGGATTATTACATTCACCGGCCATCTGGACAGTAGCAGTCTGGCTCTGGAAAACTCCCACGCAAGATCCGCTTTCATCATCCGTACGGATGGCCTGCAGATACAAATTCTGCTGACCAAAGCCGGTACTATTGGAAGTTTTCCCGGATATCTTGGTGGTGATGTTTGCCGCGGGAACCGGTATAGCAGATGGATTTCCCGTGATACGGAAAATCGCCTCGACAAACTGGGCATCATCATCTTCAAATACACCATCCTGATCCGTTGCGGTGCCGTCTGTCACATCAATATCAAACGTTTCCACAAACGGGTACCGGAGGGAAAACTGCACCAGAGATTCCGTGCCGGTAAATGTATAATTCGCCGTACCATCCCCGTTATCTGTAAATGCGCCAGTATTGATTCCGGGATTTGTTACAGACCAGGTCACATTTGCTGGTGCTGCAGCATTGGCGATCACGGTAATCGTGGTTGTATTGTTTGGCACGAAAGCGCCATGCAAACTGTCATGCGCTTCCACATCGATCACTAATGCATCACAGGTGACACCGGTACCGTTAGGGACTATGGAATAGTGGTGCGGCCCGGCCGTGCAGGGATGTCGCTCTGTCATTAATGCAGCAATGTCTCCTGCACTTATCTCGGAATCGAATATCTTGATTTCATCAAAGTAACCGTTGGCGGAATTAGTAGTATAGTTACCAGCCGTTCCAGCAATCCCGCCCATACGTTGATCACCAAAATACAAAGTTGAAGTATTTCCCAGTACCCCATTAACGTTGGTAGTAGAGGTGGCCGCCAACGCACCGTTTACGTAGATCTGAATCAGATCATTGGGTAAATCCCAGGTCACGGTGATATGGACCCAGGTATTGGCAGCAAATGTAAATTGTCCCGTAGTTGCGGTACTGTTTGTATCGGCACTGTCCTCAATCGCGAATCTTAGTGAGCCGTTGTTAGCGCCAGCACCCGGCCCACCACGTTTGACCAGGTAGAAATGTTTGTCAGCACCTCCGCCTCCAAGGTTGTTGGAGGCATCAAACAACATGCGGTCCGTACTGTCGTCCCAGTTCGAATTGCCGCTGTACCAGAAGGCAATAGATCCTGTGTTGCCGATTGTGGCATCGGGTTCTACGGGTGTCGCAATGGCCTGGGTTCCTGCCGTAACGGGTATGAAGCCGGCACCACAGGTGCCGGGATCGGCGGTCAGCGCCTCACCCGGTGGACTGGTAACCGGATAGGGATCCGGTGCTGCACTGCCTAATGCGGATGCATCGAAACCATTGCCTGAAGAATCGATGATTATCCCCCAGGTGTCTTCATCCAGGGCATAGTATACGACCGGATCCGGCACGGGGCATGGATGTGTGTCGTTCATTACCGCTGTTATATCGCTGTCCGACAAAGCGATATCATAAACCCTTACCTCATCCAGCAGACCATCGAACTCACGTCCGGCAAACCCCTGATCACCACCAACCTGGAACGGATTATTATTCAGTGTCAGGTTTGCTGTCTGATTATTAGTATTTGCATCCTGAACACCATCAATATATATCCGCTGAAAACCTCCGGTTGCGGAATAGACGATAGCGATATGGTGCCAGGTGCCGGCAGTGACCGTCCCGTTTGAAGTCAGTTCCCGGGCACCCCCACCCCACCACCAGAAGATCTGACCAGAAGCATTAACATGGAATTCATAATTAATATCCTTTGAAACGATGGTTTTCAATCCGCTTCCTGGAATACTGTTGATATTAATCCAGGTAGTAACCGTCAACTCATCAGCAATATCCAGCAGAGCGTTGTCCGCGACTTCAAGGTAATCATTAACCCCATCAAACACACCGTAGCGGCATGTACCCGGTGATCCGCCTATAGCAGGATTTACATCAGCGGTAGTCGTGCCATTAACCGAGGTACCGTCATTGCCATTGCCGGTATTGTCCGCCACCTCGCCGGTCGTGCCGTTCCAGACCGCCTCGTCCATGCGCCATTCGGCAATCGGGTCAGGGGGCGCGGTAAGGCAAACATCATCCACATGGTAGTAATCGAAATCAGCGCCGCTGCCGCCGGTTTGCCGGATACGGATCTGGAAATTCGCGTGAAATGCATCGCCGGGCAAGGGGTAGGAGCGGTTGAAAATTTCACCGGCCGCTCCACTGCCGGGGAAAGTTTCCAGGGCGATCCAGGCACTGGCATTATTGAAATACTCAACCACCAGGTCTTCGCCCGCTTCCGGATTTTCGCTGAAAGCATCATCGCCCCGGCGAATCCACATCTCCAGTTGCACCGCGGAAATGGAACTCATATCGATAACGACGGAAGTCACAGTCACCGCGCCCCAGCGGGTAAACAGGGCGTTGGAAGGCGAATTGAACGTGGCCCCGCTGATACCGGCGGACCCGCCGCCGCTGGTGTCTATGGTCCAGTTGAACAAGCCCGATTCGAAATCGTCACACGTGCCGACCGTCAGGGGCGGTGGCGCTACTGTTTCGGTGACGATGACATCATCCACATGCCAGTAATCGAAATCTGCGCCGTTGCCGGCCAGCAGCCTGAACCGGATTTGCAACGCCGCGTGCAGTGCCGCCGCAGGCAATTGATAGTTCCGCGTCAATATTTCGCCCGGCGCGCCGCCTCCAGAAAAGGATTCCAGAGCTATCCAGGAGCCACCATCAAAAAACTCGGCCACCAGGTCTTCGCCACCATCCGGATCTTCGCTGAAGGCGTCATCGCCGCGGCGGATCCAGACCGACAGGCTTGCTCCCGGCACCGCGGCATTGATTGTATTGCTGGTGGCGGTCACCGTGTTCCAGCGCAGACGCATGGAGTTGGACGCGGAGTTGAAAGTCTCGCCGCCGATGCTGGCGTCACCGGCACCGGCAGCCGTCCAGTTGCCAAAACCGCTTTCAAAGTCGTCACTGAAAAGAATGTCGCCGGGCGCAGCAAACACGCCGCGCAGGCAACCACTCAACAGTAACAACAATACAAATTTTATGGCGGTTCGCGATAACATGATATTCAGCCTAATAAGCTTCCCTCTGATAGATCACGGGCGAATCCTTTTCCCTGAATTCATCCACGCTTCCTTCACTTTGAATAACCTCCTCCGCTTCCTGTCTGGACGGTGTCACCGGCGGTAACGATTCTTCACCATGATCAGGCGTCTCCATCTCGACGGCACTATGTTCAAAAAACCGTTCTCCTGCCCACCAGGCGGCCGTAGCAAATCCTCCCACTAATAATAAAACGACCCACCAGGGGATTTTGTTCACGCGGTGTTTGGGTCTGTTTATGGCCAGCTGACGTGATAATCTTTCCTCTATTCGATTCAGGCGGATAATTTCCGGCACAGGCAATTTAACAAACATTCTGTTTATAAGGTGTTCAAGTCGTGCTTCGTCCGGGACAGGAAAATTATGCGTCATTAGCTTTCCTCCTGCCAGCGTTGCTGCAGTTTCTTGATAATGGCAGCGCATTGCCGCCTGATGGTACCTTCCGGCATGTCGAGTATTCCTGCAATTTCTTTGTGGGTCAGTCCTGTCCAATAACGCATGAACAGCAGATTTTGTTCATCCTGCGGCAGGGATTTCATTAAATATTGAACATAATCACGTTCATCATTAAATGCAGTACTGGATTCAACAACGTGAATTTCAACAGAATTATTATCTGTAGAGACAGGTGATGCCTTATCGCGCCGGTATTGATCAATGTGCAGATTGATTGCAATCCTGTATAGCAAAGCAACCGGGGCGCGCAGATCCTTGCATACCACCTGGATGAACTTCAGAAAGGCTTCGGCCAGAAGGTCATAGGCACCCTCCTCACTGCAACCTCGTCCCCGCAGAAACTGCCAGAGTTTACCGGACTGTGCACGATAGAATGAATTAAAGGCGGCGTTATCTGCTTGTTTGCAATATCGATCCAGTAATTCTCTGGCCTGATCCTGCATATCAAAAATTCCTGTAAATAATTTAAATCAGGTTAACCCGGAAATCCGGAAGATAAAACAAGAATAAACAAAATTGTTACTATAATTCCGGTTTTGGATCCCTGGCCAGCAAGGCCTGCACAGCATCAACCGGGGGAAGATTCAAATTCAACACATTATAGACCTGTCTGGAGATGGGCATTTCTATCTGGTGGTTCGTGGAAAGTTTGATCACATCATTGACCGTGCGCACACCTTCCACCGTCTGGCCAATCTCCTGCAACGCTGCATCCAGGTGCTCCCCTCTGGCCAGTAACAAACCCAGCCTGCGGTTACGCGACTGATCATCCGTGCAGGTCAATACCAGATCACCCAGACCGGCGAGTCCCATAAACGTTTCCGGTTTGCCACCCAGCGCCACCCCGAGTCGCATGATCTCCGCCAGGCCGCGGGTTATCAGCGCAGCGCGCGTGTTTGCACCAAAACCCAGACCGTCCGAGATACCGGCAGCAATCGCCATGACATTTTTTACAGCCCCACCTACCTGCACACCAATGACATCATTATGGGTATAGATGCGAAACACCTCATTATGGAAACACGAGGCAAAATATTCGGCAGTTGTCTGGTCGCTGGAGGCGATCGTCACTGCCGTCGGCAAACCGCGCGCAACCTCCGAAGCAAAGGATGGCCCCGATAACACTGCCGTGCTGGCCCGGTCGCGCAGGTGTTCATTGACGACCTGATGGTTCAGTAATTGCCCGCCCGCAGCCAGGCCTTTACAGGCAAGACAGATGTTGAATTTTTTAACCGGGCTGGAGACCAGTTGTTTCAACACGCTTTCGAGACCACTGCAGGGCACGGCAATAATGATATCATTCAGTTTTTCAAGTGCCTCAGTAAAATTGCCGACAGGGTTTAAACCTTCGGGAAAGGCAATTCCAGGCAGATAGGTTTCATTTGATTTGTGCTGCTGCAGTTGAATGATAAGTTCAGTATCATGGTCCCATAAAGATACTGCATTCCCATTGCGGGCCAGTATGATCGCCAATGCCGTCCCCCAGGAGCCGGCCCCGGCAACAAGTATTGGATTTCCCGAATTCACCATTTTCGTTTGCTCGTTGTTTGCAATACGTGCTTGTCACATGATGATGATTGCCCTATTAACACACGTCAGCTCAAGATTACCGCGCCCGGCTCCTGACGCCTGACTACTTTTATCTCAATGTTTGATTTCAGGTTCGGTAGTACTGCCATCTGCATCCATTGCATTCTGCTTTTTCTGCTGTGCATATAATGCCTCGAAATTGACCGGCGCCAGTAACAGTTGCGGGAATCCGCCCCGGGTCACCAGATCACAAACAAGTTCACGCGCAAACGGAAACAGGATATTCGGACAAATCGTCGCGGCCATCCGCTCGACCATGTCCTTGGGAAAATCCTTAATCAGAAAAATTCCGGCAATATGTGCTTCTACCAGATAGGCCGTCTTTTCACCCAGAGTGACGGTGAGGGTGACGGTCAACACGACTTCAGTCATATCTTCTTGAATGCTGGTCGCCCCACTGGACAATTGCATATTGACCCTGGGCGTCCACTCTTCAGCAAAAATCTGCGGTGAATGCGGGGTTTCAAACGAAATGTCCTTGATATAAATTTTCTGAATCGCAAACTGCCCGGCATTGGGATTACCGGCGGCGGCTGTCTGATCATTTCTGGTTGGTTCTGTCATGGTGTCTTTTCCGGTTATGCTGTTTCTTCTTTGGTCTCGTCCCGTATCAGGGGCAAGCTAGCACTACGCCATGTTTGCAATCCACCCTTAAGGCAATAAAGCTGATCAAAACCCTGCTGTTTGAGGAACCGTGCTGCACGCATGGAATCTGTTTCAATTCTGCAGCAAAGTATCAATGGACGATCCTTGTATTTGGTCAAATCGTTCTGCTGTTCTGATAATTTTTCGACGGGTATATTCAGCGAATTCAGGATATGGCCTTCGGCAAAATCCTTTACCGGACGCATATCCAGCATGATGGCCTTTTCATGGTTCATCTTGCGGGTGGCCTCCATCGGCGTCAGTTCTGCAACACCACTGAAGGAATGGCCAAAAAAATTCCACAGTAACAAGGCCAGAATGCCAATCATTAGTGAAAACAGGAATAAATGATTGGCGATGAATTCAGGAATATTTTCCATGTTTTGCCTGTCAGATTATGGCTTGATTGATGAATTGATCTCTTGAAATCCGGCTGGCGTACCGCCCCGCCCACTGTCAAGGCGTGCATAATACGTGAATACAGGGCAGATTAAAAATTTCCACCGGCAGGTAAACACCCCGGTCAGCCGGCCCAGCATTCAATACCGGCGGCTGGCTGTTTCATGTTAAACTTTGCGCCAGAGTCACCCTGGCCAAGATATTCATTATCAATACGATTTTCTATTGCCTGAATAAAATTTAAATGCAGCTCAAGCACAAACCACTTGTCCTCATTATCCTGGACGGCTGGGGTTACTCTGAGAACACCGTCTATAACGCCATCTACAGCGCAAATAAACCCGTGTGGGAAAAATTGTGGCTGGAACGCCCGCGTACCCTCATCCGGGCCTCCGGCATTGATGTTGGCCTGCCGCCACAACAGATGGGTAATTCCGAGGTGGGGCACATGAACATAGGTTCCGGCCGTATCGTTGATCAGGAGTTTTCCCGCATCACCCGTGCCCTGGGAGACGGTTCGTTCTACAAAAATCAAATCCTGATAGATGCTTTCAACGAGGCCGCTGCCACCAGCAAGGCGGTCCATATTCTGGGCCTCTTGTCTCCCGGCGGTGTACACAGTCATCAGGACCACATTCTGTCATTGATAAGGCTGGCTGATAAATGCCGGGTCAATAACGTATACCTCCATGCCTTTCTGGATGGCCGCGACACGCCGCCGAAAAGTGCTACAGAATATATACATCAGGTTTACCTGGAAATGCGGGAACTGGGCAAGGGTAAATTCGCCAGTATTATCGGCCGCTATTACGCGATGGACCGCAACAAGCACTGGGAACGGACCCAGGCCGCCTACGATCTGATCTGCGATGGTACGGCAGACTTCCGATCGGATGATGTGTTTATTGCCGTAGACATGGCCTATGCCCGTGGCGAAACCGATGAATTTGTGAAGCCTACGGCCATTACGAAGGCGGGACATCCACCGGTACGGGTAGAAGATGGTGACGTGCTGGTCTTCGCCAATTACCGCGCTGATCGTGCACGGCAACTTGCCCGCGCCTTTACCAAACCTGATTTCATGGGTTTCCCGAGGGAGCGTGTCCCGAATCCCGGTGCATTTATCAGCCTCACTGAATACAAGGCCAATTATGAATTTCCGGTGGCCTTTCCACCCGCACACCTGAAGAATGTATTCGGTGAATACATTGCCGGACTCGGGTTGAAACAGTTGCGTATTGCCGAAACGGAAAAATATGCCCATGTCACCTTCTTCTTTAATGGCGGAGAAGAACGGGTATTTAAAGGTGAAGACCGCATACTGGTGCCGTCGCCGCATGTGTCCACTTATAACAAGAAACCGGAAATGAGCGCTTTCGAAATCACGGAAAAACTGGTCGAGGCGATCGAAAGCCGTAAATACGATTGCATCATCTGTAATTATGCCAATGCCGATATGGTCGGCCACTCCGGTGATTTCCAGGCGACAATCAAGGCCATTCAGGCCATAGACAAATGTCTGGGTAAAGTCATAGCAGCCGCCATACAAGCGGGTGGCGAAATCATTATTACAGCTGATCATGGCAATGCGGAACAGATGCGCGCCTATACCACGGAAAAAATCAAATCCCAGTCGCATACTGCCCACACTACCAACCTGGTGCCCATGATCTACATCGGACGTCCTGCTGAATTCCTCCCCGGCGGTGGCGTGCTATCGGATATTGCTCCAACTATGCTGAGCCTGATGGGCCTGGACATTCCCAATGAGATGACCGGCAGACCATTGCTCAAGCTATATGAAGAAACGGAACAGGCCATTGGTGGAAAATAGTTCCTCTGTATCACAAACAACCTTGTGCCGGTTTTTGTGTTTATGCCTGTTGCTTGCTGTGGTGAATACCGGATATGCAGCAAACCCGTCTACCGGTGATAAAACGGTCGAACTGGAATCGGTGCGCAGCCAGATTGCAGATGTTAAATCTGATCTTAACAGCGCCAAAAGCGAATCCGAACAGTTACAGGAAGAATTGCAGAATACCGAAGTAGAAATCAGCAGGGCTACCCTGCGCTTGAAAGAAGTGGAAGAAGAAATACAAAAAAGAAATGACCGTCTCGAAAAACTGAACCAGACCATCGTCGAACATGAAAAGGCATTGACCCTCGAACGGTCGTATCTTGCCAGGCAAATCCGATCAGCTTTTATGGACGGGCGCAGTGATTATCTGAAATTGCTGCTTAATCAGGAAGACCCGGCCAAGGTCGGGCGTGTACTCGCCTATTATGATTATTACAACCGCGCGCGTACAGACTCGATCAATACCATCAAGGATAAAGTAGAGGTCATCAATGATCTCAGCGCCATGCTCGTTGCGGAAACCGGACAGCTTGAAAAACTGAAAGACCGGCAGATTGCCAGGAATGAACAACTCATGGCTTTCCGCGAATCACGTACTGATATCCTTGATCGCCTTGACAAGGACATCACTGAGAAAGGCCAGCAATTAAAGTCCCTGCTTGAACATGAGCAAGAACTGTTTGCCCTGATTAATACACTGGACAAACGTGATGACAAAATCATTTTTTTTGAGGATATCGCACCCTTCGGCACACTTAGGGGAAAACTGCAATGGCCCGCAGAAGGCCGGTTGCTGAACAAATTTGGCAGCAGCCGCAAAGGTGCCTCGCTTAAATGGCAGGGAGTAAAGATAGGCGCCAATGCCGGTAATGAAGTTCAGGCGGTATACACCGGCAAAATCATCTTTGCCGACTGGTTCCGTAACCTCGGTCTGCTGATTATCATTGATCACGGGGACGGGTATATGACCCTTTATGGTTATAACCAGACCCTGCTGAAAAAAACCGGTGACTGGGTCCTGGGAGGGGAAACCATTGCCTACGTAGGTGATACCGGGGGCCAGACGGCCTCCGGCGTCTATTTCGAGATCCGCCACCGGGGAAAACCACAGAACCCGGAATTATGGTGCAAAAGATAGTTTGTCCGTATTTCGAGACTTGTCACTTTATAGTGCCGGACTGTATGCTTGACTGTATAAATGAACATTTCCTGTATGCCGGTAACTAAGTAAGCTAAGGAATGGTTTCAGAACAACCTTAATTTATTACACACATACGATCAGCCATGTTAGTCTGGAGTAAATATGAACAGTTTTTTGCGTAAATTCTTTATATTTTTATTGTTACTGGCCACCGGACTGCAGTTTGCAATCGGCCAGAATGAGTCTGCCCCGGAAGGCCTGCCACTGGATGAACTCCGGACCTTCACGGAAGTCTTTGCCAAAATCAAAAACGATTACGTTGAACCTGTCGACGATCGCAAACTCCTGGAAGATGCCATCCGTGGCATGCTGGCAGGACTCGATCCGCACTCCACGTACCTTGATGCTGAATCCTACAACGATCTTCAGGAAGGCACTTCCGGAGAATTCGGTGGACTCGGAATTGAAGTCGGGATGGAAGACGGGTTCATCAAGGTCATCTCACCGATTGATGATACACCGGCACAAAAAGCAGGAATCCTGCCGGGTGATCTGATCATAAAACTTGACGACACGCCTGTTAAAGGCATGGCACTGAATGATGCCGTCAATCGCATGCGCGGCAAACCGGGTACAGACATCACCCTGACCATCCTGCGCAGTAACGAGGAAAAACCCCTGCAGTTCACCATCACCCGGGATGTCATCAAAATTAACAGTGTACGTTCCCGCACTCTGGAACCAGGCTATGGTTACGTGCGTATTTCCAGCTTCCAGGCCAGAACCGGCCAGGATCTGCATACAGAACTTGAAAACCTGAAGAAGGAAAACAACAATAGTATCAAGGGCCTCATACTGGATCTCCGCAATAATCCGGGTGGCGTGTTGAATGCAGCCGTTGATGTCTCCGACATTTTCCTCGACAAGGGACTGATTGTTTACACTGAAGGCCGCATCAAGGATTCTGAACTGCGCTTCAATGCAAAACCGGTCAACGTGTTTGATAAGGTCCCGATGATAGTTCTTGTCAATGAAGGATCAGCGTCTGCATCGGAGATCGTTGCCGGGGCACTTCAAGACCATAAGCGAGCTGTAATTATGGGCCAGAAAACTTTTGGTAAAGGTTCTGTACAAACCATCCTGCCCATGTCGAACCAGGCAGCAGTAAAACTGACCACTGCCCTTTATTACACACCTTCAGGCAGATCCATCCAGGCAGCCGGCATTACTCCGGATATCATCATTGAGAAATTAACTGTCTCGAAAATTGAAGATGACGGCAACGGCCTCGTAAAGGAAGAGAACCTGAGCAGACACCTTGAAAATACCGGCGTGATAGACGAGCCTGTAACAACACATGACCCTGATCTTCAAGGACAGGAAGATGAGGCGGATAAAGTGCCGTTATCTTCATCTGATTATGAACTCTACGAAGCATTGAATGTGTTAAGAGGTATTGTGTTAAGTCAGAAAATCAAGGGGTGATGCTTTATGCCTAATGTACTGGTACCACTTGCTCAAGGTTGTGAAGAACTCGAGGCGGTGACTATCATTGATCTGTTGCGGCGTGCAAAAATTGATGTCACCACTGCCGGGCTGGATAAACAAACAGTTATTGCCAGCCGTGGTGTGAAAATCATTCCTGATACCGACCTCGATAGTGCATTAAAACAGGAATACGACATGATCGTTCTGCCGGGCGGTCTGCCCGGCGCCGATCATCTGGACAATGATCCGCGTATCCGGGCATTATTAAAAAAGATGGCCAGCAAGCACAAATACACTGCCGCCATCTGTGCTGCACCCAAGGCACTCGCCAATGCCGGTGTGCTGGATGGCAAAACAGCCACCAGTTATCCCGGTTTCCTTGATGACATGAATCTGCCAAATACAAAAATCACCAACGAAGCCGTGGTGATTGATGGCAAAGTCATCACCTCACGCGGCCCCGGCACTGCCATGGATTTCGCTCTTACTCTGATTGAAATACTCCTTGGCAAACAAAACCGGGATGAAGTGGAAACGGGATTGGTAAGAAACTAGTTCATTAGTCCGTCATTCTGGCGCATGCCAGAATCCAGTCTGAATTCTTGTCATTTCGAGCGTAGCGAGAAATCTCGCTTTTTTCAGTGTTTCTTTTCGCCTGCTGGCGAGTGACTTCTTTTCAAAAAGAAGTCACCAAGAAAACCTTCCCCCCACTGTCATGGCCTGCGGCTACCTTCGTCAGTGTTCAGTTATCACGGGTCGCGCCTACATGACATCCTGTCATGGAGCCGCTCAATTGTGCATCCCGCACAATTGCCCCTATAACTTCCACCGACTCAGCATGACAAAGGGGGATCTACGCTCGCCTATCGATTTAGACTAGTTATTTCTGAAACAAAATGGATCTGAAAATATTATCCCCATTTGTTGAGATAAAATAAAATGTGCGAAATCAGAATTTACCTTGCCTGCTCTATCCAGTCTTAATCTGAATGCATATTGATTCATATCTGCCCAGTTAAATTCTTCATATGTGTATAATTTTGCATTAAATTCTTTTTTATCTCCTGGCTCGATAATTAAATCCACATCTTCCCCATTTTCATCAATTTCTTTTTGATATCCATCAACATAGTTTCTTAAAATCATCAGCCATCCATTTAGGATATTATTTAAATCAATCGCCATCAAACTCACAAAGAGAGGATCATACCAAAGAGTTTTTCCATCAAGGCTTTTTGCAGGAATGACTATGTCGAAGCTATGTGGATTATATATTTCAAAAACCCCATATCCTTCTTTTAAGTTGGCATGAATCAAGACTAATCTAGCAGATGAAATAATTTTTTCATGACTTAACTGATCGCCATAACATTCATATGTATTTGCATGCAAATATGGAGTGTAAAGCAATAAATAAAAAAACAAAAATAAATATTTTCTTCATAGAGTCTTAAAAACAATATGGTTCCGAGATTAATATTCTCGCGTTTCTATCAATAGTTTCTAATCTATAAACAAAATGTTTGTCAGTGTTTCTTAAATTAGCCCATATATGTACTGATTCACCAGGGTTTATAACAAGCTCACTACGTGGTCCTCCAATACTGCCAATCCATGTAGGAAGAATTATTTTCCAGCCTTCTGATCGATTTTTTAGATCAAGTTTCCATGTATCAGTCCACCATTCGTGTAGATATGGTCCATTTTCTCCATTCTCGTTATAACTCTCGTACACATCAAATTCCAACGGATCAGAGCCTAAGTTTTTTATTAAAAACATGCCTATATTTCGATTTTCATGTTTTTTAATTAGTATTACTTCTGCACTCTTGGTGATATGTTCTTTTACTGACATGAGATCATTGCAACTATAATTTTCACCAGAAAAACATTGTATCGCCCAAAATGAAAATATGATGCACATGGGTCGTCTGGGTATAAAACTAATAGCAGACTTTTGAGAGAATAACGACATATAGATCACCTCCATGTATTTGATTGAGGCATACTTTGTTAAGTATAGTTGACTTAATTAAACTGTCCAGGACTCTTGCCTCCGTGTGCCTTGCCGAATTGTGAGGCAGTGGTAGCGCAAAAATGACAGGATGTCATTTTTAGCAAAACTGAGCATGGATGCGAATTTTTGCGGCGCGTATCCCGCAACGAACAATGAGGGCAGTCGCAGACCAAGGCACTCCGGAGAAAGTTCTTTTGCCTACTTTTCTTCAAAGAAAAGTAGGTCGCCAATGGGCGAAAAGGATGATAAAAGGGGAATAAGTCAAAAGATCATTTTCTGATCTGGATTCCGGGTTGCCTCGCTGAACTCGGCCCCCGGAATGACGGACTACAGGAAATCTATATCAATCTCCCATTGCAAATGCCAGTAACCCCAACCCTATCACCAGGAAAACCGCACTCACCACCGGTATCCCGCTCACCAGAAAAGGCGAATATTTGTCCAGTCCGAAGATGATTGCCGCACAGAGTATGAATGTCGATCCAATGATGGCCAGGATCGTGCGTTGATTCGCTTCCTTGATCTCATTGCGCAATTTTTCAATTTCGGGTGACTTGTTCTGCACGGTAATACGTCCATTACGCAGACGATCGACAAGATCAATGGCCTTGTTCGGCAAGTCAGGCAAACGATCCAGCCAGTATGGCAGGTTCTGTATCGTCCCCTTGAATAATCCGCGCAAACCGCCACGATCACTCATCCAGCGTTCCATTTGAGGTCTTGCAGTTTTCCATATATCCAGTTCCGGATATAGCTGCCGGCCCAGCCCTTCAATATTGACCAGTGTTTTCTGTAATAACAGAAGCTGTGGCATGATCACCATGCCGAAATTTCTGGCTGTCTGGAACAACCTTAATAATAAAGTCCCGAATGAAATTTCCCTGATGGAACGATCAAACAAGGGTTCACATACAGTACGGATGGCGGACTCGAATTCATCTACACGTGTACCGGCTGGCACCCAGCCTGATTCCACATGCAGCTCAGCCACACGCTGGTAATCACGGTTCAGGAAGGCAAGAAAATTTTCCGCAAGATAACGCTGATCAAATTCACTGAGAGAACTCATGATACCGAAATCAACGAACATGATGCGTGGGTGTTGATTCCGGTCACCCTTATTTGTCGTTGCAACAAAAATATTGCCAGGATGCATATCCGCATGAAAGTAGCTGTCACGGAACACCTGTGTGAAAAATATTTCAACACCGGACTCGGCCAGCCATTTCAAATCAACCCCGGCTGCCATGAGGCCATCAACATCACTGACAGGAATACCCGAGATGCGTTCCATGACCATGACATTCTCACGGGTTAGTGGCCACTCAATAGCCGGTATATAAAGTTTATCCGAATTTTCGAAATTCCGGCGCAACTGGGAGGCATTGGCAGCTTCGCGCAACAGATCCAGTTCACCCAGTATCGTCTTGTGGAACTCAGATACAACATTCGTTGGTTTCAAATTGCGGCCATCCTCGGAATAACGTTCGGCCTGTCTGGCCAGAAAATACATCAGGCCCAGATCACGCCGGATAATTTTTTCAATGTCCGGGCGTACTACCTTAACGATCATCTTCCTGCCGTCTTTCAGTGTGGCGGCATGTACCTGGGCTATGGAAGCAGATGCCAGTGGAGTTTCATTAAACTCGAGAAAAATTTCATTTATGGACTTTCCAAACGCCTTTTCAATAATCCGGCGCGCTTCCGATCCGGGGAATGGCGGAACGCAGTCCTGCAATTTTGCAAACTCATCTGCGATATCTTCCGGTAACATATCACGGCGTGTGGACAACAGTTGCCCGAGTTTTACAAATAGCGGACCAAGATCCTCAAGTGCCATGCGCAGGCGTTCTGCACGTGTTCCTTTTGCGCGATGTCCAAACCAGTTCCACGGCAACAGATTAAACAAAAACCTGACTGGCCTGAATAGATGCGTAGCAAAGATAATCTCATCCAGTCCATGACGAATCAGGATTCGTTGTATGGTAAGCAACCTGAACAGTTCGCCAAAATTAACCATGAAGCTGCCCCTTGCCTGTTATTATTTTTTGCAGTCTTGCTATCCTCAGTTGTAAACGTTCTGCATCATTACGTAACACATCTACTGCCGCGATATATTCTTCAACTTCTTCCCGATCCGGTAACATGTCTTTTTCATAGCGCAGGTATTCACTGATATCCATGCTGATGGTCCGGTGTGTTTCCTTTAATAACTTACTGGTTTGTGTGAGTATCCGTACCAGTTTATGTGCGGTCGTATCACCAAACCAGTGAGAAAGATGCTCTTCCCAGTCTATCTCCAGATTTCTGATAATCTGCTGGAAACGCTGGGCGAGTCCGGTATCGCCGATAATCTCCATCTCTGGCGAGAATGTTGTCACTTTGTCATCGCGGTTCAGCAGTAGTCCCATGAAGGCTGAAGGTCGCGCCTTGATCGTGACATTGGGCTTTGCATCATGTTCCGCTTTCATGATGATGCCCTGCTTATCAAATAGCAGAAATATTGCGGTATCCGGACCGGAAATTTCTATCTTGATCACCTTGCCGGAAAGTTCGCATATCGAAATAAATGTCTGTTCATCCTGTTGCAGGACATTGTTGATGAATGTCTGGATCTTTTCTGTGAGACTATGCGTAATCATATATGTCAGATCTTGTAGGCCCGGTGTACGGCAACAATACCGCCCGTCAGGTTATAGTATTCCACGCGGGCGAAACCCGCTGCCTCGATCATTTGTTTGAGCGTTTCCTGATCCGGGTGCATGCGGATAGATTCCACGAGATAACGGTAACTGGCTTCGTCACTGGCGACAAGCTTGCCCAGCCACGGGATCAGTTTCAGGGAATATTCATCATAGAGACGTTTGAGATGAGGTAAGACAATAGTAGAAAATTCCAGGATTATGAGACAACCGCCGTATTTTGTTTTGTCATACATGGACCGTAACGCTGCCTGTTTATCTGTGACATTACGCAGGCCGAAAGCAATATTCACGCAATCAAACCGGTTATGCTGAAACGGCAGTCGTTCAGCATTGGCCTGGACATAATGCATACCACGCACAATGCCTTTATCATAAAGCTTGTTCCTGCCTTCTTTCAGCATGTCATTATTAATGTCCGTTACCAGCACCAGTCCGTATTCACCAACACGGCGATGGAACAACATGGCCATGTCCCCGGTGCCGCCAGCCACATCCAGTACGCTTTGTCCACTTCTGACACCGGATAAATGCACGGCAAAACGTTTCCACAAATGATGTATGCCAAATGACATTAAATCATTCATCAGATCATAACGGGAGGCAACCGAGGAAAAGACCTGTCCAACCCGGCGGGTCTTGTCACCGGGTGATATTTTTTCAAAACCAAAGTCAGTGCTGTCTGTATTCATACATTTACATGCCGTGCATGGCCGGCATCCCTGAGGGCCGTCAGGTATTCCTGCCAGTATTGTTCCTTGTTCTTGCCCATATCATACAGGTATGACCACGAATAAATCCCGGTTTGATGACCATCATCAAAAATCAGCTTGATGGCGTAATTACCTACCGGCTCGACCTGCTTGATTGAGACGTTTTCCTTGCCAATCTGCAATACCCCCTGGCCGGGCCCGTGACCACGTACATCAGCGGAGGGAGAATAGACCCGCAGGAATTCACAAGTGAATTCAAAATGGCTGCCGTCATCATATTCGATTTCAAGCAATCGTGATTTCTGGTGCAGGTTGATGGTAACGGGTTTGGGATCAGTTGTTGCCATTTAAGATGTCTATATCTAGAAATTGAAAAGTAAGTTAAATTTTCGTCATACTGGTGGATGCCAGTATCCAGTAAAAGGTTAATATACTGGATTTCGGCATTCGCCGGAATGACAGTCTGGATAGATTCAACTCTTAATCAGAGCTTACCTGAGTTTTAAAGAATATATCGGGTGAGATCTTCATTCTGGATCAATGTACCCAGATGATCATTGACGTAGGTTGCGTCCACGGTAACTGTTGTTCCACTCTGGTCTGTTGCCTCGAAAGACAATGTTTCCAGTAATCTCTCTATCACCGTGTGCAAGCGCCTTGCGCCGATATTCTCCGTAGATTCGTTTACATGCCAAGCGATCTCGGCAATGCGCGCGATGCCGTCCTTGCTGAATTTCAACTCCACACCTTCGGTTGCCACCAGTGCTGCATATTGTTCCGTCAGGGAGGCATCCGGTTCGGTCAGAATACGCACAAAATCATCCACCCCCAGCGCATTTAATTCCACACGGATTGGCAATCGACCCTGCAATTCAGGGATCAGGTCAGACGGTTTGGAAAGATGAAACGAGCCGGAGGCAATGAACAGTATATGATCAGTTTTCACCATGCCGTACTTGGTTGACACAGTCGAACCCTCTACCAGCGGCAGCAGATCGCGTTGCACACCTTCACGGGACACATCCGGGCCACTGGTTTCACCGCGCCGCGTGACCTTGTCGATCTCGTCCAGAAAGACAATCCCATTCTGTTCCACAATCCGGATCGCCCGCACCTTGATATCTTCTTCGTTGACCAGCTTTGCCGCCTCTTCTTCAGCAAGCATTTTCAACGCATCCTTTACGTGGAGTTTGCGTGTGGTCTTTCTACCGCCCGCAACATTCTGAAACAGGTTCTGCAACTGATTGGTCATTTCTTCCATGCCCGGTGGTGCCATGATCTCCACACCGATACTCGCCATGTTCAGTTCGACCTCGATCTCCTTGTCATCGAGTTTACCCTCGCGCAACATGCTGCGGAATTTCGCCCGGGTCGTATTGTCGTCTTCCTGCCCGGTGTTTTCAAAAGTACGGGCTTTGGGTAACAGTATATCCAGTACCCTCACCTCGGCAGCGTAGGTCGCCCGATCCTTCACCTTGGCCACCTCGGCCTCACGCATCATCTTCACTGAAATATCGGCAAGGTCGCGGATAATCGATTCCACATCACGGCCCACATAACCGACCTCGGTAAATTTGGTGGCCTCGATTTTGATAAATGGCGCATTGGCGAGTTTGGCCAGACGCCGCGCAATCTCGGTCTTGCCGACACCGGTCGGGCCGATCATTAAAATATTCTTTGGTGTGATCTCGTTTCTGAGTTCTTCTTTCACCTGCATTCTGCGCCAGCGATTTCGCAGGGCAATGGCAACCGCACGTTTGGCTGCATCCTGGCCGATGATGTGTTTGTCCAGTTCGGTAACAATAGCTTTAGGAGTCAACTCTGACATATAAAATAATTCCGGGATTAAGGTGGATTATTCGGCTGACAGTTCTTCGATGGTCAGCGAATGATTGGTATAGATGCAGATATCGGCAGCGATATTAAGCGCGCCTTCGACGATTTCGCGTGCGCCCATATCGGTGTTTTTCAACATGGCCAGCGCGGCGGCCCTGGCAAACGAACCGCCGGAACCAATGGCCATGATATTGTCTTCCGGCTCGATCACATCGCCGTTGCCGGAGATAATGAGTGAAGTATTTTTGTCCGCGACACATAACATGGCCTCGAGCCGGCGCAGCATTTTATCGCTACGCCAGTCTTTGGCCAGTTCCACGGCAGAGCGCATCAGGTTACCCTGGTGTTTTTCCAGTTTGCCCTCAAACCGTTCAAATAAGGTGAAGGCATCCGCCGTACCGCCGGCAAAACCCGCCAGGATCTGGTCTTTATAGAGACGCCGGACCTTGCGGGCATTGCCCTTCATCACGGTATCACCCAGTGATACCTGGCCGTCTCCGCCGAGCGCTACTTTCTTACCACGGCGTACGGATAATATGGTCGTTCCTCTGAATTGCTCCAAATGTAATCTCCTGATTAAGCGGGAGGGATATTCTACCCAAGATTGTGCCGTGCTGGAAAAAAACAACCTCTTAACAGGTTCCCAATAGTTTTGAATGAGTATTCCGGGCCGGTTTTTAACGAAGTGTGGCCTGGCGCAATAGTTTTTCAGGCCTTTTTCCGGTGCGCTCTGGGATGGGCCGCATCATAAACCCTGGCCAGGTGCTGAAAATCGAGATGTGTATAAATCTGTGTGGTGCTGATATCGGCATGGCCGAGTAACTCCTGTACCGCCCGCAGATCACCACTGGATTCCAGTAGATGACTGGCAAAGGAATGCCGCAGCATATGCGGGTGTACGTTTCCGGGAATACCCTGTTTGATGGCCCAATGTTTCAACCGTAGCTGGAAGGCACGCGGACTGATGCGTTTGCCCCGTTGGGTGACGAACACAGCGGCCTCTTCACTCCTGACCAGATCCTGCCGGATACCAAACCACTTTCTCAATGCCGCTATGGCATGCCGGCCGACCGGTACAGTACGGGTCTTTTTACCTTTACCCAGTACAGTGACCACTGCATCCTTTAAATCCAGATTGTTCATATCAAGCTGAATCAACTCCGACAAACGCAGGCCGGAAGAATACATCAATTCCAGCATGGCCCGGTCACGCACAGCCAGGGGGCTCTGGTCATCTATCAACATCAGTTGTGTCGCCTGATCAGCATCCAGGACCCTGGGTAACTTGCGTGGCGTTTTGGGGGCAAGTATCCCTTGTGCGGGATTCTGTCTGGCCGCGCCCTGTTCGATAAGATACCGGTAAAAAACACGGATGGCGGAGAGATTACGTTGCAGTGACTTACCACCTGCGCCCTGACGATGGCGCCAGGCCACAAACCCGCGTACCCGGTGTCCATCCATAGCCTGCCATTTTTTTATGCGCTGATCCTTGCAATATTCCAGAAAAAATTTCAGATCGCGTTGATAGCCTTTGCGGGTGTGTGGCGAGAGATGCTGCAGGGAATCGAGAAAACTGTTGATTAAACTGGTTTCAGACTCTTTCATTTATTAACACCCGGGAGATTTCTCGCTGCACTCGAAATGACAATCTGAAATGCAGAGTGAACTAAGGTTCAGCTATCCAGGGCTTGATAATAAAACTCAGCACTTCTCCCATATTCGCCAACAATTCAACTCCCATCCCCGGCTGGAACCGTTGTGGATCAAAACTCCCGATAGAAAGTATACCGCCCCAACCCGGCCCATGCAGTGGCACCATGACTGAGGAAGCGATTTCGTTGCCGTCATCACCGAACAGAAATACCTGCTGCTGTTGCTTCATGCGTCCACATATAGGCTCATGCGTTTCTATCATGGTTTTGAACAAGGATTTTTCTTTGGCATCTTTTCCGGCAAATTCAGGACCAGCGAAGGTATCGATAAAAGCGGGATCTCCAAACAGACGTACTGCAACCTTGTCTGCATGGAAATTTTTTCTAAGGTTATCGTAAAGCGTGGAAAAGATGTCTTTGGGTTCGGCAGCATCCATCAGGGTAAGTGCAAGTTTGTGCATGCGTCTTGCCAGTTCTTCATTCTGACGGGCTATTTCGATCAGTTCGTGTAACTGTTTACGGATGAGCTGATTCTGCTCGCGCAAGACATGCACCTGGCGTTCGACCAGGGAAATCGCATCACCACTACCGGTGTGCGGGACTTCCAGCCTGCTCAAAGACTCAGAATGTTCCATGAAGAATTCGGGATGTTTATCCAGAAAATCCACCACATCTTCGGCGGTGATCAATGGCATACTGCGATTGGTGTCGTTCTGCGTCGTCATAGTACTGTCCGTCCCTCATATACAAATGTGGCTGATCCGGTTATCCAGACAGGTTCACCTTCACCCTGCCATGATACCAGTAAATGACCACCCGGGAGAGCCACATCGGTCTCCTCCGCCAGTTTTGAGTCAAGACGACCTGCCACAACAGCCGCACAGGCACCACTGCCACAGGCAAGTGTTTCGCCTGTTCCACGTTCATAGACCCGCAACCGGATATGCCCGGAATCCATGATCTGCATAAAACCCACATTCACCCCCTCCGGGAACATGGGGGATTGTTGAATTTTTGCTCCCAGTTCCTGGACCGGCGCCTTGTCCACATCGGAAACGTACAGCACGGCATGGGGATTACCCATTGAAACCGCACTGAATATTATTTCCTGATTATTTATCTTAATCCGATAGCAGGGCTCGCGCCGGGCAGCTTGCAATGGGATATCCGCCGGTTCCAGCCGCGGAATACCCATATTGACCCGGATTCGGCCATCCGCCAGATGATAGAGTTTGAGCAGGCCCTGGCTTGTTTCCGCAGTAATCTCTTCCTTACGCACGATGCCCCGTTTATAGAGCCAGGCAGCAATACATCTTGCGCCATTTCCACATTGGGCCACTTCACCACCATCGTTGTTATAGATCCGGTAACTGACATCCGCATTATTATTCCGCGCCGGACCCACAACCAGCATCTGGTCAAAGCCGATCCCGAAATGTCGATCGCCGAGAGACCTGATTTGTTCCGGGGTCAGTGTAAATTCCTGCTGAAAGCAATCAATTACGGCAAAATCATTGCCCAGACCATGCATTTTTGTAAAGTTTAATTCCATAATGCATAGAGTACAGGGACTGTTTACGGAAGCAACAGTCAGCTTACTTTTCAGTCATTGAAATGCCATCCGGGACATGAATGGTGGATGTCGGGAATGCACATTCAGTGCCATGCTCTTCGATGATATTAATAATCTTAAGCAGTATGTCCAGTTTGACCTCATGGAATTTGATCCAGTTGGTGGTTTTGGTTAAAGCGTAAATGAAAAAATCCAGTGAAGAAGATGCAAATCTGTTAAAGTTCACAATCAGAGTCTGGCTGGTATCAATCTCGTCATGTCCTTCCAGCATCTTTTTTACCGCAGCCACAATATCAGCCATCTTGCCGACATCTGCATAACGGATACCGGCGGTTTCAAAGATACGGCGGTTGGTCATCCGCGACGGGTTCTCAACCGGGATCGTGGTAAATGTGGAGTTCGGTACATATAAGGGGCGTTTATCAAAAGTCCTGACACAGTTAATCGCCAGCCAATCTGTTCAACAGTGCCTTCGATCTCCTTGTCAGACGAGCGTATCCAGTCACCGGCAGAGAATGGCCGATCCAGATAGATCATCAGACCACCAAAGAAATTTGACAGCAGGTCCTTCGCCGCAAAGCCGATAATAATACCTCCTATACCACCAAACGCCAGCACACCGGAAACACTGTAACCAGGCGACTGCAATGCAACCAGAATTGCAGTAATAATGACCGGGATTCGCAGTAACTTTCCAATGGCATCGACCGTCGTACGATCATAGCTGATGTCTTCCTGTTCTTTGTGGCGGACTATATTTTCTTCGATACGCCGGATAAACCTGACCAGAAACCAGGCCAGACAAAATATCACGCCTATGGTGCGTATTACGGGAATGACCAGAAATATGGGCGCGCCGGTTTCAACCCGGACTATTTCAGCGGCAAATATCAGACCCAATACCCGGATTAGCAGGGTCAAGGGTGAAAGTATTGCGTCTATAAATGCATCATCCCGGTATGTTTTTGTTTTTCTGAGCTGGGTGTGGACTTTTACAAGTATTTTCTTCAGAAAAAAATTGAGCAGGAGTGTTAAAAAAACAATAACAAATACCTGGACGATCCAGGAATCCAGTTTCAAATATGAAATTACTGCAGAAATGGTTTGCATGATCCTCTCTATATTATCGTTCCCGTTGAATTTTAATATATGGCAGTAACTTTGTAACCCTTGTTTGCCAGCAATGACAAAACACCGTCAGCACCGGGCAAATGCATGGCACCGATGGCAATAAACGCATCGCCTTGCTCAAGAAAAGGCTGCATTCTCTCCACCATCACGTGATTTCTGTCTGTCAGCAAACGCCTGACAAGATCCTTGTATATTTTTTCTTCTGAAAATGAATATTTATTACTGTAGTTAAACAGGCCTTGTAAATTCTTGTCGAGGTAAAACAATTTCATTTGTTCAAAATCATTACTGACAATTTCATAATTACACAATGTGTCCATAAACAGCTGTATCTGTGTGTCGAATTCCATCTCACTGAAAACATTCCCCTGCTCTGTCAATGTCTCCAGGCCATGCAACTTCGCGCCATTTTCCCTGGCAGTATCGAGTAACTGCAAATCCAGCGGCAGCCCGTCCTCCGGCGGATAATTCATGATCAAAAAAGCGGCCCAGGGTTTCAGAAACGCCACTGTCTCTGCAGTAAATTGATAGTTGCTTAGAATTTCTGCTGCACGATCAAATAATCCTGTATCAATAAAATCCCTAAGAGTCGTTCCATCACTGAAGAACATCATTTGTGACAGACGAATTGCCTCATCAGGCTCCGGCAAGGCCTCCATGACATAAACACTGGCGTTATTGAGCCTCTCATTTACCGGCTCCGGCAGGTTGGTTATCCTGGGATCTGCCACGTGAATAGTCCCGAAGATATAACTCGGCGTCTCCCCGTCTTTGAATATCTTCCATAGTAACGCATTGGAATAATCAAGAGATTCACTTTTTTTGTGGCTTGCGGTTTCTACTGTGCGGCAATCGTTCTGCGTGACCTGTTCGGCACGCACTACACACGTCCAGACCAGCAAACCAGCAGTGGTCAGAAGATATTTCAGAAATTTCAGAAAATTAAATCGCATCATCACCCAGATCCAGTTCAGGCGTGATATTCAGTTGCGTTATTTCCTTTGCAACTGCCTGCCATTCATTGTCTTTCTTCATCTGATTATAAGTTAATTGATTTTTGCCATGCATCCTGATCAAACGCGCCTGAGATGCAGGATTGGGACTGTAGTCAAATTTTTCAAGGATTTCCGCTGCTGCCTCCTGATTATTACATACCAGCACCATATCACACCCGGCATACAACGCACTTTTCGCACGGCCTGTGTAATCTCCGGCCAGTTCAGCTCCGGCCATGCTGATATCATCACTGAAAATTGCACCCTGAAACTGCAACTGCTGCCGTAATATCTCTTTCAACCAGATGGACGAAAAGCCTGCCGGCTTGTTATCCACTGACGGATAGATCACATGCGCAGGCATAATCCCGGCAATTCCGGCATGGATCAGCCGTTCAAATGCCACCATGTCATCCAGTTGTATATCCTCAAACCGCCGGCTGTCGGAAGGAACAGCATGATGTGAATCCTCAACTACCGAACCATGGCCCGGAAAATGTTTGCCTACGGCAGCCATACCTGCACGACGCATACCCTGCATATAACATTTCGCAAGTGTGGCCACTGTTTCCGGATCCCGATGAAAAGATCGATCACCAATCACCTTGCTTATTCCTTTATGCAGATCCAGCACCGGCGCAAAACTGAAATCCACGCCGATTGCCCGCAGTTCGATTGCCATCAACCAGCCCGCCTTTTCGGCGAGCTGCAATCCCTGCTTATTGTCATCATCAAAAGTTTTACCGACCAATTCACAGGCAGGCAATTTTGTGAAACCTTCACGAAAGCGCTGTATACGTCCACCTTCATGATCAATCGCAACCAGCAATCTTGGTTCGCGCACAGCATGTATGGATTTCAACAGATCAGTAATCTGTACGATGGATTCATAATTTCTTGAAAACAGGATTACGCCGCCTGTTAATGGATGTTGCAACAGTTCGCGTTCCCCGGCTGTGAGGGTGCATCCTTTCAGATCCAGCATGATGGGGCCAAGTGACATGATTAATGAGTAATAAAATTATTTATTTGGTATCTAACAATTTTTTAAATCGATATATAAATAAATTTTTGTTCCATTTTTATATATTGTTTCGCCTTAACCGGCGAGAGACTTCTTTTCAAAAAGAAGTCTCCAAGAAAACCTTCTCCGGATGCCTTGGCCTTTGGCTTCTCTCGATATTCGTTGCGTTCACGCGCCGCAAAGATTCGCATCCATGCTCAGCTTTGCTAAAAATGATATCCTGTCATTTTTGCGCTAACGCTTCCTCACACCTCGACAAGGCATACGGAGGAAATTTACTTGCCGTTGTTTAGCCGGACGTCCATTTTATCTCTTAACCTGTCCCCTAATAAATTTATTGACAATACAACCAGAAATATGGCGACACCTGGTGCCAGTACCATATGCGGGGCGACCAGCATATAACGTGTGCCTTCACGGATCATGCTGCCCCATGATGCATCCGGCGGCTGCACACCCAGACCAAGAAACGAAAGGCTCGCCTCGGCAATTACGGTACCGGCGATGGCAAAAGTAGCTTCAACTATCAATGGCGCCATAATCAATGGTAACAAATGACGAAAAACCATGCGGGATGTCCTGGTGCCCAACGCCCTCGCGGCAGTTACGTGTTCACGGTGTTTAATGGTCAATGTCTGCGCCCGTGCCAGCCGCGCAAATCCGACCCAACCTACTATAGATAATGCTATGACTGCATTCATGATGCCCGGCCCCAGCAGACCGGCCAGGGCAATGGCAAGCAGTATACCGGGGAAGGCAATGAATATATCAATAATCAATACACTAATCTTGTCCCACCAGCCGCCAAACCAGGCTGCAAACACACCGATGATTGTTCCCACAACGAATGAAATAAATACCACACTGAATGCAACCAGCAATGAAGTTCTGGCGCCCATGATCATCCGATCTGCAATCGGGCGTCCCAGATCATCATATCCCAGCCAGGCCTGCCATTCCGGGAGTGCCAGTATCTTCTGTAAAATAATCTCGTCCGGCCGCAGTGACAATAAAGTTGCACTCAGTGCAAGCAGGCACCATGCGGACAGCACGATCACAGGAAAGGATAAATAGCGGTTCATTTTTCCAGCCTCACCCGTGGGTCCAGAAATGCATAGGCAAGATCGGTCAGTAAATTGACAGTGACATAGGTAAGACTGATCAATAATACACAGGCCTGCACGACCGGATAGTCCCTTTTCTGTATGGCTTCTATAGTGAGTTGCCCGACGCCCGGCCAGGAAAATATTGTCTCTGTGATCACTGCACCGGCCAGTAAAGCACCAAACTGCATGCCGAGCACTGTGATGATCGGTAAAGCCGCATTCGGCAAAGCATGACGCAATATCACAGACAATGGCGAAAGCCCGCGTGCGCGTGCTGCACGGATGTAATCTTCATTCAATATTTCGAGTAACGACGCCCGGACCATGCGTGAGAGTAATGCGGCGAGTGCTGTACCCAGGGTGAATGCAGGCAGTATCAACGAAGCAAACCCTTCATTTCCGCTGACAGGAAACCAGCCGAGCCAGAGTGAAAAAACCATGATCAACAGTGGCCCCATCCAGAAATTGGGAATGGAAATACCAAACATGGAGAGGGTCATGGCGCCGATGTCCCAACGGCTGCCTCTGTACACTGCCGCCATGATACCCAGGGGCAATGCAATTGATATTGCAGTAATGATACTTGCACACGCCAATAGTGCAGTGGGTGGAATACGTTCTGCCAGAAGAGAAGAGATCTCCCGTTTCGAATAGATGGAAGTGCCCGGATCAAGAGTAAAAAGTTGTGACATGAAATTCAGCCACTGCTGGTACAGGGGCAGATGCAATCCCAGCGCAGTGCGCAATGCCTCCCTATCGGCCAACTGCGCAGTTTCCCCAAGCATTACTTCGACCGGGTCGCCCGGCACGATATGGATCAGCAGGAATACAAGTGTAGACACGCCGAATATCACGATAATCGCGGTGATACATCTTGCATAGAGATAATTCAGCATGGGATAGGATATTTGCAGGTATGTTTTTTATGTGGGGAACAGTGCATAAAGGGCAGTTACAGGCTCGCGTTATTTCCGCAATTAATAGTAGAATACGGGTATTATCAGTGAGTCACATAAGATAGCAATAACATGAATGATAATAATATTGATGATGTGGGCAAGGGAATAATGAGCATATTTGTCCGTTTTATAGGATTGTTTCTGTTAATCGCCGGTGTTTACGTCGCCTTGTATGTCATGCTCAAGGCCATGGACCTGTATCAGAACCCAAAGTCCATCGAATATTTTGCACTCGCTATTGAAAAAGGATCCAATATTGACAAGAGTCTCTCCTCCATCAGGGATGCTGTTATTGCAGAGCCGGTAGAAGGTGAAGAAACCTCTGGCGCAAACAGGCAGGGAACCCGCCGGGGATCAGCTGATGCTGCTGATAGTCATGTACGGATATCCTATTTCTTTGCCTGGATTATTATGTTGATGCTGCTGATGCTGATCGGCAGTATATCCCTCAGGGCAATCAAGACCGGGGGTGAACTTGTGCTATACGATATGCAAATCAAACAATTTGCGAAAATGCTGGTGAAAGAATCCAGTAAGTCCAGGCAGTAATTTGTGAATAGCGATCTGTGATTAGAAAGTTATCAGAGACAATCTTAATTACCAATTACTAGTCACCAAGAATTTCCCTGACCAGTTTCTGTCGTTCCTCCGTTGTCATCTCATGCATTTTCCTGCGAAATTCACGTCTTTCTTCCGGTGGTAGATTATCGATATATTGCCGTAATTTTTGACGGCGCTCAGGCGGCAGGCGCCCACCCTTTTCTGCCATGGCACGCCGCTGATCCGGTGTCATACTTTCCCATCGTGATCTTAACTGCCGCTTCTCTTCTTGTGACAGGTTACTGAACCAGTGTCGCCTTTCACGAAGTTCTTTCTGTTCATCCGGCGGTAGATCCTTAAACTTTTTGTAGTGCGCCCGGATATCTTCACGCTGCTCAGGACTTAATGATTGCCAATGCTGCATTCTTTTTTGCATAAGCTCTCGTTCTTCCGGCGGCAGCTGCTGCCAGTCTTCAGCTTTTTTTTGCAATCTTTGCTGCCTCACAGGCGGCATTTCGTCCCAGGACTCCTTTAATACCTCCAGAATCTCCTGTTGATCACCGCTCAGTTGTTCCCAGGGTATCTTGTCAGCAGCGTTGGCAGGACAACTACAGATAAAAAACAAAAGAAAATTTGTCTTTATAAAGACATCAGGTCGAAGTTTCATATTCTTCCAACCACCTGTAAAACTCCAGGTTTTCATAAAAATCAAGCCCGTCAATAGCAGATATTATCTCGATGTCTTCTGCCTTGATCGTCGCTGTCGATACATCATGCTGGATAACATTGAATATAATAATCGCCAGACCGGCCGCTGCGAACGCACCGGCCGGGTATAAGATCCAGTGACGGGATTTTCCCGGTGCAGTGTCGAGTGCGATATTTCTGATATTGTTCAGTCTTGATACTGTTTCCGCATCAATCTGTTCAACGTTTTGATCAAAAACAGTCTTTACTTCATCAATGAACTGTTGTTCCGTTTTGTCTCCAATCATGGCCAATGCCCGTCCAGTTTCTCTCGTAATGTATGTATCGCCCTTGAATAATGTGTTTTTACACTACCGGTTGTACAACTCATCGCTTTTGCTGTCTGCGTAACATCCATGCCTTCGAAAACCCTCAACATGAAGGCCTGTTGCTGGCGGACTGGCAATTGCCTGATGGCCTGATCAAGCACTTCCATCCCCTGCCTGCTTTGTAACTGCTGCTCGGGAGAGCGTCCCCGCCCATCTGCCAGATTTTCCAGACTATTTGTATCCTGTTCATCAGCAGATTGCCCAAACCATACCCTGAAGCGGTTGCGGACAACCTCCCTTCTGTACCAGTCCCTGATCCGGTTTTGCAATACTGTATGGAACAGGGGCATCCATTCAGCAAAATTCCGTGTGCTGTATTTTTCCACGAATCTGCACATTGCGTCCTGCAGAATATCGAACGCATCTTCCCGGTTGCCTGTTGCTATTTCGGCCATACGGAATGCCCGTTTTTGTACACTGCCAAGAAATTGATCCAGTTCCTGTCGCTGTTCCAGAGGTCTTTCCCTCGTGCTGGTTGTATAAGTACGCAGGACATCATACTGCAAACAATGGTGCAGCGGGATAGTACCGCTGTTACACCTGCCCTAAATCTTTCAACGCTGGTCAGACACCCTCCTCCCGATCTTCTTTCCATTTCATATGGCGTTTTTTGCGGAAGGCATCCCGTTCCTCCGGCGTCATGCTCTCGAACTTTTTCCTCATTTCAGCACGGCGCTCTTCAAAGGCCTTACGTTCTTCAGGAGTCATGTTCGCCAGTTTTTCTTCCCGGCGTTGTTTCCGGAATGCCCGCTTTTCCTCCGGCGTCATGCTCTCGAACTTTTTCCTCATTTCAGCACGGCGGTCTTCAAAGGCCTTACGTTCTTCAGGAGTCATGTTCGCCAGTTTTTCTTCCCGGCGTTGTTTCCAGAAAGACTGCTTTTCTTCCGGCGTCATATTTTTCATCTTCTCCCGCAGGGCTTCGTGTTCGGCCTTGTGTTTCTCCCTTCCTTCCGGGCTCATGTTTTCCCGGCGTTCACGCCATTCCATATGCCTGCCTTCAACACGTTCCATGGTCTGTCCGCCTGACGGATTCTCAACCTCATCAGCCATAACGGGCAAGGCATAGGAACCCGTTGCCAGCAGGCCCATAAAGCTCACAGTCATTAATTGTTTAATATTCATCGTACACTCCGGTTGGTTATGAGTATTTACACCCGTATTAACGCGCCGGGCAATCACCGGTTGACAGGAAATAACCGGAAAACTGATAAAAACCTTGTTGATGCAGATCAAATAGATTGCAAATATATAATTGTTCTGCATTTATATTTTTTTAAATACCCGGTATCGTTATATACAGACATTTAAAATATGAATGGTCAACATATGAGAAAACCGGTTTATCTGTTTCTTCTGTCCCTGCTGCTATTTTGCCAACTTGCGCCTGCCTCTCCTGTTTCAGCGGAGGATGCTGTACGCAAAACAACAGACGAGGTACTCAGGTGGCTTAATCTGGATCGGGATGAACTGAAAAGAGATCCTGAGTATTTAAAAATCCTGGTGCAGGAACTTATTATTCCGCATTTTGATTTTGCCGTAATGTCCAAACTGGTCCTTGGTGACTACTGGCAGAAACTCGGCGAACGGGAAAGAACCTGCTTCTCCAAAGATTTTAGAAATATGCTTGTAGAGAGATATGCCAGAATCCTGCTCAGCTACAATAACCAGTCAATTACCTATGAACCCGCCAAACCCATTGGTGAAAAGGGCTATGTCTCAGTGCGGCAAACCATAACCCGGGACGGGGCAAAACCGCTTCCGATAGAGTATTCAATGTACCAGGATGAAAAGGGCTGGAAGGCCGCCGACCTGATTATTGACGGGATAAGCCTTATAAAAAGTTATCACAATACCTTCAGCGACGAGATACATATACTGGGGATAGATGAATTCATCCGGAGTTTTCCTGACTGCATTCCGCTGGAAGACCCGGAGATGACTTCGCATGTAATAGCTCCTGGCAGTTTAACGCTTGCATGTTTATGATGTCCGAACGTGCTCCCGTTCAAGTTATATAATCCCCTCAAACCGGAATTTTCCGGTGTAATCCTGCATGGATAATCTGGTACAAATCAGGGAGCTCCGTTTCCGCCGCGGATCCCGCGTCATTTTTGATAGTGTCGATCTGGACATTCAACGTGGAAAGATCACTGCCATTATGGGCCCCAGCGGTTCCGGCAAGACCACCCTGTTAAAATTGATCAGCGCCCAGCTCACCCCGGAGGCAGGCACCATCATCGTTGCAGAACAGGACATCCATAGTCTGGGACAATCTGATTTGTTTGAAATGCGAAAACGCATGGGGATGCTGTTTCAGACCGGAGCACTGCTGACAGACCTGAATGTATTCGAAAATATTGCCTATCCTTTACGCGAACATACCCGCCTTGATGAACGCATGATCCGTTATCTGGTATTGATCAAGCTGCATGCAGTCGGATTAAGAGGTGCCGCAAACCTGATGCCGGCAGAACTCTCCGGAGGCATGGCACGGCGTGTTGCCCTCGCACGTGCGATTATTCTTGATCCCATGATGATCATGTACGACGAACCATTCAGCGGACAGGACCCAATCTCCATGGGCGTATTAATCAAACTTATTAAAACCATGAATGACAACCTGGGCCTCACCAGCATCATTGTGTCCCACGATGTAGCTGAGGTATCCATGATTGCTGACTACATCTACATCATCAGCAATGGCAACATTATGGATCAGGGCACACCCGCAGAACTTGAAAAAACCCACTCTGAGTGGGCCAGACAATTCCTCAAGGGACTTCCTGACGGACCTGTACATTTCCATTATCCTGCGCCTGAATACAGTAAAGACCTGTTTGGAACCTGAATAAATGCAAAATATCGTATGCTGGATAATCAATTGTTTTGAGTTGCTGGGCCAATGGGCCACACATTTATTTGAACGTACCGGACGCAGTGCTCTTTTCCTGTCAAGGATATTTCAAAGTATCCCGTTTGCTATTGTGAGACCATGGTTGGTATTTCAGCAATTATATTCCGTCGGTGTATTGACGATTATTATTGTATTGGTAGCAGGTGCATTCGTCGGAATGGTACTTGGCCTGCAGGGATATAATATCCTGGTACGTTTCAATTCCGAGTCTTCACTCGGGACCATGGTCGGATTGACCCTGGTACGTGAACTGGGCCCTGTAGTGACGGCATTGCTCTTTGCAGGCCGTGCAGGATCAGCTTTGACAGCGGAACTGGGTCTGATGAAAACAACAGATCAATTTTCGGCAATGGAAATGATGGCCGTTGATCCGTTTAAACGCGTCATTGCGCCGCGTTTTCTTGCCGGTTTCATTTCCATGCCATTGCTTGCTGCTATATTCAGTGCAGTCGGTATTTATGGTGGTTATTTTGTAGGTGTTGCCTTGCTGGGTGTTGATGACGGCGCTTTCTGGGCGCAGATGCAGAAATCAGTGGATTTTCATGAAGATTTTATGAACGGGGTATGGAAAAGTATTACGTTTGGTTTTGTAGCCACATGGATAGCACTCTTTGAAGGTTACGATACGGTACCAACTTCAGAAGGTGTCGGAAGAGCAACGACCCAAAGTGTCGTGCATGCCTCGCTGGCAGTCCTGGCACTGAATTTTATTTTAACTGCCTTAACATTGGAGACAAACTGACTATGACTCGGCACACACTGGAAATCTGGGTTGGGGTATTCGTAGCAGCAGGTATTGCTGCGCTGTTCGTACTGGCCATGAAGGTCAGCAATTTAAACACTGTCACTACCGGAGATACTTATAAGGTCACTGCCCGTTTTGATAATATTGGCGGGTTGAGCATTCGTTCTCCGGTCAAGGCCAGCGGCGTCCTGGTCGGCCGGGTCAGCAATATAGCCTATGATGATAAAACCTATTCAGCCATTGTTACTCTCAGTATCCAGCAAAATTTCAATCAGTTCCCGGCAGATTCCAGAGCCAGTATTTACACGGCAGGGCTACTGGGAGAACAATATATCGAACTGCTGCCAGGCGCTGAAGACGATTACCTGAAAGATGGGGACAGGCTCTTGATGGCGGATTCTGCAATGATCCTTGAACAAATGATCGGGCGCATCATCGCGGACAAGATTTCCGAATGAAACTGGATGATATGAAAAAAGAACCGGAATGCACCCTTACTCTCTCAGAAAGCGATGATGGCATTGGTAGATTCTTGCTTATTGGAGTGATGAATTTTGACAGTGTTATACCACTCAACCTGCGTGCCAATGAACTGTTCCCGGAATATACGTCAATCACGATTGATCTCTCCGGTGTTACCTATGTCAACAGTGCCGGTCTGGCACTGCTACTGGAATGGAAACGCAAGGCTGTTCTCGCAAACAGGACAATGGAAATAGTGGGTGCACCGAAAAAACTGCTCAATATCGCCCGCGTCAGTGAAATTGAAACTATTTTATCGTTTTAACTAAATTAAAGAGGTCTGATATAAAATTCACTGAACCACAATTTGTCTGATAACCGGAGATAAATGATGACTACTGAATTAATCCGTACTGTCCTGGCATGGAGTACTGTAATCAATTATGGCCTGTTGCTGTTATGGTTTTTTTTCTTCGTTCTTGCACACGACTGGATGTATCGCTTGCATGGCCGGTGGTTCAATATTCCCCTCCAGTATTTCGATGCGATTCACTATGCCGGCATGGCAGTTTTCAAGCTTGGGATCATAATGTTTAATCTTGTGCCATATCTCGTATTGCGTTGTGTGGTTTGAATAAATGTGAAGAAAAACTTCTTGTATGCAAATAAAAAGGCCCGGTATCACAAGAGATTATTTCTCACGAACTCCCGGCCTTTTTATCGGGTCATCCTGATGAGTTGATTAGTTAATCGACCCAGCCACCACTGCCACGAACCATGTAATCTGTCGCAGCGATCACTTCTTCATCGGTTAAATGGGCGAAACCGCCCCGGGGAGGCATGCCCCGCAGCCCGTTAATTGAGTTTACATACACAGTGTCCCGGCCCTGCGCTATGCGTTTGGCCCACAAGGGTTTGCTGCCGTATTTAGGTGCAGCATTCAAACCCGTCTTATGGCAAATAGTACAGTAAGTATTGTATAACTGTCCGCCATCGATCGGCGCCGGTTCAGCAGCGGCTGAGGAAATCAAAAAATTGGTAAAAGGGTCTATACTACCGAATGAAAAAACCAGACATGCAGCCAAACCTGCCGCTACCATGCGGTGCCTCGATATTGTTCTGCTACCGGACCTCGTATTTTTTTTGTTGTTCATCAGATTATCTCCCAAGTCTACGTTTTTTAAATTGCCGCGTAAGGATAAATCCCCTTGCATGGCTGTGCAGCGCATGATCCAGGCAATGGACAGGGCTGCGGATTAATTTCAGGAAATTAGGCAGTACAAATATCAAATTGTTTCACTTTTCTTCTTTTTTTATAACAGCATTATCCGGAAAGAAAGACAAACCGGGGAGATAGTTTCACAGTTAAAAACCGGAGAATTTGATCTAGATCAAATACCGGCAAAAAGATTTGTTTTAGCTATTACTGAACTCATTAACCAAATTAGTGCCAGATCCTTGGTAATCACCAATTATTTTTCTGAAATATAAACCGGTGTCCCCTCCCCTACCTGATCAAACAATTCCATCACATCCTCATTCCGCATGCGCACACACCCACGTGACCCCGGTTTGCCCATCTCCACATCATCCGGTGATCCATGTATGTAGATATACCGATCATGGCTGTCAACGTTACCTCCCTGATTGCACCCCGGTTCTGTACCGCTCAACCACAGGATACGTGTCAGTATCCAGTCGCGATCAGGAAACTGTGTACACAGATCCGGTGTATACAATTCACCCGCAGGGTCGCGTGAGACAAACACAGTATTTGGTGCATAACCTGCCCCGATCTTTTCAGAAATAATGTGTGAACCCCGTGGCGTGCATTCGCTGTCCATGAGTTCGCCGGGCCCATTCCTGGCTGTGGAAACAGGATACTGCTTTACCAAATCATCTCCATTGAACAATTTCAGGGTTTGTTCGCGGATATTGATTTCGATGTGCAGATTATTTTGCATATTGATAATTTAACGAATTCGCCGTACGTCCTTTAACCCATCATAATTGCCATCCGCTGATAAATTATAGCCGCTGATATCTTTCTGCCGCACCAGTATATTATCTTCATACCAGAGCGGGACATAGGGCAATTGCTGCTGCAAGTAGGCCTGTAATTCCTTGTATATATCAGCCTGTTCTTCAAGGCTTGTGTTCTTCTCAGCCGTTTCAATCAATCCATCCACAACGGGATCAATATAACGTCCACGGTTGGCGCCATCCGGGGGCATTGATGTGCTGTGAAATACATACCTGAAAATATCCGGCATCTTGAGACCTACCCAGGACAGACTGTACATCTGGAAACGCCCGTCCTTGATATCTCCATAAAATGTGCCCCAGTCATAACTTTGTACGTTGACATCGATACCCACCTGCTTCAATTGATACTGGATAATAGTGGCAAGACGCACCCGCAACGGATTGTTGGAAGTCTTGTAACCGAGTTTTAACGGGTTGGCCTGCCCATAACCTGCCTGCGAAAGCAGTTCTTTTGCCTTTTCAGGTTCGTAATCGAATCCGTGAAGATCCGGATGCCCGGACCAATGCCCGGGAGGCAACATGGCACCGGCCTTGTGTGCCGCTGCACCCAGCACATATTGAATAATAGCATCACGATCAATGGCATAGGCAATGGCCTGGCGGATATTCAGATTTACAAGCAACGGGTCCTGCATGTTGAACCCGATATAGGTGAAGACGTTGCCTGGCACTGTTTCAATTGCAATGTTTTCATTGCCTCGTAACCAGTCCATTAAATCAAATGGCAGATCGCCCTGGATCAGATCGATCTCGCCGCGCAGAAGTTTTAATACACGTACCGTGGAATCCTTCACTGTGATGAATTCAATCATCTGCCTGTCTTTTACCCTCTGCAATTTCAGGGTGTCTTCAATTGGCCAGCCGGATAATTTCAGTACGCCACTACCGACGGGTAACTGATGAAACGGATGCCGGGACAAAATTAACCGCTCCGGCAGGATACCGATGACCAGGCGGCCGGGAAATAATGGATCGGTGTTTTTCAGGTAGAAATCTATCGTATCGTTATCTATCACCTTGATTCGATCAATATTGGCAAGTGTGGCACGATGGGGTGAGATATTGCTGGCATCAAGCACGGAATCATACGTGGCCTTGACATCATTGGCGGTAAGATAATCACCATTATGAAAACGCCTCTCACCCGGTTTCAACTTAAAACGATAGTGAGTTGGTTGAAGCTTATCCCATTCAGCCAGTGCAGGCACCATATGATAGTGTTCGTCAAAATCTACCAGACGCTGATAGATCAGGCGATTGATCCGGTGTGAGACTGCATCGGTAGCAAAACGCGGGTCAAGTGTGATCGGCGTAGTGCTTAATCCAAACCTGATAGCGTTATCATCCTGTTTAGTACATCCCACAGACAACAGCATGAGCAACCCGGTAAAAATAATCCTGCAAATATGGCCTGGAGTATTGATATTTCTCAACGGACAAACAACGCTATTGATTCAATATGGGATGTATGCGGAAACATATCCATAACTCCCGCTTGTTGCAAATCAAATCCCTTGTTTTTGACCAGTATACCCGCATCACGTGCGAGCGTGGCCGGATTACAGGAGATGTAAACAAGACGCGTTGTTCCATAAAAGCCCATACGGTTGATTATTTTCATGGCCCCGGCACGCGGAGGGTCAAGCAATATCTTGCTGTATTCATGGTTAATGAAGTTTGCCTGTATATCATCATCGGCAAGGTCTGACACATGAAATTCTACATTACTGATTTTATTGCACACTGCATTGGCCATCGCCCGCTCGATCAATCCTGCATCTCCCTCTACCCCCGTAACATGATTGCATTGCCTTGCCATCGGCAGTGAAAAATTGCCCAGACCACAGAACAAATCAAGCACATTATCCTGACCTGAGAGTTCCAGCAGACCCAGCGTCCGGGTAATCATTTCATTATTGATGTGCTGATTGACCTGTATAAAATCAACAGGCAGAAAATTAAATTTGATCTGGTGATCAGATAACCAGTAAAAAAGGTCAACCGCACGTTCCGGTGTCAATGGATGGATGGAATCCAGTCCGCCCGGTTGCAGGTAAATATTTATATTCTTGTCAATTTCAAAATTTTTTAACAGACCAATATCAGATTCACTCAAATCTGCCAGATGCCTGAACACCAGGACAGTAACATTATCAGCAACGGCAACCTCGACCTGTGGTAACTGGCGATAAACAGACAACCGGCTGATCAGTTTCTGCAAGTCATCCATCATGAAACCGACCGAAGGATGCAACACTTCACATTGTTTGATATCTGCCAAGAACGATGAATTTTTTTCACGAAAGCCAATGAGTAACTTCTGTTTTTTCTCAACATATTTTGCCCCCAGCCTCGCCCGGCGCCGGTAACCCCATACCGGACCTGTCAACGGCGGCAATATTATTTCCGGTTGCACACCGCCGATATGCCGTAATTGTTCCAGCATAGTGTCCTGCTTGTGCCTGATCTGGTAATCCGGCTTGACGTGCTGGAAACTGCAACCACCACATACACCATAATGTTCGCATTTTGCATCGACACGATCCGGTGCTGATTGCAGTATTTCAAGTATCTTCGCTTCACTGTAGCGTGAATGCTGGCGGGTGTATTGAATAACCACATCCTCACCAGGTAACCCGCCATCAACAAATACAGTCTTGCCTGAAACATGTGTTACACCGCGCCCTTCGTGGGAAAGGGATTCTATGGTGACAGTGACGGGTTCAGTCGATACACGTTTACGGCGGGACATTGTTCAAGAATTCAGGAGTCAGGAGGCAGAATTCAGAATAGCCTTTGTATAGGCTGCCAGTAATTTGCTTATTTCTTCTATCTGAATCATAAGTTTACTAGTTTCAGCATATTCGAGATCCTGTATCAGAATCAAATAGTAACGTGTTTCTTCAAGTGAACCTTGTGCAACATTTAGAAACCGTGCCTTATCTGCCCGTCCTTTCTTCTTGAAACCTTCAGCAATGTTTGCTGCTATTGATGTTACAGAGCGTCTGAATTGTGAAGTTAATGCATACTGTTCGCTTTTAGGAAATGCTTGACTCAGTTGATAAGCCTTTAATACAGCTTGATGTGCTTTTTGCCACACTATTAAATCCTGAAATGACTTCGCTGCTTCCCTCATATTATCCTCCTGAATTCTTACTACTGACTCCTGAATTCTATTTTATTATTCTTTCCACGCATTCAGAAATTCCAGCAAATGCTGTTTTCCTTCCGCCTTTAACATCTCACGTACTTTTTGACATTCCG